>Ga0182008_10001569_pt1 | contig 15203 bp, 11 predicted proteins | sample Sormic07211129_1_FD_120482 | JGI IMG/M metagenome (GOLD analysis project Ga0182008, IMG submission 120482) | Rhizosphere microbial communities from Sorghum bicolor, Mead, Nebraska, USA - 072115-129_1 metaG | ecosystem: Host-associated > Plants > Roots > Rhizosphere | place: USA: Nebraska...
GACGACACCGATGGCCACCGCCGAGAGGACGGCCGACACTCCGATGAACCGGCGGCCCGGCGTGACGGGCCGCGTTCCCGGGAGTTCCTCGTCGGCGAGTTTCGGGCGCAGCAGCGCCAGCAGGATCACCGTGGCGACCGCGGCCGTGCCGGCGAGCACACTTCCGGTGACCAGGGCCAGGAACGCGAGGTAGCAGGCGAGGACGATCCGCACACCGCCACGCAGACCCAGCCAGGCGAAGGGGACGCACACGAGCAGCAGCAGCGCGAAGATGTTCTCGTTGCTGAACACACCCGCGTAGTGGACCCCGAGAACGTTGCAGGCGTTGTCCGCGCGACAGGGGCGGACGACGCTCGTCGGAGCGACGAGTGCCTCGATACCGCTGATGACGGTGTACACCATGGCGACGGCGGTGCCTCCGAGGAACGCGGAACGGCCCGGCCGTCCGACCGCGGCCGCGAACAGGGCCATCAGCAGGGTGAGTTGCCTGGGGCCCCACAACGGCTGTCCGTGCAGGGCGTCGGACGCGCCGAGCGTCAAGACGAGCACCGCGGCGATCAGGGGTGCCGTGTTGATGCGGGCGCGTGCGATCAGCAGCCGGTAGAGGACGAAGAGCACACAGGCGACCAGGATCAGGCCGTTGGCGACCATGTCGATCCGGTTCACCCACGCCGGGAATCCGATCACGGTCCGGCCCTGGGGATCCAGGCGCTCCGTCCGGCCCGAACCGATGATGTACGCGGCGGCCTCCGCGTTGGCCAGCACACCCACCACCAGGATCAGCGTGGCGGTGAGATCCCAGTCCCCGAAGACATGGGCCCGGTGGAAGGCGACGGCCCACGGGAACAGGGCGAGCAGGCCCAGGACGGCGACGATCAGCACGGAGGTGTACTGCGCCTGCGACATGCGGATCCTCCCTGTGGCTCAGGGGTGGCGTCCGACCGAGGGGCCGACGCCGGTCGACACGGGCGTGCCGTCGGCCTCGGGCTCCGGGGAGTGCTTGCGGCGCGGGGCCGGAGGACCGCTCTGCCTCGTCGGCCGGCCGTCGGGCCCTTGGTGCGCGAACTTCTCGGCGGGCAGGCCGGTGAGCACGGCGCCGAGGACGCGCGCGTGCACCGAGGCCAGGCTCTCCAGCGCTCGGCGCACGGCTTCGTAGCTGACCTTGCCGAGCCGTATGACGAGGAGTACGGCCTCCGCCTCCGAGGCGAGGATGGCCGCGTCGGCGTAGGGGAGCAGCGGAGGGCTGTCGACGATCACGAGGTCGCAGTCCGCCTCGAGGCCGCGGAGCAGTTGAGTCATGGAGCGGGAGGAGAGCACCGCGGCCGGATCCGGGGGCGGGGTGCCGGCTGTGAGCACCCGCATCAGTCCGTTTCCCCAGTCCTGGAGGGCGTCGCTCAGGGGCGTCGTGCCGGTGAGGACCTCGGTGAGTCCGGGGGCGTGGGGGAGGCCGAGGGTCTTGGCCAGTCGAGGCCGGCGCAGGTCGCCCTCGACGAGGACGACGTTCTGGCCGGTCCGGGCGACGTTCGCCGCCAGGTCGACGGCGGTCTCCGTCCTGCCCTCGCCGGGCAGGGGGCCGGCGACCACGAGGGAGCTCGGGCTGCGCCCGTCGGTCGAGAAGCGGAGCCGGGTGCGGAGCTGGTTCATCGCCTCGTCCCGAGGTGTCGTACCGACGATGTGCCCGGAGGGTGCCCGATGACGCGGGGGCTTGGGCAGGGCGGCCACGGTCGCGAGGCCCAGACGGCGCCGGACGTCGTCCGCCGAGCGGACGGTGCTGTCCAGCGACTGGCGCAGCACCGCGCCCGAGACGCCGACGACGAGGCCGGCGAGCGCTCCGATCGCCAGGTTCAGCGCCGGACGGGGGCTCGTCGGTGACGACGGAGGCCTCGGGTCGCTGAGGACGCTGGCCTTGACCAGGGGCGGGGCGTTGGTGGCGCCCTTCTCGATGCTGTCGATGTACTTGGTGAACTGCACGGCCGTCTCGTCGGCGATCGCCTGGGCCCGTAGGGCGGACCGTTCCTGTACCCGGATGTCGACCAGGGTGGTGTCCAGCGGCGCCTCCGCGCTGATCTTCCTGGCGAGCTGTTCGGGCGTGGTGCGCAGATGCAGCTTGGCGATGACGCCCTCGAGCACGGCGGGACTGTTGGCGATCTTCGTGTAGGACTTGACCCGCTGCTCCGTGAAGAGACTGCCCGCGTAGGCGTTGGAGCTGTCCTTGTCGTTGGTGGCGATGAAGAGCTGAGCCTTCGCCGTGTAGGTGCGCGGCGTCAGGGCCGTCACGGCGACCGCCGCGCCGAGCCCCAGCAGCACGCACGCCACGACGAACCGCCACCGCCGGCGCAGCACGTCGATGTATTCGCGGAGATCCATGGGGACTCCTCCACACGTCCGTGCGGCCTGTCACTACGGCCGCCTTGACTCCAGGAAGTTATGACGGCATATTCCTGTTTACAACGTAAATGTACGTTATCAGCGTTCGGTGTCGAATGTGAAGCCATGACTCGTTCTCCGGAGTACTGCGCCATCACCCCCTACAGTCGGCGGGCGGGTAGTTCGCGGGTCCGTGTCTTCGAGTGGCTCGACCGTGTCGGCACCGACTTCGCCGTGGTCAGCTACGCGTCCCTGGCCGACGCCGCCCCGTCCCGGCTGGCCCGGCACCCCCTCGCCGTGGCCCGCGCCGAACTGCGGCTGCGCAGCATCGCGGCGGCGCACCCCGGACGACTGCTGCTGCACCGGGAGGCGTCCCCGCTCAGCCGCGGCTGGTGGGAGCGGCGCCTGCTGACGAGCGCGGACTTCGCCGTGTACGACTTCGACGACGCCCTGCAGTGGGACCGCGGCGCCGGTGGCCTGGCCCGGAAGCTGGCACCGAAGGCCCAGAAGGCGCGGACCTCCGTGCGGCATGCCGACCGGGTCATAGCGGGCAATGACGTCCTCGGGAGCTGGGCCGCGCAACACCATGGAGACGTCGTGGTGATCCCCAGCTGCGTTGCTCCGGAGGACTACCTGCCGAAGACCTCCTACGCGCTGCACGACCCGCCGCGGCTCGGCTGGATCGGCTCGCGCGGCAACGAGGCGTGTCTGCTGCCGGTGGCCGGGGCGATCGAGGAGATCCACCGCAGGACCGGCGCCCGGCTGACCCTCGTGGGCACGACGCGGCGTTCCCTGGGCCGGCTGGAGGCCCTCGTCGACCGGATCGCCTGGAGCCCGCACACCGCGCGAACCGCCCTGGCCGACATCGACATCGGCCTGATGCCGCTCCCCACGACCCCCTACAGCCTGGGCAAGTGCGGCTACAAGCTGCTTCAGTACGGCGCCGCGGGTGTGCCCTCGGTGGCCACGCCGATCGGGGTGAACGCGGACATCCTGCGACAGTTCCGGATGCCCGCCGCGTCCGGCGTCGACGAGTGGACCGAAGCGCTCCGGGACCTGCTGGACGGCTCCGACGCCCGGCGCGAGCGGCTGGGGCGCGGCGCCCGGGCCGTCGTCAGCCGCCGCTACTCGTACGACGCCTGGCTCCCGCGGTGGGCGGCGGCCCTGGAACTTCCCGCGGTGCCGTCGTGACGGCGGCGGCCTGTGAAAGGACACCTTTCATGGACACTACTGGTCACCTGGACGCTACTGGTCACCTGGACGCTGCTGGGCACCTGGACACCACCGGTCACCTGCGGCAGAAGGCTCTCCCGCGCATGACTCCGGCACCTGTGACCCTGTCGCGCCGGGCGCTGGACGTGGTCGTCGCGCTGCTGCTGCTCGTCCTCCTGTCGCCGCTGCTGGTCCTGGTGGCCGTTCTGGTGCGCGCGACCAGCGAGGGGCCGGCGATCTTCCGGCAGCGGCGCATGGGCGAGGGCGCACAGGAGTTCACCCTCTACAAGTTCCGCACCATGCGGCAGGACGTCGGGGGCCCCGGGCTCACGGGTGCCTCCGACGCGCGGGTGACCGGCACCGGACGCCTGCTCAGACGTTTCGGTCTCGATGAACTCCCGCAGTTCTTCAACGTTCTGCGCGGCGACATGACCCTGGTGGGACCGCGCCCGGAGGCGGTGGAACTGGCTCATCGCTATCCGGCCGAGTACCGGTGGGTGTTCCGCCACCGCCCCGGGCTCACCGGACCCTGTCAGCTCCGCTCACGCCGTGACGCGGCGCTCCTGGACGGCAGGCCGGATCCCGAGGGCTACTACCTCGAGGTCATGGTGCCGCGCCGCTGCGCGATGGACGCGCGGCTGCTGGCGCACATCTCCGTGGCCACCGTCCTCCTCTTCGTCGCCCGCACGCCCTGGTACCTGCTGTCCGCCGCCTGGGACGAGGGAGGCGGTTCGTGATGCGCGCCGTCGTGACCGGAGCGGCCGGTTTCATCGGCTCCCACCTGTGCGAACACCTGCTGTCCTGCGGCGACGAGGTGACCGGCGTCGACGCCATGACGCAGTACTACGCCCCCGAGCGCAAGCGACGGAACCTCACCCCCCTGCTCGGCCGGGACGGGTTCACGTTCCTGCGCCAGGACCTCCTGACGGCCCCCCTGGAGCCCCTCCTCGACGGTGCCGACACCGTGTACCACCTCGCCGGGCAGCCCGGCGTGAGGGGCTCCTGGGGCCCGGAGTTCGCCGTCTACGTGGAACGTAACGTCCTGGTCACCCAGCGCCTTCTGGAGGCCACCCGGGCCACCGCCCCGCGCCGGTTCGTGTACGCCTCCAGTTCCTCGGTCTACGGGAACGCCGAGACCTACCCGACCGGGGAGACGGCACGCCCTCAGCCGGTGTCCCCGTACGGCGTGACCAAGCTGGCCGCCGAGCACCTGTGCGAGACGTACCGCACGGCATTCGGCGTCGGTGCCGTCTCGCTCCGGCTGTTCAGCGTGTACGGTCCCCGGCAGCGCCCGGACATGGCGTTCTCCCGGCTGGTGACGGCCGCCCTCGCGGGGCGGACCTTCACGCTGTTCGGGGACGGCGAGCAGAGCCGCGACTTCACCTATGTCGCCGACGTGGTGGGCGCGATGCGCAAGGCCGCGCTCTCCTCGTGGAGCGGCGTCGCCAACGTCGGGGGCGGCTGCGAGGTGACGATGAATCAGGTCATCGGCCTGCTGCGGATGTTGGGCGCACCCGTACGTGTGGTGCGGGCACCGGGCCAGAAGGGCGACGCCCGCCGTACCGCCGCGGACATCGCGCTCGCCCGTGGGGCGTTCGGCTTCCGGCCGGCGACGGGCCTGCGGGACGGACTGGCGGCCATGGTGGCGGCCGCCCGTGCGGGACGGCCGCTGCCGGTCGGCTGACCGGCCCGCCGACCTTCCGATTGCCCCGGGCCCATGGGCGAGTATGCTGTACGTATACATCGTAAATATACGACCGATGTGACGGTGGTGGTCGACCATGCGGAACGCGACGCTCGCGACCGGGTCGTGGCGGTCGGACGGCAGGGCCCTGAGCTGGCCCGCGACGCCCGCGCAGGTGGCACCGGCGGCGACGCTGCCGACACCGCCGGTGCTGCCCCGCATCAAGGTCCTCCACGTCATCACCCGCTTCGAGGCGGGAGCGGGCGGCAACACCCTGCTGTCGGCGGAGGGAATGGACCCCGAGCGATACGAGGTGTGGATCGCCGGGGTCCCCGGGGGCGAGCTCTGGGAGCGCGCCCGTGCGGCAGGGCTGCACACCGTCCAGATACCGGGGTTCCGGCACACCCTGACCCCGGCCGACCTGCTCGTGCTCCGGCGGCTGGTGCGGCTCATCCGGCGCGAGCGCTTCACGGTCGTGCACACCCACTCCGGAAAGGGCGGTTTCCTGGGGCGCACCGCGGCCAGGTGGTGCCGTACACCGGTGGTGGTGCACACCTTCCACGGCTTCAGCTTCCACCCCTACATGTCACGCGGCAGGCGCACGGCCTACCGCTGGCTGGAGCGGGCCACCCGGCGCTTCACCCACCGATTCCTCGCGGTGGCGCCACGGGTGGCCCAGGAGGCGGTCGAAGAGCGCCTGGCCACACCGGGCCGCGTCCACGTCGTACCGTCAGCGGTCGATCTGGGACACATCCCCCAGCGGTTCGACCCCACCGCCCGGCGCGCCCTGGGGGTGCCCCGGGAGACCCCCCTCGTCGGCACCGTGGGGCGGGTCGACCACCAGAAGGCGCCGTGGAACTTCGTCCGCACGGCCGCCGCGATCCGCGCCGAGCGCCCCGACACCGCCTTCGTCATGATCGGCGACGGGCCGCTCCTGGACGAGACCCGTCGGCTGGCGGCCGAACTCGACGTCGACGTGATCTTCACCGGGCACCGCGCGGACGCGTCCTGGCTCGTCGCGGGGCTGGACGTCTTCGTGACGACGTCGCTCTACGAAGGTCTCGGCCGGGCCCTCACCGAGGCACTGGCCACGGCTCGGCCGGTCGTGGCCACCGCCGTGAACGGCGTGCCCGACCTGGTCGAACACGGCGCCACGGGCCTGCTCGTGCCACCGGCCGACCCGAACGAGGAGGCACGGGCGGTCGGCTGGCTGCTCGACCACCCCGACCAGGCAGCGGAGATGGGACGCCAGGGCCGGCGACGGGTACGTACCTCGTTCGAACCCCGGGCCATGTGCGCGGCCGTCGACGCCTGTTACCGGGAACTGCTCGGCCTGCCGCCCCTCGCCGAACCGTCCGCCACCGCCCCCGGGCGGCACCGCGGAACCGTCCCGGCGCCCTGAACCGAGCGCGCCCGCGACGCACCCACCACGGAGATTCGACATGCGCCTCACTGTCATAGGCACCGGATACGTAGGAGCCGTGCACGCCGCCTGTATGGCCCAGCTCGGACACGAGGTCCTCGGGGTGGACGTCGACGCGGAACGGATCGGCGCGCTGGCGGCCGGCCGGCCGCCGTTCTACGAGCCCGGACTGTCCGCGATGCTCAAGTCGGCGGTGGACGGCCGGCGGCTGCGCTTCACCACGTCCCTGGCCGAGGCCGCCTTGTTCGCCGACACCCACTTCGTCTGCGTGGGCACCCCGCAGCGTGCCGATTCCGGCGCCTCCGACCTGCGCCATGTCGAAGCCGCGCTGGACGGGCTGGCACCCTACCTGCGGGACAGCGGATACGAACGCGTCCTGGTGGTCGGCAAGTCCACGGTGCCCGTCGGTACGGCCGACCGGCTGGCGGAGCGGCTGCGTGCCCTGGCCCCGGCCGCGGACATCGCCTGGAACCCCGAGTTCCTCCGCGAGGGCCGGGCCGTGCGGGACACCCTGCGGCCGGAGCGCCTCGTCGCCGGAGTCCGCTCCGTCCACGCCGAGACACGGCTCCGGGAGATCTACGCGCCCCTGCTGGCCGACGGCACCCGCTTCATCGTCACCGAGCCCGCCACCGCCGAACTGGTCAAACTGGCCTCCAACTCCTTCCTCGCCACCAAGATCTCCTTCATCAACGCCATGGCCGAGATCTGCGACGCCACCGGTGCCGATGTGCGCACCCTCGCCGAGGCGATGGGCGCGGACTCCCGCATCGGCCCGGACTTCCTGGCTCCGGGGCTCGGCTTCGGCGGCAGCTGCCTGCCCAAGGACATCCGGGCCTTCGCGGCCCGCGCCGAGGAACTCGGCCTCGGTCCGTCCGTGGTGCTCCTGCATCAGGTCGACGAGATCAACACCCGCCAGCGCCGCCGCGTCGTGGACCTCGCCGAGCGGCTGGTCGGCGGGGATCTCGGCGACCACGGCGTAGCCGTCCTCGGGGCGGCCTTCAAGCCGCACAGCGACGATGTGCGGGACTCGCCCGCGCTGGACGTCGCCGACGCCGTGCGGCGCCGCGGAGCCCGCGTCCGGGTCCATGACCCGGAGGCCGTCGACAACGCGCGGGCCGCCTACCCGGAACTGCAGTTCGCGCTGGACGTGGCGAAGGCCTGCGAGCAGGCCGACGTGGTGCTGCACCTCACCGAGTGGCCCCAGTACCGCGAGCTCGACCCGGCCGCGCTGGCCACCGTGGTGCGGACCCCGGCCCTGGTCGACGCCCGCAACGTCCTCGACCCGGTGGCCTGGCGCGCGGCGGGGTGGACGCTGTGCGCGCCGGGTCGTCCGCGGCTCGGCTGACCGGCGGGAGAAGACAGTGCGTGCGGTGGTGGCAGGCGGCAGCGGCTTTCTCGGCTCGCATCTGTGCGAGGCACTGCTGCGGCGGGGCGACAGCGTCTGCTGTCTGGACGACTTCTCCTCGGGGCGGGCGCAGAACGTCGGCCACCTGCTGCGGACACCCGGTTTCGAGTGCGTGTCGTGCGATGTCACGGCCCGGCTCCGGGTGGTCGGGGAGGTCGACGCCGTGGTCCATCTCGCGAGCCCCGCATCGCCGTACGACTACCAGCGCATGCCGCTGCAGACGCTGGCGGCCGGCAGCCGCGGCACCGAGAACCTGCTGCGACTGGCCCTCCGCCACCAGGCGCGCTTCGTCCTCGCCTCCACCAGCGAGGTCTACGGCGACCCGGTGGTCCACCCGCAGACCGAGGACTACTGGGGCAATGTGAACCCCGTCGGCCCCCGCAGCGTCTACGACGAGGCGAAGCGCTACGCCGAAGCCCTCTCCATGGCCTACCGGCGCAGCGAGGAGGCCGACGTCGGCATCGTACGGATCTTCAACACCTATGGGCCGCGGATGCGGGCGCAGGACGGCCGGGTGGTCTCCACCTTCGTCCGGCAGGCTCTGGCCGGCGAGGAACTGACGCTCTTCGGCGACGGCAGCCAGACCCGCAGCTTCTGCTACGTCGACGATCTGGTCCGCGGGCTCACGGCCGCGATCGACTCGCACCGGACGGGACCGTTCAATCTCGGCAACCCCGAGGAGCGGACGGTGCGCGAACTCGCCGAGCTGGTGCTGCTGATCACCGGATCGTCCAGCCGGCTGCGCTTCCTGCCGCTGCCCGTCGACGACCCGGTCCGCCGGTGCCCCGTCATCACCCGGGCCCGCACCCAACTCGGCTGGCGCCCGCTCGTGCCCCTGGACGAAGGGCTGCGCCGCACCGTCGACTGGTTCCTGGCGCAGCCCGACACCCAGGTACGGCCGCCGGAGCGATCCGCCGTGGGGTGGTCACCGTGAAAGCCCCCCTGCCGTTCCACCTCCGGTCGCGGATCCCGTCATGAGCACGACCCGGATCCTGGTCACCGGCGGGGCCGGTTTCGTCGGCTCGCACTACGTCCGTACGCTGCTCGGACCGAACGGGCCGCCGGACGTCACCGTCACCGTGCTGGACCGGCTCACCCGCGCCGGCGACCTCGCGGGCCTCGCCGACGTCCGTCGCGCCGACCGCTTCGCCTTCGTGCGCGGCGACATCTGCGACGCGGATCTCGTGGACAGGCTGGCCGCCGACCACGACCAGGTCGTCCACTTCGCCGCCGAGTCCCGGGCCGGCGGGTCCGTCGCGAGCCCGGACGACTTCGTCCGTACGAACGTGCTGGGCACCCAGGCCCTGCTCGCCGCCGCCCTCCGCCACCGGCTGCGGAGGTTCGTGCACATCTCCTCCGACGAGGTCTACGGGTCCATCCGCGCCGGATCCTGGGCCGAGACCGACCCGGTGCGGCCCAACTCGCCCTGCTCCGCGGCCAAAGCGGGGTCCGACCTGATCGCGCTGTCGTACCACCGCACCCACGGCCTCGACGTCCGGGTCACCCGCTGCTCGCACACCTACGGGCCCTACCAGCACCCCGAGAAGGTCGTCCCGCTGTTCATCACCCGGCTGCTGCAGGGCCGCCCGCTGCCGCTGTACGGCGACGGCGCCCAGGTGCGCGACCGGATCCACGTCGAGGACCATGTGCGGGCCATCGAGCTGGTCCGGGTGGCGGGCCGGCCGGGGGAGGTCTACAACATCGGCGCCGGCCACGAGCTGTCGAACCGGGAGCTGACCGGACTGCTGCTGCGGGAGTGCGGGGCCGACTGGGACAGGGTGACCTTCGTGGCGGACCACCAGGGCCACGACCGGCGCTGTTCGGTCGACTTCACGAAGATCCGCGCACAGCTCGGCTACGCCCCGCACAAGGAGCTGGCCCGCGGCCTCGCCGAGACCGTGGACTGGTACCGGACGCATCGCTCCTGGTGGGAGCCGCTGCTGCGGCGGGCCGGCTCGGGCGAGAGGATGCTGACGCGGTCATGAACGCCCCGATCGAGGACTACGCCCTCCTCAGCGACCTGGAGACCGCCGCCATGGTCGGCCGTGACGGCTCCGTCGACTGGCTGTGCCTGCCCCGGTTCGACTCCCCCGCCTGTCTGGCCGCCCTGCTCGGCACCCGGGACAACGGATTCTGGCGGCTGGCCCCGCTCGGCGTCGAAGGCCCCTGCGCGCACCGCGCGTACCGGCCGGACACCCTGGTCCTGGACTCGCGGTGGGAGACGGCGCAGGGCACCGCGCGGGTCACCGACTTCATGCCGCCGCGGGACGGGCTGCCGTGCCTGCTGCGCGTGGTCGAGGGAGTGTCCGGGTGTGTGCGGATGCGCAGCGAGCTCAGACCGCGCTTCCACCACGGCCGCGTCGTGCCCTGGATCCGCGCCGTCGACGACTGCACCGTCGCCCTGGCCGGTCCGGACGCCCTGTGGCTGCACACCGACGACGGCGGCGGGGAACTCCGCTCGACCGACCGCGCCGTCCTCGACTTCTCCGTGCCCGCCGGCCGCCGGCTGGCCCTGAGGGTGGTGTGGGCGCCCTCGCACGCGGCCGAGCGGCCCGCGCCGCTGTGGGTTCCCGCGGACACCGTGCTGAAGGAGACCGCCGACTTCTGGCGGCGCTGGACCGCGCGGTGCCGCTACCGGGGGCCCTGGCGGGAGGCGGTCGTCCGCTCCCTGATCACCCTGAAGGCGCTCACCTGCGCCTCCACCGGCGGCATAGTCGCCGCCCCCACCACCTCCCTCCCCGCCTGCCCCGGCGGCGGGCGCAACTGGGACCACCGGTACTGCTGGCTGCGGGACTCCGCGCTCGCGCTGTCCTGTCTGCTGCGCAGCGGGTACCGGGAGGAGGCCACCGCCTGGGTGGACTGGCTGGTGCGGGCCATCGCCGGGGACCCCGCCGATCTGCAGACCGTGTACGGGGTGGGCGGTCAGCGGCTGCTGCCGGAGACCGAGGCGCCGTGGCTGCCGGGGTACGAGGGCTCGCGGCCGGTCAGGTTCGGCAACTTTGCCGCCGGGCAGTTCCAGCTCGACGTCTACGGCGAGGTCATGGAGGCGCTGTTCCTGTCGGCGCGCGCGGGCATCCCGCTGCCGGGCCATGTGTGGAGCCTGGTCGAGGAGATGATGGCCCATCTGCGCCGGCACTGGCGCGAGCCCGACCACGGACTGTGGCAGGTGCGCGGCTCCCGGCGGCAGTTCGTGCACTCCAAGGTCATGGTGTGGGTGGCCGCGGACCGGGCCCTGCGCATGGCACGGCTGCTGGGGCGCGACGAACTGTGGGGGGAGTGGCGGGCGCTGCGCGAGGAGGTCCGCCGGGACGTGTGCCGGGAGGGCTGGGACCCGGTCGGCCGGACCTTCGTACAGGCCTACGGCTCGGCCTCGTTGGACGCATCGGCCCTGCTGATTCCCCGGCTCGGTTTCCTGCCGGGAGGGGACGCGCGGGTGCGCGCCACCGTCCGGGCCCTGCGAGGGCTCGCGCACGACGGGTTCCTGCGGCGGTACCCGGCCGAGGGACCGGGATCGGACGGACTGCCCGGCGCCGAGGGCGCGTTCGTGTCCTGCACCCTCTGGTACGCCGACGCCCTCGCCGCCACCGGGCACCTCGCCGAGGCCCGGGAGGTCTTCGAGCGGGTGCTCGCCGTCCGCAACGACGTCGGCCTGCTCGCCGAGCAGTGGGACCCGACGGCGCACCGCCAACTGGGCAACGCCCCCAAGGCGTTCAGCCACATCTCGCTCGTGGAGACGGCCTTCGCCCTCACCCGGGCGGCCGCCCGGCGCGCCCCGCCGGCCGTCACTCCTCCCCTCCCTCCCCGTACCCGTGTCCCTCCCCGTACCCGTGCGGGTTGAGCTGCTGGAAGCGCCACGCGTCCCGGCACACGTCCCCGAGATCACGGGTCGGCCGCCACCCCCAGGCCCGGGAGACCGCGCTCGCGTCGGCGACCAGCGAGGCCACGTCCCCGGGCCGGCGCGCGGCGATCTCGTACGGCACCTGCCGGCCGCACGCCTCCGAGAAGACGGCGACCACGTCCAGGACCGAACTGCCCTGTCCCAGGCCGATGTTGAACACCCGCAGGCCCGGTCCGTCGGCCAGGTGGTCGAGCGCCACCCGGTGGGCCTCGACGGTGTCCATGACGTGGATGTAGTCGCGGATCGCGGTGCCGTCGGGGGTCGGATAGTCCCCGCCGAAGATCCGCAGCCGCTCCCTGCGGCCCACGGCGACCTGTGCCACGTACGGCAGGAGGTTGTCGGGGACGCCGCTCGGGTCCTCCCCGAGCAGACCGCTGGGGTGGGCGCCGGCCGGGTTGGCGTACCGCAGGCACAGCACCGTGCAGTCGGGGCAGTGGCGGCAGACGTCGGCGAGGATCTGCTCGGCGATCCACTTCGACGTGCCGTAGGGGGTGGTCGGGCGGGCGGGCGTGGACTCGTCCAGCAGGCCGGGGCCCGCGTCGCCGTAGACCGCGCAGGAGGAGGAGAAGACCAGGCGGTGCACCCCGTGCTCGTGCATGGCGCGCAGCAGCGAGGTGGTGCCGCCCACGTTGGTGTCGTAGTACGGGACGGGCGACTTCAGGGACCCGCTCGGGGACTTGAGGGCGGCGAAGTGCATCACCGCGTCCACGGAGTGGCGTTCGAAGACGGCCGACAGTGAGCGGCGGTCCCGGATGTCCAGTTCGTAGACGGCGCCCACGAACCGGCCCGCGATGCGCTCCACCCGGGACAGAACCTGTGGGCTGCTGTTGGTGTGGTCGTCGACCACGATCACCTCGTAGCCGTGGTCGAGGAGTTCGACGCAGGCGTGGCTGCCGACGAAGCCGGCTCCCCCGGTGACGAGGACGGTGCCGGGAGCCCACAGCGGAGCGGACCCCGGGCGGGCGCGCGCTCGCCGCTCCTTGTCCACAGTGCCTCACCGGCCCTGGAGGAAGGCTGATACGCCGTATGTTTACGACGTATATACACGACTCTGCCCCCGCCCGGTCCCGGAGTCAAGGGGGACGGGCGGGGGCACAGTCGTGCGGCCGGTGGGGTCAGGGCCTGACCAGCAGCTGGAAGTCGAAGGCGTAGCGGGACGCGCGGTAGATGTGCGTCCCGTACTCGACCGGGCGGCCGGTGTCGTCGTACGCCGTGCGCTGCATGGTGAGCAGGGCGGCGCCCGGCTGCTCCTCCAGGCGAGCGGCCTCGTCCGCGGTGGCGGAGCGGGCGCCGATCGTCTGGCGGGCGCTGTGCAGGGTGATCCCGGCGGTGCGCATCATGCGGTACAGGCCCGTCGACTCCAGGCGCGCCGAGTCCAGCTCCAGGAGGGTCGCCGGGAGGTGGTTGCAGAGCAGGGCCACCGGCTGGCCGTGGGTGAGGCGCAGCCGCTCCAGGACGATCACCTCGCCGCCCTCCGCGATGCCGAGGGCCGCCGCGACGTCCGGCGAGGCCGGCTGCCGTTCGTTGCGGACCACCTGCGTGGTCGGGCCCTGGCCGGCGGCCTCCAGGTCGTCGTAGAGGCTGGAGAGCTCCAGGGGACGCTTGACCTGGCTGTGGACGACCTGGGTGCCCACGCCCCTGCGCCGCACCAGGAGGCCCTTGTCGACCAGGGACTGGATGGCCTGCCGGACCGTCGGTCTGGACAGGCCCAGGCGGGTCGACAGGTCGATCTCGTTGCCCAGGAGGTTTCCCGGGGCGAGGGCCCCGTGCTCGATCGCCGCCTCCAGCTGCTGTGCGAGCTGGTAGTACAGCGGCACCGGACTGCCCCGGTCCAGGGCGAAGTCCACGGAGTCGAGCGCGGGGGCGCCGGCGGCGCGGACCGCGCCACGGGTCTTCGCCATGGACGGACCTCCCTCCGATGAGAGTTGACGTGAGAGGGGACGTGAGAGTTGACGTGACGTCAGGAGTGGCTGGGGAAACCGAGGTTGATGCCCGCGTCGGCCGGGTCCGGCCAGCGCGTGGTGATCACCTTGCCCTGGGTGTAGAAGGCGATGCCGTCGTTTCCGTAGACATGCAGATCGCCGAAGAGGGAGTCCTTCCAGCCGCCGAAGGAGTGGTAGCCGACGGGCACCGGGATCGGCACGTTCACACCGACCATGCCCGCCTTGACCTCCAGCTGGAAACGGCGGGCGGCGCCGCCGTCCCGGGTGAAGATCGCGGTGCCGTTGCCCCAGCGGGAGTCGTTGATCAGCTTGATGGCCTCGTCGTACGACTCCGCGCGCACCACCGCCAGCACGGGGCCGAAGATCTCGTCCCGGTAGGCGTCCGCGGTCAGCGGCACCTTGTCGAGCAGCGACACGCCGAGGAAGAAGCCGTCCTCGTGGCCCTCGACGGTGTACCCGGTGCCGTCGACGACGACCTCAGCGCCCTGCTCGGCGGCCGACGACACGTACGAGGCCACCTTGTCGCGGTGCTCCCGCGTGATCAGCGGGCCCATCTCGGACGCCGGGTCGTCGCCCGGGCCGATCCTGAGGCTCTTCGCCCGCTCGGCGATCTTGGCGACCAGTTCGTCGCCGGTGTCGCCGACCGCGACGACGACGGACACGGCCATGCAGCGCTCGCCCGCCGAGCCGTACGCCGCGTTGATCGCCTGGTCCGCGGCGAAGTCGAGGTCGGCGTCGGGCAGCACCAGCATGTGGTTCTTGGCGCCGCCCAGAGCCTGTACGCGCTTGCCGTGCTCGACCGCCTTGAGCTGGATGTACTTCGCGATCGGAGTCGAGCCGACGAAGGACACCGCCTCGATGTCCGGGTGCTCCAACAGGCGGTCCACGGCGACCTTGTCGCCCTGCACGATGTTCAGCACACCGTCGGGCAGGCCCGCTTCGGACGCCAGCTCGGCGAGGCGGAAGGAGGCCGACGGGTCCTTCTCGCTGGGCTTGAGCACGAAGGTGTTGCCGCACGCGACGGCGAGGGGGAACATCCACATCGGCACCATGGCCGGGAAGTTGAACGGCGTGATGCCCGCGACGACCCCGAGCGGCTGCCGGATCGAGGCCACGTCGACCCGGGTGGAGACCTGCGTCGACAGCTCGCCCTTCAGCTGCACGCTGATCCCGCACGCCAGCTCGACGATCTCCAGGCCACGCGCGACCTCGCCGAGCGCGTCGGAGTGGACCTTGCCGTGCTCGGCGGTGATCAGCTCGGCGATCTCGTC
>Ga0182008_10001570_pt1 | contig 15203 bp, 13 predicted proteins | sample Sormic07211129_1_FD_120482 | JGI IMG/M metagenome (GOLD analysis project Ga0182008, IMG submission 120482) | Rhizosphere microbial communities from Sorghum bicolor, Mead, Nebraska, USA - 072115-129_1 metaG | ecosystem: Host-associated > Plants > Roots > Rhizosphere | place: USA: Nebraska...
TCCACCCGCCCACTTCCTCGGAAGTGTTCAGGAGGCCAGATCATGAGATGCCCAAGCTCCCGGTCGTAAGGAGCCGCCAGTCCTGCGTTAGAGGACAACCCTCACAGGTCGCAGGGGCCTTGATCCCTGATAACACTCAACATTCTTGGCGGGATGACGTGGGGACGGTTTCAATAGTTTTGGCTTCGAGAGGAGTTCGATCATGGCACTGGTAGGTAAACGTGACGGGCGCAATTTTGGCTATGGTCGGCAATTGAGTTATGCCGGGCCGCAAGCGCTGAAAGATCTATTTGGCGGCGGGCATTTCGGCACGGTCAAGGCGCACAGTGATCGCTGGCAGGCGTTTGTACGCTGGTGCCGGTCGGAGGAAGGGCCGGGGTTTAACGATGCGCGGCAGATTAGTTGGCAGACCTTGCTGGACTACGCCGGACATCTGCGTCAGCAAGTTGAACAAGGTGAACTCGCCATCTCCACTGCGCAAAACCGATTGTCCAGCGTGAACCGGACCCTGGCCGCGCTTCGCGGTGATCAGTATGTAAAAGTCGTGAGTCCGAGCAAGGCGCTGGGAGTGCGGCGCACCAGTGTTCGTCGTTCTGTGCCGCAAGGCCAAGACCGCGAACAGGTGAAGCGGGTCGTAGAGGTGCTTTGCGAAAACCAGCAGGCACGCGCCGCGGCCATCGCTCAGTTAGCGCGAGCCACCGGTATGCGCTTACGCGAGGCGATTTTGGCCGACCTTCCGCGCCTGAAGCGTGAGTCCGAACAATACGGGAAGATCAACATCCAGGATGGCACCAAAGGTGGCCGTTCAGGCGCGTCAGCACCTCGTTGGATTACGGTAAATGATCATATTCGTGACGCACTGAGGTTTGCCGAAAAGGTCTCGCCTGACGGTAGCCACAACCTGTTAGCCCCGCACGAAAGCTACCTGGATTTCATACAGGGCAGCGTCCGCCCCATTCGAGACCTCCTCCATATGCACAACCTCAAAGGCTTTCATGAATTACGGGCGGCCTTTGCATGCGAACGCTATGAGCAAATCACCCAGCATCCCGCGCCTATCAATGGCGGCCATTGCCAGCAACTCGACCGACGCCTCGATCAAGAGGCCCGAGTGCAAATCAGCTATGAACTCGGACACGGCCGTATCGACGTAGTGTCGGCTTACATTGGTGGTCGAGCATGAGCAGGGCATTCGATATGGAGCTTTTCCTAGCGGGCTTCCTGACCGGAGCGCATGCCACACGCCAACGCCATCTTCGTCAGGCGAAGGCTATCCAAACAGCAATCGCTGAACGCTGGCAACGCGACAATCCATGGACTTGGCAGAAAAAGCATCTCACATGGTTCCTAAATCACCATGTGTACCAGCACGCTGAATCGACGCGCTACTACTATCTGCTGACCGTGCACTTACTTGCTCATCGTCTAGGAAAGGCCTGGCAGTTCAACCGTCAGGCGAAGGTCAACAACCGGCCGAGGTTGTGTAAAAACGTTTTTGAGCGCGACAGGTACTCAAAAACGGACTGGAAATCGCGCATCTACTCGAAACCCACATGTGCTGACGTGCCGATAAATTTCAGATTTAACATAGACTCGCACACTTCAATTTGGTGAAGCTTTTTACACACTTTTGGCGAAAAGCTGCCGTTAGGTCACTGTTACTAATCGCTCCAATCTGCCCCAAGGTATTGTCCATACGCAACTGTCATCCTGCACTTGTGAATGCTGTAGGCACGCATTCCTACAAGCACTATCCGATGGAAAACTCGTAAGCATTCAAGGTAAGGAAGTTACGGCGCGCGGAGCATCTCCTTGAGCACCGTAATGAACTCCAGAGCGACCTGGGATGGTTCCTCCTGGATTGGAAGTAATAATGCAATTTGATACTTGATGGACGGAAAGAAAGGCTTCGTCACCAAATTCCTCGTGAAAGGTAGGCTCACGACAGGGTCGATGATGCCCACTCCCATCCCACAGCACACCAGCTCACAGGCCGTTGAGAAAAACTCGGTTTCAGCTACCACATTCCAAGCTGCCTCGTAGTCGGAAAAGGCAGTGGCTATTTGCTGATAAATTGGGTCACCTTTGAAAAGCGATATAAAGGGTACACCGTCAAGGTCGGTGGGTGTAATGACGTCCAGTTTGGACAGTGGATGATCCATCGGCATCATGCATTGGCATTCGTATGAAATCACCTCCATGTTTGATGATGGGTAGTCGAGTGGCAGTTCGGCAATGGCGAGATCAAATTGCTGCGTGGACATAAGTTCGCGTATCGCTTGGGAATTGCGCGTGATGATTTTTATCTGAAGGCCAGGACGCTCTTTTGCGAAGTTGGCGATCAAGCGTGGCAGTACGTTAATGGAGACACTGGCATAAGCGGCGATAGCCAAATGTCCTCGTTTGCCCGTCCGAATTTCTTTTGCGATGCGCGATGTTCTTTCTACCGCTTCCAATGCTCTCTCAGTTTCGACAAAAAACAGACGAGCTTCCGGTGTGGGGTGCAGTCGCCCTCCTTTTCGGACAAATAACGACAAACCCGTTTCGTGTTCCAGGGTCGCGATAGTGGTGCTTATAGCTGGCTGAGATACTCTGAGCAGCTCTGCCGCTCGGGTCATTGTGCCGTGAATCATCAGAGTTCTGAAGCACTCAAGCTGACGTATACGCATCTCAACCTCTTGCTAATGTCTCGCGTAATGGCCGCGGTGGGCAACGATTTCTCAAGGCGTCTCCGGCAGGAGGAACTCATACCGAACCGCTCTCGAAATCCCTTCCACCACATCATCTACAAGTAGCTTCCCCTTCTGCGCCGTCGAGCCCTTAGCCGATGACAGAACACCACTTTCTGGAACCCATTCAATCCGCGTCGGGTAAATATCGTAGACGGGGAATTCTGCAGGTCCGTGCTCCGGGATTTTATCCAGCGCCACCATATCCGGGTGATAGTGCAGCATCATCGAGGTTTCGATGACGGCGGCATGTTCAAGGGCAATACCTGGGAAGCCGTTGGGGAATATCGTGGCCAGAGTCGATGCGTTGACGAACTCCCAATGCTCCAGGCGCATGACTTCCAATCCGGTGTCGGCCCCAATGTCGCGCAACGCCAACTCAATGCCTTCGGTGACGAACCACTGGTTCTCGTAATGGCCGATCACCAAGACCAATCGTTTGACGCCATGGCGATGAAACTCTCTGACGGCATCGCGAACTACAGCCGTCAACGTCGCCCCATCGACACTAGTGGTACCGCAGAAATGCTGCCCGCCGCCACACTTGGGCTGCGATTTGTAGCCGTAGGACAGTGCGGGAGCGACGATGCCATTTATAGCAAAGGCAACGTCCTCACTGATCGCGCTGGCCAACAAAGCATCGGTGCCAAGTGGCAGATGCGGACCATGTTGCTCGGTAGCGCCGCAAGGCAGAAAGACAACCGCACCGGCCTTGACCCGATTTTCGTATTCAATCCAGCTCATGTTGTCCATGCGCACGTTGTTCATGGTGAAATCTCCAAAAGCATCAGAGGCAATGCCGGTGCGCCTGCCAGGCACACCGGAAATGGATATCAGCCGCGCGCGGGGTACCACTCGTCCGGTTCTGGGTATACCCAGTCATCGGGGAAGGCATAGGTTTCGAAAACGGTGGTTGTGTCCGCTTCAGTGCCAAAGAAAGCAAAGTGGTTACGACCTAACCAGGAACCAGACTGCACGCATTTGAAGCCACGACGCTCCAGTTCAGCGATTCGATCCTCGAACGGGATGTTGTTGCAGTCATAGGCAACGTGCTGAATGCCCTCGCCATGCTTTTCCAGGAAGTCAGCGAAGATGGTTGGGCCCGAGACCGGCTCCATCAATTCCCACACCATGTTGCCGCTCTGGGCAAAACAGACCGTAAGAACAAACTCTGCAGGCTGTCCGTGATAGGTCTGATTCTCGGTATTTTTAGGGCTGAAGGTATAAACGCGCCAAGGCCCGATGCCGAGTTTAAGGAGTCCGTCCATGGTACGCTTATGGTCAGCCGTGACGATTGCTATCTCCACGACGTTGCCCAGAAACGGGTCGACCTCAGCGCCGTCGGTCAGTGCGTTGAGCACGTTGTTCTGTAGTAGGGTGGACATGGGTTACCTCAATTTCGGATGGGAACAGAGGTATTTAAGCGGCTGGGCAAACTAAGCGAAATCGAGTAATTCTCAAGCGGGGTTGAGAAAATCTTTTTCTTCAGATCGACCTAATAAGCAGACCCGTGACTTGAGATAAATTGCACTCATGCAAAAAAAATATCGAATGTGATACCTCCCGGGGTCATGGCCCACTTCGCTTCTACGGTGGGGATAGTTCCTGCCGTCCATTGAGGAATGTGCCATGACCCATCTTCTACACATCGATGCCAGCGCCCGAGGCGAACGATCCCTGAGCCGAAAGCTGTCCAGAGCATTTATCCATACGTGGATTGAGGCCGATCCGAAAGCCCAAGTGATTGTGCGCGATATCGGAGCCAACCCTCCGCCCTTCATGACCGAAGACTGGATCGGCGCTGTTTTCACTCCAGAAGAAGATCTCACCGTCGTGCAACGCGAACGGATCCACCTGTCCGACGAATTGATCGATGAGATTGATCGTGCCGATGTGATTGTCATTGGTAGCCCCATGTACAACTATGGAATGCCTGCAGCATTGAAAGCCTGGTTCGATCAAGTTATCCGAATCGGCAAGACGTTCACATTCGACCTAGCGCGCGGCGACTTCCCGCTGGAGCCGATCATGAGCGGCAAAACCTTGGTAATTTTGAGTTCACGGGGTGAATTCGGCTTCGGCGCGGGCGGCATCCGCGAAAAAATGAATCATCTGGAAACGCATATTCAAACATGCGCGCATTATCTTGGCGTCGAACAGACCCACGTCATCACCATCGACTTTCAAGAGTTTAACGACGCGCGTCACGAAGCCTCGATTGCCGAAGCGTTCGAGGCAATTCAACAACTGGTGGGTGAGTTGGTGCATTGCCATGAATAATTCTGAAAACAGGATGGAAACGGTCGTAGAGACCCTGAAAAAACTGCACGACGGAAGCATCAGCGCGACTCAGTTGGTGCAAGCCGCCTTTATCCAAGCGCGGGAGGCCGACTCAGTATTCATCTCGCTGCTCGAAGAATCGGCATTGGCAATGGCCCATGATTCCGATGTTCGACGCCAGCATGGGCAACCCTTGAGCCCGCTCGACGGGTTGCCGCTGGCAATCAAGGATCTGTTCGACATCGAAGGCACAATCACCACCGCAGGTTCCGCCACCCGAAGCGCAATCGCGCCAGCCACACGGGACGCTGCTGTAATAGAAAAACTTCGAGCCCTTGGCGTGGTCTTCATTGGCAAGACTAACCTCAGCGAATTTGCCTACTCTGGACTCGGGTTAAATCCGTACTATGGTACGCCCACGGCACTGTTCGCGAACTGTGATCTTCGAGCGCCAGGTGGTTCATCATCGGGATCGGCCATCGCGGTCCAGCGAGGGATTGTGACTGCAACCCTGGCCACGGACACAGCCGGGTCAATTCGTGTGCCGGCCGCGTTCAATGGACTAGTCGGTTTTAAGACCTCCAGCAGTCGCCATGACATGAGCGGTGTCCATCCGCTGGCCGTGACTCTCGACAGCCTCGGCCCCATCGCCCAAACAGTGGAAGATTGCAGGTTGCTGGACAATGCAATGCGTGGCCTCTCAGACTCTCCCGCCAGCACTGTCGACCTGAGCGAAGTTCGCTTCATCGTCGACACCAAAGTATTGCAAGATCCTCGCCTCCAACCTGCAGTCGCGCGTAATCTCGAGCGCGTCATGGACATCCTGCACCAACGCGGAGCTCAAGTAGAAAGGCGTCCGGTGCGCGCCGTCGAGCGTACTCGGGAGCTGATTTCGTCGGTGGGCTGGCTCGGGGCGATCGAGGCCTGGAAGCTATTAATTGCCGTGGTTGAAGGGCCTGACGCAGAGCGCATGGATCACCGGATCAGAACCCGCCTGTTGAAGGCACAGGACCTGACCGCCGAAAAAGAAGTTCAGCTACGCGTTGTTCGTCAGCAGTTGATCGCAGACATCGCGGAGGAACTAGGTGATGCCATTCTGGTACTGCCTACGGTATTCCATGTGGCGCCTGCTTTGGCACCGCTGAAAGCTGACGACGAGTTGTTCGCGCAACTCAATCTGGACACGCTGGCAATCACCATGGTCGGCAGTCTGCTTGACATGCCTGGTGTCGCGATGCCCTCGGGCGTCAATGAATCATACCTGCCGACCTCCATCCTGTTCTCCAGCATTACCGGGAAAGACGATCGCTTGCTCGACATCTGCTGCGCCATCGAACGCGCGCTCTGATCACACCGGCTCGGCATCATATTCACGATGCCGAGCCGGTTCCAGCACTCAGGATTTGACCGGAATTCGCCGTTGGAAAGGACGCGCCTGGATCAGGATCAAAAACACCCCAGAAGCCAACGTCAGCGCCCCAAGATACCAAGCAGTGTATTGATCCTCGGGTGAAACCGGGTTGGCGCCAGCGGTATAGCCGATGTAACCGAGCATCAGTATCGCCAGCACCGCCGGCACACTAAGAAAGAACGACACCCAGCCGCCTTGCCGTTTCCAGGTCATCGCAATGAACGCCGCAATCGCGGCCATGTAAGACATCACCAAAGTGATTGTTACCACATCGTAATACCAAACGATTTTGTCCAGTGGCTTCCACCACAATAACCCGACGGCAACCAGCGAGACGATCACGTTGGCCAGCCATGGAGACTTCGCCGCATTCACCGAGCTCAACGCGGTCGGTAAACGACCCTCCTCGCTCATGCGGTACAACGTCCGCGCGGCAGCACTGGAGGATATCTGCAGCCCGGCACACGCCGACGTAATAACCACGAACAATGCAATCCAGGCCATAGACGGCGGAAGATAAACATTTGCGACGGCTGCGATAGGGCCGCCGTTGCCGTCCTCGACGATAGCCGCCAACTTCTCTACCGGCACCGCGAACTGCCAGCCAATCGCCGCGAGGCTGTAGATCACGAAAGCCGCTGTCAGCACCAGCAACAGTGAACGCTGAACCGTACGCACGGGAATCCGCGCTTCTTCGATGTAGTTAATGGCCGAGTCGAAGTTGGCCAGCATCCATACCCCGAACAACACGCCGGGACCGATCACCGACCAACCACCCGCGTCTTCCAGCGAATACATCGACAACACTGAAAGGTCTGGCACTTGTGGATTCACCAGCCCGAGCACGCCCAGCCCGGCGACGACAGCAATCTCGAATACCAAAAGCACACTCGCCACTTTGGCAGTCAGGCCGACACCTTTGCAGGAGATTCCCAAGAACACCACCACCAGTACTGTGCCGATGCATTTAGCCGCCAGCGCGCCTGTGAGCGAAGGGAATAGCGCCTGGATATATTCAGTGCCGATGATCGCGCACATCGGTGTCACTGCCATGCAGGCCACGGCGTACGCCCAGCCCAACACACTGCCTATGTGGGGGTGCAAAAATCGGCTGGCGAACGTGAAAATTCCGCCCGCCGACGGCGCCTGCCGAGTGAGCGCAACCATGCACAGTGCCATGACCAACATTGGGAAGAAATACGCAATAAGGATCGCCAGCGGTGCGTGGTGACCGGAGATCGAGTACAGAATCGACATGGAGGACGCCGCGATCCAGCCCGGAGCGTTGAAGCCCAGCGCCGAGAATGTTACATCACGAGTCGTTAGGGTCCCCTTGTCGAGGTTGGTGTCCAGTTCGCGGACCGTGCCATTACGGTCGTAACCAATCAATTGTGAAAGATTCATTTTTCAAGACTCTGATTCTGTGCAAAGAGGGAGTGTTACGCCTACGACAAAGCCGTCGACGCACAGTTTTTTATGGTCCAGCTCAGCAGTACGGTACGAATGCCGAGAACAGCTCCGTAGAAGAAATCAAATCGTCGAGTCAGGCTCGGTGATTGTTGTTTTTGAATCGGGCGTCAAAGGGCGTGACGATTTTGCTCAAGTACCTCATGTTTGAGCCAGTCGATGAAGCGCTAGACACCACGCTTTTGGGTGGGAGCGAGGCGCTCGATTTTCACGAGTAAACCTCGCAAGTACGGTCCCTCGATTCTGCACATGCGGTCGATGCGCTATTCCTCAGCAAACAAAAATTTCCTACACAACAGCAATCCCAATCCGCGCACTGCAGCATGTAGCGCGAGCGTTTCGTCGCGCACTCGAGTTGGAATTGCTTACGTACAGGTGATCATGGGGCACCACTAAAATCCAATAATATAATTTAGGTTAGTTATAAATTTAATTTATAGAGTGAGGCCATACGCCCCTCCTTTGACTTCACACGCTCCTACTTCTCTGATGTTTTATGGTTATCAGTGAACTTACGCGGACAGGCAAGCTATCTAGCTCGCCTACTTACACCTATAAAATCCTCTTATACAGAGGCTATGTTTTATTATTGTATTTAGGTGTTGCGCTGTGATTTCCTAGGCTTCTCAGTGCAGGATCGTTGGCACATTGACGAATTAGGAGAATCAGAATGAACGCAATCTCGGCAGTCCAGCACGATGAACTCGTGTGCCTTCCTGCTCGTCGTGGTACAGCGATCAAGCTCGAAAAGGGGCAAATAATTAAGGTGATCAATACACACGGTAAGCAGGTCGTCGACACTTGGGCTTTCAACCCTAATGACCTTCACGAGGCGATGTCGATGGAGCATTGCCGCGCTTCGTGGCTGAAGGTCAACCCTCAAGTTGGCGACACCCTGATCACCAACAATCGTCGTCCCATTCTCACCATCGTTGAAGACACCACTCCTGGAGTGCATGACACCTTGATTGCAGCCTGCGATCACACTCGCTACCAGCAGCTCGGAGTTGTTGGCCATCACGATAGTTGCAACGAGAATCTGTTCCTCGCACTGGATGCTCTCGGTCTGGTCGCAGAGGCCCCCCCTAGCCCACTGAACCTTTTCATGAACGTTCCCTTATCTGCCAATGGCCAAATTAAGTTTGCTGAGCCTGTGAGTAAACCGGGGCAATACGTGGCACTGCGAGCTGAAATGGATTTGATCATTGTGTTATCTGCGTGCCCTCAGGACATCACCGCAGTCAACGGGATGATGCCCACTGACGTGCATTACGCGGTCGTCTGTCGTTCACATGAGCAATAGAAATACAGGCCAGGCAAGCGCCAGAGGTTTAGGCTATTGACAGTTTGATTGACGTTCGATCGTCGGGAGTCTAGCCATGCGTAAATTACCCCCCCTCAATTCGGTACGAGCATTTGAATCCGCGGCCCGGCACCAAAGCTTCACTGCTGCGGCAGCTGAGCTTTGTGTAACCGTTACCGCTGTGAGCCATCAGGTTCGTCAGCTCGAATCGTGCATCGGGCACAAGCTGTTTGAAAGGACGGGGCGGAACGTGGAGCTTACTCCGGTAGGGAGGACGATTTACCCGTTCCTGCGTGATGGCTTTGATCAGATCGCGCATGCCTTCTCGATAATCAGCGCTCCGAAAGACGGCGATGCTATTCAGCTCTCCACCACCCGCGCATTTGCCGAGCGCTGGCTGATGCCTCGTTTGGCTCGATTCAATCAGCTCTATCCAAACATCGTCGTGCACATCCATGGCTCAGAAAAAGCAGTCGACTTGCGCTGTGAAAGTATCGACCTTGCTATTCGATACGGCCCAGTCGAAGACTGTGATCGGGGTTCGGTAATATTGGAGGACTTTTACATTGCAGTCGCGGATCAAAGTCTTTGTCCTGCGGACAGATGTCCAACCATTGATGATTTTAGAAACCGCCCACTGCTTGCCTATAAGTGGAAGAACCAGGATTTGGAAGCGCCTGCCTGGTCTGCATGGCTGGCGCGAGTTAATTATCGTCAGGGTACGGATTTCCGCATTTCCTGGTACAGCGAGGAGACTCTCGCGCTCCACGCCGCTGAGCGTGGCCTAGGCCCATTGTTATGCAGTGACGTGCTCATTGAGGACGAGATCCGATCCGGGCGTATGCGTCAGATTGAAGGTCCGCGCATGCCTGGCTTTGCATACCGATTGGTTGAGGTTTCCTCTCCTGGTCGCAAGCAAAGTCTCGCGGTATTTATCGATTGGTTGAGACAAGAGGCGGATCTGTGTCGAGGTATGCCAGCACTTTCTGTAGTCAAGTAATTAAAGGCTCTGAATAAAACAAACGACATCGAACATCCTTTTTGACGCTTTTTGGCATACCCAGATGTGCTTTCGGATAGTTATTGGGTTTTATTAATTCCCAGTGCGGACAACTATAATTTGTCATGGGCGACTAACATGTTTAACAACGTATCTTTTCGACTCAAAGTAGTTTCTATGACAGGATTTTGTCTGTTTGTAGTTGTTGCGCTTGTTGTGAGTGTGAATATTTATCAAGCCAACTCCAGCACTAGACAAGTGAGTACCGAGAGCGAGCAGATGATTGCCAAAAAAGTCAAAGACATTCTTAAAAGTAACGCAAGCGAGAAGGCGGCCAAGTTACAGAACAAGTTTTATGCGAGTCGTGCTGTTGTCAGTGCACTGGCGGATCAGCTACTAAATATCCGCGCTCAGGGACTGCGTCGCGGTTTACAGCCCGCAGCCTTGAGAGAGGACCTCAATGAAGCACTTAAGAAAGTATTTGACCGCAACACAGACGTCCTTGGCGTCTGGATGGCATTTGATCCTAACGCATTAGACCCCACCGACTCAAAGTTCAGAGACGATATGGCACACGGTTCGAACGAGGCCGGAAGGGTATCGAGTTATTGGAGTCGCCCCGATGGGAAGGGCCAGAATACAGCATTTCCTGAAAGTTATTTTAGCGATGCCTCTGTAGGTGCCGACGGAACTCCGTACAACAACTGGTACCTCTGTTCTAGGAGCAGCGGGAAAGAGTGTTTGTTACAGCCTTACTCGGACACGGTAGGCGGTCGTTTGTTGCTCCTAACCACCATCACCTATCCACTGGTCGTGGATCAGAAAGTCATCGGCACTGTTGGCATCGACATCACCCTGGACTCCATTCAAAGCGAAGCGCAAGCATCCCAACGTGATTTGTTTGATGGTGCCGGCAATGTTCTGATTGTCTCTGGCAGTGGAGTTCTTGCCGGGGTTGGAACCAACCCAACAATGGTCGGTAAAAACATCAAAGAGGCAACAGGCCTTGAAGCAACCATGATTGCAGAACTCATGAAAGCGGTGACACCCGAAGTGGCCGATACAGGCGATCAGATATCCGCTTTGCATACATTCACTCCTGTCGAAGGTACGCCGGCGTGGAGAATCATTATTAGCCTGCCCAAGAAAGTCGTCCTGGCCGACGCGCTAAAACTGCAAAAGACGCTCGACGACTCCTTAAGCGCCAGTACACGCCAATCCGTATCCGTTGCTTTGCTGGTCGCAGGTATGGGTCTACTCATGATGTGGGTGGTGGCGTCTGGCGTCTCTCGGCCGATTAGTGTTGTGGCGGCAATGCTGAAGGACATCGCGAGCGGCGACGGCGATCTTACGCAGCGTCTGAAGTACTCAAAGCGAGATGAACTTGGCGAGTTAGCCGACTGGTTCAATCGCTTTCTAGACAAACTGCAACCCACCATCTCGCAGATCAAGCGGAGCGTTGTTGATGCCCGATTTACGGTGACTAAGTCCTCTGAAATATCTCAGCTCACCAGTGGTGGTATGCAGGCACAATTTCGGGAGATTGATCAGGTCGCTACCGCTGCAAATGAAATGAGCGCGACAGCGCACGAAGTCGCTTTTAGCGCGTCAAACGCAGCTAGTGCAGTGCGGGGTGCAGGCCAATCAGTCAAGGAAGGTGTTGCGATATTTGAGCGAAGTACGCATGAAATCGATAGCCTCGTTCAAGAGGTAAGCAAGGCCGTTCGAGAGGTTGAGGAACTCGCGAAGAACAGCGAAGAAATCGGTTCGGTGTTGGAGGTCATCCGTAGCGTTGCCGAACAAACCAATTTACTTGCATTGAACGCAGCTATCGAGGCCGCAAGAGCCGGGGAAAGTGGACGTGGATTTGCAGTGGTTGCCGATGAAGTCAGAAGCTTGGCCAAGCGAACTCAAGATTCTGTGGGAGAAATCGGTAGCGTCATTGAGCGTATCCAGAACGCGACGCAAGGAGTAGTGACAACGATGCACTCAAGCCAGACCAAAGCTCTCGACAGTGCTAAGCAAATTCAACTGGCATTGTCAGCGCTAGGCAGCATCAACGATGCAGTCACCATAATTAGCGATATGAACTTGCAGATTGCTAGCGCAGCTGAAGAGCAGAGTGCAGTCGCGGAAGAGGTTAGTCGCAATGTTTCCGCAATCCGGGGCGTTACGGAAAGTCTAGCCGAGCAAGCATTGGAGTCTGCCAATGTCAGCAGCCAACTTGATGCGTTGGCAAGTCATCAATTTAGTTTGGTAAACCAGTTCAAGGTTTAACATCTTGGACCATCGTCCCGCGGCGCAATAGCGTAATTCCGAAATAGAAGTAGCTGTTATTGACCGAAGCCTGGTTGTGATTCCTTGGTTAAAACTGGCCATCAATTTTTTCTGCCTGCCTTCACTGAACCTGCAGCTTTATTTCGGCATCCGATTTTCACACAGAAAATCATCAGTGATATGAGGCTCACGACTTCGACTCGTGAATGGCATTGCGACATCAGTCATGTCCAGCACGCTTCAATCTACCGTATTTAAAACAATTCAGGCCATTGACTATTTTTATATGGTCTATTTTTTCTCAACCATTCTTGAGAACTACTCAATACCGCTACCTTCCGCTTCTCACTTAAAATAGCCCCTGAGCGATTCGTTATTGCCGACCAGCGAGGAAAATAAAAATGTCAGCAAATCGTGCCACTGAGTTTAGTACAACTGCTAAGTCGCATTATGACGCCTCGGGAATTGAGAAAGTTCCTGACAAATATCGAACTTCGAGTCAACTGGATCAATTCTGGATATGGGCTGGAGCGAACGTTGCACCCATTAACTGGATTCTGGGTGCTATTGGGATTCAGTCAGGTCTTAGTCTAGTTGAAACTTTAGTTGTGATCTTACTTGGCAATCTTTTGGGAAGTGCGCTGTTTGGAGCAATGTGCATAATGGGGCATCGTACTGGTGTGCCACAGATGGTTCTTTCTCGTCTCGCATTTGGTCGTCGAGGAGCATATCTCCCGACGGTCATGCAAGTGCTCATGCCGATGGGCTGGGTTGCGATGAATACTTGGATTGTATTGGATCTGGCGGTTGCTGCTCTTGAACGCATGGATATCAGAGGTGGAATGGAGTTGAAATTTGGTATTGCTCTAGTAGTCATGTTCATCCAAGTAGGAATCGCGGCTTGGGGGTTCAACGCCATCAAATACTTCGAGCGCTACTCGATGCCTTTCATCCTGCTAATCATGGTGGTGATGACCGCATTAGCCTTTACGCACGTAGACGTACGCTGGCAACAGTCGACAATCCAAGGAATCAGCAAACTCTCAGCGATGAGCAGCCTCATGACGGCTATCGGGATTGGATGGGGTATCTCGTGGTTGGTGTATGCATCGGACTACACTCGTTTTACGCAGACCAAGCTCACTGACCGTCAGGTCTTCCGCTCAACTTTTCTGGGCATGTTCGTGCCAACGGTATGGCTGGCATTCCTAGGGGCTGCAATTGCCTCTGCTGGTGGTGGTTCTGACCCCGCCCAACTGATCATCGCAGTGTTTGGCGTGATGGCTCTTCCAGTTCTGCTGGTTCTGCTTCACGGCCCAATCGCTACCAACATCGTTGTCATTTACTCCGCAGCGCTAGCAACGCTTTCTCTCGATATGCGTGTGCCACGTTGGATTGTCTCAATTATCTCTGGCATTGTGGCCTTGTTCATTCTCTACCTGTTCGTTCAGTCCGGAGAGCTTGTCCATGCGTTTGAAAACATGATGATTTTCTTCGTTGTGTGGATTAGCCCATGGGCAGGAATAACACTTGTCGATTTTTTCATGCTTCGCCGTGGAGATATTGATGTCAACTCTCTCTATTGTCATCACTCCACAAGTCATTATGGGGATGTCAACTGGCGGGGAATTATTTCGTTGGCATTTGGCGTCGTTGCGGCTTGGCTTTTCCAAGTTGGAACTATCGAGTCAATGCAAGGGCCGATCGCTATGGCAATGAGTGGTATAGATCTCTCATGGCTTGCCGGCTTCAGTGTCGCTGGCGGTATTTATTACGCACTACATCGCTCTAGAAATTCAAAAATCAACAACCAGGTTCTACTCACAGAGTAACTAATAACTAAAGCCGCATGCATTTAATCCACCCACTTCAAGAAGAGACAACTATTGTTTCATCACCAACAGAAAAGCACTTTCGATTCTCTATCTAAATTGTCTTGAGAGGAAAATAATGACGGACTTCGACGCACTCCCATTTCAGCACCTCTCGTATATTTCGTTGTCAACCGTGGCTTCATGTTTACAGCTCAGCCAAGTTTCACGAAATTTTTATCCCGGTGGGGAACGTGTGTCTTCGTCATTCTCGGGCCTTTCATCCAGCGTATTAATGCTAATGTATCGTTACGCATTTAATACGAAACGTTAGCACGGTCTCCTAGCGTCGATATTGAAAACCCAATCTGATATTTTTATACACTCTGGGTTGTGGCCATTGGCGAAAGACAGCTATCGGCCGATTGTGTTGAAAAAGTTGGCTTCTGTTTCCACAGCAGTAAAGTATGCGTCTGAGATTGAAATTTGTGTTTTATACAGAACGTTCAGGACTCAGATTTGACGTAGCTGCGTGAAAAAAGGCGCTTTCACCTCTTAATGCATGGATAGCCGGGCCGGGTCGACTTTTTCAACACAATCGGTCAAAAGCAGTCACTTGGATGTGTTTTCCTGATCCAGCACAGAATTGCCTGCGTACGCCACCTCTAGACTTACTGCTGCCGTGTGCTAATGGGGTATCGAAAGAATGCCAATAAAATACGGGCTAGATTAGGATAATCGTAGGGATATATATTTTAGAAACAAGAATAATTTTATTATAAAACAAATACTTACTTACCTATTCGAGTCCAGGTCGTGGAGCCAGACAGCAATATCGAAAAGCCCCTGAATCGAAAGGTTCAGGGGCTTTTTTGTGGTCGCCATACACGCAATCCTTCAAATCATCCCTCCTTTGAAAGTAGGA
>Ga0182008_10001571_pt1 | contig 15202 bp, 13 predicted proteins | sample Sormic07211129_1_FD_120482 | JGI IMG/M metagenome (GOLD analysis project Ga0182008, IMG submission 120482) | Rhizosphere microbial communities from Sorghum bicolor, Mead, Nebraska, USA - 072115-129_1 metaG | ecosystem: Host-associated > Plants > Roots > Rhizosphere | place: USA: Nebraska...
CGCGAGCGCCGAGAGCAGCAGGGCGCGGCGCGACCACCCGGCGGCGACGCCCGGACGCATCGGGGGCCGGCTCACCAGTCCTCCTTGACCGCCAGCACCGCATCGCGTCCAGCGGCGGCGCGGCCGGCCAGCCAGGCCGTGACCGTGCCGGCGGCGACCACCGCGGCGCACAGCGCGCCCAGCCGGGCCCAGGGCAGCAGCAGGTCCATGGTCCAGTGGAAGCTCTGCGGGTTGACCACGTGAACCAGAACCACCGACACCGCCAGCCCGAGCAGCAAGCCTGCGACCGCGCCGATCGCGGTCCAGGCCGCGCCTTCGCCGGCCACGATTGCCAGCACCTGGGCCCGCGTGAAGCCCAGGTGAACGAGCAGGCCGAATTCTTTGCGCCGCGCCAGCACCTGGGCGCTGAAGCTGGCCGCGATGCCGAACAGGCCGATCGCGATAGCGACCGCCTGCAGCCAGTAGGTGACCGCGAAGCTGCGGTCGAAGATGCGCAGCGAGGTGGCGCGGATCTGGGCCACCGACGAGATCTCGACCGGTTCGGCCGCCGCCGCCTCGCGGGCGGCCAGCGCCTGCACCGCCTGCTGCACCGGGCCCTCGGCCGCGCCGGGCGCCAGCCACAGCGCGACGTCGCTGGCGCCGGCGTCGCCGGTCAGGCGCTCGAAGTCGCGGGCGTCCATGGTGATGGCGCCGAACTGCCGCACGTAGTCGCGCCAGATGCCGGCAACGAAGAAGACCGGTGGCCGGCCGCCGGGCACCGGGCCCCAGGCGCGCGCCAGCGGCTCGAATGCGGCGCCGGGCCGGGCGCCGTAGAGCTCGACCATCGCCTCGCTGACGTAGATGCCGGTCTGACCGGCGGGCACCGGCAGGGCGGCGCCGAGCAGCGGCATCGAGCGCCCGACCTCGGTGTCGAGGCTGCGCGCGATCAGCGTCACCGCGGGCCGCGATGGATCGATCAGCAGGGGCCGCGTGCGCAGCGTGCCGGTGCGGGCCACGCCGGGCAACTGCGCCAGCGCCTGAACGAAGGCCGGCGGGAACAGGGCCGGCTCGCCGCCGGACCCGGCGGCGCTGCGCAGGTAGAGGTCGGCCGGCAGCACGACATCGAGCCAGCGCGTGACCGAGTCCCTGAAGCTCGCGACCATCACGGTCAGGGCCACCGCCAGGCTCAGGCTCGCGACCACGCCGCTGACCGCCACCGCGGCGGTGCCGCGCATGCGGCGGGCGCGCTCGATCGCCAGCAGCGGCAGTAAACGATTCGCGGCCAAAGGCGCGAGGCGGTCGTAGACACAAGCGATCAGCCATGGCAGCGCCGTGATGCCGCCGACCAGCAGGAAGCCGACCGACAGATAGGCCGCGATCGGAATGCCGTGGATCGCCGGTGCCATGGCCAGCGCGCCGCCGGCGGCGATCAGCAGCAGTGCGACACGGTGCGTCCCGCCGCCTGCCGCCGCGGTGCCCAGGCCCTTGAGCGTCTGCGCCTCGGGCAGCGCCTGGGCGGCGCGCGCCGGCCACCAGCCGCCGACGCCCGCCGCCAGCACGCCCAGTGCGCCGTAGGTCAGCGCCGCGGGCGCGCTCCATCGCAGGGTCGGCGCGACGCCATCGAAATAGCCGCCGCCCAGGTCGCCGCCCAGCAGCTTGAGCGCCAGCTCGGCCAAGGTCGCGCCGAGGGCGATGCCGGCCGCACTGCCGATCAGCCCGAGCACCAGCGATTCGGCCAGCACCAGCCGCAGCCGCTCGCGCGGCGTCAGGCCCAGCACGCCGAGCAGCGCGAACTGCTGCGCGCGCTTGGCGACGCTGAGCGCGAGCACCGAGAACACGAGGAAGGCGCCGGTGAACAGGGCCACCAGGGCCAGCACCGTGAGGTTGACGCGGTAGGCGCGCGACAGGTTGCTCACGCGTTCGGCGGCATCGCCCGGTTCGGCGACCTGGATGCCGCTTGGCCAGCCCGGCGACTGCCGCAGCGAACGGATGAAGTCCGCGTGCCCGGTGCCCGGTGCCAACCGCAGGTCGATGCGCGTGAGCTGGCCGCCGCGGCCGAACAGGTCCTGCGCGGCGCCGATGTCCATCACGGCCAGCGCGGGGCCGCCGGCCGCAACCTGGCCGGCGATCTGGAGTGGGTGCCATTGGGTGCCGGCGCGCAGCTGCAGCTGGGTGGCCTGGTCGCCGATGGCCTTGCGCGCGGCGGCGTTGAGAAACACCTGGCCGGGCGCGAACAGCGAGAACCGGTCGGCGCCGTCGGCCAGCCTTGGCATCAGGGCCGGTGCAATGGTCGGCAGTGCCAGCGCGTCGATGCCGACGACCCGCAGCGGCAGCCGGCGATCGCCGATCTGGGCGACGCTGGGCAGCTCGAGCACCGGGCTCGCCAGCGCGACCTGCGGATGCCGCGCGACCTGCCCGAGCAGGGCTTCGTCGAAGCTGCCCTGGGCAGCGCGCAATTCGAGATCGGGTTGGCCGTTGACCGAGCGCACCGCACTCGAGAATTCATCGAGCGCCGAGGCATTGATCAACTGCACCGAGAAGGCCAGCGCGACGCCCAGCATGACGGCGACGACCGCGGCCGCGTTGCGCCACGGGTGGTGGCGCAGCTCCTGCCAGGAGAAGGTGAGCAGCAAGGCCTTCATCGCGGCTCATTCTGCGCGATGCGCCGGCTGGGCGAAGTCAGAGCCGCTCCGACGCGGCGGCCAGCCAGGCCCGCACGGCGGGGCTGGCGCTCAGCCCGGCCGCACGGGCATAGGCCAGGCGCGCCTCGGCGGCCTGGCCGTCGCGGCCCAGCAGGTGGGCGCGCGCGGCCCAGAAGGGCTGGTAGCTCGCGATCTCGGCGGCCGGCATGGCATCGAGCTCGCGCAGGCCCGCGGCCGGCCCCCGGGCCTCGGCCACCGCGCAGGCCCGGCTGACCCGGGCGCCGGTGTTGGGGCGCAGGGCGAGCAGGCCGTCGTAGAGCGCCACCAGGGCATCGGGGGGGACCTGCGCACCGAGACGGCGCGCGCAGTGAGCCGACTGGATCGCGGCCTCGATCTGGTAGGGGCCGAAGGCGCCGAGGGCGGCGGCCTGCCGCAGCGCCTGCTCGGCCTGGTCGCGCAGCGGCCGGTTCCAGCGCGCGATGTCCTGCGCGTCCAGCGGCACGTAGACGCCGTCGGCGCTGCGCCGGGCGGCGGCGCGGCTTTCGCAGAACAGCATGAGGGCCAGCAGGCCCAGTGGCTCGGCTTCGGCCGGCATCAGGCCGCAGAGGATGCGGCCGAGTTCGATCGCCTCGGCCGTGAGGCCGCGCTGCGAGGCATCGGCGCCGTCGACGTCGTCCCAGCCGGTGCCGTAGGCCGCGTAGATGCCGTCGAGCACGTCCTGAAGGCGTTGCGGCAGGTCGGGCGCGCGCGGGAATTCGAAGGGGATGCCGGCCGCCCGCACGCGCGCCTTGGCCCGCACCAGGCGCTGGCCCAGCGTCGCCGGCGCACTGAGGAAGGCGCCGGCCATGCGGGCGGCGTCGAGCCCGAGCACGGTCTGCAGCATCAGCGGGGCGCGCGCCGCGGCATCGATGGCCGGATGGGCGCAGACGAAGAACAGGCGCAGCCGTTCGTCGGGCACCGTCTCGCTGAAGGCCGGGTCGTCGCCGACCTCGTCGGCCAGCAGCAGCAGGGTCTGCGCGGCCTCGTCCTGCACCCGGCTATGCCGCCAGGCGTCGAGCGTGCGGTGGCGCGCCACCTGCAGCAGCCAGGCCTCCGGCTGCGCGGGCACGCCGTCGACCGGCCAGCGTTCGAGCGCCCGCGCGAAGGCATCGGCGAGCGCGTCTTCCGAGGCCGCGATGTCGCGGGTGCGCGCCGACAGGATGGCGACCAGCCGGCCATAGGACCGGCGGGCCGCGCCTTCGGCGGCCGCGTGCGCTGCGTGCAGCGGGTCGTCCGTCACATCGTCGGGGCCGTGAACACCGGGCGCACCTCGACGCCGCCGGTGCTCGCGCAGGGCGCGCGCGCGGCCCATTCGAGGGCTGCGTCGAGGTCGGGGACGTCGATCACGAAGTAGCCGCCGAGCTGCTCCTTGCTGTCGGCGAAGGGGCCGTCCTGCACCTGGCGCTTGTCGCCGCGCACGCGCAGCGTGGTGCCGGTCAGCGGCGGGTGCAGGCCGTGGCCGTTCTGCACCACGCCGGCCTGGCGGATCGCGCCCACGTAGTCCATCCAGCCGGCACGGTAAGCCTGGGCCGCCGCCTCGTCGCGCTGGTCGAACTCGGACTGGGGTTGGTAGAACATCAGCATGTATTGCATGGAACCTCCGGGAAAGTCACAAGAGCAGGATCGCTCACTGCAATGACGGCGCAGCGGGGCGCGTTTCGACAGTGTGCGGCAGGCGACGCGTTTTTTTTCCGCCGCCGCCGCAGTAAGCTCGCCGCCATGCACACACTCCCGACCTACGACGACGTGATCGCCGCGGCCGCGCGGCTCGAAGGGCAGGCGCACCGCACGCCGGTGCTGCGCTCCGCCACCGCCGACGCGCGCTGGGGCGCGCAGTTTTTCTTCAAGTGCGAGAACTTCCAGCGCATGGGCGCCTTCAAGTTTCGCGGCGCGTTCAATGCCCTTGCCAAGTTCGATGCGGCGCAGCGCCGCGCCGGCGCCATCGCGTTTTCGTCCGGCAACCACGCGCAGGCGGTGGCGCTGTCGGCCCGCCTGCTGGGCATGCCGGCGGTGATCGTGATGCCGAACGACGCTCCCGCCGCCAAGCTCGCCGCGACCCGCGAGTACGGCGCGGAGGTGGTGCAGTACGACCGCTTCACCGAAGACCGCGAGGCCCTGACCCGCCGGCTGGCGGCGGAGCGCGGCATGACGCTGATCCCGCCCTACGACCATCCGGACGTGATCGCCGGCCAGGGCACGGCGGCCAAGGAACTGATCGAGGAAGTCGGCGCGCTCGATGCGCTCTACGTCTGCCTCGGCGGCGGTGGCCTGACCAGCGGCTCGGCCCTGTCGGCACGCGCGCTGTCGCCCGGCTGCAAGGTCTTCGGGGTCGAGCCCGAGGCCGGCAACGACGGCCAGCAGTCGCTGCGGGCCGGCCGCATCGTCACCATCGAGACGCCGAAGACCATCGCCGACGGCGCCCAGACCCAGCACCTGGGCGAATACACCTTCGGCATCATCCGGCGCGACGTCACGGACATCTTCACGGTCAGCGACGCGCAGCTGGTGGACGGCATGCGCTTCTTTGCCGAGCGCATGAAGATGGTGGTGGAGCCGACCGGCTGCCTGGCCTTCGCGGCAGCCTGTGCAGCCGGCGAGGCGATCCGCGGACAGCGGGTCGGCGTGATCGTGAGCGGGGGCAATGTCGATCTGGGCCGCTACGCTGCGTTGCTCGCGGGTAGCTAGAGCTGCCTGATCCGCGACAACATTTTGCAGGGGCGCGTGCCGAGGGCACCGGGTGGCGCCGTGTCGTGCTGGCCGAGGATGAACCACCGTCGGCGTGAGCCCGCCCCGACCCAGGAAAGCCGAATCAGACCCGAATCCCTTCAGCGCTCAAATGCAGCACCCTGTCGGCGCGCGCGGCCGCGGTTTCGGAGTGGGTCACCAGCACCAGCGACGCGCCCTGGGCGCGCGTCTGGGCCAGCAGCACGTCCATCACCCGCGCCGCGGTGCCCGGGTCGAGGTTGCCGGTGGGCTCGTCGGCCAGCAGCAGCGCGGGCGCATGGATCAAGGCGCGGGCGATCGCGACGCGCTGCAGCTGGCCGCCGCTCAATTGCTGCGGCAGGCGCGGGCCCAGGCCGGCGAGGCCGACGGCGTCGAGCATGCCGGCCACCCGCGGCGGGTCATTGCGCCCCAGCAGCATCAGCGGCAGCGCGACGTTCTGCGCCACGTCCAGGTGCGGCAGCACATGGAAGGCCTGGAACACGAAGCCGACATGCCGGCGCCGCCAGAGCGCGCGCGCATCGGCGTCGAGCGTGCCGATGTCGGTGCCGTCGTGAACCACGCGGCCGGCGTCCCAGCTGTCGAGGCCGGCCATGCAGTTGAGCAGGGTCGACTTGCCGACGCCCGACTCGCCGACGATCGCCACGAACTCGCCGTCGGCGACCTCGAGCGTGACGTGCTCGAACACCGGCGTCTCTGCATAGCGCTTGCCCAGGTCGGTGATGCGCAGCGTCATGCGATCTCGAGCACCTGGCGGACCACCTGCGCGATCGCATCCGGTGCCTCGGCCGCAATCACATGGCGCCCCGGCATGCTGCGCAGCCAGGTCATCTGGCGCTTGGCGAGCTGGCGCGTGGCGGCGATGCCGCGCTCGCGCAGTTCGGTGATCGGCCACGCGCCGTCGAGCGCTTCCCAGGTCTGGCGATAGCCCACGCAGCGCATCGACGGCAGGTCGGCCACCAGGTCGCCGCGGGCGCGCAGCGCCTGCACCTCCGCGATGAAGCCGTCGGAGAGCATGGCGTCGAAGCGGGCCTCGATGCGCGCATTCAGCCAGGCGCGCTCGGTGGGCTCGAGCGAGAACAGGGCGGTGGCCGGCGTTCCGCCGCCGGACTGCGTCGCGGCATGAAAGCTAGCGAGCGCTCGGCCGCTCGCATGCCAGACCTCGAGCGCGCGCTGTATGCGCTGGCCGTCGTTGGGCGACAGCCGCGCTGCCGTGACCGCGTCGACCTCGGCCAGCCGCGCGTGCATCGCGGGCCAGCCCAGCGTTGCGGCCTCGGCCTCGAGCTGCCGCCGCAGCGCCGGGTCGGCCGCGGGCATGGCGTCGAGGCCGTCGGCGAGCGCCTTGAAGTAGAGCATCGTGCCGCCCACCAGCAGCGCCAGCTTGCCGCGCGCCGAGATATCCGCGATCAGGCGCCGGGCGTCGGCGACGAAGGCGGCCGCGCTGTAGGCCTCGCGCGGGTCGCGGATGTCGATCAGGTGGTGCGGCACCTCGGCCCGCTCGGCCGCGCTGGGCTTGGCGGTGCCGATGTCCATCCCGCGGTAGACCAGCGCCGAGTCGACGCTGACGATCTCGACCGGCCGCCGGCGCGCGATCGCCAGGGCGGCCGCGGTCTTGCCCGCGGCGGTCGGTCCGGCGAGCGCCACGTAGCGCAGGGCGCCCGAGTTGGACGGAGCGGTGCGGGGAAGGGCCGTGGCGGCAGGAGGCGGCATGCGCCCGAGGTTAACAAACGCGCCGCCGAGGCGGCTCAGATCGCCGGCGTGGGCGGGTGCGGGCGCAGCGCGGTGGTTTCCGCGGGCGTGGGTGTCGGCGGCGACGGCAGCGCCGCCGGCGGCATCGGCGTTTCGCCGCCCTGGACGGCCGTCTCGGTCGGGGGCTCCTTCATGCGAAAGAGCTGAGACAGGGCCGCGCGGTATTGCGCCTGGCCGATCGAATTGGCGTTGTGGTGCGAGCCGCCCTCGACCAGCACGAACATCTTCGGCACGGTGGCGGCGTCGTAGAGCTTGCGGCCCAGGGTCGGGTTGATCAGGCTGTCGGCCGCGCCGTGCACCACCAGCAGCGGGGCGCCGATGTCCTTGACCTTGCTGATGGCCTCGAAGCGCTGGGTGATGAAGGGCCTGACGGGCAGCCAGCCCCACTTGAAGCTGCTGGCCACGTCGGCGATCGAGGTGAAGGTGCTTTCGACGATGGTGCCGCTCTCGTCGTTCACGCGCGAGGCCAGGTCGATGCCGATGGCGCCGCCGAGCGAGTGGCCGAAGATGTAGCGCCGCTGCTTCGGATGGTGGGCGGCGAGCCAGGTCCATGCCGCCAGCGCATCCTCGCGCGCCGAGTCCTCCGAGGGCAGGCCGGCGGAACTCTTGCCGAAGCCGCGGTAGTCGATGGCCAGCACCGAGAAGCCCAGTTCGTGCATGCGGCGCATGCGCGGCGCCGAGCCGGCGACGTTGTAGCGTGCGCCGTGCAGGTAGAGCAGCACCGGCGTGTCGGCCGATTCCGGGGCGCCACCCAGCCACAGGCCATGCAGGCGCGCGGGCTCGCCGGTGAGCGACGACTTGAAATCGATCCAGACGTCGTCCATGCCCTGGCTCATGGCTTCCGAATTGCCCCAGCTGCGGTCGCTCGGCTGGAAGATCCATTCGCGCTGGCGCTCGTCGAGGGTCGAACAGCCGCCGGCCAGCAGGGCGACCAGGGCAGTGGCGGAGGCGACGAGTGACCAGGATTTCATAGAAGGCTGAAGGACAGGCGGTGAGCCCGAAAGTTCAACAACAGACCCTATGCAACGGTCGTGCCGACCGGGTCGATGACCCGGTAAACCCTAGTATTTGTAACGCTTTTGGCTGCTTTCCGACTTGTTTCCGCGAAATGTAAGCGGAGGAAAAGCTTGCTCAGCGCCCGCGCAGGAAGAGCGCGTCGAGCTCGCGGACCGACAACTGGCGCCAGGTCGGCCGGCCGTGGTTGCACTGGTCGGAGCGCTCGGTGGCCTCCATCTGGCGCAGCAGCGCGTTCATTTCGTCGAGCGTCAGCTTGCGGTTGGCGCGCACCGCGCCGTGGCAGGCCATGGTGGACAGCAACTCGTTCTGGGCCCGCTGGACCACGGTGCTGGCGTCGTGGAGCGCCAGTTCGGCCAGCACGCTGCGCGCCAGCTCGACCGGGTCGCCGTCGGCGAGGGTGCCAGGCACGGCGCGCACCGCCAGGGTGCGCGGCGAGAACGGCGTGATCTCGAGTCCGAGTGCGGGCAGCACCGCCACGCAGGCCTCGGCGGTCGCCACTTCCTGAGGGGTGGCGGCGAAAGTGGCGGGGATGAGCAGCGGCTGGCTGCTGATGGCCGCGCCGTCGAGCTGGGTCTTCAGGCGCTCGTACACGATGCGCTCGTGGGCGGCGTGCATGTCGATGATGACCAGCCCCTGGCTGTTCTCGGCCAGGATGTAGATGCCCTGCAACTGGGCCAGGGCGCGGCCCAGGGGCCAGGCTTCGGCGCTGGCGGGTTCGGACCGAGGCTGGGCGCCTGCAGGCTGCGCCGCCAGCTCGGGAGCGCGCTCCGAGGCGACAACGGGTTGCGGAAACGCAGCGGGTGTTTCGCGCCGCTCGGCCGGCCACATCGCCGCCGCGTCGCCCGGCCCGCGTTCGGCACCGAACTGCATGCCGGGCTGCGTCCACGACGCCGAGGCCGGCGCCAGCCGGGGCTTGAAGAACGGCTCGGCCGGTGCCGCCACCGCGTCGCCGGCCCGCGGTGCGGCCAGGGCGTCCTCGATCGCGTGGCGCACCGCCTGGTGCACCTCGCGGCCGTCGCGGAAGCGCACCTCGATCTTGGTCGGGTGGACGTTGACGTCGACCCGCGCCGGGTCGATCTCGAGGTACAGCGCGTAGACCGGCTGGCGCTGGCCGTGCAGCACGTCCTCGTAGGCGCTGCGCACCGCGTGGGCCAGCACCTTGTCGCGCACGAAGCGGCCGTTGACGTAGAAGAACTGCTGGTCGGCGCGCGAGCGGGCCGCGTCCGGAATGCCGGCGCGGCCGCTGACCCGCACCGGGCCGCCTTCGCGCTCGACCACGACGCTGTGCTTCACGAAGTCGTCGCCGAGCGTGTCGGCCAGGCGCTGGTCGCGCCCGGTGGCGGCGCGCCACTGCTCGACCAGGCGGCCGTCGTGCCAGATCGAGAAGCCGACCTCCGGGCGTGCCAGCGCGTGGCGACGGACCGCCTCGATGCAGTGGGCCAGTTCGGTGGCATCGGTCTTCAGGAACTTGCGCCGTGCCGGCGTGGCGAAGAACAATTCGCGGACCTCGACCGTGGTGCCCGTGGCGCGTGCCACCGGGCGCAGTTCGCCGGTGCGGCCGTCGAGCGCGAAGGCACCGTCGGCACCGCTGAAGCGCGACAGCACGCTGAGCTCGGCGATCGCGTTGATGGCGGCCAGCGCCTCGCCGCGAAAGCCCATCGTGCCGACGGTCTCGAGGTCGTTCAGGCTGGCGATCTTGCTGGTGGCGTGGCGGCGCAGCGCCAGCGGCAACTCTTCGCGCGGCAGGCCGAGGCCATCGTCCTCGACCGAAATCAGCCGCACGCCGCCCGCCGAGAGCCGCACCGTGATCTGCCGGGCCCCGGCATCGAGCGCGTTGTCGAGCAGTTCGCGCACCACGGAGGCCGGCCGCTCGACCACTTCACCGGCCGCGATCTGGCTGATCAGTTCGTCGGGGAGTTCGCGGATCGGGCGTCGCTCGGCAGGGGCGAGGGAAGAGGGAAGGGCACTCACGGGGACATTCTAGAAGGGCCTGTCGCGCCGCACCGGGATAATGCGCGCCATGGAAATCATCAGCTTTCTCATCGACTTCATCCTGCATGTCGACAAACATCTCGAAGCCTTCGTCATCGCCTACGGCACCTGGGTCTACGCGCTGCTGTTCCTGATCGTGTTCGTCGAGACCGGGCTGGTGGTGATGCCCTTCCTGCCCGGCGATTCGCTGCTGTTCATCGTCGGTGCGCTGTGCGGCGCGGGCCTGATGAGCTTCGGACTGGCGGTGCCGATCCTGCTGGCGGCGGCGATCCTGGGCGACCAGTGCAACTTCAGCATCGGTCGCTTCTTCGGGCCCAAGGTGTTCCAGTGGGAGAGCTCGCGCTTCTTCAACCGCCGGGCCTTCGACCAGGCGCACGCGTTCTATGAGCGCTACGGCGGCGTGACCATCATCGCGGCCCGCTTCCTGCCCTTCATCCGCACTTTCGCGCCCTTCGTGGCGGGGGTGGCCGACATGACGCGCACCAAGTTCACCTTGTTCAACATCGCGGGTGCGCTGCTGTGGGTGGTGGGCCTGTGCACCATCGGCTTCTTCTTCGGCAACCTTCCGATCGTCAAGGACAACCTGGAGAAGGTCATCTGGGCGCTGATCCTGGTGCCGGGGCTGATCGCGCTGTTCGGCGCCTGGCGCGCCCGCCGCACTTCGGCCGTCCGCTGAAGTCTCGCTACGGCCGCTGGCGCGCCGGCACGCGCGCCGACAGCGGCTGCGGCGCGTAAGCCGGATCGATGCGGCAACCCTTGCCGAAGGCCGGCTCGAAGCTCGTGCAGCGGGCCGCGACGTCGGCCGGCGTAGGCTTCGTGCCGTGGTCGATCCAGTCGAGCAGCGCAGCGAACAGCGCCGGGTATTCGGCATCGCTCAGATAGCTGTGCTCCGATTCGCGGCTGAAGGTCTGTACCAGCAAGTCGGCCGTGCCGGCGCGTTCGCGCACCGTGCGGTAGGCCGATTCGAGTTCCACGAACGCCGTCGGGTCGTCGATGGCATGCAGGCTCAAGGTCGGAATGTCGACCCGGCCGGTCGGGTCGCTGTCGGCCGCCAGCCTGGCCACTGCCGCCGGGTCGGCCCGATAGCGCAGCACCGCGGTGTTGAGCAGTGGGTCGTCGCGCGAGCCGCTGTAGACCGCGCCGATGTTGCCGAAGGGATTGCCGCCGTCGAGCCGCTCCTGCACCAGGTCGCGGAACAGGAAGGTTGACCAGTTCATGTTGGCGACCAGCGAGCGCTCCGGGATCTTGACGGTGGAGAGGATCGCCTGCAGGTTGGCACTTTGCTGCGCGCTGCGCTCGGTGGCGGGCTTGCGCACGCCGGTGCAGGCGTCGATGCGCCGCGCCAGTTCGGCGCGGCCCAATGTCGAGTCGCGCGGCAGGCCTTGCCAGAGCGGGTAGGCGGGCTCGGTCGGCAACGGATGGTTGTTGCAGACGTATTGATAGACCACGCGCAGGTCGAGCCGGTAGTCGTAGGCCTGGGTGCCGCCGCCCAGCACGCCGCTGGTCAGCAGCAGGCCGTCGTACGGGCCCTTGCCGCTGTCGACCCGGGCATAGAGCTCGGCCGCCTTGGTGGCAACGCCGGCGCCATAGCTCTGGCCGTGGAGAATGGTGCGCCGCGGGGTGCCGAAGTTCTGCACGAACCAGGCGCGCAGGCGCTCGGTGTCCTCGGCCGCCATCGTGACGCCGTAGCCGCCGCGGCGGTAGGTCGAGCCGGCCCAGGCATAGCCGGCCTTGACCGTGACGGCCCAGCGCTGCAGATCCTCGGTGGCACGCTCCAGCGTCGGTGCGCCGAGCTCGGGGCCGCCATGCGCGTGCATCACGAGCACGCGGTTCCAGTCGGCGGGGATCGCGACCCAGAAGAAGGCACCGGCGCTGTCCTGCCCGCTGTAGCAGCGTGTATTGGCAGGCATGCCGGCAGGGCAGGCGGTGCTCGACGGCGCGGCGATGCCTGAGGTTGCCGGAGCGCGTGCGGGCGATCCGCATGCACCGAGCACGAGCGCCGCGGCGACGCTGAAAAGCGATGTCAGTTGTCTCATGCCGCGTTTATACGTGCCGTTGACGGCGCATGAAAAAGCGCGCCCGCGGGCGCGCTTTTCGTTCACCAGGATCGGGCGGCTCAGTAGCTTGGGCCGTTGTTCGGGTAGTAGCTGTTCTGCGGGTAGTAGCGGCGCTGGTAGTTGCGCTCGTCGACGCTCTTGCCGACCTGGTTGCCGATCAGGCCGCCGACCGCCGCGCCACCGACCGTGGCCGCGGTGTTGCCGCCGATTGCATTGCCGACCAAGGCGCCACCGACCGCGCCGCCCGCGGTGCCGAGTTGCTGGTTGGGGCCGCCGGCGCAGCCGGCCAGGGTCATGATGCCGGTGGCCGCTGCGGCCACGATCCAGAGTCTCGTCTTCATGATGTCCACCTTTCAGTGATTGGGTGGATTCATTGTTCGAGGAAACGGCGCTGCGCATGTAGGAGCCGGCCCCGGTGTCTTGCCCGAATGTGCGGTCGCCACGTGCGCGACAAGCGCCCCTTCAGCCGGGCTTGAGGCCGCCCAGCCGCGCGACGATCAGGTCGTGCAGGGCCTGCGCCGCCACCGAAAGGCTGCCTTCACGCCGCCGCACGATGTGGACCGTGCGCTGCAGCGCCGCATGCACCAGCGGCCGCGTGGCCAGGGTCTCGCGCCGGAAATGGAACAGCGTCAGCGCCGGCACCGCGCTGATGCCCAGGCCGGCCTCGACCAGCCCCATCACGGTCGCGAGATGCTCGACCTCGAAGGTGGCGTTGAGCCGCAGTGGGTGCAGCACCGCGTCGATCGACTGGCGCACGCTGCTGTTGCGCGTCATCTGGATGAAGGGCCAGGGCGCGAGCTTCTTCAGGGTCAGGCGCGGCTCGGTGGCCAGCGGATGGTCGGCGCGGCAGACCAGGTGGAAGCGATCGCTGCAGAGCCGGCGCGCCACCAGGTCGCTGGCCGATGCGGTGCCCGCGTCCGAGGCGGCAAGCGCGAAATCGACCCGGCCGCCGCGCAGCAGCGCGATGCAGGCGTCGGACAGCGCGTCGTCGAGTTCCAGCGTGATGCCGGGCCAGCGCTGCTGGAACTCCTTGAAGATCGCCGGCAGCCAGCCCGCCGCGAGCGAGGGCAGGGCCGCCACCCGCACCCGGCCCGTGCGTCGTTCGACGTGGTCGGCCAGGTCGGCCAGCGCGCTGCCCATGTCGTCCAGCAGGCGCCGCGCCGGGCCTTCGAACAGCCGGCCTTCGGGCGTCAGCTGCACGCTGCGCGTGTCGCGGTCGAACAGCCGGGTGCCCAGCGCCTCTTCGAGCGTGCGGATCAAGGTGCTGAAGGCGGGCTGCGACAAATGGCTGGCCTGGGCGGCACGGGTGAAATTGCGCTGGTCGGCCAGTGTCAGGAAGGCGCGCAGCTGTCGGCTGGAGAGGTCCGGGTGTTTCATTTGAATCCTGGATGAATCTATCCGAACTTTCGATTTCACGGATGATTTTGTCAGGACTAAAGTGCGACCACCATGAACCGCATCGACCACCCCGCGCTCCTGATCGGCTGTGCCGCCGGCTTCTCCGGCGACCGCACCGACGCGGCCGGCCCGGTCGTCGACACGCTGATCGCGCGGTTGGCGCAAGGCCCCGCCGGCCAGCGCGCCTTCCTGATCTTCGAAACCCTGGCCGAGCGCACGCTGGCGCTGGCGCAGCTGCGGCGCCGCGCCGACCCCGAGGCCGGCTACGAGCCCCTGCTCGACGCCATGCTGCGCCCGGTGCTGGCGCGCTGCCTCGCGCATGGCATCCGCATCGTGAGCAATTTCGGCGCCGCCCATCCGCGCGCCGCGGCCCGCCACATCGCCCGGCTGGCGCGCGAGCTCGGCATCGCGCCGCCAAGGATCGCGGTGGTGCAGGGCGACGACCTCTCGGCGCCCGCGCAGCTCGCGCTGCTGCGGCGTGAGTTCGGCGACCGCATGGACGGCATCCGGCTGGTCAGTGCCAACGCCTACATCGGTGCCGAGCCGATCGCCGCCGCGCTCGACGCGGGGGCGCAGGTGGTGGTCTGCGGCCGGGTGGCCGATCCCTCGCTCGCGGTCGGTCCGGCGATGTCTCACTTCGGCTGGCGCAGCGACGCGTGGGACAAGCTCGGCCGCGCCACGATGGCGGGCCATCTGCTGGAATGCGGCGCGCAGGTGTGCGGCGGCTACTTCGCCGATCCGGGCTACAAGGACGTGCCGGGCCTGGCGCAGGTCGGCTTCCCGATCGCCGAGATCGATGCCGACGGCCGCTGCGTCATCGGCAAGGCGGGTGGCACCGGCGGCCTCGTGACCGAGGCCACCGTGAAGGAGCAGTTGCTCTACGAGGTGCACGATCCCGCCGGCTACCTGACACCCGACGTCGTGGCCGACATCGCCGAAGCCGAAGTCGAGGCGGTGGGACCCGACCGGGTGGCGCTGCGCGGCGTGCGCGGCCATGCGCGGCCGAGCCACTACAAGGTCAATGTCTGCCATGAGGGCGGCTGGCTGGCCGAGGGCGAGATCTCCTATGCCGGCCCGCGCGCCGAGGCGCGCGCCCGGCTCGCGGCCGATGTGCTGAGGCAGCGGCTCGACGGCCTCGCGTTGCGCGTCGACCTGATCGGCGCGCTCAGCATCCTGGGCGACGACGCCGGCCATGCGCTCGCCGCCACCGCGGATTCGGGCTTGCGCGACATCCGCCTGCGCGTCGCCGCGACCCATGCCGAGCGGGCCCAGGCCGAGCGGCTGGGGCGCGAGGTCATGGCGCTCTACACCTGCGGGCCGGCCGGCGGCGGCGGTGTCCGCACCACGCTCACGCCGCGGCTCAACACGCTCTCGTGCCTGCTGCCGCGCGAGGCGGTGCCGGTGGGTTTTGAAATGCTCGAGGAGCCAGCACAATGAGCCACGACATCACGGTCCCGCTCTACCGGGCCGCCCACGGCCGCACCGGCGACAAGGGCGACCGCTCCAACATCAGCGTCATCGCCTGGCACCCCTCGCTGTATCCGCTGCTGGTGGCGCAGCTGACGCCGGAGCGCGTGGCGGCCTGCTTCCGCCATCGCTCGCCGAGCC
>Ga0182008_10001573_pt1 | contig 15186 bp, 13 predicted proteins | sample Sormic07211129_1_FD_120482 | JGI IMG/M metagenome (GOLD analysis project Ga0182008, IMG submission 120482) | Rhizosphere microbial communities from Sorghum bicolor, Mead, Nebraska, USA - 072115-129_1 metaG | ecosystem: Host-associated > Plants > Roots > Rhizosphere | place: USA: Nebraska...
GAAGATGATGACGTCGAGAACACAGTGCTGCGCGACAACAATCTCAACGTCATCAAGCACAGCCCGGAGTTCCTCAGTAACAAAGATCCCGACGCGCCGACCAACCGCATCTGCACCTCATTGTTCAGCCGCCAACGCCTGGCCTTTCTACTGCGTTTTGCGCTTGTCTATGTCAACGAGGTGGATGGCCTGCAAAAACACGTCATGCGTTACCCGCAGCTTTTCGCCACCAAGGCGATTGAGAGGAAGCTCGATGCTGGTGTACGCAAAGGCATCATCTGGCACACCCAGGGTAGCGGCAAAACTGCGCTTGCCTACTACAACGTCCGCTTTCTGACGGACTACTTCCAGCTCCAGGGCATAATCCCCAAGTTCTATTTCATCGTCGACCGGCTTGATCTTCTTATTCAGGCGCAGCGCGAATTCAACGGCCGTGGGCTGATCGTACACACGGTCGACAGCCGCGAAGCCTTCGCTCGTGACATTAAGGCCACTCAGGTGCTGCACAACCACAGCGGCAGGCCAGAAATTACCGTGGTTAACATCCAGAAATTTCAGGATGACCCGGACGTAGTGCGTACCGAGGATTACGACGTCAATATCCAGCGCGTCTACTTTCTTGACGAAGTGCACCGCAGCTACAACCCGCAAGGCAGCTTCCTCGCCAACCTCAGTCAGTCGGACCGCAACGCCATCAAAATTGGTCTTACTGGTACCCCGTTGCTGGGCGATGATTTCAACTCTCGCGCCTTGTTCGGTGACTACATCCACAAGTACTACTACAACGCATCCATCGCCGACGGCTATACCCTGCGCCTGATCCGTGAAGAAATTGCCACCAACTACAAAATGGTCCTTCAGGAAGCGCTAGCCGCGGTAGAACTGCAGCAAGGCGATATCGACCGTAAGCTTATCTACGCCCACCCGAAGTTCGTCGAGCCTATGCTCGAATATATCGTGCGTGATTTCGAAAAAAGCCGCGGTGCGCTATCTGATGCCAGCATTGGCGGCATGGTGATCTGTGACAGTGCCGATCAGGCCCGGCAGATGTTCGAGATCTTCAACGCTGTTCATGCCAAGCAGGGCCAGCCCAGCTCCAACCAGCAGGATTCCTCGCAAGCATTGATCGCTGCTTCGCAGCCAGGCAGCTATGCCGCCCGCAGACTGCTGGAGAACCGCGCTAAAAGCGCCGCACTGATTCTGCACGACGTGGGCAGTAAGGAAGAGCGCAAGCAATGGGTGGAAGACTTCAAGGCAGGCAGGATCGACCTGCTGTTTGTCTACAACATGCTGCTTACTGGCTTCGATTCCAAGCGCCTGAAAAAGCTCTACCTTGGCCGTGTAATCCGGTCACACAACCTGCTGCAGGCACTCACCCGCGTCAATCGCACTTACAAGAATTTTCGCTACGGCTATGTGGTCGATTTCGCTGACATCCGCAAGGAGTTCGAGGCCACCAACAAGGCCTATTTCGACGAGCTGCAGGCCGAGCTAGGCGATGAGGTTGAGCACTATTCCAACCTGTTCAAATCCGCTGAAGAAATTGCCGAGGAAATCGAAGCGATAAAGGACATCCTATTCAGCTTCAACATCGAAAACGCCGAAGAGTTTTCGCGGCAGATCACCCAAATTCAGGATCGCGCCACGGTGCTGGCGCTCAAGAAAGCACTGGGCGACGCCCGCAGCCTCTATAACTTGATTCGCCTGCAGGCTGACTACGCACTCCTGCAGCAGCTTGATTTTCAGAAGCTTAACCAACTCTACCGCGAAACCTGCAACCACCTCGACATGCTCAACCTGAAAGAGAGCATCGAATCCAGCACCGACACCAGCAACCTGCTCAACTTGGCGCTGGAAGATGTGCTGTTCATGTTCACCAAGATCCGGGAAGAAGAGCTTGTACTGGCTGACAAGCTCAAGAACACTCTGCGCCAGACCCGCGAAGCACTGGCCGACAATTTCGATCAGCAAGACCCCAAGTTCATCACTCTGAGGCAGGAGCTGGAGCGGCTTTTCAAGAAGAAAAAACTCAACGAAGTCACCCAAGACGAAATGACCGCCAATATCGGCGCGCTCAACGCGATTCATGACCAGGTCAAAGAGCTCAACCGGCAGAATAACCAGCTACGCGCCAAGTATCAGGGCGATGCCAAATACACCCGCATACACAAGCGCCTGCAAGAGCGTGGCGGCCTCACGCAAACCGAACGCCGCCTTTTTGAGGCTCTCTCTGGCGTCAAACAACAGGCCGACGAGCAGGTGTTACAGAACACCCAGCTCGTGAGTAATGAAAGCTATTTCGAAGGGATGATGATGCCGCTCGTGATTGGCGAGTTCCAAAATCACCAGAAGATTAAGCTCACCCCAGACGCTTCCCGCACCATCAACCAGTTGGTGGTGGCCGAATATATTAATGAGTTTGCCTCAGGCACCCGAATAGGAACACGTACGTGGTAACGCAGGAATTTGAGCAACGCACTCGCCGGCTGATTGACAGCCTTAAGTCGACTTGCGCCGACTACGGTTTGGGCAACGACGGCAACGAATTCAAGATCATCACCCAGGTCTTTCTCTACAAATTTCTCAATGACAAATTCACCTTCGAAGCGAAGAAAATCCGTCCTGAGCTTAGCCAAGCCCTCACTTGGGAGCAGGCCATGGCTGGCCTTAGCGCAGATGAATTGGAAATGCTGCAATTGCAGTTGGGACCTGACACTCCACGCCTGAAGCCAGAGCACTTTCTAGCTCATCTGTTTGGCCGGCAGAATGAGCCAGAATTCGCGAAGCTGTTTGACGACACCCTGCGCGACATCGCCATTACCAACAATGACATCTTCGCGGTGAAAACCGATGGCGGAGCCAAAGTCACGCTATTTGACCGCGTCAGCGAATACATCTCAGATCCGTCCAAACGCGACAGTTTTTGCCGCGCATTGATCAACAAGCTGGTGGCGTTCAGCTTTGAGCGTATTTTTACGCAGAAGTACGATTTCTACGCAGCGCTCTTCGAATATCTGATCAAAGACTACAACAGTAACAGTGGTGGTAAATACGCCGAGTACTACACGCCACACTCCGTGGCTCAGATTATGGCCGCCATCCTAGTGCCGGAGAAGGTGCGCGGAAAAATCAGGAACGTGAGTTGCTACGATCCGTCCGCGGGTTCCGGCACCCTGTTGATGAATATCGCCCACGCCATTGGCGAGCAGCGTTGCAGTATCTATTCGCAGGACATTTCACAAAAGTCATCCAGCCTGCTACGCCTAAACCTGATCCTCAACAACCTAGTGCATTCCATCCCTAACATCATCCAGGGCAACACCATGCTTCACCCTTACCATCGGGAGGGCAAAGCGCTTAAAAAATTCGACTATATCGTCAGCAATCCACCGTTCAAGATGGACTTTAGCGATTTCCGTAACGCGCTGGACAGCAATGAGCATCAAGAGCGCTTCTTCGCCGGGGTGCCGAGCATCCCCAAGCAGGCCGTCGACAAGATGGCCATTTATCAGCTGTTCCTGCAGCACATCATCCATTCGCTGAAACCCGGTGGCAAAGCGGCTGTGGTAGTGCCCACTGGCTTCATCACTACGCAAAGTGGTATAGACAAGGCTATACGCAAGCATTTGGTGGATAACAAAATGCTGGCCGGTGTTGTATCCATGCCTAGCAATATCTTTGCCACTACCGGCACCAATGTGTCCATCCTATTTATCGATGCCGCTAATAAAGAAGACGTGGTGCTGATCGATGCCTCCAATCTCGGAACCAAGGTCAAGGATGGTAAGAACCAGAAGACCCTCCTTTCCGAAGTCGAGGAAGACCACATTATCGCCACTTTCAACGATAAACGAGAAGTGGAGGATTTCTCCAAAGTGGTGAGTTACGAGGAGCTCGCCGCCAAGAATTACAGTCTGAGTGCCGGGCAGTATTTTGAAGTGAGGATTAAATATTCTGACCTAACTCCGGAGCAATTCAGCGATAAATTGCAAGGCTTTAGCGAAAACTTAGAAAAATTGTTTTCTTTGTCGTCGAATCTAGAACTCCAAATACTCTCGAAAGTAAAATCATTGGAGTTCAAGTAAATGCTAGCCAAAAAGACAAAACCCCTTGGTGATCTAGCTGAAAGGATTACTGTTGGTTACGTAGGATCGATGGCAAGTGAGTATGTCGATAAAGGCATCCCCTTTCTTCGCTCATTAAACATTCGACCATTTTTCTTCGATCCTTCCAATCTAAAATATGTAACGAGTGCATTTCATAAAAAAATCAAAAAGTCAACTTTAAGGCCGGGTGACGTGGCTGTTGTTAGGACGGGAAGCCCTGGAGCATCCTGTGTTATCCCTGATTTCTTGGAGGAGGCAAATTGCTCAGATTTAGTGATAATAAGGTGTGGTGAGAAGCTCGATCCTCACTTTGTCTCTTATTACATCAACTCAGTCACTCACTCACAAATAAAGGGACAGCTAGTTGGCGCCATACAAAAGCACTTCAATATTGGCTCGGCAAAGGAACTCGCTTTCCCGGACATTGACAAGTCAACGCAATCCAAAATTGCCGCTGTCCTCTCTACCCTCGACGCCAAGATCGACTGCAACAACCGGATTAACGCCGAGCTGGAGGCGATGGCCAAGACACTGTACGACTACTGGTTTGTGCAGTTCGACTTCCCTGATGCCAGCCGCAAACCCTACAAATCTTCCAACGGCAAGATGGTCTACAACACTACTCTGAAGAGGGAGATTCCGGGTGGGTGGACAGACTCAAACATTCTGGCCGTCGCTGATCTGTTTGGCGGTGGCACGCCTACAAAAAAGAATACTGAGTACTGGAACGGTAATATTCCTTTCTTTACCCCAACCGATGCCGATGGGACCATCTTCAAATTTTCTACGACCGACTTCATCACTGAAGAAGGCCTGAAAGGCAGTAGCACCAAGCTCTTCGGCAAGCATACTGTTTTCATTACCGCTCGTGGTTCCGTGGGCAGATTAGTGCTGGCCGGTGTCGATATGGCGATGAATCAATCTTGCTACGCTCTGCGCGCCAAGCCAGGAATCAGTCAAACGTTTCTATTCTTTCTCGCTAAAGAGTTGATTCATCACCTGCAGGTTAAGTCCTCCGGCTCTGTCTTCGACTCCATAGTCTCGAATGATATTGAACTAACCAAGCTGGCAATTCCAACGGAAGATGTCATCGAGAAATTTGCAGCAATTGTTGAGCCTGTGTTCGAGAAAATCGCCAACAACACTAAAGAAAACCAGCAACTGGCTCAGCTCCGCGACTGGCTGCTGCCCATGCTGATGAACAGCCAGGTCACGGTGGTGTAGGGTAATCTGCCGTGACTGAAAACCAATGAAGCGTATTTGCAACCTTACTGCCAACCTTCTGATTTTTCATTGGCATGGTCGGAAGCGTGTGCTGGGTGCCGCGAGCTGTAAGTAACTACAAGGAAGATAAACAGTATGAAGCTACAGACGCTGCGTCTATCGAGTTTTCAATCTTACGGCCCTGGAACTACTGAGGTCGACCTCGAAGCTATCACCTACTTGATCGGTCCTAATGGTTCTGGCAAGACAGCTGCGCTCCAAGCACTATGCCGCCTGTTCGCTTTTGATCCGTCTCAGCGTCGTATCCGGCGTTCTGACTTCCACATCCCATTTGATGAGGAGGTTATTCCGGAAGAGCGGCAGCTTTGGATTGAAGCAGACTTCCTTTTCTCTGAACTGACGCAGGATGAAGACAACAACACGGTTGCTCCTCATTTTGGTCACATGCGCCTAGACGAACCGGACGGTATTCCGCGAGTGCGTTTCCGCCTTAGTGCAGCGATGGGGCTAGATGGCGACATCGAAGAAACCTTTGTTTATGTACTGGACGTCAATCCAGATGGTTCTCCGCTCACCACTGCGCAAGTGCCGCGAGCCGAACGCAGCCATATACATGTCCACTACTTGCCCGCACGACGTGACCCAGCCGACCACATCGCTTATGGAGCCAACGCATTGCTTGGGCGGATACTCCGAGCCGTGCAATGGGACAAAGAGCGAGACGTCATTAAGGGGCTCACAGACGGCATAAGCGATAGCTTGGCATCCAACCCATCAGTCAATGTGTTCAGCGAGCAGTTGAAAGCGACATGGGCATCGCTGCACAAAGGCAGTTTCTTCGCCGAACCCAAAGTTACCTTTGTAGCCTCTGAGATTGAGGCCTTGTTGCGGCATATGTCCGTCTCGTTCACTCCAGGGCATGATGAAAACTTGGTCGATTTTTCTCGGCTGAGTGATGGCCAGAAGTCGATGCTCTATCTGTCTCTTGTGCTGTCGTCGCAGGCTATAGGTCGCGCCGTTTTAGCAGAGAAAGACAAGTCCTTCGATCCTTACAAGCTGCGACCCCCGGTTTTTACACTGGTTGCCGTTGAAGAGCCTGAGAACAGTCTTTCCCCGCACTATTTGGGACGGATTGTCAGTGCTTTGAATGCCATGACAAGCCAAGGCGATGCTCAAGCCCTCATCGCTACGCATGCACCTTCCATGCTTCGGCGCGTCGAACCTGAGCACATCCGCTACTTGCGGCTGACTGAGGCGCGACAATCGCGCGTAGCCTGCATTCAGTTGCCTGAAAAAACAGACGATGCACACAAATTCGTGCGCGAGGCAGTCCAGGCATTCCCCGAAGTTTATTTCTCCCGATTGGTTGTCCTCGGCGAAGGGGACAGCGAGGAGATCGTATTGCCACGCCTATTGCGGGCCAAAGGCGCGCCGATTGATGAGTCAGCTGTCGTGATAGCACCGCTGGGGGGCCGGCACGTCAACCATTTTTGGCGTCTGCTGGAGGCTCTGCAGATTCCATATCTGACGTTGCTGGATTTCGACGTGGCCCGCCATCAAGCAGGGTGGGGTCGGTTCAAATACGTAAACGATCAGTTGCGGGTGTTTCGAGCGGATAAGGTCCTTCCGAAAGATCATGGAATTCCCAAGTGGAACTCCGATGAGCATAAGGTGCGTGAACATCCCGGTTATTTAGCGGCTTTTGAGGCGCGAGGCATCTATTTCTCCAATCCACTGGATCTCGATTTCTCGATGCTACTCGCTTACCCAGATGCCTATGGCGTTGAACTGGAGATACCAGATGCTGGTGTTATCAAGGCTGTTCTCGGGAAAAGCCATCACGACTCATCTCAATACAGTGAAGACGAACTCAAGCTGTTTGGCACCTACCATCAGCGCTTCAAGCTTGGCAGTAAGCCCGCCGCGCATATCAGTGCACTTGCTCAATTAAGTGACCAGGAGTTGCTTGGAAATATGCCTGCATCCCTGAGTCGGCTGACAGACGCTGTCATCGCCCAGCTAGCGGACCTGCCGGAATGATTGCAGTCGAAGCCTGGCAGCCTGCTGACGGACTGACGCTTGAACCGAATGCCCTCCTCGCAGCCAAGGAACAGAAGCGGTGTCTTGCCCTGACTGCAGGACCTGGTGCCGGCAAGACGGAGATGCTTGCACAGCGAGCAGATTTTCTTTTACGCACCGGCACCTGTCGTTATCCAAAGCGGATACTGGCCATCTCGTTCAAAGTTGATGCCAGCAAGAACCTGAAAGAGAGGGTTCAGCGTCGCTGTGGCACTGATCTGGCTTCTCGCTTTGATAGCTTTACCTTCCATGCCTTTGCTAAACGGATAATCGATCGGTTTCGGCCAGTTCTGGTGGGGAAAGATGCTCTGGACGCGGGTTACAAAATCACCGATAGGAAGGTAGAGTCCTCCCGAAATCAAATTGTGTTCGGTGACTTGGTGCCGTTGGCCATAAAGATACTGCAGACGTCTAAAGTGGCCCGGAACGCCATTCGCCAAACCTATAGCGATGTTTTTTTGGATGAGTTCCAAGACTGTACCAATCTGCAGTACGACCTGATAAAGCTTGCCTTTCAGGGCACCAGCATACGTCTCACAGCCGTTGGTGATACCAAACAAAAAATTATGGGCTGGGCCGGAGCCCTTGATGGCATCTTTGAGACCTTCGCTGCTGATTTTGCTGCGGTACCGCTCAACATGTACCGCAACTTCCGTTCCAAGCCACGCCTGCTTCGGGTGCAGAACGAGATCATTCGTGTACTTGATCTCGCGTCAGCCATGCCCGACGAGCAGCTTGCCGGTGATGAAGGTGAGGTTTTCGCATGGCAATTTGAGGACAGTCGCAGAGAGGCCGAATGCTTGGCGGATTTGATTGCCAATTGGATAAGAGTAGAGCAGCTGCCCCCGTCGGAAACAGCGGTGCTTGTTTCCAAGCAATTGGAGCTGTATGCCGACCATCTCATGGCAGCGTTGGAGGTGCGGGGCATTCCTTTTCGTAACGAACAGCAGATGCAGGACATCACGGTAGAGCCTGTCGCGCGCTTGATTGTAGACTATTTGTCCTGTCTCTATGGACAGCGCGAGCCCAAAGCCTGGGTTCGGTTAATGAATCAGTTAATTCCTTTCGCGGATGACGAAATCCAGTCAAGCACGCGGAAAAATTTAGATCGTTTGATCAAGCAGCAGCGAAAAGAAGCTGTCGTAGCTGAGCTTCTTGACGTGCCGTTCTCCGGCTGGTGGGAGTCAGTACGGTCGTTCATGAAGCAAGTCAGTATCGAAACCTTGGTCGCGCTTTCACCAGACTATGAATCCCACGACAGGCTCAGGGAGGTTGTCCGGGACTCCAAAATGCGCATTGAAGAATTGCTCAAGATCGAGCCTGATCTGCCCAAGGCCCTTGAGCGCTTTTCGGATGAGCAAGCGGTACGCATTCTGACCATGCATAAGAGCAAGGGCTTGGAGTTCGATTCGGTCATCCTCCTTGGCGTCGAAAACCAGACCTTCTGGGGAAAGGCAGACGAAGAGCGTTGCGCTTTCTTTGTTGGTGTATCACGGGCCAAGCGTCGATTGATAATGACCGTCAGTGAGCGCCGTGAAACGCCTCCATCCAAACCATACAGGTGGGTTGAGCAAAGAGTGCCCCATGCAGAGTTTCTCAGCTATGCCAGGCCATTTTTGAGCAACGCAAAATAATCTGCGTGCTAAGCAGTGGTTAATAACAATGTAATCGTCTGGTTGGGCTATGCAATTATAAAATTGGTCAAAAAATAAATGCTGAAGTGAAGCCAATAAGGGACGAATGCCCCCTATTGTAAGGTTTACCAAGCCGACTGTGCTTTCACTGGTCCTGCAGTGCTCAGGATTGTTATTGCAACAGATAGCCCATCGGCTGGTCATCTTTGTCGAAGCAGAGGATGGTTTCACAGTGGCCGCCTAGCTGGTCGGCATTCGACTCGCTGATGTCTGGTAACCATTTACCCAGCTCAGCTACTGGTACCTTCTTGTTATTGATATAGCAGTCGTCATCCATTCGCGGATTGCACCAGGCGGTTTTGACTTCTGGCCATTCGGACTGCGGAGCGGCAGGGGTGTTCCTCGCTGCTGATGCAGTCCCACCCTTCTCCTGATTCCATGCGGCCCAACCACCGATGTAACGCTTATCGAAGGTCGAAACCAGTTCGTTGTCCGGGACACCTGCATCTAAGTAGAACTTCATCAGCAGGCTGCCCGCTTGGGCGTATGACACTTGACGAGTGGCGTCGGTACGGTAGGCGACTGGCTTGCCGTCAGTGCTACTGCCTATGCGATACCAGATCGAGAGTTGGAACGGAGTGTCCTCCTTCCAGTTACCTACATCCGCACCTTGGATTCGACAGTTGCCACGCTGACACATGCCGTTGACTTTGTTGGTGATGCGGACATTTTGCTGGCGCTGAGCGTCCCAGATATCCACGTACCGCGTGCTGGTGAGCCAAGTGCAGAAGAGCATGGGTTGGCCAGTTGCTGCAGGGCGAGTGACACATGGAATCGCTTCCGGGAGGTTGTGAGTCGATTTCTCGTCTGGAAAGAAAGCCGCTGTCCCTTGGTACGCGGAGATCTCAGCGTTGGCGTGAGCACAGGACGCGAGAAGAAGGATGCTAAGGATACGTTTCATGGTTTATTTCTTACTATGAAGGGTTTGACGAGGGGGCTGAGAAAGCTGCTATTTCTTGTAAACAACCTTGAGCCGCTTGTTTACGTAGTCCTTGATGATTTCGTAGTCGGGGTTGTACGTAACGAGCGTATGACCTACGCCTGCTGCAGCCGTTAATGTCGCTATGGTCAATGTTGCAGGTGTTGTCAGGACGGTGAATACGGCGCCGAGGGCGCCGCCTTGTACCACTGCACTTTTCACATCGCTTTTGACTCGACACTTCAGCCCCTGGCTTTCAATGTTGGTTTCAACCAGTTTGATACCTGCCATGAAATTGCCCCTGAGACCATGGATCTCGAAGGACGCTTTACTTTTCACGAGACCTTCAATCTGCGCTTCATTCAGACCTGTTACGACGATCATGGGTTTTCTGAGCTCCCTGCAAGAGATAATGGTTTTGAGAAAGGGTGAAATACCAACCTTTTAGGGCGAGTCTCGGCTTGATAAGTCCTTCATGTCAACAGGTTGATGCTCAACCATCCAGGTTGAACTGGGGGGCGGCATGTCAAAAACCGAATCGAAGCAGTTGGCGGAGCTTGTTGGCCAAGCAATTGCTCGCCAGCGTGCTCGTTGCAAGCTGAGTCAGGAGCAGGTTGCGGAAAAGCTTGGGATTGGAAGCGAGGCCGTATCCCGTATCGAGCGAGGGATCGTTATGCCCAACATCGAGCGTTTGGTGGAGCTGGCAGCGGTTTTTCGTTGTGAAACGGCTGACCTGCTGACCGAGGGGAGTTCACGCCCAGAGGACCAGGCGCGCAGGCTCTATGACTTGCTGTCTAGGCTGGAGGCACATGACCGCGACTTCGTCATGGACATGGTGGAGCGTCTTGTCACTAGGCTTGATCGCAACTGATGAGCTCAGTCACGGCGGTTGCTTTCTTGTTTCAGAGGATTCTTTTCCTCAGGCTCGTCGAACAGAGCACCACAGCGTAGGCACAAACAGTTGAACCCCGCGAAGTGATATTTGGCGACATCCTCGGCTACCCGCAACGCCGATGGATACGCGGGAGTGATAGCGGCCAACCAATTGATGAGCAGATGGCCGCCTGGCGCTTGGGTATTCTGTTTAGATTTCTGCGCTTCTCGCAGCGCGCTGTCAGCCAGGCCGAGTAACAGGGCGATGCCTTTGGCTGCTTCCCTAGTTAGGACGGCCTTGGAGTCGCAGATCAAGCAATATCGAATCATGATTCATTCTCCTTGGAAAAGCGGCCGTGTGCATGGCCGCTGACGGTTACTTGGAATATTTCAGGTGGGATTTCCCCGACTGGGGGAAATTAGTCTGAGCAAGCGACTCAGGATCCAGCAGGCCAGCACCACGGCCAGTAACAGCGGTGGGAAGCGCAGCATGAGCAGAATACTCAGCACCAGCGCCCCGGCGGCTGCAAGCGCGCCGACGAATATGAACAAGCAGAGCAAAAAACGCAGTAGCGACATGGCGGGTCTCCAAGATCTTGTGCCTGGCCTATGTACTCGGCACCGACAGGTTTGATTCAGTGGGCCTGTGAGGTGAGGGCTTCTAGTTTCCCCGCGAGGGAGTTAGGAGCTGGCTGCGATTCACCCTGGCTAGAGGTGCTGGCGGACTCTGAGTTTACGAAGAACTCCTCGATCACGACGTGACTGTCCTCCTCGCTGCCCTCGAAGGCGCCGTTGCCGAAGCCTCGGCGAGCCGCGTCATCTAGAGCCCTCTGATCGAAACCTGCTGTTTGCCGCTGTGTATCCAGCTCGCTCGCCTTGTGCAGTGCTTCGCTCATATCCATGCCAGCGCGTATCGTGAGGTCGACATAGAAGATCGGCGTGCCATGGCTTTGCCGGGTGGATTTACCGCGTAGACGCAGCTCCAGCGGCAGGCAAGCCAGTCGATTACCCGAGATGGCCTGGAAATAATGCAGTCGAGCGGCCAGGGTGCGGATGCTGTTGAATCCGGTGGTGCGGAACACAAAGCTACCCAGCGAATCCTCATCGCCGATAATCACATTCAGTCGCCCGTAAGGCTTGCAGGCACCCCCTTTAGCCAGTGGGCAGGCATCGGGCGAAGGGCAGGGCAGAGACTGTATGCCGTCCTGGGCAGCGCGCTTGCAGGTTTCACCATTGCCCACGCACAACGGTCGCCCGGACTGCCGGTCGAACAGGGTGTAATCGGCCCGGAAATTCAGCTCCGGTTCGTTGAACAATAGGCGTATAGGAATACTGCGCAGTTTGTCTTCCTTACTCTGGCGCAGTTCGTCGTTCAGTGGGTGTAGCAGCCAGCCATCCCTGCTTTGTACCTGGGATGTGATGGTGAACTGATCATCTTTCTCCGGCAGGCGTTTACCGTTTCTTTCAACGACTTTGCCGATGGAGATGCGTCCGAGCACGGGCGGAGTCAGGGCTAAGCCTTTCAACATGATGGTTCTCCTGGAAATGAAAAAAGGCCAGTCACCCAGCGCGAACTGTATGGACTGGCCAAGGGGAGGGAAGGGTGAAAGAGGTGGAAATCAGCCGACCAGGAAACGCCTTGCACCGGTTTTCAGCAGCGGGTACTTGGCCTGCAGGTAGGGCTTGTTCTGGAGCAGTTGAGCGACATCGAGACCGATGCTGTCCTTGGCCTTGCGCCAGGAGACGTAGCCGCTGGAGAACTCCGCCCGAGTGGCATCGCCCATGGCCTGCTGCAGCATCTGCTTGAGCTCAGCCTCGCGCTTTTCCTTGTCGGCAATCGACTGGCGCACGGCCTTGAGCTCTAAGTAGGCCGCAGCCAATCCTGCATGGCCGCTGAAGTCGACGGTCTGACCGTTGTCCTCCGGGTACAAGCAGCGCAAAGCCGCCTCGGCCGATGCACTGCCGTCGGCTGGCGGCGGGGTATCGGTTTCCACGTAGTTCCAAAATTTATGCTCCAGTTCGATCAGGCGGGCGATCATCTGCTCATCTCGCTCGATGCGATGGATCCCCAGGTGCTGACCGCCGAGTAGCACCGCTACATCTGCCGCCTGCTTGCCGGTGACTGCGAGTTGGTGCATCACTTGCAGTTCTACATACTCGGGTACACCTTCCCTCCAGAGACGTGCCCCGTTTATGCCGGCGGTCTTACATTCGAGGATCTGCACGTCGTCCGCGCCGATCACCTCACGGTCAATGTTGGCTAGCATCCAGGACATATCCGGATTCGGATGCTGCAGTACGGCGTTGATGCGTCGCACCTTATTCTTAGTACGCTTGCTGTAGTGCCAGGCCACGATTGGTTCCAGCACGTTGCCCCAGTACATCGGACTATCTTCATCATGTGGGTCGGCTTTTGGCAGTGTGGTGTCTCGACCGGTTTTCTCCAGCCACAACTCCAACTGCGATTTGTAGGGATTTAGGCCCACCGCAGCGCCGGCATCCGAGCTGCCGATGCCTTGCTTGCGCACCGCCAGCCAATCTTCACGAGGCAGTTCCTTGGTGCTGATCAGGCGCAGCGCTGGACGAGCCTTGCTAGTGCTGCGCAACGGAGTAGCGTTCATAGCGTTCACCTTGCAGAAATAGAAACGCCCGATCAGCAACGAGGCTGATCGGGCGTTTTGGGGGGGGAGGAAGTAACCGGTTAGGCGACAAGTTGCAGGGCGGTGTCCAGAGCACGTTGCTTGATCTGCGCCCCTTGGCCGAACCAGGCCGAGTCCATGCGGTACTCGTTGCTACGGGCGCGACGTTCGTGGTCGACGTACTCGGTTACGGCGTTGAGCAGGCCCCAGGCGGTACCGCGTGCCGAGTCCAGCTGACTGCCTCGGCCGCGACCTTCGTACAGCTCTTGAACCTTTCGCAGGGCGCGTTCGTTGGGCAGTACCTCCGGCAGTGCGCCGGTCGGATTGGTCTCGCACAGCACGCTCATGAAGAAGCCCAGCGCTTCATGCCACTGCACTTTGCGTTCGGCCAGCGCACGCATGCGGTACATAAAGTCGTCCCATTGCGAGACTGCAATGCCGAGCTGCTTCTTCACCGCTTTTGGATCGAAACGCGTGTTGTGCGGCACTTTGATCGCACGGTTGGTGCCATCCAGGGCGATGGTCAAGGTGTTGTTGCAGACTACACGCACGGTGGTGGGTGTTGCCGTGGTGGCCAAGGTGCCGTCGCAGGACGTGGCTAACAGCAAGTAGCCGTTGACCTGATCGTTACCCTTAAGCGCAGCACCTTGACCGGTACGCGCCAGCGCCCAGAACTTGCGCCCACCCTTGAGCACTCCGGCCGTTTCCAGCTCGTAGCCGGATACCTCGGTGAGGTCACGATAAAACTCCAAGACTTCCCTAGGCTGCACGGTATGGTAGCGCTGGGAAACGACTGAAAGCGGCGCCTTGGTATCCGATCGGAACAATACCTTCTGTTCGGGGAAGGAATGGATCGCGCCCAGGTGGCCGATGGTCTCTGATTTGAAGATGACGGGGCTTTCCTGGATCTCCCAGTCCATACCGGATTCGCGTTGCCAAACTTCAATGGGTTGCTTCTGAGTGAGCTGACTGCCCAAGCCATGCCAGGGAGTTTCGCCTGCGTAGGCCATAGTTTCGACGAGATGAGCCATGGTTGTAATTCCTTTAGGTGCAAGCCGGCATAAAGCGCCACGCAGAGCGCAGCACCGTCCGGACGTAATAAATAGAAATGACGTCGATTTGGTTAGGTCGGGAGGTTGAAGCGGTGTCCACACAGCAAGCAGAGGTTATGGGCCAGGACGTGGCGATCAAGCGACTCACCCAGTTGGGCGCCGAGAGCGCAGCCGCCGACACCGCCGGCCAACCCGCCGAGGATGGCACCCGATACCGAACCGAGCGTGATACCTACAGGGCCGGCGATAGCGCCAATAAGCGCGCCCGCTTGGCCTCCAGCCAACGCAGCACTGACGCCGCGCACGGCACCACCCACGGTGCCGATGGCCGCGCCGACTTTCATGGCGTGATGGAAAGAAGCGACTTTGGGGGAATGACAGCGAGGACACTGTAATGACATAAGGCGAACCTTCTTGGTGGTGTAGTCAAGGAGGTTATGTGTGGCTGAACATTTTTCGAATCGAATGAGCGTTCTTGCGCGCTGCAGATAGCTTTGATAGGACGCAATCGGCCGATTCTGTTGAAAAAGTCGGCCATGGTTTGCGCATTAGAAAAATACGCGTCCGAGATTGAAATCTTTACTTTTGGCAGAGGCTTCC
>Ga0182008_10001575_pt1 | contig 15185 bp, 13 predicted proteins | sample Sormic07211129_1_FD_120482 | JGI IMG/M metagenome (GOLD analysis project Ga0182008, IMG submission 120482) | Rhizosphere microbial communities from Sorghum bicolor, Mead, Nebraska, USA - 072115-129_1 metaG | ecosystem: Host-associated > Plants > Roots > Rhizosphere | place: USA: Nebraska...
CCGTATTGCGCGCCGTAGTAGATGCCGGCCAGCATGATCAGCGCCGACACGGGGGGCAGCGCGTAGGTGGCGGGCAGCAGCATCGCGATGGTCGCGACCGGGCCGATGCCGGGGAGCACGCCGATCAGCGTGCCGAGAATGCAACCGACCAGGCAGTACAGCAGGTTCGTGAAGGTGAACGCGACGCCGAAGCCGATCGAGAGGTTGTTTACCAGATCCATTTTTTATTCCTCAACCCGTGATGAAGGTCGGCCAGACCTGGATCTGCAGCTTGAGCGCCCAGATGAATGCCACGTAGCTGCCGACGGCCAGCACGGTGGCGAGAATCAGCACCTTCTTCAGGTCGAACTCGCTGCCGGCCAGGCTGGCGATGATCACCAGGGCGTAGATCGCGATGATCATGCCCATGGCCGGGACGCCGACGCTCGGCAGGCCGCCCAGCAGGATGCCGAAGGCCAGGTTGGCGCCGATGATGTAGACCACCTGCTTCCAGGCCCACTTGCCGATCTTTTCACCGTCTTCGGTTTCGACCGTCAGGCCGGTGAACATGATGCCCAGGCCGATCAGGGCCATGACGATGCCCAGCATCAGCGGGAAGTAGCCCGGGCCCATGCGGGCGCCGCTGCCGACGTTGTAGGTCGATGCACCCCATGCGAAGGCGATGCCCACCACGGCGAACATCAGCCCTGCAAAAAAGTCGCGTTGACTTTTGATTTTCACGAACAGTCTCCTCGAACAAATCGAACGGGAGATTGTCTGGTCAGCTTCCGGTCAGTTTGATGTGGATTCCACCTATCGCCGGGCTAGGGTTAGCCCCAGGAACAACGCTACTCCAGGGGCGGCGTGGCGCTCAGCACTTCCTCGATCGTGGTCACGCCTTCGGCCACGCGCAGCGCGCCGGCCAGGCGCAGCGGGCGCATCCCGTCGGTCACGGCCTGGCGGCGCAGCGCGAGCAGGCTGGGTTCCTTGGTGACGCGGGCCTTGAAGTCCTCACTGACGCTCAGCAGCTCGTACAGGCCCATGCGGCCCATGTAGCCGGTCATGCGGCAGTCGACACAGCCCACGGGCCTGTAGGCGCGCACCGAGCCGGTGATCTGCCAGGGCGCGACGAAGGCCGCGAGCTTCTCGCGCGTGACCGATTCGTCGGGCTGCTTGCACAACGGGCACAGCGTGCGCACCAGGCGCTGCGCGAGCACGCCCAGCATCACGGCGTTGATCAGGTACGAGGGCACGCCGAGCTCCATCAAGCGCGTGATGGCACTGGGCGCGTCGTTGGTGTGCAGCGTGCTGAAGACCAGGTGGCCGGTGAGTGCCGACTGCACCGCCATCTCGGCGGTGGCGAGGTCGCGGATCTCGCCGACCATGATGATGTCCGGGTCCTGGCGCATCAGCGCGCGCAGGCCCTCGGTGAAGCCGAAATCGAGCTGCGGCTGCACCTGCGTCTGGTTGAACGCGGGCTCGATCATCTCGATCGGGTCCTCGATGGTGCTCACGTTGACCTGCTCGGTCGCCACGCGCTTGAGCGTGGAGTACAGCGTGGTGGTCTTGCCCGAGCCCGTGGGCCCGGTCACGAGGATGATGCCGTGCGGCCGCGTGACCAGCTGCTCCCAGCGCTTGGCGTCGTGCTGCGCGAAGCCCAGCGCGTCGAGGTCCTTGACCGCGGTGTCGGGGTCGAAGATGCGCATCACCATCTTCTCGCCGAAGGCCGTGGGCAAGGTCGACAGCCGCATCTCGACCTCGTCGCCGCGCATGTTGCGGGTCTTGATGCGGCCGTCGAGCGGGCGCCGCTTCTCGACCACGTCCATGCGGCCCAGCAGCTTGATGCGCGCGACCATCGCGTTCATCACGCCCATGGGCATCTGGTAGGCCGGGTGCAGCACGCCGTCGATGCGGAAGCGGATCACGCCCTGGTCGCGCCGCGGCTCGAGGTGGATGTCGCTGGCGCGCTGGTCGAAGGCGTACTGCCAGAGCCAGTCCACCACCTGCACCACGCTCTGGTCGTTGGCATCGAGCTGCTTGTTGCTCTTGCCCAGCTCGACCAGCTGCTCGAAGCTCGCGCCGCCCGCGTTGCCGCCGGCCTTCTGCGCGGCGCGCACCGACTTGGCGAGCGCGAAGAACTCGGCGGTATAGCGCTGGATGTCGGTCGGGTTGGCGACCACGCGGCGCACCGAGCGGCGCGACTGGCGCTCGACCTCGGACACCCAGTCGACCAGGAAGGGCTCGGCCGTCGCCACCACCACCTCGCTGGCCGTGACCTGCACCGGCAGCACCTTGTGGCGCTCGGCGTAGGCCGCGCTCATGGTGTCGGCCACCTTGCCCACGTCGACCTTGAGCGGATCGATGCGCAGATAGCTGAGCCCGGCGCGGCCGGCCAGCCATTCGGTCAGCATCTCGAGGTCGAGCGGCTTGCCGTCGCGCTCGCGCGTCATCGCCACGTTGGCCAGGCGCACCAGCGGCGCCTGCCGGCTCTCGGCCTGCGCGCAGCGCGCGATGGTGCGCTGCGCCTCGTGGGGCGAGATCACGCCGTCGGTGGCCAGCCAGCCGATCAGCAGCCGCAGGTCGAGCGGACCCTGGTGCTGCGGGGGCGCGGGCTGGGGCACGGGCGGCGAGACGGCGTTCATGACATGGCTTTGAAGACCCGCAGCCACTTGGGGGCCGGCAGGCCCCAGCGAGTCTGGATGGTTTGCGCACGCTCGGCAAGCACGCCGCGCGCGGGCCGCAGCGGCGTGCGCTGGGCCATCACCACGGTGTTGCCCTCGCGCGTGGGCTTGAAGGCCCACACCGCCTCGGCGCCGAAGGCGGCGGCGATCTTCTCGAGGCTGCGCTCGTAGCTCGACGAACGGCCGAACAGGTTGACCGTCATCGCGCCGTCTTCGGTGAGCAGCGCGCGGCAGTCGGCATAGAAGCTCTCGCTGTCGAGCACCGGCGCCGCGGCCTCGTGGTCGTAGAGGTCGACCTGCAGCGCATCGACGGTGCCGTGCCACTTGGGTTTCTGGATCTCGGCGCCCGCATCGGCCAGCACCACGCTGAGCTTGGCGTCGTCGGCCGGCAGCTTGAACCAGCCGCGGCAGGCCGCGACCACCTGCGGGTTGAGCTCGATCGCGGTGGTGCGCATGCGCAGCTGCTTGCGGCTGAACTTGGTCAGCGTGGCCGCGCCCAGGCCCAGCTGCATCGCATGGCGGCTCATCACGCTCGAGGGTTCGACGAACAGCAGCCAGGCCATCATGCGCTGCACGTACTCGAGTTCGATCTCGAAGGGCGCATCGATCTTCATCGAGCCCTGGACCCATTCGGTGCCCAGGTGCAGGTAACGGATGTCGCCCCAATCGGAGAAGTTGACCTCGGGCAAGGCCGGTTTGCGCGCCGCCATCAGGCCACCAGCCCGTGGCGCGCGAACACCTCGCGCCAGGCCTCGCACTTGCGCTCGAAGGACCAGGCCGCATGGGCCGGGCTGGTCGAGGGCAGCTTGTAGGCCGGCAGTTCGGCATGGCCGCCCGCGCGCAGCGCCTCGATCACCTTGGGCGCATGGCGGAAGCTCTCGGCGCCGTTGTGCGCCACCGCGGCCAGGCGCGGCAGGTCGAGACCGGCGAAATCGTTGAGCACCGCGTCGCGGATCGAGGCATCGAGGCTGCCTTCGCGGGCACAGGTGCCGTAGACGTCCCAGACGCCGACACCGCGTTCGAGCAGCCAGTCGGCGCGGGGGGAGAAAGCCGTGCCGGGCGGCAGCGGGCTGGAGGGCCAGAGGGCTTGCAAGATCTTCCAGAATTGGTTTTGCGGGTGGGCATAGTAGCGCCCCTCCGCCAGCGAACGCGCGCCCGGGAAGCTGCCCAGCACCAGCAGCACCACCCCGGGCGAGACGATCGGCGCCAGCCCTTCGAGCGTGGGCGCTTCGCCGGCCCCACGAGAAAAAACCCGCCGAGGCTGGTTTTCGCTGGGGCCTTGGCGGCTGTCGCCCCCGGGGCGATCAGGGCTTGGCGGCTGCATTCTCGGCGGTGCCGGGGATCTTCTCGCCGATCTTGTGGCCGGCGCTGCGCATGCCATCGGCGGCCTTGTGACCGACGCCGGCAACGGCGTGGCCGGTCTTCTTGGCGGCGTTGCTGGTCGCGTGCCCGGCCTTCTTGGCGGTGCGCTTGGTGGCCTTGTAGGCCTTCTTGGTGCCGGTCTTGGCCTTGTCGACCACGGTCGGCTCGGGTGCGGCGGCCGGTGCCATCGTGGTGGTCGCCGGTGCAGGCTGCTGTGCCATGGCGGAGAAACCGATGGACGCGATGCCCAGTGCGAGGATGGCTGGAACGGTACGGATGAAAGACGAGGTCATGAGGGTTCTCCTTGAACAGTTGTAGTCACGGACGGGCCGCACTGATCGAACAACGGGCCACATGGCGATCAGGATGACAGCAAAAACACACGGTGTAATCGTCTAAACAGAAATCGGGCCGCGCGCCTACAGGCCAGCCTGACCGGAAGCCGACGACGGCATCAGCGCGCGCAGACGCGGCATCGCCTCCAGCGCATTGCGGGTGGTGGCCTCGGCCAGTGCTTCCAGCGAAATGCCGCGCAACCGCGCCAGTTCCTGCGCGATGCGCGGCAGCTCGCCCGGCTCGTTGCGGCCCTGCGGCGCGCCGGCCTCGCGCTCCTCGCGCGTGCGGTAGAGCCAGTGCGGCTGGATGTCGGGTGCGTCGGTCTCCATCACGATGGCCTCGAGCGGCAGCGTGGCGGCCAGGCGGCGCACCTGCAGCGCGCGGTCGAAGGTCAGCGTGCCGCCGAAGCCCAACTTCAGGCCCAGGTCCAGGCAGGCCTGCGCCTGCTGCGCGCTGCCGTTGAAGGCATGGGCGATGCCGCGCCAGGGCCGGCCGGCGCCGACCCGGCGCAGCTGCTTGAGCACCTGGTCGACCGAGCGCCGCACATGGATCAGCACCGGCAGATCGTGCCGGCGCGCGAGTTGCAGCTGTGCATGGAAGAAGCGCTCCTGCTGCGCCCAGTCCAGGCCGGGCACGAAACCGTCCAGGCCGATCTCCCCCAGCGCCACCAGGCGCGGGTCGGCGAGGTTTTCCTGCAGCGCCGCATCGAGCGTGGCGAGGTCCTGGTCGCCCGCCTGGCCGGTGAACAGCGGATGGATGCCCAAGGCGTAGGCGTCGCCTTGCACATGCGCCAGGCGGCGCACCGCCTCGAAGTTGAAGGCCGCCACCGCGGGCATGACGCAGAGCGCCACACCGGCCGCCGCGGCGCGGGCACGGACCGCGGGCATCTCGTCGCCGAACTCCGGGGCGTCGAGGTGACAGTGTGTATCGATGAAGGCGGGCATCGCTTCATGATGCCCGAACGCATGCAAAGGGCCACAAAGCGTGCTACCGTGATTTCCTCCCCACGTCACTCTTTGCCGGAGGTGTCGATGCGCAGGACAGCTCTCTACAGTCGCTCGCCCCAGGCGTCGAAGGACGCCGAGGCGCCTGTGGCCGACACACCGCAGGCGGTCGCCCCGCCGGCCGCGGCCGGCGCGCGATGGCAGCCGGGCCGGCGCGCGTTCGGCGCCCTGCTGGTGCTGGTCGTCGCCCTGGGCGCGGGCGGCGCGGCGTTCTGGCCGCGTCAGGCCGCCCACACGCTGACCCAGAAGGACATCGATGCCGCGGTGCTGCGCACGCTGCAGACCGCCACGCTGCCCTCGGCCGCGGCCCGCGCGGCGGCGCTCGTGCAGCCCTCGGTCGTGCGCGTGGTGAGTTACGGCCCCGAGCGCACCTCGCCCGAGGCCAAGACCGAGAAGCGCGGCCGCAACCTGGCGCGTGGCAAGCCACCCGAAGCCGACGGACCGCCCGGCGAGGTCGAACGCGGCATCGGCACCGGCGTGGTGATCGTCGACAAGGGCGTGATCCTCACCAACCTGCACGTGGTGGCTGGCGCCCAGACCATCAAGGTGACCTTCGCCGACGGGCTGGAAGCGCTCGCCACCATCACCGGCGTCCAGCCCGAGAACGACCTGGCCGTGCTGCAGGCGCGCAAGATTCCCGACGACCTGATCCCCGCCACCCTGGCCTCCACCGCCGACCTGCAGTCGGGCGACCAGGTGGTCGCGGTCGGCTTCCCCTTCGGCATCGGGCCCTCGGTGTCGGCCGGCGTGGTGTCGGGTCTCAAGCGCTCCTTCCGCTCGCCCGAGGGCAAGCAGGAACTGGGCAACCTGATCCAGTTCGATGCCGCGGCCAACCCCGGCAACTCGGGCGGCCCGCTGGTGAACATGGAAGGCCAGGTGGTGGGCATCGTCACCGCCATCCTCAACCCGACCCAGCAGCGCACCTTCATCGGCATCGGCTTCGCCGTGCCGATCGAGAACGCGGCCTCGGCGCTCGGGTCGCCGCCGTTCTGACCGCCTCGCCTCTTCCAACCTGTCACGAAAGCCGTCGCATGAGCCCAGAGACCACGCCGCCGTCGAATCCGCCCGCCACCGCCGAGCTGATGGAGCAGATCCTCTACGAGGTCAAGCGCATCGTGGTCGGGCAGGACCGCTTCCTCGAGCGCGTCATGGTCGCCATGCTCGCCGGCGGCCACCTGCTGGTCGAAGGCGTGCCCGGCCTGGCCAAGACGCTGACCATCAAGACGCTGGCCGACACGGTGCGCGGCCAGTTCAAGCGCATCCAGTTCACGCCCGACCTGGTGCCGGCCGACCTGGTGGGCACGCGCATCTACAATCAGAAGACCGGCGAGTTCAGCACCTCGCTGGGCCCGGTGTTCGCCAACCTGCTGCTGGCCGACGAGATCAACCGCGCGCCGGCCAAGGTGCAGAGCGCGCTGCTCGAGGTGATGCAGGAGCGGCAGGTCACGATCGCGGGCGAGACGCACAAGGTGCCGCGCCCCTTCCTCGTGATGGCCACGCAGAACCCGATCGAGACCGAGGGCACCTACCCGCTGCCCGAGGCCCAGGTCGACCGCTTCATGATGAAGGTGCTGGTCGACTACCCCAGCGACGAGGAAGAGTTCGTGATCGTGCAGCGCGTGATCGGTCCGCCCGTGGAAGCCGCGGCCGTGGCCACCACCGAGCAGCTCGCGGCGCTGCAGGCCGAGGCCCGCCGCGTCTACGTCGACCCCTCGCTGATCCAGTACGCGGTGAAGCTGGTGTCGGCCACGCGCAACCCCGAGAAGCACGGCCTGAAGGAGCTGCGCCGTTTCATCACCTTCGGCGCCAGCCCGCGCGCCACCATCAACCTCACCGAGGGTGCGCGCGCGCTCGCGATGCTGCGCGGCCGCAGCTATGCGCTGCCCGAGGACATGACGGCGCTGGTGCCCGACGTGCTGCGCCACCGCGTGACGCTGTCCTACGAAGGCCTGTCGGAGGGCCTGACGCCCGACGGCCTGATCGACAAGATCATGCGCGCCATTCCCGCCCCTCCGAAGCCGCTCGAACATGAAAAACTGGTGGCCTAGCAAGCGGGCGCGTGCCGCGAACGACGCCCAGGTGGCCGCTGCGGCCGAGACGGCCGCGGGCGCCGCCGAGCGCCTGCTGCGCCGGCTCGAATGGACCGTGATCCGCCGGCTCGACGGCCTGCTGCAGGGCAACTACCGCACGCTGATGCGCGGCACCGGGCTCGACCTGGCCGACCTGCGCGAGTACCAGCTGCACGACGACGTGCGCCACATCGACTGGAACGTCACGGCGCGGCTGCAGACGCCGCATGTGCGGGTGTTCACCGAAGACCGCGAGATGGCCGCCTGGTTCGTGCTCGACCTGAGCCGCTCGGTCGACTTCGGCTCGGGCCTGCGGGCCAAGCGCGAGATCTCGGCCGGCTTCGTGGGCGTGCTGGCGCGCCTGCTCACGCGCCACGGCAACCGGGTGGGCGCGCTGGTCTACGGCAGCGACCTCGAGGCCGTGATCCCGCCGCGCAGCGGGCGCCGCCACGTGCTGCACCTGCTGCATTCGATGGAGCGCCGCGCGGTCGAAGGCCCGGCGGCGCAGGGCATGACGCGGCTGGCCGAGCTGCTGCAATCGGCCGCCACGCTGATGCCGCGGCGCGCCACGGTGTTCGTGGTGTCCGACTTCCTCAGCGAGCCCGGCTGGGAGAAGCCGCTGGCCCGGCTGGCGCAGCGCCATGAGGTCGTGGCCGTGCGCCTGTTCGATCCGCTCGAGCTGTCGCTGCCCGACCTCGGCCTGGTGCCGCTGCGCGACGCCGAGACCGGCGACCAGCTCTGGGTCGACACGCACGACGCCGGCTTCCGCCAGCGCTTCGCACGCCTCGCGGCCGAGCGCGAGAACACCTTGCGCGCGGCGCTGGCCAAGGCCGGCGTCGATGCGCTCGAACTGTCGACCGACGACGACCTGGCCGCCGCCATCCTGCGCTTCGCCGACCTGCGCAAGCGCCGCGTGCGCGCCGGCGGCGCGGCCCGCCCCTTGCAGGCGGCCACCGCATGACACCGATGTCCACCCGGAGCGCACCATGAGTTTCCTGTGGCCCCAGTTCCTCTGGCTGCTGGCGGCGTTGCCGCTGCTGGTGCTGCTCTATGTCTGGCTGATGCGCCGCAAGAAGAAGCTGGCGCTGCGCTATGCCAGCCTCTCGATCGTGCGCGAAGCCATGGGCGCGGGCCAGAGCGTGCGCCGCCACATCCCGCCGCTGCTGTTCCTGCTGGCCATGGCCGCGATGCTGATCGCCGCGGCCCGGCCGATGGCGGTGGTGGTGCTGCCCTCGAACCAGCAGACCATCATCCTCGCGATGGACGTGTCGGGCAGCATGCGCGCCACCGACGTGCAGCCCAACCGGCTGGTGGCCGCGCAGGACGCGGCCAAGGGCTTCATCAAGGACCTGCCGCGCACCGTCAAGGTCGGCATCGTGGCCTTCGCCGGCAGCGCGCAGGTGGCCCAGCTGCCGACCACCAACCGCGACGACCTGGTCACCGCCATCGACGCCTTCCAGCTGCAGCGCGCCACCGCGACCGGCAATGCCATCGTGGTCTCGCTGGCCACGCTGTTCCCCAACGCCGGCATCGACATCGCGAACTTCGATCCGCAGAGCCGGCAGCGCGGCGTGCCGATCGAACAGGCGGGCAAGACCCCGCCCAAGGATTTCGTGCCGGTGGCGCCCGGCTCCTACACCTCGGCCGCGGTGATCATGCTGACCGACGGCCAGCGCACCACCGGCGTCGATCCGCTCGACGCGGCCAAGGTGGCGGCGGACCGCGGCGTGCGCGTCTACACCGTGGGCATCGGCACCGTCGACGGCGAGACCATCGGCTTCGAGGGCTGGTCGATGCGCGTGCGGCTCGACGAGGAAACGCTCAAGGCCATCGCCAACAAGACCCAGGGCGAGTACTTCTACGCGGGCACGGCGGCCGACCTGAAGAAGGTCTACGACACGCTGAGTTCGCGCCTCACGGTGGAGAAGAAGGAAACCGAGGTCTCGGCGCTGTTCGCGCTGGGCGCGGCGCTGCTGGCCTTCCTGTCGGCCGGCCTGTCGCTGTTCTGGTTCAACCGGATCCTGTAAGGGCGGGGGCGACCGGCCCTCAGCCCGGATGGCGCAGCAGGCCCAGCCGCGTGGCCTCGAACACCGCCTCGTTCTTGGAGTGCACGGCCAGCTTGCCGTAGAGGCTCTTGATGTGGGTCTGCACCGTGTGCACGCTCAGGGACTTGAGGCGCGCGATCTCGGCATAGGAGAAGCCGCGCGCGATCAGGGTCAGCACCTCCTGCTCGCGACCCGACAGCAGCGAGGGCGGCGCGGGCGCGGGGGCCGGCGGCGCGGCGCGCAAGGCATCGGCGGCCTCGCTGGCCTCGGACTGCAGGCTGCGGTACTTGGCCAGCACGCGGCGCGCGATCATGGGCGAGATCGGCGAGGCGCCGGCCTTCATCTCCAGGATGGTCTGGGCGATGTCTTCGGGCGGAGCGTCCTTGTGCAGGTAGCCCACGGCCCCGGCCTCGATGCTGGCCAGCACGTTGTCTTCGTCGCCGAACACCGAGATCACCAACGGCTCGCACTGCGGAAAGCGCGCCACCGCGGCCCGGATCACGTCCAGGCCCGTGCCGTCGGGCAGGCCCAGGTCCGACAGCAGCACATCGGGCGCCTCGGACGTCGCGGCCAGCCAGGCCAGCGCCTCGCCCACCGTGCCCATCCCAGCCAGCCAGCGCAGCCGCGGACTGGCGCGCACGCTGCGCTCGAAGAAGGCACGCGTGCCTTCGTCATCCTCGACCACCAAAACGCTGAAGGGGCGCCCGGCACCCGCCGCATAGACCTCGGTTTGCATAGACGCCGAGCATAAGCCGCGAAAGCGGCCTGAATCCGCGGGAACTCACCGATTCATGGGATGCGCGCGCAGAGGCAGCGCTTCAGACTGCGCGGGCGCCGGTGTGTAACGCCGCCGTTACCCCTCGATCCCCCCAAGGAAGGACATCCCATGAAGAACCCCGCCATCGCCAGAACCCCCATCGCCTGGGCCTCTGCCCTGCTGCTCACCCTCGCCGCCTGCGGCGGTGGCGGTGGCGGCGATGGCGCGTCGTCCGGCGGTGGCGGTGGCGGCGCCGCGGGCGGCGGCGGCGGGACCGAGCAGCCGGTCGCGCTGGCGCAACTGCACGGCGTCGCCGCCACCGGCGCGCCCTTCGGCAACGCCACGGTGACCGTGACCGACCAGACCGGCGCCGTGGTCTTCACCCGCACCACCGATGCCAATGGCGCCTACACCTGCGAACTGCCCGTGGGCACCAAGGCGCCGCTGGTGATCCGCGCCAGCCGCGACGACCTGAGCCTCTACAGCACCACCGCCAGCGCCGCGGGGGGTATCGTCAACGTGACACCTTTGACCACCATCGTCGTTTCGCAGCTCTCGCCCGACGGCAACCCGGCCAGCCTGGCCGGCGCGATCCAGACCCGGCCCGACACCGTGACGGCCGCGACCATCCAGGCCCAGGCGGCGGAACTCAGCGCCGCGCTCAAGCCGCTGCTCGACGCCCTCGGCCAGAGCGGCCTGGACCTGATGAACGGCAACTTCGCCGCCGACGGCACCGGCCAGGACCGCCTGCTGGACGCGATCGCCGTGAGCGTGCAGCCCGACGGCAGCGCCGCCAACATCCAGATCACGGTCAAGAGCGTGCCCTCCAGCGGCAGCCCCGAGCCGCAGTCGATCAGCTTCAGCACCGCCGACACGGGCACGCCGGTGCTGCCCCCGGTCGATGCCGGCACGCTGGTGCAGCCGCCGACCCCGGCGCTGATCGCGTCCTTCCTGGCCCGCCTCAACGCCTGCTACGCCCTGCCGCTCGCCCAGCGCGTCACCGCCGTCAACGATGGCGTCAACGCCACCGGCACCGCGGCCGACCTGGTGGCGCCGGCCTGCCGCACGCTGTTCGTCGGCGACGACCCGGCCAGCTACCAGGCCAACGGCGCCAGCGTGGGCCGCAACGCCAGCGGCCGCGGCGCCTTCGAGAGCATGTTCCGCGCCGGCCCGACCGGCCTGGTGCACGACCGCGGCAACTTCGAGTTCTTCCGCAACGCGACCGACGTGGTGATCACCTACCGCTGGACCGACACCCTGGGCAACACCGACAACGACACCCTGCTGCTGCGCACCGAGAACGGCGTGCTCAAGCTGACCGGCAACGGCAACGCCTACCGCGTGTCGGTGCGCCCGATCGCCGAGAAGCGCGAGATGATCAACACGCCCGACTTCAGCTACAGCGCCACCGGCTACAACGTCAACATCGAGAACCGGCTCGACGAGAACTTCCAGCCGGTGCTCGACAAGGTGGTGGTCACGCCCCCCTTCGGCGCGCCGCAGACCTACCGGCCCCAGCCCGGCTTCTCGTACCTCACGGTGGCACGGCCGAACGGCAACGCCGCCAACGCCAGCGGCAGCGTGATCTACCTGGCGGGCCGCTTCGACAACCCGGCCACGGCCGGCACGCCGGCCGACAAGGAGACCAACCTGAACTTCGTCAGCCCGGCCTACGCCGAAGCGGATCTGCGCGCGCTCAAGGACCAGAGCGTGTGGAAGATCGAGTTCTACCGCCTCGGCGAAACCGCGCCCTCCACCACCCAGAGCGCGCGCACCATCGCCCGGGCCCAGACCCTCGACGAGATCAGGCAGCTGAGCTTCGCCGCGATCACGCCGGCCCTGCGCGACGAACTGCGTGCCGAAACGGCGAACACGACCGACCACGTGCTGGTGTTCGGCACCAGCACGCCGCAGGAGCCGAACCTCATCGACTTCAGCGCCGAGGGCAACAACCCGGGCTGGGCCGTGCCGACGGGCGCGCTGGCCCCCACGCTGTTCACCGCCTACGGCCGGTACAGCGGCACGCGCTGGGAAGACTCGGTGACGGTGCGCAACACCGCCCGCACGACCGTCCTCAACTGCTCGCCCTACACGGCGACCGATGCCCACTGCGTGACCCTCAACAACGCCCGCGAGTACCGGCCGGGCGCCAGCCTGAACACCTTCGACCTCTGGGCACGCAACGCGCGCCAAGTCGAGCTCAGCAGCAAGATCGGCCTCTACAGCATCCAGTAAGCCGACCCGGCGCCAAGAAAGCCCCGCCTGCGCGGGGCTTTCTTCTTGCAGAATCGAGATCCACACACCCGGGCCACCGCTTCGACAGCCCCACCCGCATGCCACAGCGTCCCGTCACCCACCTGCTCTACCTGCACGGTTTCCGCTCCTCGCCGCAGTCGATGAAGGCCCGGCTGGTGGCGGAGCGCGTGCAGCAACGCCACCCCGGGCTCCAGTGGTGGTGCCCCCAGCTGCCGCCCTCGCCGCGCGAGGCGATGGACATGGTGATGCGCGGCATCGCCGACTGGCCGCGCGAATCGATGGCGGTCATCGGCTCCTCGCTGGGCGGCTTCTATGCGACCTACGTGGCGGCCATGACGCGCTGCCGCGCGGTGCTGCTGAACCCGGCCGTCGAGCCCGCGCGCGACCTGGGCCGCCACATCGGCGAGCAGACCGCCTGGCACGACCCGCAGCAGCACTTCTTCTTCCGCCCCGAATTCATCGACCAGCTGCGCACGCTCGAGGTCGGCGAACTGTCGCGCCCGGAACGGGTGTTCGCCATCATCGCCAAGGGCGACGAGGTGCTCGACTGGCGCGAGATGTCGGCCCGCTATCCGGGCAGCCGGATCCGGCTGCTCGAGGGCGGCGACCATGCGCTGTCGGACTTCGCCGCGAAGCACCTCGACGACGTGATGCGCTTCGTCCACCCCTGCTGATCCCGGCCTCGGCGCCGGCGCCGGGGCCGCGTGGGACAATCCGGCCCATGTTTGTATTGTTCGAAGAAGCCGGAAAGTACCTCGGCGGCCGCGTTTTGTCGGAGGCCGAGGCGTCGGCGCAGGTCGAGCTCGACACCGGCAAGCGGCTCAAGGTCAAGAGCGCCCACATCGTGCTGCGTTTCGAGAAACCGGCCCCGGCCGAGCTGATCGCGGAGGCACGCGCACTGGCCGCCACCATGGACCTCGACCTGGCCTGGGAATTCGCGGCCGAGGGCGAGTTCGGTTTCGCCGACCTCGCGGCCGACTACTTCCAGTCCAACCCCACGCAGGCCCAGCAGGCGGCCGCGCTGTTCGCGCTGTTCGAGGCGCCCCACTACTTCCGGCGCGCCGGCAAGGGCCGCTTCAAGAAGGCGCCGGCCGAGATCGTCCAGCAGGCGCTGGCCGCGATCGAGAAGAAGAAGCAGGTGCTGGCCCAGATCGCCGAATGGGCGACGCAGCTGGTGGCCGGCGAATGCCCGGCGCCGGTGCGCGAGCAGCTCTACAAGATCCTGTTCAAGCCCGACAAGAACGCCCCCGAATACAAGGCCGTGGTCGAGGCCTCGCGCACCGCGCAGCGCGCGCCGCTCGAGCTGCTCGAGCGCGCGGGCGCCATCGACTCGGCCTACCAGTTCCACTGGAAGCGCTTCCTGTTCGAGAACTTCCCCAAGGGCACGGCCTTCCCCGCGCTCGCGGCCCCGCCGATCGCCGACGACCTGCCGCTGGCCGAAGGCGTGCAGGCCTTCTCGATCGACGATTCGCAGACCACCGAGATCGACGACGCGCTGTCGGTGCAGGGCCTGGGCACGGGCACCGTCACGGTCGGCGTGCACATCGCGGCGCCCGGCCTGGCCTTCGCGCCCGGCAGCGCGCTCGACCAGGTGGCGCGCGCGCGCATGTCCACGGTCTACATGCCCGGCCACAAGATCACCATGCTGCCCGACGCGGTGGTGCAGACCTACACGCTGCTCGACGGCGGCGACCGCCCGGCGGTGTCGCTCTACGCGCGCTACGACGAGGCCACGCTCGAACTGCAGGGCACCGAGACGAAGATCGAGCGCGTGCCGATCGTCGCCAACCTGCGCCACGACCAGCTCGACAGCGTGATCACCCAGGCCTGGCTCGAGGACGCCTCGGTGCCCGGCGCCGACGCGCCCGCCATCGTCACCACGCTGCGCGACCCGCTGATGTTCCTGTTCCGCCTGGCCAAGGCGCTGAAAGCGCAGCGCGAGGTGGTGCGCGGCAAGCCGGAGAACTTCAACCGGCCCGACTACAACTTCCGGCTCGTGGGCAACGACGGCGAGCCAGACGGCAGCGAGCAGGTGCAGATCAGCACCCGCCAGCGCGGCGCGCCGCTCGACCTGATCGTCTCCGAGGCCATGATCCTGGCCAACAGCAGCTGGGGCGGCTGGCTGGGCGAGCTGGGCGTGCCCGGCCTCTACCGCAGCCAGGCCAGCCTGGCGCCGGGCATCAAGGTGCGCATGGGCACGCGCGCATTGCCACACGCGGGTCTGGGCGTGAAGAGCTATGCCTGGAGCACCTCGCCGCTGCGCCGCTACACCGACCTGGTGAACCAGTGGCAGATCATCGCCGCGGCGCGCCACGGCAAGACCGCCGCGCTGGCCGCGCCCTTCAAGCCCAAGGACGCCGACCTGTTCTCGATTCTTTCGGGCTTCGACGCCGCCTACGCCACCTACAACGCCTACCAGGGCGGCATGGAACGCTTCTGGACGCTCAAGTACCTGGCGCAGCAGGGCATCACCGAGCTCACCGCCACGGTGATCAAGGACCTGCCCAACGGCGCGCTGGTGCGGGCCGACACGCTGCCGCTGGTGTTCCCGGTGGCCGGCCAGCAGGAGCGCGGCGCGCACCTGCGGGTGAAGCTGGGCGAGATCGACGAGATCGCGCTCGACGTGCACGGCACCGTGCTCGAGCGCCTCGATGCGCCGGTCGACGACGCCGCGCTGGAAGACGGCGCGGGTGAGG
>Ga0182008_10001576_pt1 | contig 15183 bp, 15 predicted proteins | sample Sormic07211129_1_FD_120482 | JGI IMG/M metagenome (GOLD analysis project Ga0182008, IMG submission 120482) | Rhizosphere microbial communities from Sorghum bicolor, Mead, Nebraska, USA - 072115-129_1 metaG | ecosystem: Host-associated > Plants > Roots > Rhizosphere | place: USA: Nebraska...
CTCATGATCCGTCCACACCACCGAATCGCCCGACACACAAAGCCGCTGCGCCAACGCATGGCTCCAGCCAAACCCCAACCCGACATCCACTTCCACCGCACTGGTGCGATACAGCCGCGTCCATTCAAACGGCAAAATCCCATCCAACGTGCCATCGGTCAGCGTCAACAGTTCCTCCCCGGTAACCATCGACACCGGGCAGCCGTTGGTGACGGTCTTATCCGAAGAGGCCGCCGCATCGCCCTTCGGATTCGTCGATACAGCAGGCACATCATCCACAGGCTCTTTTTGCTTAAGCACCGCGTTCTGCCGCGCCCGCCAGCGCATCTGCAGCGTGCCTTGCTTCACCCCGCCGACCACGCCGCGAACCGCTACCGCTTTGTAGCGATCCACCGCCTGCATGAACTTCGTCAGAATCGCCAGCACGCTCTGAACAAAACCTACAGCCGCCTTAACAATCTGTGCGCCATACCTGGCCAGCCGCAGGCTCAAATACGCCACAGCCGCCGCCGGCAATGCGATGGTCAGCACCGCGCCAATCACCAGGTCAATCAGCAGCGACACCACAAACCCAGCGGCCACTTGCGCAATCTCACTGGGCGGCAATGCGTCCAACCAGATCATCGCCGTGCGCACCAGCAGGAACAGCGCCGCCTCATCACTCGCGAGCAACATCGCCTGTGCCATGACCTTGGGCGCATCGGTGGCGATTTGTGCGAGCTTGGTCGCTTCAGCCCCCAGCTGTTCGACGTACTTCAACGGGTCTTCAAGCATCGCCTGCACCAGCTTGATGCTGTCCCACACGTCCCGGATCGCGGCCCAACTGCCCGCCAGTACGCCGCTGCCAATCGCACTGGCCGTGGACTGCTGCCAATGCGGCTTGAAGCCTTGCCACTGTTCGCGGAGCCACCGCTCCAGGTCCGCCATCAGCCCGGCGTAGGAGGCGAACAACGCATCCACCTGCTCCTGGGAAACACCGCCCTGTACCCGCACCTGATAGCGCCCGCCAGCGGCGCAGTGGTGTGAGCCCTTGCCGTGCTCATCCAGCATGACCCGCGTGGAACTGCCGTCATCCAACCCGATCACTTCGACTGGAATGTCGCCAATCGGCACGTCATACACCGAGTCGAATGTGCTCTCTATCTTCAGCTCGCCGCCCAACTGGCACACGGCAACACTGCCGATAAAGTTCGGGTCGCTTATGCTCACGGTTGTCTGCGCGTCACCGACGCGCAACACCCGATCCATCCCCAGCAACGACGGCATATCTGCCGCATGGCTCACCGAATCCAGCGCCCGCGAATACCAGGCGCCCATCTGCTGGCGATAAGTCACCAGGCTCTGATGAAAGCCATCCAGCTCATGTTCGATAGAGGCAATGTGGGAAGCGTGGGTCATCCGTGACGTCTCGGCAGAGGGCAAGGCGTCGGAGTCTGCCGCAGTAAAAAGCGGCTGGATGAACGGTGGGGAAAATCAGAAAGGGCTTATGAAGGTCGCGTAATAGTCAGCCCCAATCACAGTTGGGGGCTACTTCAAATGGCGATCATGCTCATTGACGAGCAGTGCTTTGTGCTTCTTTAAGTTGGAGTTCAAATTCAATCAGTCCAGCCTGCATCCTCTGCAATACGGCGATTTGCCTAGCCAGGTCTCGCTTCTTAAATTGGCAATAGCGTGTTCTGCTCGATCCCAGGGCAAAGCATTGGCCTCTCCCTTTTCCAAATCGTCCGCCGACCTGCTTCAGAGAGTGTTGCAATAAGCTGATTTGCAGTTGCCAGTAGGACCGTTTCGTAAGATGTGTTGGGCACCTCCTGAAGTGCTTACGACCCCTTGTTACTGCAAAGGCCTCTGACTAGCCTGCCGAAAACTCAAGAGTGAAACAGGCATGAGCGAAAGGTCTATCCGTTTGACGGCGCCTCCGACGGGCTACAGCGATTGGCTGACCGGCCTTAAAAAGCGCATCCACGTGGCACAACAGCGTGCGTCACTGGCAGTCAATCGAGAAATGGTGCTCCTTTACTGGAATATCGGTCACGAGATTTTGACCCGCCAGAACCAGCAGGGGTGGGGGAGCAAGGTTATTGATCGTCTTGCTCAAGATTTGCGTACGAGTTTTCCCTGCATGAAAGGTTTTTCGCCCCGCAACCTGAAGTACATGCGTGCATTTGCTGAATGCTTGGCCGGATTCGGAATTTGTGCAACAGGCTGCTGCACAATTGCCGTGGGGTCACAATGTGGTCCTGCTCGACAAACTTCCGGGCCCAGAACCCCGTCGTTGGTACATCGCGCAGGCGATTGAACACAGTTGGTCCCGCAACACGCTGGTGATGCAAATCGAAACTCGCCTACTGGAGCGCACGGGTAAAGCAGTCAGCAATTTCGAAAGCCACCTGCCCAAGCCACAATCCGACCTGGCGCGTGAGTCGCTGAAAGATCCTTATCGTTTTGATTTTCTCAGTCTGGCCCTGGATGCGCAGGAGCGCGACATAGAAAATGCCCTGATCAAACACGTCACCGACTTTCTGTTGGAGTTGGGCGCTGGTTTTGCGTTCGTCGGCCAACAAGTTCTCTTGGATGTGGGTGGCGATGAGTTCTTCGTTGATCTGTTGTTCTACCACGTGAAGCTGCGTTGCTACGTGGTGATCGAGCTCAAGGCGGGAAAATTTAAGCCTGAACACCTAGGCAAGCTGAGCTTTTACCTTGCTGCTGTAGATGCTCAGCTTAGGCATCCGCAAGATGGGCCAACGATTGGCCTATTATTGTGCAAGAGCAAGAGCGCGGTGGTAGCTGAGTATGCACTGCGCGATAACAACCGACCTATCGGAGTGGCGGAATATCAACTGGTAGGGGCATTACCCGCAGAGCTGCAAACCAGTTTGCCAAGCATCGAGCAAATTGAGCGGGAACTGGCGGGTTAAGCTCGGTTGAATAACGAAAGCCTGCTTTTAAGGGCAGGCTTATCGCGAATCTCGGCTGACTTACTTCTGATGAGCCGTCAGCGCCGCATACCCATTCATCAAGTTGCGATAGTTGGGAATGCGCTGGGACAACAAATTCCCCAGGCCTTCGATATCGTTGCGCCAGTCGCGGTGCAGCTCACAGGCCACCGAGAACCAGTTCATCAACTGCGCACCGGCCTGTGTCATGCGGCTCCACGCCGCCTGCTGCACCGTGGTGTTGAACGTGCCGGAAGCATCGGTTACTACAAACACCTCAAACCCTTCCGCCAGCGCCGACAAGGTCGGGAACGCTACGCAGACATCCGTGACCACACCGGCAATGATGATCTGCTTGCGCCCGGTGGCCTTGATTGCCTTGACGAAATCTTCGTTGTCCCACGCATTGATCTGGCCAGGGCGGGCGATGTACGGCGCGTCCGGGAACATCTCTTTCAGCTCCGGCACCAGCGGGCCGTTGGGGCCCTGTTCGAAGCTGGTGGTGAGGATGGTCGGCAGGTTGAAGAACTTGGCCAGGTCGGCCAGGGCCAGTACGTTGTTCTTGAACTCGTTGGGCGAGAAGTCCTGAACCAGGGAGATCAGGCCGGTCTGGTGGTCGACCAGCAGGACTACGGCGTCGTCTTTGTTGAGGCGGTTGTAGGTTGCAGTGCTCATGGTTGAATCCTTTTTGTTTAAGTGGGTTAGGGCGTTGCGTTCAACATGGGCACAGATTAATGGGTGGCGACGGCATGATAAATCGTCTGATATGGGTAATACCGTCAACTCAAAGGTGACAATTTCGGTCATTTAGCAGCAGCGACCTTTAGTGTCAGTGAAAGAAGTACGACAAAAAATCTCACGCGTGAGCTATTGAGCCTGCTGAAAATTGCCTGTAGATTTTCTCACGCGTGAGTTTTTCACAGCGAGGTCAGCACCATGAAAAGCAGCTCTCCATCGAACCCGTCCCCAGGGGCCGATACCGATTCAACCCGTCTTCAAGGAGAGCGCTTGAAACCGTCGGTCAAAAAGCCATCGAGCTTCTACATGAAGCAGATGCGCGCAGGCCTGGCGGCCGCCGGCTATGTGAAACACGAGACTTGGGTGCTTCCCGAAAATCGAAGCCTGCTCAAGCAAATGGAGAAACAGCTTCGCCAGCCGATTCTGGCTGGTTCATTCATGTCGGAGAATTTCATGAGCGCAGGTACCAACTGGAATATCGATCGCCTCTTCACCGCTCTTCAGGCCCTGGACGAGGTGGTGTCCAAGGACATTACGCTGTCTCTGGTCCAAGGCTCCGAATCCAGCATCAAGCTGGAAATGAACGACTTCGGTGGCTTGCCGATTTACATCGCGGTGGTGGGCGAGCAGATCATCGTCGATACCGTGCTGGTCGATGCCGAGTCCATCAACGATGTCGCAACCTTCAATGACGCGGTGTTGCGCAGCCGGGAGATGTTCCCGCTGTCCTCGATCGGTATCGAGACCATGCCGAACGGGCAAGTGGTCTACAACATGTTCGGCGCATTGAGCTCCGACTCCAGCCTGACCAATATCGTGACCGAGGTGAAAACCCTGGTCGACAACGTGCAGCGCGCCAGCGAAGCCTTCGAACGTTTCTTCAATTAAGTACTCGGGAGTATCCAATGACTCAGTCCATCTGGAGCAAATTGTTCACCGCGCTGCGTGGCGGTGCCAACGAAGTCGGCGAATCGATCGTCGACCAACAGGCCCTGCGCATCCTCGATCAGGAAATTCGCGATGCCGACACCGCGCTGGCCAACGCCAAGCGTGAGCTGGTCAGCATCATGGCCAAGCACAAATTGGCGACTGATCGCGTCAACGAGTACGACGCCAAGATCAAGGACCTGGAGTCCAAGGCAGTGGCGGCCCTGCAGGCCAATCGTGAAGACCTCGCCTTGGAAGTGGCCGAAGCGATTTCGACCCTGACCAACGAGCGGGATGTCGAGCATAAGCAAGCCATTGAGTTCGGTGGCTATGCGGAAGGCATGCGCAAGGACATCACCAAGGCCGAAAGCCGGATCAAAAGCCTGCGCCAGCAAGTGGATATGGCCAAGGCTCGCGACAGCGTACAGAAGGCCCAGGTCAGCGCCTCCATCGCCAGCGGCGGTGCCAACGGCAAGCTGGAAACCGCCGTCGGTACGCTGAATCGTTTGCAGGCCAAGCAGCAGCAACGCGCCGCTGAACTGCAAGCCCAGGATGAGCTGGCTGACGCTTCGACGGGGACCGATCTGGAGCGCAAGCTGCGCGACGCCGGCATCACGCCTGATGAAGGCAGCGCCAATGCGATTCTGGAGCGCCTGAAGCAAAAGTCGGCGGAGTAAGCAACGTCGCCGCTGGGAGGGCAGTGTCTGCCCTCCCTTTTTTGTCGAGGTCAGGATGGATGCCCTGAAGGGTTTCAAGACAATCGCAGGCTTGGCCTTCTTGATGGTCGCGCTGCAACTGCTCAATGTGGCGACCGGTTACAGCCTTATGGCGTTCGGCCTGATCCCGAGAACGCTGCAGGGGCTGCCCGGCATACTCACGTCACCGTTTCTGCACGGCTCGTTCGCCCACCTGAGCGCCAACCTGATTGCCTTTGTGATGCTGGGCAGCCTGGTGATGATCGAAGGGCTCAATCGGTTTGTGGCCGTCAGCGCGATCATCATTGTGCTGGGTGGCTCGCTGGTCTGGCTGTTCGGTTTTGCCGGCATACACGTGGGCGCCAGCGGCTGGGTCTTCGGGCTATGGGCCTACCTGTTGTCTCGCGCCTGGTTCCACAGGAGTTGGGGCAACCTGATAACGGCCGCTGTCGTCGCGGCACTGTATGGCGGCTTGATCCTTGGCTTCCTGCCTCGCCAGGGTGTTTCCTTCGAAGGGCATCTGTTTGGCGCATTCGCCGGATTTATTGCAGCCAAGGTACTTCTCTCCAAACCACGCAGCAGGTTTAATGCCGGCTGAGCGCGCTTGAGCATCCCGATGTCGAGGCGACAACGTCATCAGGTAATCAAGTACCCAAGGAGCCAGGGACAACGTGTCGATTTTTCTTCTGTTGCGCAGGTACGCTTCCTCGCTCTTTCACCGCTTCGGTTGGGCGGGGCTGGTGATCGCCCTGGGGATACACCTGATCACCGCCTACCTGGGCCTGGTTTACCTGGGCGAACAGCACCTCACCGCTCCCGCCACATTTATTTACTTCTACCTCACCACCACGCTGACGGTCGGCTATGGCGATCTTGCGCCGCAGACCTCGGCGGGGCGCGTGTTCGTGGCTGCCTGGGTGATGCTCGGGGGCATTGCGCTGCTGACGGCAGCCATCGGCAAAACCACCAGCACTGTCATCGATGCATGGAGAAAAGGCATGAAGGGCAAAGGCGATTTCACCGGTAAGGTCGGTCATACCGTGCTCATTGGCTGGGAGGGCGCGTCCAGTGAGCGAGTCATTGAGTTGTTGCTCCAGGACGAGACCTCGAACGACAACCTGATCGTCATTTGCGATTGCACCCTCGAAGAAAACCCGATGCCGGGCAAGGCGGCGTTCATCCGGGGTGAAAGCCTGTCTTCGACAGCGTTATTGTTGCGTGCCGGCGTGCCCGGTGCCGAGCGTGTGCTGGTGCGCACTCCGTCTGATGATCTGACGCTGGCCACCGTGCTGGCGGTGAATCAACTGAGCCCGGTTGGTCATGTGGTGGCCCACTTCAATGAAAGCGAAATTGCCGCCCTGGCCAGCTCCTACGCCCCCAGCCTGGAATGCACATCAAGCATGGCTATCGAAATGCTGGTGCGCGCGTCTCAGGATCCGGGCTCGTCGGTGGTCATCAATGAGCTGTTGTGCGTGGGCCAAGGTGCCACCCAATACTTGATGAAATTGCCCGAGGCCTTTGAAGCCACGTTCGGCGACCTGTACACCCAAATGAAAGAACGCCACAACGCCACACTCATCGGCTATCGCGCCCAAGGCGCCCCGCAACCCTCGATCAACCCGCCCAGCAACACGCGCGTTGCAGGTGGCGAACTCTTCTACATCGCCTCCACCCGCCTCAAGGAAATCTCCAATGGGATGGTTTAAACAGTTGATGGGGCTTGAGGCCCCGCACGCCAATACACAATCGAAAGAGCCTGGCCAAGCCGTGCCGACCACCGGGCCGCTGGGCCTGGCGCCGGGCAAAGGCGTGATATTCGACACGAGCCTGAAATTGCTGCTCGACGGCAAAACCACGGTGATCATCCCCGGCACCCAGGAAATCTGGAGCAACGGCACCGTTGACCTCGGGCAGTCGACCTGGCTGTCGCGCTACTACATGAACGACGAAGATTACTGGCTGCAGGTACACACCACGGGCGATATCACCGGGCAGGTCGAGTCGGTGATCCTGTTCAACTACCTGAGTTACGTCACCCTCAGCAGCGAGGCCGAACTGCGCCGTCTGGCGGGGCCGCAGAGTCTGATCGGTTTGCCGACCTACACCCACAACGGCGTCGAATACGCGCGTGTATGGGGCAGCGAGGAAGGTCAGACAGAATTGGTGGCCATGAGTGAGCAGGTGATCAACCCCGAAGACGCCTACAGCGTCGAGCACCGTTCGATGCTATACGCACGGGATACAGGCCTGACCGATCGACGTGAGTTCCTGCTGTTTTCCGTCGAGGAAGACGCTGAAGGCACCGTCAGCCTGAGCACATCGCTGGGCATTTCGCTGTACACAACCGATTTGAAAGCGCTCTAAAAAAGGAAGAAACACATGCTAGAAGCTCTCTCCATTTCACTGAACAAAACCGCTGTGCTCGGGTTTGTGACCTACATCCTGGGCGCTGCCGTACTGTTCGCACTGTTCCAGTTCATCTACACCCGCATCACCCCGCACAAAGAATTCGAACTGATCCGTGCAGGCAATGTTTCCGCAGCCGTTGCCCTGGGCGGTGCCATCGTCGGGTTCGCCATTCCGGCCAGCAATGTGATTGCCTACTCGATCAGCATTCTCGACTTCGTCGTCTGGGCAGTGATCGCGGCCGTCGTCCAACTGCTGGCGTTTCTGCTGACCAGCCTGGTGCTCAAAGGCACGTCCGAGCGCATCAGGAAGGGCGAGCTTGCGGCAGGCATCTACGTGGCCGCCGTGGCTATCAGCGTCGGCATGTTGAATGCCGCCTGCATGACGCCCACCCAGAACTGATTGCGCACGGAGCTCCCGATGAAACGAAGCAAGTACGTCCAGCTTTCGCTGGCAGCGTCGGTCGCCATGGCGATTTCCGGCTGCGGGCCGACGGAAAAAACCTACGATCTGCAGAAGAAGTACAACTTCCAGTCCGTTCAGCAATGCGCCGATGAAAAGCTTCCGGTGGACGTCTGCTCGGACGCCTACATGACCGCCATGGCCGAGCATCGCCGCATCGCCCCGGTGTACGCCAGCCAGGCCGACTGCGATGCCGACTTTGTCGCCGGCTGGTGCCAACTGGACTCCAACGGCCAGTTCATTCCCAAGCTGGGCGGTTTCGAGCTGACCGCCGAAGGCCAGGTGACACAATCCCAGGTCGACACTGCCAACGCTCAGGCGGGCAACGCTCAGGCAAGCGGCGGCTCCGGCTTCTCCACCAGCAGCCTGCTGACCGGTCTGCTGATCGGCAACATGCTGAGCAGCAATCGCAACAGCTACCGTTCTGAGCCCGTGTATCGCTATCGCGATGATCGCGGCGACTACGCCAACTCGACGCTCAATCAGCGCGTCTCCAATGGCGCCACGTTCGGCCGCTCGAACCAGGCCCGGTATGGCAGCAGCAGTTACACCAACACGCTGCGCTCCTCCGGCACGTCGGGCTCCGTGGCATCGGCCACCTCCCGTGGCGGTTTCGGCAGCAAGGCCAGCGCACGCAGCGGCTGGGGCGGCGGGTCGAGCAGTTAAGGAAAACCCGGGCATGAAGAAGATCCATTGCGCAGAGCGTCATGACTGGAAACAGACGGCCGACAGCCTCGGCTTTCTGTTCCACACCATCGACAACGAACCCTATTGGGACGAGAGCGCGTACTACCAGTTCACGCTCAAGCAAATCGAGCAAGACCTGGAAGACCCGACCACCGAGATCCATGACATGTGCATGGACCTCGTGGCACGCGTCGTCCAGAGCGAAGAACTGCTCGAACGCCTGAGCATCCCCGCGCCTTTCTTCGACATGATCAGAACGTCGTGGCTGGAAGGTCATCCGCACCTGTATGGGCGCATGGATTTCTCCTACAACGGCACCGGCCCCGCCAAGCTGCTGGAGCTCAACTACGACACACCGACCAGCCTTTACGAGGCTGCGGCGTTTCAGTGGGGCTGGCTGGAGCAATGCATCGAGCGCGGCCTGCTGCCCAAGCATGCCGACCAGTTCAACAGCATCGACACCAAACTGCACCAGGCTTTCGCGCAGTTGCAGGTCAACCAGCCGTTCTACTTCGCCTCGATGAAAGACTCGGTCGAAGACAAAGGCACCACCGACTACCTGCGCCTGGTCGCGGAAAAAGTCGGCATCGAATCACGCCACATCGACATCGAAGACATCGGCCTGACCCCCGAAGGCCGCTTCGTCGACCTCCAGGACCGTTGGATTCCCCACCTGTTCAAACTGCACGCCTGGGAATTCATCTTCCACGAACCCTTCGGCGCCGCGATTGCCGAGAGTGATACCCAGTTTTTCGAGCCTGCGTGGAAATCCATCATTTCCAATAAAGGCATCCTGCCGCTGTTGTGGGAATTCAACAAAGGCCACCCGAATCTGCTCGCCGCCCACCTGGATACCGAACCGGGTAAAGCGGTGCCGAAGGGGTGGGTGCGCAAGCCGTTTTTCTCGCGGGAAGGCGCCAACATTGAGCTGCAAACGGCTGATGGGCTGGTTGTGAAGGAGGACGGGCCCTACACGGATGCGCCGTTTATCCTGCAGGAATTTGCGCCGTTGCCGCGGTTTGGGGACAGCTATACGTTGATTGGGTCCTGGGTGATCGGGGACCAGGCGGCGGGGATTGGGGTGCGGGAGGATAATAGTTTGATTACCAAGGATTCGAGCCGGTTTTTGCCGCATTTGATATTGGATTGAGGCTGGCGCTTAAAGGGCCAGCAGGGCTGATCCCTTTCATTTGCAGGACGTTTCCGAGAGAATCCCAACCGCATTGCGCCAGCGAAATTCAGTGACTAGGCTGCGGTCCGTCACTGCCTATTCAGTGATCGGGTTTAGTCGCCCGGATTCGATTGGCGCATAAGCAACTCATGAGTCAGGCCCCCTTCGCCTGCATCTTATGGTGGCTGTGCGCAGGGCACCTCTGGGTGCGCCGGGTTTCCAATCGACCGGTCGACTAACCTGCGTACAGCTGCCGCCTTTTGTTTAGTCGCGAGAAGTGGCAGCTCCAAATTATCGATTGGAGGTTTGCTATGGATAACGTTGTTTCGGATTCGCTCTCATCGCCTGCGACCAACCCTTTTACTGTCAATGAAGAGCTGAGCTTTGAGGATGCCTGGGTGCGCGTGGCTGAGTTGCTGCAGTGTGCGGTGGCGACTTCGCAGGTGCTTGGGGAGCCGTTGGCTGCGCCGCAGAGGGCGGTGATGCATCTGGTGGAGATGGCGAAAATGGTGGCGGATCGTGCTGTGGAGTGTATGCGGCCCGCATAAGGCCACAGAGAGAAGGGCAGGGTATAGCAGCCCGCTTTTGATTACTCAATTGTCCAACAGTTGTTGGACAATTGAGTCGGGGTACTTCGCTCGGCGACTTTTCGTACCAACCCTAGTTAACATCAGGGCGCCAAGTCACCTCACGCTTCCGATTTCTAAAGTTTATTTCGGAGTTTAGTTAGATCCGCTCGTTAACCCTCGACGGATCAGATCAACAACCGTCATGACCAGGCCAGATGCGTATCGCTGGGCTAGCATTCTTTCCTCTGCGTCTTCCTCGTTCTTACCATATAGGAACTGTGCGTAGGAAACCGGCCCAGTGAGTTCAAAACCCTCTGCATCGTCGCAATCACAGAACCGGAGCTCTAATGCTTTGAGAGCGGCGTCTACCGCCGGTTGGTGTAGGCCTGTCGACGCTCTGTCGATGAATTGTGCTGCTACAGCCTCAGGAGGGCCGAAGTACTGCATCACATGAATTAGATCCCCCGCATCCTTGGGTTCAGTACGACTGTCGAAGGCAAGGGCTTTGAGAATGATGAAAGCTGTGATATCTGCGTACCGGACCGTTTCGCGCGAGATTCCGCCGCCATCCAGTAGGCTGGCGGTGACCAGCCTCTCCTCATACCATTCATGTACGATTTCAGCATGCTCGATCGGCAACGCAGCGACATCTTCACCGTCGATGTTTCTTGCTTTGCCTGGAGGCGACTCAGCCGTGGCGCCCTGTAAAAACTCTACAAGGACGTACTCGTGCTCCGATAAGCGTCGCATCCAACGCCAACCAGAGGACCAGCCATTCAGCGGGTTAACATAGCGCTCAAATCCGCGCTCCTTCAACTGTTGGCCGAGGGAGGCGTAACCCTCACCATCAGCCATCAACTGAAGGTTCAACACCATGTCCACATCCGAAGTGCCGAAATGTGCAGGAACTTCAGGCGACTCTGGCGTGAGGTACCTGGGCACCAATCCGCCTACGAGGCGAAGCGTCGATTTAAGGGTGCCAAACGCTCCCAGAAGCGTCACAAGAACTTGTTCGCAGGCATCGGTCTTATTAGGGGAGTAGCCAGCTGCAGTCTTGGGTTTTGGTTCTAATGCCATGGTTTAGACCTTCAAAATGTCCTGTCGGAACTGAGCTGCCAGCTCAGCATTTCGGCCTCGACCATCCAGCAAGTCCAGATATTGAACGAATGGACTGGCAAACCAGCCCTCGTACCCCTCTAGGCGCTGTCGGAAAAGCATGCTTGAGCCTGAGCGTTCGATCAGCACTACGTTGGTCCCTTTCTCAGCAGGCTTCAGTCCAATTATGTGGGCCATCTCTTCAATGCGCCCGGGCGTGACCTGTAGCTCTGCGGTATTTGTCTGGGTAAGTAAGGGAGAGATAGCGTTTGCAGCAATTGCTCCGGTGATGGCCCATTCGATGTCATAACCGGCCGCCTCAGCTCTGTAGCTGATCTGGTTCAAAAGTTGGCCGGGTTTGGGGCAGAAAAAGTACCATTTAGTTTTGTTTTCTTTCCGCTTTTGCCAAGCCTCAACCCAAGCGTCTAGCAGATCACCCGGTTTGGAGAGCCTTCTGCGCAGTTGGCGCCCCTTGCCTTCGGATTCCACCCACTCCAGTCGCTCAAGCTCTTGCAGGACCGTTGAAACAGTGAACGATGAGGTTTTGGACAATTCTGAAAGAGCTAATCCTGTGAGCCAGTCGCCTTTGCTCTGCAGCAATGCGTGGATCACCATCTCGCGAGAGCCGGTAAAAAGGGAAATGGTACGTTGCTTTGGAGAGGTCTTAGGTTTGCGATCAATGTTGACTAGCCATTTATCATGATGCAGGTATAGCGAGCCACTGGCATCGTAGAAGCCTATCCCTCGGCGGATTAGCTCTTCACGGGCACCATAACTCAACTGTTCTGCTAGGAGCATTGGGACGATGGCATTGTCTGTTGGGGTGCTGCGGTATCCATCTAGAACCCATACTGCTTGGCGAACGTCGCGAGGGTATACCACTCGCTTGAGTTCTATCGGCATCTCCCATGTTCCAGAAGGTGTTGCGATCTTGAGCAGGAGATCAACGTTGCCATCATGGCAAGGAACCTCATATTTTCGGTCCAGAACCTTGGCGCCCGTCGCGCGTTGAAATGACTCAACGAATGACTCGATAAGTGGGAGCTGGTGGTGCTCAGAAATCTCGTACCGCATAGCTTGATCGTCCAGATAATGTAGCAAAATAGACGTTTATTTATGTTTTTTATAGATTAGCTGTACAGATAAGCAAGGGCAATGAATTTTTATTTATGTGTATTAGCTAGTTTAGCTGTACAGCTAATATGCCATAAAGAAAGGCTTCTTATGGTTTTTGCCGCTTGTTTAGCTGTGTTTTTTTGGTCAGGGGAAACTCGTAAGCGGGGCCAGTTATTAGGGAATTCCGTCTGGAGGGTATGCCTCAGCGCCCAGTACATGCCGTCCCACAAGGTCGGCCGGCTTTGGAAGTTCTAGAAAACAGAGGTGGATGCCTGGATTAAGGCCGGTGGTGCCAGTGACAGCTGCGCACGAGGCTCGTGATGATGTCTGAACGCTATCGCTTGTCTTATGCCGCGAGCGTATTGTTTGCTCGGCAGGATGAGCGGGTTGTCGGTCGCAATTTTTCATTGCACAACGCTGGGGATCTGGGGAAACCGCGTCTGCGGGTAAGTGAACTTCCTTGCGCACATTGTATTGAAGCGTCCGCAGACGCCCGAAGGCGAGAGCAACGCATTCATGACTGCTGGTTATCAAATCGAAGCGGAAGAAGAAACAACGCATGGATAACGTATTCAATTTCCGCGATCAATTGATAAATGAATACAGCAGCTTTTCCCGCAGCTTCTCCCGGATTCAAGCTGCCGACATCCGAGAAGAAGTCGAGCGTCAGTATGCCAGTGGTCGTTATTGGCCTGAGCCTCTTATCCAGATCAACCCAAACTATCAGCGCAAGGGGACGGTGCAGCAACTTGCTGCGGATGGTCTATTGCACAAAGCCTGTGCCGAGCTTTTTCAGGTAGGCACTCGCCGTTTGCGGTGTAGCTGGAAGCGCAGCAACCAAAATTTTCGACCTGAGTCCTTGATGACCATGCGTAATCCATCGCCGTCTTCATAGGTTCGTGGTTCGGTCAAATTTTCGACTTGTTTCGCGGTCAGCTTGCCCATTTTTCTACTCAGTTCCCCCGCCGGTTCCCCCACTTTGCCGTGGAAGAGAGTGGTTCAAAACGGAAGTCACAGGAATAAAAATAGGCTGAAACCCTTGATCTAGCAGGGCTCTAGCACATTTCAGTAGATGAGGGTGGCTATCAAAAAGACATTAAAAAGCCGGCTTGTGGCCGGCTTCTCGCTGACTGCCTCGGCTTGTTTTTGACAAACCTCACCAGCCTTCAAATCGCTCAGCCCACATTGCGTCGGGCTGAATAGTAGGGGCATCCGCGGGAACTCCTCCGCATCGCCGAGCAGGGTGGATAGCGCAAAGCCACCCCCTGCCAAATGTGCGGCGCATGATACCCACATTCATCTCAGTTGCCCACCTCGGGTTCCGATTTAGAGCCTTCCCAGCCCAAAAGATGCTCATCCAGCGGCACGGGCGGGCGGCGGTTGTTGAGGGTGGACCACCAGAATACCCAACCCACGATCTGGAAGTTCTGTTCGAAGCGTTCCTCGTAGGTGAGGTATTCGTCCGGGTGTTCGCCGGCGTTGTGGCTGCGCATGCGCAATCCGCCCCCAGGTCGGTTGTAGAGGTATTTGATGCGTAGCATCCCGTCGTGTTCGACGGCGTAGATTTCGCCGTCGATGATTTGGCTGCGGCCTCGGTCGATGGCGAGGGTGGCGCCTTGTTGGATGATGTCGATCATGCTGTTGTCGACCATGTAGGCGCCCAGTGCGCGGTCGGGGTTGACGTTGAGGGTTTCGAGGGCGTGCAGGGAGATGCGGATGCGCTCGGTTGAGGTGAAGGAGGTGTGGAGGGGAATCTCCACGTCGATTTTTTCCGGGCTGCAGGCGGGGCCTGTGAGGTATTTGCCGCTGTCTTCGCGGGTGGGCAGTCCTTTGCGTGCACTGGGTGCTTCCAGCAGGAAGTTGGCCGGTGGGTGTTTGGGGCCTTCGCCGGTGCGCAGCCAACGGCTGGAGACGCAGAGCAGTTCTGCGAACTCGTTGAGTCGGCCCATGGGCACGCCGCGTTTGAACCAGTTGTTCACGTGTTGAGGCGTGACGCCGCGGTTCTTGGCGAAGTCGGAAGCGGAAAGATGAACTTCCCGCAGTAGTGCTTTTAAACGATCACCTGATGTATTCATAAACGCAGAGTTTACTGGCGGATAAAAACCATCAAATAAACCATGCGTTGATTTGCGCGTGTAGGTTTTGGCTTAGTTGTAGCCGGTTTTTTCAATTTTCTTGTCTGTTTAAACGTTAGTTGATGTTAGTTGAACTCGCTGTTTAATTTTTTCCAAAAAAAAGCCCCGAATGAACGGGGCTTTTTCAATTGCCGGGGCAATGAGTAGCGGGTATCAGCCTTTGTAGGCCGCGACCGACTTCATGATCTCGGCGCGGGCGGCGTCTGCGTTGCCCCAACCGTCGATCTTCACCCATTTGCCTTTTTCGAG
>Ga0182008_10001578_pt1 | contig 15174 bp, 18 predicted proteins | sample Sormic07211129_1_FD_120482 | JGI IMG/M metagenome (GOLD analysis project Ga0182008, IMG submission 120482) | Rhizosphere microbial communities from Sorghum bicolor, Mead, Nebraska, USA - 072115-129_1 metaG | ecosystem: Host-associated > Plants > Roots > Rhizosphere | place: USA: Nebraska...
GGTTTTGTGACAAAGCCAGCACCAGCAGGTCTACGCTGAAAGCTCATGCGAGGATCTGGCAATGTGCGGACGACTCTCCCAATACAGCGGCATTCACGACTTCGTGGCAGCGCTCAGCATGCCAAACGCCCTGATCAACTCAACCGGCGAGCAGCCTCTCGGGCGGTACAACGCCGCGCCGACCGCCCAGCTTGCCCTCTTCCATCAGGAAGGTCGGTTCCTGCACGCCGACATGGTCCGCTGGGGATGGCGCCCGCACTGGGCCAAGGATCGTGCCGCACCGATCAACGCCAGGGTCGAGAAAGTCGCCCACGGTCCATTCTTCCGCGCCATCTGGCCGCACCGGGCAATCATCGCGATCAACAACTGGTTCGAGTGGGTTGACGAAGGTGGCCCGAAGAAGCAGCCGTACCTGATCCGGCACCGGGATCAGTCGCCAATTCTCTGCGCCGCGATCGGCCAGTATCCGAACGAAGAACATGGCCCGGGCGAGCATGACGGCTTTGTCATCATCACCGCAGACAGCGCGGGTGGCATGGTCGACATTCACGACCGCCGCCCGGTAGTTCTCCCGCCAGAGCTTGCCCGTGAATGGCTGGACCCAGCGACACCGAAAGAACGCGCCGAGCAGATGGTGCTGCACCAGGGCGAGCCATCCGAGGTTTTCGAATGGTTCAAGGTCGACCGCGCCGTCGGCAATGTCCGCAACCAAGGCCCCGACCTGATCCGCCCCATCAGCGCGTAATCTCTCGCACGTACGCCTGGCAGGCCTGTAGCGCGATCAGTCCCCTGTCACCTTCGTCGGTGATGGCGACAATTCGTTGAGCATGCGCTGGGTCAAGTCGGGCGCGTACGGCTGCATGATCCATGCCGCCGGCGCCGGCGGTGGTAGGCACTGAACAGCCACCGGCTGAACCCGTGTCGAGGAGGACTGACAGCCGCAGATCAGAAGTGGCAAGGCGATCGCGCAGAAGAGCCTGGGCTTTTTGAGCATTGGTCATTTTCTCGGAGTGGGCTTTGTCACTGGCAGCCAGCCGCTGCTCGAGCGCCAGCCGCTTGTCCTGCTCGACCTGCTGCGCGGTGGCGGCTGCCATGGTCAGCTGATTCAGGGTTTCGGTGTGCACGCGCGCCTGGTCGGCCAACTGATTGCCGTAACGCCAGTCCTGAACCTGCCAAGCCAAGGCAGCGCTGGCGAGCGCCAGCACCACCGCGCCGACAACTCGCCACGGCACGACCATCACGGCACATCCCTGAAGAACACATGTCCGCCGAGCAACAGCGTCTGCTTGGCTTTCACCGCCCACCCGGGCGCCGTCTTCATGCTGAGCGCGTAGTAGTGCGTTGCGCCGCCGGTAGGATCCGGCACCTTGCCGTCGATTACCTGGTCAGCCGCAATTCGACACTGCGCCAGCTCGCGGAATGGGATCTCCCGCGCGCCACTCAGGAATGGATAGTTCGGGTCACCCTTGTTCCAGCAGCTGAACTGGTACGGCTTCTGGCAAACGCCGGCGTAGCCCTCCCCCCACCATGAATTGGTCTTGCCGTCGAACACTCGGTTGCGAATCGTCCAGGCCACGGCAATCTTGCCGGCCAGACTCTCGCCGCGCGCCTCGCCCCACAGGGTGCGAGCAAGGATGTCGCGGTCTTTCTCGGTTACAGGCATCACTTTTCTCCAGGCAAAAAAATACCCGCTCGAGGGCGGGTTGACGTGGTTCAGCTGATTACGCCGGGCGGGAGGGCCTGGCCGATGGTTCCGGGAATCCCGGTGCTCCGTCCTTCCAGCCTCGAACGGCGGTGCGGTACTCGCGCCATTGCTGAACCGTTCCGGGCATGGCCGATGGGTCGCCGTCCTCAAGCGCAATAAGCTGATCGGTGATGAGCGCCACCTCGGCGGTGCGCCAGGCGTCCTCGCCCGCGATTTCGCTGAGTCGGTCCCAGTGCGCCTGCTCTTCGGGAGTCTGGCTTTCAGGCGGCTGCGGCGCCGGACTGGTACTGAACACGCCACCCTCTACGGAGACGAACAGGAAATTGCCGGCCTCGATACTGGCCACGGCCTCGGCGTATTGTTCTTCGGTGATCTCGATGCCGCCCTCAATGGGTGCCGTGCTGATCTGGTTGGTTGCTGCGTATGGCATGTGAACCTCGATTAGAACCAGCGTCCGACGGACGAGAACCAGAACAGATAGCTCTGTGCTGTCGTCGAGCCAAGCGCAAGGTTTGGGGTCTCTGTCGCTGGAGATCGTCCCATGTTGATGAAAGCCCCCAAATACAGGTTGGCCGAAGATGTCAGCGACTGACGTGTTGCGTAGAGCTGGTTCCCAGTTGCGGATCCGCCAGTGAAAAACGCAAGGTCGCTGGACGACGATACGTTTCCTACAAATTCCGCCGGGCGGGCAATCGCTGGTGCAATAAATGCTCCGGGGCCCACCGCCACGTTCGCCTGCCGGGTGCCGTCAAAGGTCATCTGCCCATTGGCATACAGCGTTTTCCTGTCGCCGGTGGTTGTGTCGATGGAATAGCTCATCACGGCACCGGTCGGCACACCCGCCGCTTGACTGACCGGGCCCACAATATCCGCCACTGCCGCTGACTTGAGCCCGAGCCCAGTTCGGGCCGTGGCCTGTGTGGTGCCGCCCGTGCCGCCTTCGGCTACCGTGATTGCGCCGCCGATCGGCCGGGTAACGAACTGGCGCCAAGCCCCGAAATTCCCATTGTTCTGGACGCGGGTGTAACAGTTGTCGGTGAGCAGGCCAGTCGCAAACTGCTTGGAATAACCGGCGGCCGCGTGGTTGATCACTTCCAGGTAAGCCGACTCCGGCACGTTGATACCGCCGCCGTTGAATACATAGCTGGCTGGCACAAGGAGTGCGTTTGCATCGACGCTTGCGGCTTGAACGATGTTCGCCCCGCCGTTACGTCCGTAGTCACCGACCTTCACCATGCGACCAATCGTAACGTCGAGACGGCTGGTCGTGGGAACCAGCCCCAGAGCTGATTGCGCAGCTGGCTGCGACGTCGCCCCGGTGCCACCTTTACTAATCGGCAGCGTGTCGTAGTTGCCGGTCGTGCCCAGCGCGGCGAGCTTCTGCCCCCACTGCAGACTGATATTTCTGAACTCGTCCGTCAGCGTCTTCGGGTAGCCCTGGACCGGCATGATCGCGTAAGCCGATCCGCTGACCGTGGGGCCCTTGTATGCCGGAATGATAGAAATCACTGTCGCACTGGCAACGTTGCCAATCTCATAGTTCAAGCCGTCCGGGCCGACAAATGCATCACCGCTGCGCGCGTTCGCGGCGAAATCAGCATTCGTTCCGACTACCGTTGTGGAGCCATTGGTAACGGCGACCGTCCCACCTCTCAGCCAAGGCATGGCGCCTCCTATTTTTTGGCAATAAAAAACCCGCAATCGGCGGGCTTGTGAATTTGCTGCAACGCTACAGCGGGCGCATAGGCCGGGCAGCGAATGTGGTTCTTCCGTTTTTCGCGGTCCCGCCCTCCGTGCTTACTAGTGCCCCGACGTACCCATTGAGCGTTGTGCGCACTCCGGCGTGGAACCCGCACGGGGTTTCGAGTGTGGTGTTGCCGTTGTAAATTTTTCCGCCGAGTAGCGTTGATGCAAGAAAGTAATCGTCATAGGACCCCGTCCACGGCATCTGGTAACCGCTCCAGTAGACGCCTGATACCTCACCCCCTCGATTGTCGAGTGACCAGCCTTCGTTGATGGGAAAGCCGGTCATGACAAGGAGGTTGTCGGCGCCCACAAAGATTTGCTCGTTGGCCGCGTTTCGCAGCCGCAAGTCGTATTCGTTGGGCGGTGATGTTGAACGAAACGTCGCCACCAACCAGCGCCCGCTGCAGTCCGAACTGTTGAACGGTGCCATCAGGTGAAGCTTGAAATAAAACCCGGTCCAGTTACCCGGGCCGCCCATCTGCACCAGCGAGTGATACATCCCCTGATTGGTGGGATTGAGAAAAACATGTGGCGCTTCAATGGTGGTGATCGGCACCGGATACGTGATCACCGCCTGGGTGATTGTGACCGGAGCGCTGGCTGGCTTTCCGATGGTGTAACTGCCGGATGCGGCCACATTGAGCACCCTGTTTTCACTGTCGATCTGAAAGAAGTTCAGCCCGTTGCGTGACCTGAATCCATAATCCATGCCCCCTCCTATTGGTAGGTCAGGATAAAAACGTTGAGTGCCATTCCTTGCCCGCGCCGAACCCTCAGCTGCCCCACCGACCAGAATACGGCCGGCAAAGCAGCAAACTCATTTGTGGGGTCAGGGAGCGTCACACACACAAACGACTGTGCGGTGATCTCCGGCATGTTGATGAAGCTGGTGAAATCACTGGTGATGGGAGGCACTGTGATTTGTTTCGTCACGATCGACCGCACCGTCATGGTCGATGTCTCAAGCGTCACCACCCCGAATGCGTTTTTCGTCCGTGCACCGTAGTAGTCCATCAAGTCATCTTCCCGAGTGCAGCGCGCTCGATGTAGTTCAGGTCGTAGACGTAGATACCGTTGTTGTTGAGGAGCGTGTAGCCGGTGCTGGACTGGCCGCGCAACGTGAACGTCCCTGCTGGAATGTTGATTTCCAGTAACGGCAATCCTTGCGAATTGAGCGCAGCAGACCGCAGCGTCATGCCCAGCACCAACTCCTTGATGAAGGCCTGGCTGATGATCGCCGTGTTCATGAACACCTGACCGCCCTGAACCACGAAGGGCGCAATCATCTGCCCGCTGACCTCGTCGAGAATGGCGAAGCGCTGGGCAAATGCGAGGATCTGCGACTCCTGCAATTCTCCGTCGACCCCAATCGCCAGCCCAGCCATCACTGTCCGCCCGCCGACCGTGGTCGAAGTCTTGATGGTGGTCAGTGCCGATACCTTGCCGTTGAGACCGGCCACTACCGTGCTTGCCGTTTCAGCCTTGGCCGTTGCGTCGTTTGCTGTCGCTGTGACCGTTTCGATTCGCCGAGCCGTGGCTTCCTTGTCCGTGGCTACTGCCGATTCGAGTGTGGTGATGTTGGCCGCGTTTTGCCCGACCGCTGCATCAAGGGTGGTTATCCGGGTCGCCGATGCAAGGCTCTCCTCAGCCCTGACTTTGTCATTGGTGACAATGCTCGATTTGTTTTTCCACTCATTGAGCGCGTCGGCCATGTCTCCAGTGCCGTCATCCGGCCGCCATGCCGCTTGGAGAGCCTGCATGGACGACGCGACTGCCGTGACTTTGCCGTCGATGTTGTCGATCTGTGCGGAGTGTTGTTGAACTTGCAAGGCCAGGGCGTTGGTGGTCTCGGCAATGCTGCCCATGTCATACCAGAACTCTGCATTGGGCGGCGCAGTGCCGGCAGGTACGGCTTTCAGCGCCGAGAACAATCGGCCCTCTAGCCGCACCACCTCACCTTTCAGATAGGACTTGCTCGGGTCGTAGACCATCGCGTCAGTAATTTCACCGATCAGCTCGGCGAGTTCTTGCTTCGCTTGCTCAAGTCGTTCATTGACCGAGCCCTCGCCGTCACCAGAAATCTTGCCGATCTCATTGAGCAACTGCTCACCGAGCGCCGACTCCTGAATTCTGCCGAGGAAATATTTTTCATACTCCGACTGATCAATGCTGACTTGGCCATTCACACCGTTGACCACCGGAAACCAAGGGCCAACGTTGCCGATGCGGTCAATCAGCCGTCCCCAGAAAAACAGGCTGGTCCCAGGCACGATGTTTTGCATATCGTGATTCGACTGCGGGTAGGCAAAGTCTGCCAACTTCACTGCGGAGGCCAGATCATTGACCTTGTTGTTCCAGATCTCCGTGCGTTGGGTGTCCTCAGCACCAGGTGGAAAACCCCATTCCAGTCCAATCCCATAAATTTTGCTGGTGGCTTTGAGGTACGCCAGCGCCGGCGGCAACCCCTGCTTTCCGCTGAGGTTGGTCAGGATCGAGTTGCGCCAGATCGAAGTGATGTCGTACGCACTCACCGCGCGAACGCGGGCCACGTAGGCACCGGCGTAAATGCCGACCACTTCCACGTTGGTCATCCCGGTTCGCTGCACCTTGATCCAGTTGCCGCTGTCCTTACGCCATTCCACGTCATAGCCCACCGCGCCATCCACGGCGGGCCAACTGATGGTCATGGTGGCCACGGCCAGCCCCTGCACCACCGACGACGTCGACGCCAGGGTGACGCTAGCCGGCGGCGGCACCACGGTGATCGGAATAACGCTGATCGGCCGCTCTTCCAGGCGTGCGCCGGTGTCGATGTGCGCGAACTTGCTCGGTTCGAACTGCAAGGCGCTGATTTCGTAGTCGCCCTCGGTCGTGCGCTTGGTTCGCAGGACGCGATACAGCGGGATCGCTAAATCGTCAGCATCGAGCGCCCATTGCAGCTGCACCACCGGTGGCTCGCTGTAGGCGACCGTTACAGTGACGGCGCGGCCATTGACGCTTTGCACAGTGCGACCTTCAGCACGCCCGCCGGGCAGGTTGATGATCAGCCGGTCACCGGCCTTGGCCTGGGTATCCCGATCGAGCGTGATTACGCGCCCCGCCACCGCCGAGATCCGTCCGCCAACTTCACGACCCGCCAGCAACGAGTCCGCCACTGGGATGATGTGGCCGGGCAGCGGGATCACACCTTCCATACCGGTCTTGAACGACACGGTGCGGTCCTGATTGTTGCTCAGGATCGCCCACTTGCCACGGCGCTGCGCCTCGGAGGCGCGGGTGCAGCCAATCGCGCTAAGCTCAGTTGGCCGGTCGCCGTAACGGCGCTGCAGATCCAGGTCGGCAAACGGAATGACGTCGGTGTCGTAGTTGTTGGCCGGGTTGTCGTAGCTGACCAGGGCCCGGGTGTACCGAGTCTTCGCCGATGCGCTGCCGTACGAGAACTTCCCGTCGATGACGTTGGCCCGGGTGAAGACATAGTCGAAGTCCTGCGCGCGCGGCATGTCGGCCTGCATCACCAACTGCCCCTGCGCCCAGTACGTCATGCCCCGGTAAATCGCGGAGATGTCGCGCAGCAGTGACCAGGCATCAGCCTTGCCCTGCAGGTTCATGTCGCAGAGGAAGCGCGGTTCTTGGCCGCCGAGCCCGTTCGGCACCAACTGGTCGCAATACTGGGCAATCCGGTACAGCTCCCATTTGTCGACCATGAACGGCTTGATGCGCTTGCCCAGCCCGAAACGCTCTTCGGTGCAGATACCGTAGGTGATCCACGCCGGGTTGTTGGTCCAGGCCGACTTCATCGAGCCATCCCACGTCCCGGTATAGGTGCGCAGGATCGGGTCGTAGTTGCTCGGCACCATCCAGCGCCGGGCCTTGCACTTCACGGTCACGGTCGGGATGTTGGTGAACTGCTCGGCATCGAACTCGATGTAGAGCAACGCTGTGTTCGGGTAGCGCAGCTTTGCGTCGATCACCTCGGTATAACCGGCGATCACCATCTTGTCTGCGATCTTGTTACCGCCTTGATTTGGTGTCAGACGGCGTACGCGAATTTGCCAACCCATGGTGGCCGGGGGTAAATCCACGCGGCGCGAACGCTCATAGCGCGTCGTGGTTTTGCCATCCACGGCATCCACCAACATTTGTTGATAAGCGCCGCCGTCGGTGGCCACATCAATCGCGTACTCGATTCGATAGCCGCCGACATTGTTTTCATCGTCTACACGCTGCAGGGCCTCCCAAGCAAAGCGCATGCGAACGGCGGATAGCTGAATGTTGGTGATTGATCGTATCCACGGTTCGTCACTGCGAAGCTCGACATTCAGAGAGGTCTCGTTCTCAACGGACGGGATGCCCGGGATGTAGGTCTGATCCACGGAGCCCGGGCGCCAGTCCCACTTCACGCCTGGGAAATTGTAATTGCCGCTGGCATCACGAATTGGCGTGTTGTCCAGGTAGATGTCGTACTCGGTCGGTACGGCGTCGAACTCACCCTCGCCCACGGCGATCAGCAGCTTTGCCAAGTTGGTCGAGCGCAGGCTGTCGCTGGCTTCGACCGGCGATTTCGGCTTGCTGCTGCCGCCCTTCTCGCCGTGGATTTCCATTTGTTCCGCTGCGCCCATGCTTTCCTCCAGGCATAAAAAGACCGCCTCGCGGGCGGTTGGTGTGCTGCTGTCCTGCTTACGCTTTATCTTCCGCCAGGATTGAGGCCGAGATGATCATCCCGCCCCACCGGCGTTCGCCGATGCAGATCGGCACAGGGTTGCCGCTGGCCGTGGTGTTCTTCGCGCTGCCGAAGGCGTAGGACGGGGCGTTTTCCGGGGAAGCGCTTTGCTTCAGGCCTGAGGCTTGGGGGCTGAGCATCTGGATGACGCCGCCGGCAGTCATTGCGAGGCCGGCCGAGAACAACGAAGGGCCGGCCCCCCCAGCGAAGAAAGAGGCCGCAATCAGCACAACGCCGATAATTGTTTGAAGCACGCCAGCGCGCTTGCTACCAGATATCACCGGAACGATGCGAATTTCCTGAGCGCCTCCAAGTGCAAAATCTTTTTCACCCACATTTTTCCGGTTACGGAAGATTGCGAACCGCATGCCCCGTCGATCCAGATCCTTGATTGCCCCTTCAAACCCTTCGATTGTGCACTTCAGTGCGTGAAACGCCTCACCGACCGATTTACTGCCGAGCTCTCGGTAATGCACGCGCCCGAATAGGCGCGCAAGCGGGCCGGAAAGCAGAATGGTGGTCATTGTTGGTATTGAAATCGCCGCCGCCATCACGGGTTTTCTCCTGACGAAAAAAAACCGCCAATTGGCGGTTTTGATTAATTTGATCGTGTCACAAACACTCGCGGACAGCTGCTTCTAACGCGCCTCGGCCCCACATCTTGGACCATGGCATCCGCTGGTATAATGCGACCTTACTCCCGGATCCGGTGCTGGTAACCTCGAGAACCTCATCGGTCATCATGTCAGTAGCAATCACCAAGCGATATCCGTTCTCGGTTTCAGACATTGTCGCCGTCGAGCGCTGCTCTTGCCATTTTGGGAAAACGCACAACGCGTATTTCTTGGCCGACTTGGCAGTTGATGTGCTGATTGTCGGGTCATTCTTCTTCACGTCACCGGGCGACGCACACCCCGTCAACAGCGCTAACGCCAGCGCTCCTACGATCAATTTCATGCAGGTCACTCCTATCCGTTTTTTATTGAATCAACAGCATGATCGTTCATGGGAACTTCAGCGTGAACTCCAGAGTAATCAAAGTGGTACCATGGAAAAACGTTCTGCCAGAATCCGGCAGACTCATCATCGATTTCCAGTTGAACCGTTCGATAACCATTCATTAATCTTAACGATCTCCATGAATAGACCGCTTTTTTGGCTATTCCTAGCTCTCTGAAGTCTGGGTAAATAAAAAGTCTGTAGATTTCGAGTATCGGTTCCTTCCTTTCGACTAAGTAACCTGCACTCTCCCCGTCGGCGAGAATTTCGAAACACGCCTCGCCAAACCTATCCCGCGAACCGATACCGCCTGTAACTTGAGGCATTTTCTGGTTTAGGTAGCTATCGCGTTTGTCTTGAAGCTCCTCCTGTTTTGCTTCATCTGCCAACACCACTCGAACGTGAATTGGCATTTTTTTATCGGTCAAACTCATGCCTATCTCCTTAAAAATGTCGCGAAGACTGTACCTTCGGCCTGTCCAAGTATCCAGCATGGATGAAAACCCAGTGGCACGGAGCGCATTTTGCATAGTAGCGTTGAGCCATGTCGAGCTGGAGTATAACGGCGCCAACTAAAAGAATAGGACTTAAAGGAATCGCTTCATGGCAGCAAAAAAAGCAAGATTTTATGCGGTGGAGGCTAGGAACGGACACGGCCCATACACATTTATAGTCCCCGCGCAGAGCAAAGACGATCTCCTTAATACGTTGAGTATTCCAAGCAACGAAGTATTACTTGGGGTCACGCACCTGAAACATCATGAGGTTGACGCCGTACCTGATGAGGACAACGGTGCAGTTGAGTTCAGAGCTCAAGTGAACGGAACTCCTTGCACTGTAAACGTGGGACAGCAAGGCCACGAATACTTAACACGACAATTCCCAAAGAAAGTCAAGGAAGTTGAAGACTATTACAGGGAGCGTTACGAAGATTACAACGAGAATTGAATCAAAAATCCTCAGCGTTTCTCTGCAAGCCCAAGGACTAGGATTGCGCCAATTCCGGCGCGGATAACGCAAGGAAAGTGAAATGAGCAAAACGCAATTGACTTCATTCGAAGCCGGGGTGATGTCCGCCCTCGGTGCAATCTCGCTCTATCTCCGCTCACGTCCGGATTACGACCAAGCAGAGCTGACGAAGTACATCGACTTCTTCAAAAATACCCGCCAGCCGGATGCCGAGTCAGGCGCGTTCAACCTGCCTCTCGACGCAGTTGGCGGCGACCTGAGCAATGTTCAGGACGCGATTAAAAAAGGTGTCGGAGCTAAACCGCTGTAGCTTTGATTGGCGCGTTGTCGCGGATGATAGCCTCGACAATGCGCACTTTCCCGTCTTCTGTTATTTCAAATGGCTGGCTCATAAATCTATCTCCTGCGGCTTTTCCGCGTCATGTGGTCGATTGTGCATCTTTGTGCCTGAGAATCAGACGTGTCCGGTCGAGCCACGGCCCACCGAAAACAATGACCTCCGATGGCCGGCCGTACAGGTGATGCAGCAGGAATGGGCCAGGCCCAAACGTCGAGGCATCCTCGCCCGGCAACGCCGGATCGGCGCCGAGAAAGATCCCGGCGTGGTTCGGGTACACCGTCCGTCCCACTTCCATCACGATCATGTCGCCGCGCTGCGGCTGGTCAACCCGATAGAAGCCGGCGGCCTCGTAGTTCGCTTCGTACAGGCTGGTGTTGTCCTTGCTCTCCCACCAGCCGTCGGCGCGCTTGAAGGCTTCGAATTCCAGACCCCACTCGCGCTTGTACCAATCGGCGCAGACCTGCCAGCAGTCCCAAGCGCCGTGCACGAATGGACGTTTCAACAGCGGCACTTCACCGGAAGGCATCACGGTACGCAGATCGCCCTCGGGCCAGCTCAAGATGTGCCACGGCATGGCTGTCGCCTCGCACATCGCCAAGTCACGCGGTGACGGCCTGCTGGTGGCGTCCGGATGCGAGTGCACCACGCCGATCACTTCGCCGATGTCCTCCGCCGCCGCGTATTCCACCGGATCGATTCGAAACTCCTCGTTCGGCTCGGTCGAGATGTTTAGGCACGGGTAGTACTGTTGCTTGCGACCGACGCCCAGCAGCAGCCCGCAACACTCTTTCGGGTACTCGGCCGCCGCGTGCGCCTGGATGGCGTTCAAAATGTGTTTGCGCATTTATTTTCACCCAACAAAAAGGGCGCCGAAGCGCCCTTTACTAATTTGGAGTTTTCTTTGATATCGGAGGCCTGAGCACATCTGCACCCACAAGTCCTGCGTTCATTCTGTTGCGAATGGTCTTGCGTGTCACTCCAGCAACTGCAGCCCAATCGACTAGCGTCTTCTCAACACCATCAATTATCAGCGTGGCGTTATACTCTCTCACAGGCTTAGAACTTGCCTCGTCAACGGTTAGACCACCTTTGAGTCGGTTGTATAGGGTCGACTCCTTCATCCCGGTATCGCGCCAAACTCCAGCGAGATGCTTTATAACACCTTGATGGTTCACCATCGCGTTATTGCGCTTGTGCTCGCCTTGGCCCATCGCGTCGGTCCAGCGACAATTGTCGGGCGCGTAGTCACCGTTCTCGTCAATTCGATCGATACTCTGACCTTTCTGCTTTTCGCCCATCCCAGCGATAAAACCAGCGACTTCCTGCCAGTCTTCACAAACCTGGATTCCGCGGCCTCCGTAATCTGGATAGTCCTTACTAAGCGGGTTGTAGCAGCGGTCCATCATCGCCTTCCACGTACCGTAGGCTGAGTGCCCGTGCAATCCATGGATGGTGTGAGTTTCGATTACGCGCTTTTTATTGTAGCAACCACATGATACCTGTATCCCACACACAAGCGCGCTTCGCTGGACTACTCGCGATTCTCCGCAATCGCAAATGCAGTTCCACAAGCTGGTTTTGTATGGTCTGTCGTTCGGTTGCTTGCTTTCGACTGTGAGGTTGCCAAATCGCAATCCCACTAGGTCTGATGGATATTTTACTTTCACTTCACACCCGTACAGCATGAACCCTAAATGTCGGAGTGGCAGACCGGTTAGGGGCCGGCTTTTCGGGAGCTACCCTAGCCACAAAGGCATTCTACTATGATCTTGCCACGAGACTCACAGCGGGAAATCCACCGAACGGTAGCGGGTTGCCCTCGCCGAAGCGCGGGATGCAACCCTTGCCAAGCGTGGCATCACACTCGTCCAGTTCAGGGTTGTCAGTGACGACGCCATCCTTGGTCACGTACGGGCCGGTGTATCCGCAGTTCGGTCCTCGGTAGCCGCCGGTGAGGCACCAGTGGCACAGGGTCGTGGCCTGCCGGCCGATGGACTCGTTACCGACGTCGCCCGGGCTGGCCAACTCCCAACTGACCGTTTCCCCGTCCTCGTTCGTCTTCTGGTCGATGTACCAGACCTCGATCGTCTCCTGGGTCGGATCTGCCGTCGGGTTGCCGGCCGGGAAGTTCGCCGCGTCCAAGTAGGTGCCCAGCGTGTGGCGCATCGTCAGCTTGAACTCGAGCAGGTCCTCGAAAGCCAGACAGAGCGTGGTGATCCGTCCATTGACGTTGCCGACCGACAGCGTTGGCCGAACAGCCGTGCCGTCACCGTTCGCCTCAATGCCGTCAATCTGCATCGGCCAGGCGCTGTACTCGTTGCCTTGCCAGTAGATCGCCTTCGCCGGCAGCTGGTCCGCGTTGTCGCCGGCGGCGATCAACTCGGCAGCCGTGTGCGGTATTGCGTGCCCGTGGAAGCGCAGAACATCCGCGCCGTAGTCCATGCCGTCCAATTCAAAGAGCAGCACTTCGCTGCCAGGTTCAAGCACCTGGATGTCACTGATCAGCGGCATGATTGCCCCTTATGGTTGGAATGCCCGCTCGAAGGTGGCGGTGAGTTTGAAGACTCCGCCGCCCATTGGTGTGGGAGCGGGATTTTTGCAGGTGAACAGCCCGAGCTCGCCGAGCGGCGTTGTCCAGAGAAACGCCTTCGCCCCGGCGTGCCGATCGAGGAACTTCATGATCTCCAGCACCTTGGTCTTTTGACCTACGCAGGTAACAGGGTACGAGTCCTCCTTGTTGTTCGGTCCATCTCCGACGTTTTGCGCGTAGCCATTGCCGAACTTCGAGGTGCGCACCCGATAATTGATGTCGGGTGTTTCCCCGCGCTCGGTTGGCCAGGTGAATTTCTCGATGGCCATCAGGCCCTCCCATTTGTCAGACGCCAGATTGATCCTCCCGGCTGCAACGCTCTGGCAATCGCAGTTTCCGCTTCGGTTTTGGCGGCCTGCTGGATGCTCTTGCCAAGCTGGTTGGTTGTCTCTTGTGAAACACCAGCCCCGTCGCTCCCGGAAGTCTGCACGGAGACCGCCACCGGAAAGTTGTACGTGTTGCCACCACCCCCCGACATTGCGGCCAGTGCAGGCCCGCCGCCGGTAGTCAGAGGCGTCACGCTACCGCCGTTGGCACCAGTCATCAGAAACGACCGGCCACCCTCGTTATAGAGCTCCGGGCCCAGTTCGTTGACTTCGTACAGAGAGTTCGGCGCAACGGGTCCGCCAGCCGCCCGGTATCCAGAAAAATCGATACCGGTATAGCCAACCTGCGATGCACCGAGATCTGACGACACTGCACCGGCAGATCCGGCGGCCAATCCGTTCCCGCCGCCACCTCCGAAGTACGAACCCGCCGCTGATGCGGCAATACCGAACAGAGCGCTGAGCCCTTGTGAGGTGGCCTGCCGAGTGGCGATCTTCGCCATATCCGCCAACACCGATTTGGTGAAGTCAGAAAACGAGAATTTGCCGTTGATGGCGAAACTGGCGACAGCGTCCTCTGCCGAACTGAACGCATTGGTGAGCAGGTTTTTCGTCTGCCCCGCGGCGTTCTGCGCGGAATCGAGATAGTTCTGCCACGCCGACGAGGCTCCGGCACTCCAGTCGCCCTGAGCTGCTGTCATCTCGTCGTAGTTGGCTTGAACCGTATCGTGCAGGTCCTGCTGTGTGGCCTTCAGTGCCGCCAGCTTCTGCGTGTACTCGTCGAGGCTCATGCCGCGCGAGCCATCGCCGTACTGATTCGCCAGATCCAGCTTCTGCTGATTGAAGCGATCGTCGATGCCGTTCTGCTGGCTCATCAGATCGCGCTGACGATCTCCCAGGCCGATGCCCGCCGCCGCACGCTGGCCCTGCTCACGCAGAGTTTTGACTTGTTGCTGCAGCGCGATGCTATAGGTGTTGACGGCCTCGGTCTGTTTCTTCAGCCGGCCCTCTTCGTTCTTCGCCAGCACGCTCAGTTCGGTGTCAGCATCCTGCTGCACCTTGACCATGGCGGCCCGGGCGTCGGCGATTTTCTGGTCAAGCTGAATGCGCTGCGCGGCCGACGTGCCGGCTTTGTTCTTCGCCGCTTCCAGTGCGGCGATCTCAGCCTCATACGCTGCAGTAACTTCGTCGCGCTCGTTGCCGATCATGGCTTCACGCGCTTGCAAATAATCAGCCTGCGAGATCAGACCGGCCTTTTGCGAAGCCTCCAGATCCTTCTGAGCATTTTTGTACTCGGCGAGCACGCTATTGAGCGCGTTTTTCGAGTCATTAAAACCGGATAGATCGACGCTACCCGCGGCTGCTTTTGGGTCCTTTTTCTGCTCGTCGATTGCCTTGCGCAACTGGTCGTAGGCGCCTCCGGAAAACTTCTTCCCGTCAAACTGAACACCATCCAGCAGCGCTGACTTCTGACCTGTCTTTTCCGCGTTCTGATAGAGCTTGGTGAACTGGTCGTCGAGTTTCTTGTACGCGTCCCGACGCTTCGCGAGCGGGTTCAGGTTGTCCATCTGCTTGTCCAGTTCCTTCTGGACAGCGATCAATTCCTTGTTCGCCCGGGTCTCCTCACCGGTGGCGGCAGCGTTGCTTTCGCTTGCTGACAGGCGTGCCTTCAGCCCGGCAAGCCTGGCTTCCAATGCCGCAGTTGAGTCGTCATTTTCCCCCTCGGCCAACCCCAGCGAAGAATTCAGCCAACTGAGCCCGTTGGATAGAGCACCAGCA
>Ga0182008_10001580_pt1 | contig 15169 bp, 15 predicted proteins | sample Sormic07211129_1_FD_120482 | JGI IMG/M metagenome (GOLD analysis project Ga0182008, IMG submission 120482) | Rhizosphere microbial communities from Sorghum bicolor, Mead, Nebraska, USA - 072115-129_1 metaG | ecosystem: Host-associated > Plants > Roots > Rhizosphere | place: USA: Nebraska...
CTGGGCGACTACGTGCTGGCCCACGCCTATGTGCGCGAGGACCATGTGCTCGACGAGGAGCTGCCGCTGTGGGTGCCGATCCCGGCGCTGGCCGAGATCCAGCTGGCGCTGGAGAAGGCCGTGGCCGACGTCACGCAGCTCGACGGCCCGGCGCTCAAGACCATCATGCGCACCGGCACCGTGGCCAGCACCGACAACCGCAACTGGGAGCTGCTGCCCCAGAACGAACCGCAGCGCCGCTTCAGCCAGAGCCGCGCGGTGGCGCTGGACATGGAGAGCGCGACCATCGCCGCCAACGGCTTCCGCTTCCGCGTGCCCTACGGCACCCTGCTGTGCGTGAGCGACAAGCCGCTGCACGGCGAGATCAAGCTGCCGGGCATGGCCAACCACTTCTACCGCGAGCGCGTGGAGCAGCACCTGCGCATCGGCATGAAGGCCATCGAGATCCTGCGCGCCGAAGGCTCGAGCCGGCTGCACAGCCGCAAGCTGCGCAGCTTCGCCGAGGTCGCGTTCCAGTAGGCCGCCCGGCGCAGCCCACGCGGGCGGAAGGCCCGCGCCATCGGGGCGGCCGCCGCGCGGATGTGTCTTTTGACATGGCCGGGCGCGGTATCGTCCTCGAAAATTAGAACGGTGACGTGCACCGCATCACGCCTATCATGGCCCCGAAAGTACTGCCGCGCAGCGATGTCAGGACCCTCCGAACATTCCTCCCAGGCCAGCCCCCCAGTGCCTACCGACATCCTCGACGCCCTGCGAGCGGCCACCGGCCCCCTTCATTCCGAAGTCGATCGATGCCTGCCGCTGGCGCGCCCCTCGCCCAGCCTGGCGGACTACCGCGCGCACCTGCGGCTGCTCGATGCCTGGATGCACCGGCTTGCCGCCTTCGAGCCCGCGCCGCCGCCCCTTGACGCGCACCGGCTGCAGCTCGCGGACGACCTGCGCCTGTGCGACGCGCTGCTGCCCGCCGAGCCCTCGCCGCATGCGACCGACGCGGCCCCCGGGCGCCTGCAGCGCGACGCCGCCTTCCTCTGGGGCATCGCCTACGTGCTCGAGGGTTCGCGCCTGGGCGGCCGGGTGCTCTACCGCCAACTGGCCGAGCGTCTGGCGCCCCATCCGCTGAACTACCTGCAGGGCGCGGGCGAGCAGACCGGCGCGCGCTGGAAGGCCTTCATCGCCGAGCTGCGGGCCCAGTCCTTCGCACCGGATGCGGTGCGCGGCGCCTGCGACGGGGCGGTGCATGCCTTCGAGCTGCTGCTGCAATGCCACCGGCGCACGGAGACCACGGCATGAGCACCGCGGACCTGCCCATCAACCTGGACAACTGCGCGCGCGAGCCGATCCACATCCCGGGCCTGATCCAGTCGCACGGCGCGCTGTTCGCCTTCTCCGCCGCCAGGGCCGCGGTCTACGTCAGCGCCAATGCCGCCGCGCTGCTCGGGCCGACGGCGCCGGCGGCCGGCGAGATCCTGTCGCCGCATCACTTCGCGGCCGATGCCGACGTGCACGCGGCCCTCGACGAGCTGCTGGCCCTGCCCGACGACGGCCTGCCGACCAGTTCCGAGGTGCGCGTCAACGGCCAGGTGTTCGACCTCGTGGTGCACGGCGCGGCCGGCGTGGTGATCGCCGAATTCGAACTGCGCCCCGCCACCGCCGATGTGATGGCCGACTTCGCGCTCAAGGCGCACCGGGCCATGGAGCGCATCAAGCGCCAGAACTCGGTCGCCGGCCTGATGGCGTTCGCCGTGCGCGCGGTGCGGCAGCTCACCGGCTTCGACCGCGTGATGGGCTACCGCTTCCGCCACGACGACAGCGGCGACGTGGTGGCCGAGGACCGCATCGAGACGCTCGAACCCTTCCTCGGGCGGCGCTACCCGGCCAGCGACATCCCGGCCCAGGCGCGGCGGCTCTACGTGGTCAACACGCTGCGGCTGATCGCCGACGTGCATGCGGCGCCGGTGCCGGTGCAGCCGGCGCCCGGCGTGACCGACGCGCTGGACATGAGCCACTGCGTGCTGCGCAGCGTGTCGCCGATCCACATCGAGTACCTGCAGAACATGGGCGTGGGCGCGTCGATGAGCATCTCGATCGTGGTCAACGGCCAGCTCTGGGGCATGCTGGCCTGCCACCACATGGCGCCGCTGCAGGTGCCCTACTCGGTGCGCATGGCCTGCGACGTGCTCGCACAGATCCTGGCGGCCAACGTGCAGAGCCTGATGGCGCGCGACCACGCGCGCCGCAGCGCCGAGGCCGCCGACCTGCGCACGCGCCTGATCGAGGCCGCGCTGCATTCCGACGACACCGCCACGGCCCTGGCCGCGATGGGGCCGGACCTGGCCGCCGCCTTCCAGGCGCACGCGGTGGTGATCGCCGAAGCCTCGAAGCTGCACATCGAGGGCGAGGTGCCGCACGACGTCGCCGTGCAGCTGATCCAGTGGCTCGACGCGGCGCAGGCGCCGGTCGGCCAGATGCTGGCGACCCCGTCGCTGCGGCAGGTCGCGCCCGCGCTGGCCGACGCGGCCGGCGTCTGGTGCGGCATGCTGGCGCTGTCCTTCGATCCCGACGCCCATGGCTGGCTGGTGCTGCTGCGCAAGGAGCAGCTCGAGACCATCCAGTGGGGCGGCCACCCCGAGAAGACCTACCGGATCGGCCCGCTCGGCCCGCGCCTGACGCCGCGCGGTTCCTTCGACGTCTGGCGCGAAACGGTGCGCGACACCTCGGTGCCCTGGGACGCCGACGACACCGCCTTCGGCCGCCGCCTGCTCGACGAACTGCTGCGCGCACGCTCGGCGCACGTGGCCGAGGTGGCGCGCGGGCGCTCCGAACTGATGGCCATGCTGGGCCACGACCTGCGCGACCCCTTGCATTCGATCGCCATGGCCGCCCGCCTGCTGGGCAAGGAGGCCGAAGCCGAGGGCCGCAGCGTGACCAGCACCGGCGGGCGCATGGGCCAGCGCATCCAGGCCTCGAGCACGCGCATGGCGCGCATGATCTCGCAGGTGCTCGACATGTCGCGGCTGCAGACCGGCGGCGGCTTGGACATCCACCGCACCGAGGTCGACCTCACCGGCCTGCTCGACGACCTGCTCGACGAGATGCGCACCGCCCACCCGGGCGTGCAGCTGATCCGGGAAGCGCCGCCCCGGCTGCTCGCCCAGGTCGACGGTGACCGCATGGCGCAGGTCTTCAGCAACCTGATCAGCAATGCCCGCCAGCATGGCGCGCCAGGCGAATCGATCATCGTGCAGCTCAGTCACCAGGCGGGCCAGGCCACGCTCGACGTGAGCAACGTGAGCCCGCCCATCGCGCCGGAGTTGGCGTCGCAGCTGTTCAATGCCTTCAAGCGGCGCGAACAGCCCAACGCGCGCAACCGCAACGGCCTGGGGCTGGGGCTCTACATCGCGCAGGCGGTCGTGCGCGCCCACGGCGGCCACATCGGCTACGCTCATGCCGAGCCCTTCGTCGTGTTCAGCGTGCGTTTTCCGCTGGCCCCGGCCTGAGCCCTCCCTTCTTCTTCCGCCTCTCGACGATGAACAGCAGCATCCCAGGCAGCCGCCTGGTCTATTCCACCGACACGGGCCGCGTGTGCCCCGATTGCGCCAAGCCGACGACGGCCTGCGTCTGCAAGACCCTGCGCAAGGCCGTACCGGCCGGCGACGGCATCGTGCGCGTCTCGCACGAGACCCGCAAGGGCAAGGGCGTGACGCTGATACGCGGCGTGCCGCTCGACGCCGAAGGCCTGGCCGCGCTGGGCAAGCAGCTCAAGGCCAACTGCGGCTCGGGCGGCACGGTCAAGGACGGCGTGATCGAGATCCAGGGCGACCACCGCGAGACCGTGATCGCCGCGCTGCAGAAGAAGGGCATGACGGTCAAGCGCGCGGGTGGTTGATGCTAGTATTGATGCAATTTCGCATCAATCGAGGCACACATGCGCACCACCGTCACCCTCGACGACACGCTCTACCAGCAGGCGCTGGAGCTGGCCGACCCCGGCATGGACAAGGCCGACCTGTTCCGCGAAGCCGTGCAGACCTTCGTCCGCGTCCAGGCGGCCAAGCGACTGAGCGCATTGGGCGGCAAGGTCCCTTCGATGCCGGACATCCCGCGCCGCCGCGAAGCGCCGGCCGCGCGATGAGCGTGGTGCTGGTCGACACCTCCGTCTGGGTGGACCACTTCCGGCATGGCAACGACGCGCTGGCTTCGCTGTTGTCGCAGGACCGGGTGCTGACCCATCCGATGGTCGTGCTGGAACTGGCCTGCGGCACGCCGCCGGCGCCGCGCCAGCGCACGCTGCGCGACATCGGCCTGCTGCGGGCCGCATCGCAGGCCACGCCGTCGGAGGTCATGGACTTCGTCGAACGAGAGAAGCTCTACGGCCTCGGCTGCGGCCTGGTCGACCTGAGCCTTCTGGCATCGACGCTGATCACGCCCGGCAGCAGCCTCTGGACGCTGGACCGGCGATTGCACGAACTGGCGGCGCGCTTCGACGTGGCGCACGCCACCCCGGGACCCGTGGCCCCATGAACCCCGAAGACCTGCAACGCCTCGTGACCCTGGAGATGCCCTTCGGCAAGCACAAGGGCGTGCTGATCGCCGACCTGCCCGGCAACTACCTCACCTGGTTCGCGCGCGAAGGCTTTCCCAAGGGCGAGATCGGCCGGCTGCTGCAGCTGATGCACGAGATCGACCACAACGGGCTCAAGCCGCTGCTCGATCCGCTGCGCACCCGGCCGCGCGCTCAGCGGTAGGCGTCGGCGTAGCGCGCCACCGTCAGGCCATCGAGGTCGATGTCGGGCGTGCGGCCCGAGATCACGTCGGCCAGCGCCCGGCCGGTGCCGGCCGCCATGGTCCAGCCCAGCGTGCCGTGGCCGGTGGCCAGGAACAGGTTGGGCCAGCGCGTGGCGCCGACGATGGGCGTGCCGTCGGGCGTCATGGGGCGCAGCCCGCACCAGAACTCGGCGCGCGACACATCGCCGCCCTGCGGGAACAGGTCGGTCACCACGTGTTCCAGCGTCTGGCGGCGCGCCTCGTGCAGCTTCAGCGTGTAGCCCGCCAGCTCGGCCGTGCCGCCCACGCGAATGCGCTCGCCCAGGCGCGTGACCGCCACCTTGTGCGTCTCGTCCATCACGGTCGACTCGGGCGCGCCGGCCGCGTCGGTGATCGGCACGGTGATCGAATAGCCCTTGACCGGGTACACCGGGATGCGCAGGCCCAGCTCTTTCAGCAGCAGCGGCGAATGGCTGCCCAGCGCGACCAGGTAGGCGTCGGCGGCGAGCGTGCCGGCGGCGGTCTGCACGCCGGTGATGGCGCCACCCGACGCTTCGATCCGGCGGATCTGCGTGCCGTAGCGGAACTGCACGCCCAGCCCGGCCGCCAGCGCCGCCAGCCGCTGCGTGAACTGGAAGCAGTCGCCGGTCTCGTCGCCCGGCAGCAGCAGCCCGCCGACGAACTTCTCGCGCACCGCGGCCAGCGCGGGTTCGTGGCGGATGCAGCCCTCGCGGTCGAGCAGCTCGAAGGGCACGCCGTCGCGCCGCAGCACCGCGATGTCGGCCGCGGTGCCGTCGAGCTGGGCCTGGGTGCGGAACAGCTGCAGCGTGCCCTGCATGCGCTGGTCGTACTGGATGCCGGTCTGCGCGCGCAGCTCGCGCAGACAGTCGCGGCTGTACTCGGCCAGGCGCACCATGCGGCCCTTGTTGAGCGCGTAGCGCGCGGCGGTGCAGTTGCGCAGCATCGCGACGCCCCAGCGCACCAGCGCCAGGTCGAGCTGCGGCCGGATCACCAGCGGGCGGTGGTGCATCAGCAGCCATTTCACCGCCTTGAGCGGCACGCCGGGCCCGGCCCAGGGCGAGGAATAGCCGGGCGAGACCTCGCCGGCATTGCCGTAGCTGGTCTCCATGCCCGCGGCCGGCTGCCGGTCCACCACCGTGACCTCGTGGCCGGCCAGCGCCAGCTGGTAGGCCGAACTCACGCCGATCACGCCGCTGCCCAGAACAAGAACCTTCATTCCCTGAACTCCCAGTTGCCATGCGCCCGGATGGACGCGCCAGTGTAAGAGCCCGGCCCGGCGCGGGACCCGGACGAATGCGCAGCGAAGATGCGATCATCAGGACCCAGGCCGGCCGCTGACCCCATCGGCCGACCTTCATGGAGACGCTTCACGATGATGGCTGTGATCTTCGAAGTCTGGCCCGCAGAAGGCCAGCGCGACACCTACCTGCAGATGGCCGCGGCCCTGCGCGAGGACCTGCTGAAGATGGACGGCTTCCTGTCCATCGACCGCTTCGAGAGCCTCTACGAACCCGGCAAGATGCTGAGCCTGAGCTTCTGGCGCGACGAGGCCTCGCTGGCCGCCTGGCGGGCGCTCGACGCCCACCGGCGCGCGCAGGCCGCGGGCCGCAGCCATGTGTTCGGCAACTACCGGCTGCGCATCGCCAGCGTGGTGCGCGACTACGGCATGGACGAACGCGACGAGGCACCGGCCGACAGCCGCAGCGTGCATGGCTGAGGCGACGCTGCCGCACGCGGCCCACCCGGGCGCGCCGCCCCTCTTCCAAGCCGAGCGGCTGCGCAAGCGCTACGGCGAGACCACCGTGGTCGACGACCTGTCCTTCGACATCGCGGCCGGCGAATGCCTGGGCGTGATCGGCCCCAACGGCGCGGGCAAGACCACCACGCTGCGCATGTGCCTGGGCCTGACCGCGCCCGACGGCGGCCAGATCACCTACCAGGGCGAGGACGGCCCGCTGCAGATGCCGCGCGATGCGCTGGCGATCAAGGCCCGGCTCGGCGTGGTGACGCAGTTCGACACCCTCGACCCCGACTTCAGCTGCGCCGAGAACCTGCTGGTCTACGGCCGCTACTTCGGCTTTCGGCGCGCGCAGATCGCACCGCGCATCCCGCAGCTGCTGGAATTCGCCGCGCTCTCGCACAAGGCCGCGGCCAAGCCCGGCGAACTCTCGGGCGGCATGCGCCGGCGGCTGTCGCTGGCGCGCGCGCTGGTCAACGACCCCAAGCTGCTGCTGCTCGACGAGCCCACCACCGGCCTCGATCCGCAGACGCGCCACCTGATGTGGGAGCGGCTGCAGGTGCTGCTGCAGCAGGGCAAGTCGATCCTTCTGACGACCCATTTCATGGACGAGGCCGAGCGGCTGTGCTCGCGCCTGCTGGTGCTCGACCACGGTCGCAAGATCGCCGAGGGCCGGCCGCGCGACCTGATCGCCGAGCACCTCGAGCCCGACGTGGTCGAGGTCTACGGCAACGGCGCGCTCACGCTGGCCAAGGCGCCCGAACTCCAGGCGCTGGCCGCGCGCATCGAGGTCAGCGGCGAGACCGTGTTCTTCTACACGCAGGACGCGCGTGCGCTGCTGAACGCGCTGACCCAGCACGGTGGGCTGCGCACCTTCCACCGGCCGGCCAACCTCGAGGACCTGTTCCTCAAGCTCACCGGCCGCCAGATCCGCGAGGATGGATAGCCATGTCCGCCACCCCCCTTCCCCTGAACGCAGCCCGCCCCTCCATCTGGCGCCCGCCCGCGCTGTCCATGCGCTGGTGGCCGGTGTTCCTGCGCAACCTGCTGGTGTGGCGCAAGCTCGCGATCCCCAGCCTGATCGGCAACATCGCCGAGCCGCTGATCTGGCTGGTGGCCTTCGGCTACGGCATGGGCGCGCTGGTCGGGCAGGTCGAGGTCGACGGCACCAGGGTGCCCTACATCCTGTTCCTCGCGAGCGGCTCGATCTGCATGAGCGCGATGAACGCGGCCTCCTTCGAGGCGCTTTACTCGGCCTTCTCGCGCATGCACGTGCAGAAGACCTGGGACGGCATCATGAACGCGCCGGTCGGGCTCGACGACGTGGTGCTGGCCGAGATGCTGTGGGCCGCCTTCAAGGCCATCTTCACCACCACCGCGATCCTGCTGGTGATGCTGGGCCTGGGCATCAGCCACAGCCCGAAGCTGCTGGTGGCCTGGTGCGTGCTCGCGGGCGCGGGCATCACCTTCTCGTCGATCGCGCTGATCTTCAACGCGCTGGCCAAGGGCTACGACTTCTTCACCTACTACTTCACGCTGTTCATGACGCCGATGATGTTCCTCTCGGGCGTGTTCTTCCCGCTGGAGCAGCTGCCCGGCTTCGTGCGCGCGATCGCGGCCTGGCTGCCGCTGACCAACGCGGTGGCGCTGGTGCGGCCGCTGTTCATGGACCAGTGGCCGGCCGATGCGCTGCGGCACGGCCTGGTGCTGGTGGTCTACGGGGTGGCGGCGTTCTGGCTGGCGCTCGCGCTCACGCGCAAGCGCTTCAAGGCGTAGGGCCTGTTCACCCTATTTCCGGGGATCGCGTTGGTGGAACAAGGGGCTGGATGCAAGGCGCACGCGCGCAGCAAGGCTTGCGCCTTGCAAGCGCGGGCAACGCCGCAGACGGCCCCTTGTTCCACCAACCCTTCGGGAAGGCCTGCCACGACGGGCCACTCGGCGTTGCGCTCCTTGCGCGTGCGGCAGCACGCGCGGCGTCACGCGCCTTGATTGGCCCGCCGCGGCAGGCCTTCGCGACCCCGGAAATAGGGTGAACAGGCCCTGGGCCTGTTCAGAACAGCGCCATGCCGCCGTTGATCTCCATCACCTCGCCGGTGATGAAGGACGAGTCGTCCGAGCTCAGGAACAGCGCGGCCTTGGCCACGTCCTCCGGCTGGCCTTCGCGGCGCAGCGGCGTGCGCTCGACGCCGGCGGCGCGGCCCTGCGGCGTGTTGAACACGTCGTGGAAGCGCGTGGCGATCAGGCCGGGTGCGATCGCGTTGACGCGGATGCCATCGGGGCCGACCTCCTTGGCCAGCCCGCGCGCATAGGCCAGCAGCGCGCCCTTCGCCGCACCGTAGTGCGTCGCGGCCGGGCCGCCGCCGTCGTGGCCGGCCAGCGAGGCCATGATCACGATGTTGCCGGTGCGCCGGGGCGTCATGTGCCGCAGCGCGGCGCGGCAGCAGAGGAAGGCGCTGGTGAGGTTCAGGTCCATGGCCTGGCGCCAGAAGGCGAGCGTGGTGTCGGCGCACTTCACGCGCTGCAGCAGGCCGCCGGCATTGGCGACCAGCACGTCGACGCGGCCGAAGCGCCCGATGGCGGCCTCAAAGGCGGCATCGACCTGCTGCTCGTCGGTCACGTCCGAGCGCAGGGCCAGCACCCGGTCGCCGAACTCCGCCGCCAGGGCCTTGGCTTCTTCCTCGCTGGACCAGTAGGTGAAGACCACGTTGTCGCCGCGCGCGGCGCAGGCGCGCACGATGGCGGCGCCGATGCCCGACGCGCCGCCGGTGACGAGGGTGGTGAGGGTTGCTTGCTGTGGAGTCATGCCTGTTGGTTCCTGGTGGGTTGATGGCGCACGCCGACGACGGCGGTGGATTCGCGAACGACCAGCTCGGGCACGAAGATCAGTTCGTGCGGCGCCTGGTCGGTGTCCTTCATGCGCTCCAGCACACGCTCGACCGCGGCGACCGCCATCTCGTGCATGGGTTGGCGCACGGTGCTGAGCCCGGGGCTCAGGTACTGGCCGAGGAACATGTCGTCGATGCCGATCACCGACACGTCCTCGGGCACCCGCCGCCCCGATTGCCGCAGGCCCGCGAGCAGGCCGATGGCCAGCATGTCGTTCATCGCCACGATGCCGGTGGCGAGCGTTCCCTTCTCGTGCAGCGCCAGCGCGGCGGTCCGGCCGATCTCGGCCATCTCCATCTCGGACTGGCCGGGCGCCACTTCCTGGGTCTGCACCTCGAAACGCACGCCCGCGCGCTGGCAGGCCTCGCGCGCACCTTCGAGCCGCGCGATGCGGTTGACCGAGTGCAGCGGCGCCGAGACATAGGCGATCGCGCGGTGGCCCAGCGACATCAGGTGCTCGGCCGCCATCGCGCCGGCGCTGCGGTTGTCCAGGCTGACGTAGTCGATCGGCAGCTCGGCATGCTGGGCCGTGCGGTCGAAGCAGACCGCGGCCAGCCCGTTGCGGATCATCGGCCCCAGGTGTTCCTGGGCCTGCAGCGAGGAGCCGAGGATCACGCCCTGGATCCCCTGCGCCATGAAGGCCTGCGCGTACTCGCGTTCGCGGGTGGCGCTGCGCTGGGTGTTGCACAGCAGCACGCCGTAGCCGCGCGCCAGGGCGGCGTCCTCCACCCAGCGCGCCAGGGCGCCGAAGAAGGGGTTGGCGATCGAGGGCACGAGCAGCCCGATCATCGGCATGTGGCCGGTCTTCAGCCGGCGCGCCGACTGGTTGGGCCGGAAGCCCAGCGTCTCGATGACCTGGCGGACGCGCGCCAGCGTCTCGGGCGTCATGCGGGCCTCGCGGCCGTTGAGCACGTTCGACACGGTGCTGATGGACACGCCCGCCTGACGGGCGACGTCCTCGATGGTGACGGTGGTGTTTTTCAAGAGAATCCGAAACGGGCGGGCAGCCAGAGGGTGAGGGAGGGCACGAAGGCGATGACGAGCAGCGCCACGAGCAGCACGGCCAAGTACTTTGCCATCGGCCGCGCGACGTCGACCATGCGCGTGCCGGTCACCGCGCAGGTGGCGAACAGGCCCAGCCCGAGCGGCGGCGCGAACAGGCCGAAGCCCATCGCGATCACCAGCACGATGCCGTAGTGCAGCGGGTGGATGCCCAGCTGCGTGGCGACCGGCGTGAGCAGCGGCCCGAAGATGATCAGCGCCGGCGCGCCTTCGAGCACCGAGCCGAAGACGATCAGCAGCGCGATCGAGATCAGCATGAAGAGCCAGACGCCGTAGGTGTGGCCGGCCGCAACCATCGCCGCCGCCAGGTCCTGCGGGATCTGCTCGATGGTCAGCGCATAGGACACGCTGGAGGCCGCCGCGACGATGAAGAGGATCGAGCCGGCCAGCGCGGCCGAGTCCACGAACAGCTTGTAGACGCTGCGCCAGCTGAGCTCGCGGAAGGCCAGGCCGCCGACCAGCAGCGCGTACACGACGGCGAAGGCCGACACTTCCGTCGAGGTGGCGATGCCCGAGGTCACGCCCTTGCCGATCATCAGGATCATCAGCAGCCCGACCATCGCGCCGCCGATGAGCGTCAGCAGGCGGCGGCGGTGGGGAAAGGCCTGCGCCGGGTCGGCCCGGGTGCCGACGATCACGGCCAGCACGGCCAGGGCCGCGGCGAGGAAGGCCGCCGGCACCAGCCCCGCGATGAACAGCCCGCCGATCGACACGTTGGCCACGAAGCCGAAGATGATCAGGTTGATGCACGGCGGGATGGTCTCGGCCATCACCGCGGTGGCGGCCAGCAGGCCGGCGGCCTCGTTCTCGTCCTGCTTGCAGCGCCGCACGGCGGGCATCATGATGCCGCCCACCGCCGCCACGTCGGCCAGCTTCGAGCCGGAGATGCCGGAGAAGAAGGCCACCGCGACGATCATGATCAGGTTGATGCCGCCGCGCAGGCGGCCCACGGCGCGCACCAGCAGTTCGATCAGTCGCGACGACATGCCGTTGACCTCCATCACCAGGCCGGCCAGCACGAAGAAGGGAATGGCCAGCAGCACGAAGTGCTCCGCGCCGGCCGCCACCTGCTGCGAATACACCACCATCGGCAGGCTGGGGTTGAGCGTGAAGTAGGTGGCCGAGCTGAAAGCCAGCGCGAAGGCGATCGGCACGCCGCCGACCAGGCACAGCACGAAGGACAGCAGCATCCACACGCCGGCGCCCGGCATGGCCGCGGGCGCGAACAGCTGCAGGCCGATCACCGCCAGCACGATCGCCGCCACCGCGATGCCCGGCCCGCGCACCGCGCCCTTCGGCGCCAGCAGCAGGTTGCGCAGCGCGAACACCAGGAACAGCAGCCCGCCGATCACGACCGGCGCGACCAGGATCACCTGCGGCAGGCCCAGCGGCGTGATCTGGCCGCGGCTGGACGCCATCAGCTGCAGGCCGGAGACGCTCATCACCCCGGCCACCAGCAGCACCACCCAGTTGCAGCACTGCACGGCGAAATCCCTGCCGCGCGCCGGCAGCAGGCCGCGGATGCTGTCGATGCCCATGTGCTGGCCCCGGGCCAGCCCGATGGAGGCGCCGAGGAACACCAGCAGCAGCAACAGGCCGCTGGCCACCTCTTCGGCCCAGTCGAAGGGGTCGTGCAGGAAGTAGCGCCACACGACCGAGCAGAACACCACGAGCACGTCGATGGCGAGCACCAGCGCCGCCACGGCCTCGATCGCCACGCGCAGGCGGACGGAGGCGCGCTCGATGCGCTCGCGCCCGGACATCGCCGAGGGCGCCGTCGCGGAGAAAGCGGTGGAAGGGTTGGAAGTGGCCAGCGCCATGGCTTCAGCCCCTGGCGCTGCCGATGGCATCGACGATCGGCCGCGTCGCCGGGTATTGCGTGGCGAACTCCGTCCACAGCTTCGACACGTCGCGCGTCAACGCGGCGCGGTCCACGGTGCTCACCGTGACGCCCAGCGCCTTCAGCTGTTCGAAGGCCTTGGCCTCGGTGCTGGCGGCCTGGCCGCGCTGGAACTGCGTGGCGTCGCGCGCGGCCTCGAGGAAAGGCTTCTGCAGCGCGGCCGGGATGCGCTCGAAGGCCCGCTTGCTGATCACCGGCATCACGGGGTTGAAGATGTGCTCGGTCAGCATGCAGTGCTTCGCGACCTCGTAGAACTTGCCCGAGAGCACGGTCGGCGCGTCCTGCTCGAGGCCGTCGACCACGCCGGTCTGCAGCGCGGTGTAGATCTCGCCGAAAGGGATCGGCGTGGCCACCGCGCCCATGTACTTGAGGGTGGCGACGAAGTTGGGCACCGGCAGCACCCGGACCTTGACGCCGCGCAGCTCGGTCGCCGACTTCATCGGCGCCTTGGTGTAGACGTTGCGCGCGCCCAGGCTGTAGGCATAGCCCAGCACGTTCACCGAGGCACGGTCCAGCAGCAGCTTCGACAGCGCGGCGCCGGCCGGCCCGTCGAGCGACTTGCCCACGTGGTCGGCGTTCTGGAACAGGTAGCCCATGTCGAGCACACCGATCTCGGGCACCGCGGTGGCCCAGATCGAGGTGCCGGAAATCATCATGTCGATGGCGCCCAGGCGCACCTGCTGGACGACGTCGGACTCCTTGCCCAGCTGATTGTTCGGGAAATAGGTCAGCGCCACCTTGTCGCCGGTGGCCGCCTTGAGGTTCTGGGCGAAGCGCTGGTACCAGAGGAAGTGCGAGGAATTGCTGTCGGCCGTGAGCGAGGAACTCATCCGCAGCTGGACCGTCGACTGGGCGCGCGCGAAGGCAGGCACGGCGAGCGCCGCGGCGGCGGCACATGCGCGGCTCAGGACGAGGCGTCGGGAAGGCTGGTTCATGTTGTTGTCTCCTGGTGACGGCGGGCAATGCCGACCTCACAAGAAGTCGGTAAATCGTTACACAAGCCGTTTTTGGATCGTAGGACCATTCGGTGTAACGTTTTACTGGTGGAAACCAGGAGGTCTGTGCCAAGCGTCGCCCGGCACGGATGGACCGCAAGCGGCGTTCGATGGGAATCCGCGGCAAGCCCGCGTCTGAGCGGGCCCCGTCAGGCCGAAAGGCTCAGCGCGCTCGCGGCGGCGCGCTGACCTCGCACAAGGCGACCTTTCAGCCGCCGGTCTTGGCGGCTGCGGCCGCGGCCGCCGCGCGCAGCTTGTCCTTCTTGCTCGGGCGCTTGCCCTTGATGCCGCCCGTGCCGGCTTCGGCCTGCGCGTTCAACGCCTGGCGCGGCGCGGGCTCGAAGCCCGCCACCTGCTCGCGCGGCACCTGCGCGCCCTGGCGCTTCTCGATCAGGCGGAAATGCGCCTCGTCGTTCTCGGTGATGAAGCTCACCGCCACGCCACGCTCGCCCGCGCGCCCGGTGCGGCCGATGCGGTGCACATGGTCGACCGCGGAGCGCGGCAGGTCGTAGTTGACCACCGCGGGCAGCTGCACCACGTCGATGCCGCGCGCGGCCAGGTCGGTCGCCACCACCACCTGCACCCGCGACGCCTTGAAGTCGGCCAGCACCTGGCTGCGCTTGCCCTGGCTCAGCACGCCGTGGAAGGGCTCGGCCTCGAGGCCGGCCTTGCGCAGCTTGTCGGCCACGATCTCGGCCGCATGCTTGGTCGCGACGAACACCAGCACCCGCGCCCAGCGCTCGTCGCGCACCAGCCTGGCCAGCAGCTGGGTGCGGCGCGGGGCGTCGACCTCGATGGCACGCTGGGCGATGTCGGGCGCGGTCGCGGGCTCGGAGGGCACGTCGATGCGCAAGGGGTCGCGCAGCACCGTGGCGGCCAGCGCCTCGATGGCCGGCGGGAAGGTGGCCGAGAACAGCAGGGTCTGGCGGCGCGCGGGCAGCAGGCCCAGGATGCGCTGCAGTTCCTCGGCAAAGCCCAGGTCCAGCAGCCGGTCGGCCTCGTCCAGCACCAGGGTCGACAGCGCGCCGAGGCGCAGCGCGTTGTGGTCGACCAGGTCCAGCAGCCGGCCGGGCGTGGCGACCATCACGTCGGCGCCGCCGCGCAGCGCCATCAGCTGCGGGTTGATCGACACGCCGCCGAAAGCCACCGCGATGCGCAGCGGCTGGGGCAGCGCCCGGGCGAATTCCCGCAGGGTGTCGCCCACCTGGGCGGCAAGTTCGCGCGTGGGCACCAGCACCAGCGCCGGCAGATTGCGCGCCGAACCGTTGCGTGCACCCAACAGTTTTTGGAGCAAAGGCAGCGCATAGGCGGCTGTCTTGCCCGATCCGGTCTGGGCCGAGGCCAGCAGATCGCGGCCGGCCAGCACCGCGGGAATGGCCGCGCTCTGCACCGGCGTCGGCTCGGCATAGCCCTGGGCGCTGGCAGCCAGCGCAAGAGGAGAAAGAAGGCCCAGGGCGGTGAATGGCATGCGGAGATGGTGTCTTGAACAGGGCCCGGAAGTCAGGCGAGGAGAGAGGCGGCAAGCATAGCCAGCCCACCCCTTTGCAGGGGCCACTTGCTTTTTTTTCGGGGTTTACGCGGGGGTGGGCAAAGCTTTTCACCCAAAACGCCAGGAGTGAACGACAATGCCCTAGCGTTTCAGGCGGTCTCCGTCTGCAGCGTGAACCGGTGATCGGTCAGTTTCGCGCCACAGCGCTCATTCAGTCAGTTGTGATTCTGGGACTCCATCGCTTTGTTATTTTGGTTTGAATTAGGAGTCCCTCCATGGGCAAAAAACTGTACGTAGGCAATCTGTCCTACTCC
>Ga0182008_10001586_pt1 | contig 15141 bp, 14 predicted proteins | sample Sormic07211129_1_FD_120482 | JGI IMG/M metagenome (GOLD analysis project Ga0182008, IMG submission 120482) | Rhizosphere microbial communities from Sorghum bicolor, Mead, Nebraska, USA - 072115-129_1 metaG | ecosystem: Host-associated > Plants > Roots > Rhizosphere | place: USA: Nebraska...
GCTGGCTATTTAGCGAAAGTCTATACCTACTTGGGTAGTTGCAATGAAAATGCTGTTGGTAAATCACTGAATTACCCATTAAACAGCTTTGATTGGGTAAACAAAACAGAAATGTATGCCAATGCCAAGTCAATTACAAACAAGATCATTGCTGAAAGCGGTTTTGGATTAACAAAAAACTACAGTTATCTTTTTAGAGAAACGACAAAATCTCAATTGGCAGAGGAATCCTTGTTCAGTATCCAATCTAAAACCAATTCGGCCAATGGCAATTATAACTTATGGTTATTTTGGCAAATACCTATTGGCAGCTCCGTTGCTGGTGGCGGTTACGGTTGGTTTAGACCTACAGGTGAGCTATTTTTCAAATATGACAACGCTGATGAGCGCAGAAAAAACAACCTAACCTTATATGTTGCTCCACAGGGAGACAAGGAAAATATTGAAGGAACCAATTATTTCATTCCCCTACCCTGCACGGATCCTTTAAATGGCAACTATTGTGTAGGGAAATTCCGCTATCGCGACCCGATCAGCAAATCAATTTCAAATGGTACAGCCTGGTCTGATGGTAATGTTTCCTTGTTGCGTTATGCAGATATCTTATTACTAAATGCAGAGGCCAAATTCTATACCGGCGATGAGACAGGAGCAAGAGAACGGTTGAAAGAAGTTCGCGTACGTGCCAATCCGGCAACTATTAATGCACTCACAACCGCTTATTTTAAAGCAAACTTCATTGATGAGTTGCTGGACGAGCGTTCCCGTGAGTTGTGCTTTGAAGGCTGGCGCAGGGTTGATTTGATCCGTTTCGGAAAATTTGAATCTAGCATTGCTGCTTTAACTGATTACCTGGGGAGTTGGAACAGAATTGTACCGCTGTTAAAAAGCAATATGAAACCTTATAAAATCTGGTACCCGATTCCAAAAACAGAAATTGAACTGAGCCCTATTGATCAAAACCCAAAATACTAACGAGTGTAATTTTTTTGGCCCTTTAAATTTCAAAAAACATGATACGTTTAACCAAAATAAATAGTCTTACTATGCTTTTATTGATCGTTTCCAGTAGTTTGTTTAGTTGCAAACAACAACAACTGGAAGCACCAGAAATGGGAACAAGAACGCTTTCTAAGTTTTCCGTGGATCATCAATTAAGTACTTTAATTGCCCCTTTACAATTGTTCACTGATCAAAATTTCCAAAGAGGTTTTAATGTCTTACATCCAGGTACAGGTACGGTACAAGGGCCATTGCAATACACTACCGCTAATGGAAGTCCAATCTGGAATTTAGCCCAATGGTATAGTCAATCGAGTATTTATGGTGCGAGTCCGAGTACTTTAGCCTCTGGGTCTACACAGTTTGCCAATTCGGATAAAGCAATTACGATGGGCCCAACAACATCTACCGATGGTAGTCTGATTTTTGCAATAAATGGACAACACGAATTTAATAACATTTACAGAGGGGCAACTGATCCTTTTCCTGCAATGCTAGCTGATTTGAAAATTGCAGATCCCGATGGATGGATGGGTGCTACCACGCCTTTTATCGGAAGTTTAAGTAGTGTACAGTTCAACATTGATGCTAAACTCCTGTACCACGCGCGTAATCAAAAGACAGGCTACAATTCGGCTATCCATGCCGTGCAGTTCAGCTGTACCTTTTTGATCCAAAATCTAAACCCGGCCAGTGCAGGCTATGGAAAGTCAATGTATTTTCTGGTTATGCTTTTTGACGACCGTTATCCTGTCCCGGCACAATCTATTTCTACAGATTTATTTACCGGAAAACTCATTTATGATGTTGGAATTACACCATTTAGCGCCTCAGGACTTAGTGTTGGACAATGGAAAAACATCAATGGAGACCTACTCCCACTGATTAAAAACGGGTTAACTGAAGCATGGGGCCGAGGTATACTTACAGAGTCGCAAAATTACAACGATTATAAAATCTCGTTGTTTACAATGGGTATTGAATGCCCTGGTTTAAACATACTAACGATGCAGGTGAAGAATTTAAGCTTAATAGCTAATTAACAGATGAATATCAGTATGAAAACTTCATTATTCGTCCTGATTTTCTTCTGTACACTCTCATTTAATTCAATAAGTTTAAAGGGCCAGGTTGATGGAAACGTTAACCCGGCCCTGTTAAACAGTAAATGGCAGGCAGAATGGATCAGTTATCCCGGAATATCATTAAACGATTATGGGATATTTCATTTTAGAAAGTCTTTTGATCTAAAAAAACACCCGGAAAGTTTTATCATTTATGTTTCAGGTGACAATCGATACCGTTTGTATGTCAATGGAACAGAAGTATGTGCAGGTCCCGCAAGATCCGATCCTAATCATTGGAAATTCGAGACTATAGATATTGCCCCTTACCTGATTGAAGGAAAAAACACGCTTGCAGCAGTGGTTTGGAATTTTGCTGAGTACGCGCCCCTGGCACAAATGAGCAATAAAACAGCTTTCATTGTGCAGGGCAATACAGCTAGGGAAATGCTAATCAATACCAATAGCAGCTGGCTGGTATTCAAAAATGAAGCCTATATCAAACCTGAAAAAAAAACGTTACGCACAGTCGTTGGTCAGGGGGAGATTCTTAACCTAACACTTTATCCGAATGGCTGGGAGCATCCAGATTACAGCGATTCGCATTGGTGTAAGCCTAAATTGCTGGGACAAGGAATTCCTTATGGCAAATTTGGGGACTGGGAATGGATGTTGGTACCGAGTACCATTCCGTTTATGGAACACAAATTACAACGTCTATCCAGTATCCGGAAAGCAGAAAACATTACTGTCAGGCCACAATTTCTAAAGGGAGAATCCCCTGTTTATATTCCGGCAAACCAACGGGTCAAAATTCTGGTGGACCAGGCCTTTTTGACTACCGCATATCCGGAACTAGTGGTTTCTGGAGGTAAAGGTGCTACAATTACCCTCGGATATGCCGAGGCGCTCGAAGATGAGAATGGTACTAAGGGAAACAGAAATGAGATTGCCGGAAAAACTGTTAATAGTGATTGCCTGGATAGTTTTATACTCGATGGACCATCAAATATTCATTTAAAAACGCTCTGGTTTAGAACTTTCAGGTATATGGAGCTCAGTATAGAAACGAAAGGAGAGGCCTTGATATTGAACGATTTGTATGCGTACTTTACGGCTTACCCTTTTCAGGAAAATGCCTCCTTTACAAGCAGTGATCAGAGCCTGCAGAAGATATGGGATACGGGATGGCATACGGCACGTTTATGCGCAGGAGAAACCTATTTTGATTGCCCATATTATGAACAGTTGCAATATATTGGTGACACCAGGATCCAATCGCTCATATCGCTGTATGTATCTGGTGATGACCGCCTGATGCGCAATGCAATAAGTCAATTTCAGCAATCTATGCTTCCCAATGGCTTAACTCAAAGTCGTTATCCTGCTCGTCAGCCTCAAATTATACCACCCTTCTCTTTGTACTGGGTAGATATGGTACACGATTACTGGATGCATAGAAACGATGCGAGTTTTATAAAACAACAGTTCAACAGCATCCGCAATGTACTATCCTGGTATGAATCGCAAGTTGGTCAGAATGGGATTCTTGGGCCATCAGATTGGTGGAACTTCATAGACTGGTCTTTCCAGCCCTGGGATGATCAATACCCAATAGGTGGAAGTCCGAAGGGAATTCAAAACGGAAACTCTGCGATTTTAACCTTGCAATATGTATATGCCCTGCAGCTTGCCACAGAACTTTTTGATCAAAATGGCTTTTCTGATCAGGCAAAAATTTACACCAGGCAAAGTCAGCTGTTGTTGGAAAAGACAAGACAATTGTGCTGGAACGCACAAAAGGAGTTACTTGCCGATTCTCCTGAGCAAGATAGCTATAGTCAACATGCTAATATCATAGCTGTGCTCACGGGTATGTTTAGTGCAACAGAAGAAAAGCAGGTAATGAGCAAGATCCTGCATAACAAGGATTTGACGGAATGCACCCTGTATTATAAATTTTACTTATTCCGTGCGATGGATAAAGCCGGATTTGGAGATGATTACCTGCTGCAACTCGCGCCCTGGCAACGCATGATAGATCTCGGCCTGACCACATTTGCCGAAACACCCGAACCAACCAGATCTGATTGTCATGCCTGGAGTGCAAGTCCTAATTACGATTTCCTGGCCCTTGTTTGTGGTATTAAGCCAGGAAGTCAGGGCTTCAAAACCGTAAAGATAACACCTCATCTGGGAGCCTTAAACTTTGTTGAGGGAAAAGTTCCACATCCAAATGGCGACGTTATAGTCAGCTTGAAAAAAAGTGGTAGAAATGGTCTGTATGCCAATATTAATTTACCCGGTCAACTTACAGGAACCTTGATATGGAAAGGTAAAACTGTACCACTACATGCCGGCAAACAAACAGTTGTTTTACAACCGGCAGATATCAATTAATTTATAAAAACAACAATGAAACTCAAGACATTATTATTAATACCTATGCTTTCATACGGCTTTAGCGCGGCTTTCGCCCAACAGCATAAGCACGATTTCAAGGTTCAAAAACTCGAGGTAATCGCGGATAAGAATTTCAACAATGGTATCCATCTACTAGGTACAAACTCTGCCAATGCCAGTCCCATCACCCAACTATATCCCTTTGGGAAAACGGGTGCCGAACCAAATTGGACATTGGCCCAATGGGGAAGTAATTTTAATCTTATCGATGTTAAACCCAAAGTTGTATCAGGAAAGACATCCTATGAGGATCCTGGTAAGCGCATTTCTTTTGAAGCAAAGGATAAGACTGTTTTGGTAAGTATGGAAATTATTGGATCTAATGAATATCCTTCGCCAAGAAAGGACAATCAAGATTGGCCGCATCTGTTACTTGGCCAGGAAGTTAAAAGCAAGGTACGCTTAAGTAAAATGCAAAGTCTTCAGTATAATATCGATGCCCGGTTGATGTACGATGAGAACAAAATGGGTAGTACTTTAAATCCTAAACTACATACCTCACAGGTATCTTTTTATTTAGCTGTTCAAAATATTAATGAAAAATCTGCTACTTATGGAGACTTCTTTTGGTTTGGTTTACCTCTGTACGACCATCGCTATCGGGATATTAAAGAATACGCAGAGCAGGATCTAGGTAAAGCTGATGCAACGAAAAAATTTATACTGAATGTTGCTGCAAAAGATCTGTTTACAGGTCCTTTACAGGATAAGCAATGGGTAAGTATCAAAAAAAATATTTATCCTTTGCTTCTTAACGCTTTTAAGAAAGCACAGGAAAGAGGTTTTTTAAGGGGGACACAATTCAGCGATCTGGGGATTGGAAGCATGAATTTTGGTTGGGAAGTACCGGGCACATTTGATTGCGGGCTTCAGTTTAAAAACCTAGGTCTTACAGCAATCCTAAAATAATTTTTCTATTCTATAAACGACAATTATGAAATCAATAATATCCATTCTTATCTGCGTATTTCTATCTCAGACGGGTAAAGCACAGAATCTGGCTGAACTGATAAAAAAGAATCTTTACAACGACTACAAAGGCATGTTCCGTTCTGCTGGTGGCATGCTCAAATACCCCTTCATAACGCCAGGCAGTGATCAATATGCCAACGATTTATGGGATTGGGATTCCTGGCTGACCAATATCGCTTTGCGACAAATATTAACAGATAAAGGCAGTGCAAGAGAACAAAAAGAAGCCTTGGCCTATGAACGCGGATGCATCTTAAACTTTTTAGATTATGGTGGTGCCGATGGCTATATTCCCATTGTAATATGGAAAAATGCTAATCCCAGAGAGCAGATACCTAAGAATATATATAAAGAAAATATGCATAAACCTGTATTGGCACAACATGCGGCTTTTCTCGTTATGCAGGATAATGGGAACGCGGAATGGCTTCGTGAAAAATTTTATTTTATGCAGGCATTTATGACCAATTATAAAATGCATCACCGCAACAAGGCGACAGGTTTATACTATTGGCAAAATGATGTGGCAATTGGGGTAGATAACGATCCGAGTACTTTTTTCCGTCCACCTGGAAGTTCAGCTTCGATTTACCTGAACTGTCTAATGTATAAAGAACTACTCTCAATGGTTTATCTGGCAAAATGTTTAAACCAGGCAGAGGTCGCAAACGAATTTGACCAGGATGCGATTGCACTGAAAGCAGCTGTGCAAAAAAATTGTTGGGACGAACGTGATGGTTTCTTTTATTCAGTAGATCTGAACTTGATGCCGATTAACGAGGTACCAAGCCGGGTATTAGGAGTAGATATGGTTATTCATAGTGGTTTCCCACGAAGTTATGATGGTCTGATACAAAGGATTGGGTCATGGCCTGGTTTTCTTGCGATGTGGAGTGGCATTGCTAGTCCAGAACAGGCAAAACGTATGGTTTTAGAACATTATAAAAACGAACGCACCTTTAATGCTCCCTATGGGATACGCACACTTTCAAAGTTAGAAAAAATGTACAGTGTAAGGGCCAGTGGCAATCCATCAAACTGGTTGGGCCCAGTTTGGGGGATATCCAATTACCTGGTTTATAAAGGACTGGTAAAGTATGGTTTCCGCAATGAGGCTTCTGAACTGGCTAATAAAACAATACAATTGTTCGGAAAAGACATTCTTAAGAATGGTGCACTACATGAATACTATGAACCTGAATCCGGGGAGCCTATTCTAAATAAGGGATTTCAAAACTGGAATTACCTTGTGCTTAACATCATAGCACAGGAAGAAGGCAGGCACGTAATTGAAGAATTTTAACTTAATATATAATCGTTACATTATGAATAGATCTCTTTTTTTAAAGATAAAAAACATACTTTTTTTTGTTATGCTTGGTCTTTCAACAACATATGGCCAGGATATAGAAGCTAGATGGAAAAACCACATTAATTTAAAATCCTACCTCAATCCATTCTGGAAGACTGATACGATAACCGACGAAATTATACAGATCATAAAGGATGGGGATATCGCTAGTGGACCGCTCCTCTTTAAGGCTAGAAAGATATTGTCTGTAAGATCGGCAGACTTATCAAAAATCTTCCTGGAAGGTAAGGATTGGATCTATGAAAACGGAAGAATTAAACTGACAAATCACTCTAACATTCCATTTATCAAGCAGGAAGACTTGGTATTCAAAACCTTGAAGAAAGATTGGTCTATGGAGGGTAAAAAGAAAGGAGAGTTTGTTCTTTTTAATGAAGGGACTTATTTCAGGTCTATGCAAATTTCAATTACCTATATGCCAGATCGGTCTAAAAAATGGCTGGGACCATTACCTAAATTTTCAGGACAGTCGCTAAAGCTTACCCTTCAAAAGCTGACCAACAAGGAGGATCTTAAAATTGTATTTTATGGAAACAGTATTGAAACTGGCGCAAATTCCAGTGGATTTCAGAATCAGTCACCTTTTATGCCTTCCTGGCCAGAGCTTATTATTTATAACTTGCGAGAAACATACCAGGGAAAGATTGGCTATAGCAACCAGTCTGTTGGTGGAAAACTGGCCAAATGGGGTTTAGAAAATGTAGCAACTGCAGTTTTACCAGAAAACCCTGACCTGGTAATCATTGGTTTTGGAATGAATGATGGCACCTTTGGAGTACAGCCTGAAGTTTACCGGGCCCAGGTTTCGGGAATTATGAAAGCCGTTCTTGCTGAAAATCCAAAGGCAGAATTCATTCTTATTTCTCCAATGCTGGCAAATCCGTACGCCACACAGAGTAAAATTCAATCTTTGTATAAAGCCGAATTACAAAAATTAATAAGAAAGGGCGTAGTATTGGCAGATCTAACGGGAACTCATCAAGAACTATTGAAACATAAGACTTATCAGGATATGACTGGTAACAATGTGAACCATCCTAATGATTACCTGTCAAGATGGTATGCCCAGATTATTTCTGAAATTCTGAGGGAGTAATATAAACTGTCGTACATTTGATTAATTGAACAAAATTGATCGGCTACTTTCGATATGATGCTCCAATTTGCAGGTGCAATTACTGCACAAAAACTTGTAATTTGGTTTTCCTGATCGGATGGCATCATAGAGTGATCAAAACAGTTATAATAAAAGGGCAAAATTTTTCGTTTATAAAAGCTAATGCTAGGTTTGTTGGTCAAAAAGAATCGTTGGCATAATCAAATGGAGGGTTATAGCATTGACTTTAAAATCGGCCACAATAATCGTATAGATTAGATTTCAAACTACTCTACTAGAGATAGACTCTTATTTTAGCATATCTCTAGTAGAGATAAATGTGGTTTATACACATAAAAACACTCTACTAGAGACTGCGAATGCACCATTTGAATTGGTTTGTGTTTGTAGGAAACCATTATCTGCCAAATTTCACCATAGAAGCTGTTTTTATCCTTTTTTCTTTTCCCAGGTGCGTTTATATTTCAAAGCGAAATCTCTATTAGGGGGCGGTAACCAACTCACTAATCCTTGCAATTTTCCTTAAATCATCAATAAATTTTTTTGAGTTCAGTTCGAAGGGGAACACTGAAAGCCTTAGAGAAATCTAAGGCTTTTTTGCGTTTAAGTGCTTCCCATTGTTTGCGAATTTGTAAACATATTTGTTTATATATGTGTGTGGAAATAATATTAGAAAAATACAAGGGCATCCGTCCCGGGTTGATTTTGGAACGTGAGCTTAAGAAAAGAAAACTTAAGAAGCGCCCGTTTGCACTTTCCCTACCAGAGTGTCCACAAACGATTAATGCCATTACAAAGGGTAAGCGTAATCTTACTCCTGAAGTATCTTTAAAAATAGATCGTGCACTCGGCTTAGAAGAAGGAACTATGTATCTTCTTCAAGCTTATTATGCGATTAAGGAAGAGCAACTTAAAGAAGGAATTGAGAGTCGTCCCGATTTGAGTCTTTTCCGTAAAGCTCTTTTTTGGAATACAGATATGAGCAAATTAGATTGGGAGAAGCAATATAAGCCCATTATACGAAGAATATTTGAACGGGGAGATTCTAAGGAAAAGCAAGCTATTCTGGATTTTTATGGCAAAGAGAAGGTAAAACAAGTTGTGGGCACTATCTCTGTTTCGGGCAACTTAGCTATCTTCGGTCAGAACAAATAAATATCTGTATGCTTTATTGGAATACTGTTAGTCATGAATTAAGGAATGCATTAATTAAATTGATGCAAGCCAACGAATTTAAGGAATTCAGACTTGTGGGAGGCACAGCATTGAGTCTGCATTTGGGCCATAGAATTTCAGTTGATATTGATTTGTTCACTGATGTAACTTATAGATCGATTGATTTTGATGCAATTGACAGTTATTTGCGTAACAGTTTTGATTACGTAGCGGGTGATTTCGGGGGCAATCCAGGAATGGGAAAATCATATTTGATTGGTGGTAGTGCTGATCAAGATTTTGACCCAATCTGTTTACGTGATAAAGAGTGGATATTTATTAAAGAAGATCTAGAGCAGGCCGTTGGTTAGCTTTTCTATCCAATACTGATTGCAATTAACTGGAAGCACTTGCACTACTTTTCAATTGTAAGCGCCTTTTCGCAGTTGAGATTCGATATATGATAAAGCCTATCAATATTAGAACTCCGCCAATAATACTCACAAAAGTCCCGTAATACTACCTTTCTTAGGGTTTAATTAGATTTTAGTTCTCCAGCGCATTTACGCTGAAAAGTTTCTGCTATCAAATATTTGTCAAGGATAGACTGATGTTTCATAGCGTAAGAATTCCTAAATTTACGTCTAAATGATACTGGATGAATGTAAAGGTCTATCAATCTTTGTTAACTGATGTAAAAGTTAAAATTCGTAATGCTCAGATAAGGGCTACTCTTCCCGTAAATGCAGAAATGATTAATCTTTATTGGGATATCGGCAGAACTATTAATAATCTGCAAAATGAACAAGGTTGGGGAGCAACAGTTACTGCATGTTTAGCTAATGATATTAGAAATGAATTGCCAGAGATTAAGGGTTTTTCTGAAAGGAACCATAAAGTTTATGGTCCAATTTTATAAGGCATATAGTTTGGATGATCTAATTGGGAAACAACCTGCTTCCCAAATAGACGAGAATAACACTGAAATATTTTAAGTAAACATTCTTTCTAATGGAATCTATTACCCTTACCAAACCACAAGCACGGAAGATCATCCTTGCCGCTGCCGGACTCGCAAAAAAGGCACAGTTCGGGATAGGAATCGAGGCGGTTTACCGGGTGATTGACCATCTGGGTTTTGTGCAGCTGGACACGAATTACGTTGTAGAGCGTGCACACCACCATGTCATGGCAGCACGTGTGCCAGATTATCAAACGGAATGGCTGGCTGATCTTTGTGAAGATGGCCGGATTTATGAGTATTTCACTTCTGATGCCGGTTATCTCCCCATGTGCGATTTTCGCTTTTCATTGCCTGTAAAAAAGGCTTTTGAAACACATGGTAAACCACTCAACAAACCGGAAATCAATTTAATGAAGCAGATTTTGGACCGGGTGGAAAGAGAAGGGCCGCTCATGGTTGGGGATTTTGAAAACGACCGCCAGGAAGCGAGCTCGGGCTGGTGGGATTGGCGGCCAGCCAAGGTTGCACTCGAAAGGCTTTACCTTAATGGGGACCTGATGATCAGCCGTACCAAAGCCTTCCAGAAAATTTACGATCTTCCGCTCAACTTAGTGCCTCAGGAAACAGACTTAACTCTGCCCACAGAGGAAGAGTATGCCCGATTCGTTATTTTCCGCACTTTAGGGGCACTAGGTATTGCCTCTGTTAAGGAAATGGCCTGGCGTGCCCGTCGTGTGAAAGGCAACCTGATTAAAAAGGAACTGGAAAAAATGGTGCAGACTGGCAAAATAAAAACGGTGGTTGTTGACGGATTGAAAGGTCCGTTCTATATGTTCCCTGACCAGCAAATTGGTGTTGAGTTATCCAATGAGGTCTTCATTTTATCGCCCTTCGATATCCTTAATGTTTTCCGTCATCGCCTAAAGGATTTCTTTAATTTTGATTATCAGATCGAATGCTTTGTGCCCGCGGCCAAACGTCTGTACGGTTATTTTTCACTGCCTGTACTCGCAGGAGAAATCTTTATTGCGAGGATGGATGCCAAAGCTGACCGCAAACAAAAAGTCCTGATCGTTCATAACATCCATTTTGAACATGTGGAGCTCGATCCAATTATTATTGAAAAGTTTACTCAAGCCTTAAAAGAATTTGTTCAATTCAACCAATGCCGGGACATTGTCTTCAAGCGATCCAATAATGAAATTTACCTGGAAGCGATTCGCAAAGGTTTTCTCAATAAATAAAAAACCGCCCCACTAGGAAGTGATGGCGGTCATGTTGGTTGGTTAGCTGTGGGAATTAATTTGGCATTAATACGGTATCCACTACATGGATCACCCCGTTTTTCTGGTAAACATCTGCTATGGTCACCATGCTTGTTCCACCTTTCTCATCTTTTAACATTAATTTCTTTCCTTCCATCCAGGCCCACAGTTTACCGCCTTCAACAGTGGTTAGTTCTGCTTTACCGTTTCCTTCTTTAATTGCTTTAGCAATCATTTTGGAGTCCATCTTACCCGCTACGACATGGTAAGTCAAGATTTTGGTCAGCATCTCTTTGTTTTCAGGTTTTACAAGTGTTGCTACAGTTCCTTCCGGCAATTTGTCAAAAGCTTCGTTGGTCGGTGCAAAAACTGTAAATGGACCTGGCCCTTTCAGGGTTTCAACCAAGCCGGCTGCTTTAACAGCTGCAACCAACGTGGTATGATCCTTTGAGTTCACAGCATTGTCTACAATGTCTTTGGTTGAGTACATCGCTGCGCCGCCTACCATTGGATTTTTCTGAGCGTAAACTTGTGTTGACAATGCCATAACTATTAAGGCTGCAACGGATAAAATAATTTTTTTCATAATCAGATCTTTTCGTTTGGATGCATGTACGCAAAAGATAATGGGCTTGGTTTTTTAGCTTACAAATATTTTTTTTGTAAGCGAATTGTCTTTTCTCAGCCAAAAGACAAAAAACAAAATCCAAGCATACTTTTTTTACGTTTATTGGATAAATAAAACAAATCTTAAAAAGATGAGAAAGATAGTTTGCTATATGGTCTTATACACCTTAACGATCTGCTCTGCATTTGCAGCATCGTCCAATGGTCCTGGTGTAACGAATGTTAAAAAAGAGAAACATCCATCTCAAAAAATAAAACTAGATACTGCCACTTTTGCTACAGGTTGTTTCTGGTGTACGGAAGCTAAATTTAAGGAGCTCAGAGGCGTGGAGAAAGTAGTTTCTGGTTTTAGCGGGGGGCATGTTGCCAATCCAAGTTACAGAGAGGTGTGTACAGGAACGACCGGCCACGCAGAAGCTTGCAACATTATCTACAATCCTTCGGTGATTTCTTTCGATGAATTGTTGCAAGCCTTTTTTGTAGCCCATGATCCAACACAATTGAACAGGCAAGGGAATGATGTAGGAACACAATACCGTTCTGCTATTTTCTACCACAATGCAGCCCAGAAAGACAAGGCAGTCTACTACGTTAATAAACTCAATGCCGAAAAAGTTTACAAAAACAAAATTGTAACCCAGGTGGTGCCCTTCAAAGTATTTTATAAAGCGGAAGATTATCATCAGGACTATTTTAGCCAAAATGGCAATGAGCCTTACTGTAAATATGTGATACAACCTGAACTTGAAAAATTCAAAAAGGTGTTTAAAGATAAAATCAAAAATAAATGATCAGGCGATGAAAACATTCATTTTAATTGCAGCAGTATGCTTATTCTCCTTTACGCGGGTTAATGCACAGCATCTGAAATCTGTTAAAGGCCACGAGAATAATCCATATTACTCCAATACAGATACTAAACCCCTGAAGGTTTCCAATACAGTATGGAAAAAGATTCTGTCGACTGAATTGTATGCTGTTGCCAGGGAACAGGCAACAGAACAACCATTTACAGGTCAGTACTGGAATCAGGATGCTAAAGGAACCTATTACTGTGCAGTTTGCGGAAATGTATTGTTTAAATCGGATGCTAAATTCTCCAGTACTTGTGGCTGGCCCAGTTTTTTTGAACCCATAGGAAAGAAAAGCGTAATTTACAGAGAAGACAATTCGCATGGCATGCAGAGAACAGAAGTGCTTTGTGCCAGATGTGGATCTCATCTCGGACATATCTTTGATGATGGGCCTCCGCCAACCGGTAAAAGATTTTGTATGAATTCTGTTTCGCTGGATTTTGAACCAGACAGATAAGATTTGAGAATTAGCCTGGGTTATTTTTAATGCTTAGGAAAGCCATCAATGCAGCTAGAAAAGCCAGCCCTGCAGCTACTTTCATGATCTTCCCATAGGCATTGATAAAACTGTTGTGATAAACTACTTTTATTTGTTTTTTAACGGATGGAGGGAGATCTGCTGGTGCTTTAGCATCTCCCAGATTAATGGCCTGGCTGAGAATGAGCTGCTTCTGTTGTGGGTGCAGAGGAAGACTGATCAGTTCTTTTTGTAATGCTCCTGTAAAGAACAAAACGGCCAGCGCGCCAAGAATTGCATTGGCAAACACGCCTGATATCCTTGAAATGGCATTATTTATGCCAGATGCGGTTCCGGAAAATTGATCACTCACCGCACCCATTACTGCTGCGGTAAGTGGAGCGACAGTAAGTGACATGCCGAATCCAAAAACAAGTATTCCGGGGAAAAAAGTGATCCAGTAATCTGAGGCACCCCGGGTCTGCTCTACAAAAGACAACATCAATAATCCCGCCCCGGCAAGAAAAGGTCCGAAAATCAGAAATAACCGGGGGCCATATTTATCTGCCAGACTGCCAGCAAAGCGAGCGTTCACGACCATGAAAATAGTGAATGGCAGAAAGGTCAGTCCGGATTGAAGCTGGGTATAGCCTTGTATCTGAACCATGTTTAAAGAAAGGAATAACATTCCTGCACCAAGTCCGGCATAAAGGAAAAAAGTGAGCAGGTTGGTTCCGCTAAAGATCTTATTCTGGAAGAGGCGCAATGGCATCATCGGTTGAGGACTTTTGTATTCTATAAAAAGAAAGACCAAAAGTAGTATAAGGCCCGCTGTGATTGGGCCATAGCCCTGGATGTGGTTAAAACCAACAGCTGGGATACGCAGGAATCCGAAAGTGAGCAGGGCCAGGCCAAAAGCAATCGCTGTTGCGCCTTCAAAATCGAGTCTTTTTGGACTGGCCATGTCTCTTGTTTCCCGTACTTTAAATGCTAAAATAAGCAGTACAAGAACCCCTATAGGGACATTGATGAAAAATATATAACGCCATAAACCGGCATCTGCCAAGGCTCCTCCAAGTGCAGGTCCACCCATAGTAACCAGTGTAGTTGCAGCAGACCAGGTTCCGATGGCTTTGCCTCTTTCTTTTTCATGGATAGAGGAAGAGATCAGAGATAAGCTCCCTGGGATCATAAAAGCGCCGCCTATGCCTTGTACAACCCTCAGGATGATCAGCATAGGCGCTGAAGAGGAAATTCCACAGGCTGCTGAACCAAGAATGAAAATAAAGATTCCGGCCATGAAGATCTTCTTACGGCCAAAATGATCTCCCATTGTACCACCGATCAGGATCAGTGCGGCAAGCATAAGCAGGTAGGCGTTAAGTATCCAGAACAAATCAGGGCCGGATGCATGTAGGCTCTGCTGTAGAGAAGGTAAGACCACATTTAAGGCCGTAGCATCTATAAAGGCCATAGCAGAGGCCATTATGGTAGAAGCCATTATCCATTTGCCTGCTGTGCTTTGAAGTGCTACTGTTGCCATAATCAATTGGATGATTTCATTTACTAAATATACCTAATTATCCAGATCCTGATGTCATCTGCATACCTTCTTCATACCATGTTCGCAAAAAAGTCCTTTAACCCATGTTTGTATGAGGTTTATGCGAAGAAAGTATGAAGATAGGCGAAGGAAGCAGTATCTCTGTCTCGTCCTGATATAGCTTAACATCGCTATTTGATAATCCTGAAAAAACAGGGCATGATTGTTTTTTAATCCTGAATGGACTTAACGTCCGGATTAAGCTAATATAGGTATAGCTTGTTCA
>Ga0182008_10001587_pt1 | contig 15137 bp, 10 predicted proteins | sample Sormic07211129_1_FD_120482 | JGI IMG/M metagenome (GOLD analysis project Ga0182008, IMG submission 120482) | Rhizosphere microbial communities from Sorghum bicolor, Mead, Nebraska, USA - 072115-129_1 metaG | ecosystem: Host-associated > Plants > Roots > Rhizosphere | place: USA: Nebraska...
GCGGACCGAAAAAGGTCAAGGCCTCGGGCAAAGCCGTTGGCGTGAAGAAGAAAAAGGTCGACGCCAAGGGCGACAAGAAGAAAACCGGCGCCAAGGCACCGACCAAACGCAAGATCGCCAACCGCCCGAAGACCGACGCCCTGTCGCTGGTCAGCAAGGACGGCATGGCCCCGCTCAAGCGCCGCAAGCCGGAAGCGCCGGCTGCTGAATAACGCGCCGTAGCGACCCCATAAAAAAACCGGACCCCTGTCCGGTTTTTTTTCGCCCGCGGATTGCAACGCGATCCTCTGTAGGAGCCAGGTTGCTGGCGATGGCGTCTGTCCAGTCAATCAATAAGTCGACTGATCCACCGCCATCGCCAGCCAGCTGGCTCCTGCAAAATCAGCTTTCGGCTTTTTTGTCTGCCGTTTCGAGTTCCTTCATACGCTGATCAATCAACTGGCACTTGTCCGGCAAATCCGCGCTGGCCGTGCCCAGGTCCATCTTCTGCAGCTCGTCATTGATCTCCTTGGCTTTCTTCGGATTTTGTTCGGTGAGTTTCGTCACTTCCTTGGCCAGTTGTTCACGTTTGGCGTTGGCTTCCTCGGGCGTGCAAGCCCAGGCGGGAAGGGCGCAGGCCAGGGTAGCGGCGAGAGTGAATTTCAGCAGAGTTCTCATGAGGGCCTCGATTCCGTTTTGGGCGGTTAATCGGTTGAGGCTTCGAAGGGATGAAAGTTCACTCATCATCTGACTGTGCCGTTCGTCGGATCCATTTTTCGAGCGGATCCAATAATTGACGCCAGAATAGTGGCCATCTAGTATCGCGCCACTATTTTGATATCAGTCCTTGTTTCGAGGGATCGAACATGTTTTCACCCGCCACTGCGGCGAGGTTGTGTGTGGCATTGCTGTGCCTGTCTGCGCTGAACGTTGCCCACGCCGCACCCACTCCGGGTGAAACCGACCTCATCCGCGAACGCCAGGATCGCCTGCTCGAAGAGCAGCGCCGCCGTCTCGAGGAACTCCAGGAATTACCCGGGAAAGCAGCAAAACCGGTTCCGCCGGCGGCACCCTCCGATACCCATTGCTTCCCGATCAAGGACATCGAACTCAAGGGCGCCGACAGCCTCTCGGACAACGAAAAAAACCACCTGCTCAAGCCTTACATCGGCCAGTGCCTTGGCGTCCCCCAGCTCAATGAACTGCTGAAGGTCATCACCAATCACTACATCGAAAAGGGTCTGGTCACCAGCCGCGCATACCTGCCTCAACAGGATTTGTCCGGTGGGCACTTGAAGGTGCTGGTAGTCGAGGGCCGGCTTGAAGGGTTGAAAGGTGCGGACGGCAGCCAGCTCTCGGACCGTGAACTGGCGATGGCTTTCCCGGGCAAACGCGGTGAGTTGGTCAACCTGCGTGAAATCGAGCAGATGGTCGATCAGCTCAACCGTTTGCCCTCGAACCAGGCACAGATGGAGTTGATGCCGGGCCATAACGTCGGCGGCAGCGAAATCCTGGTCAAGAACACTCCGCAAAAACCTTGGCGCGCCGGTTTGTCGCGCAGCAACGACGGCCAGCGCAGCACCGGTGAGCAGCAATGGCGTACGACACTGGACTGGGACAGCCCGCTGGGTCTGGCCGATCAACTCATGCTACGCGGCGGTCACGATGCAATGACCGATCACCAGCACACCTCCAACAGCGCATTGCTGAATTACAGCCTGCCGTGGGGCTGGTGGAATTTCAGCTACGCCTACAGCCAGAACGAGTACCGCTCGCAGATCGCCGCCAACGGTTACAACTTCAAGCAGACCGGCGACAGCGAAAACCATCAGTTGCGTGCTGAACGGGTGATCCATCGCGATGCGCTGAGCAAGACCTCCCTCAGCCTCGGTGTCTCTCACCTGCGCAGCAACAACTTCATCGAAGACAGCAAGCTCAAGCTCAGCAGCAACCGACTCAGCGAAATGCAGTACGGCATCAACCACGGGCGGCGGATCGGCAACGCTTTCGTCAACGTCGACCTTGGCATGCAGGACGGCATCGGGGCCTTCGACGCGCAAGGTAATGATCACCCCGGCCCCGGCAGGCCGGATGCGCGCTACCGCAAATACACGGCCACCGCGTCCTGGCTGCAACCGTTCAAAGTGTGGGGCGAGTCCTTCAGTTTCACCAGCCTGATGACCGGCCAGCGCAGTGAAGACGTGCTGTTCAGCCCGTCACGCACCAGCCTCGGCGGACAATCGTCGATTCGTGGCTACAAGGATCAGTCGCTGTCCGGCGACAGCGGCGGTTACTGGCGCAACGACCTGCGCTGGAGCCGTCCGGTAACCCTGGAATGGCTGCGTCCGGTGTTTGCCGAATACGGCACCAGTCTCGGCTACGACCAGGGCGTGATCCGCGGCGACCGCTACAACGGCGATCAACACGGGCGCATGTCCAGCAACTCGCTGGAATTGTTTGCGCGCGGCCAGCATGTCGCTGCGAGCGTGACCTTCGCCCATTCCCTGGAACGTCCGGCCACCCTGACCGAGCGTGAGTCACCGATCTATTTCAGCCTGGATTTCTTCCTCTAATTTCGCTGCATCGAGACCTTCCACATGGACGTTCGCCAGTTTGCTTTCCTCGCTCGCCAGCCCTCTGCCACCGTGAAAACCCGTGAGCATTTCTGGGGCCTGCCCAAGCGCGGACTGGCGTTCCTGCTGGCCAACGTCATGTTCTGGCAGCCGCTGTGGGCCCAGGCCGACGGCATCGTAGTCGCCACGCCGGGCACCACGCTGGACCATGCCGGCAACGGCGTGCAGATCATCAACATCGCGACCCCGAATGGCAGGGGTTTGTCGCACAACCAGTTTCACGATTACAACGTCGGCGCCCAGGGGCTGATCCTCAACAACGGTTCCACGCAGACCTCGCCCTCGCAACTGGGCGGCATCGTCATCGGCAACCCGCACCTGAAAAACAGCGGCTCGGCGCAAACCATCCTCAACGAGGTCATCGGCGGCAGCCCCAGCCAATTGCGCGGTTACACCGAAGTGGCGGGGCAGTCGGCTCGGGTCATCGTCGCCAACCCGTATGGCATCACGTGCAATGGTTGCGGTTTCATCAACACGCCGCGCGTCACGCTGACCACCGGCAAACCGGTGCTCGATGGTAACGGTCGCATTGAGCGCTTTCAGGTGGATCAGGGCAGCATTGCCGTCGAAGGCGCCGGGCTCAATGCGAGCAACGTCGACCGTTTCGAAATCATTACTCGCAGCGCGAAGATCAACGCCGAGATTCAGGCGAACAACCTGACCATTGTCGCCGGTCGCAATGACGTGAACGCCGACAGCCTCAACGCCACGGCCCGAGCCGACGATGGCAGCGCCAAGCCGCAACTGGCCATCGACTCGTCAGCGCTGGGCGGCATGTATGCGGGGGCGATCAAACTGGTGGGCACCGAAGCCGGGGTCGGCGTCAAGATCGCCGGCAACCTGGCGGCCAGTGCCGGCGATATCCAGATCGACGCCAATGGGCAACTGACGCTGGCGCAGGCATCGGCTGCCGGTGCTGTGAATGTCACCGCTGCCAGCCTGGAAACTCAGGGCGCGGTGTATGCCGGCAGCCACATCAACATGAATACGGTCGGCGATCTGAACAACAGCCAGAAACTGGCGGCGCGGGACAGCATTAGTCTGAACGCTGGCGGACAGTTGTCCAGCAGCGGCGATGTTGAAGCAGGGGTCAACGCTGACAACAGTCGCAACAGCAACGGCGATGTTTCCCTGGCCGCGAAGACGCTGATCAACACCGCCAACATCGTCGCCAGTCGTCAACTGACGGCAAGGGTTCAGACCCTGAACAATAGCGGTGGCAGTCTCAATGGTGCCGCGGGTGTCGCAGTTACCGCCAGCGACGCAATGTCGAACCAGAACGGCCAGTTGTCCAGCACCGGTGCTGTCAACCTGATCGCCGACAGCTTGAACAACACCAACGGTCAGTTGGTCAGCAACCAGACGCTGACACTGGCTGCCAATCAAATTACCAACCAGACCGGTTTGATCTCGGGCTGGCAGGGATTGAATGTCACGGGCGGCAGCCTGGACAACCGCAATACAGGCACGCTGTCCAGCCGCAACGGCGATGTCGCCGTGACGCTCAGTGGTGCGCTGATCAACACCCAGGCAGGCGCCGTGGTCAGTCAAAAGGCCCTGCGTGTCAAAGCGGCGAGTGTCGATAACCGTAGCGGCATTCTTTCCAGCGCCGGCGAGCAAAAGGTGTCCGTTGCTGGCCTGTTCGACAACAGTGCCAATGGCTTGCTGGACAGCGGCGCGTTACTGACGCTGCAAGCAATGACGCTGGGCAACGCGGGCGGAAAGCTCAGCGGGCTGCAGGCCATGAGCATCACTGTTGCTGATCTGGACAACAGCTCGGGCAGCATAGCTGCCAGTGGTGCAATCACCCTTGATCTTCTTGGCACGCTGACCAATACCGTCGGTACGCTGTCCAGCGGCGGCGACCTCTTGCTAACGCGTGCGGCGCAAGTGAACAACCAGGGCGGCAAGATCACCAGCAAGACCCTGCTAACCGTGCTCACGGGGGGGCTGAATAACAGCCATGGCGGCACAGTAGGCGCCAACGATGTCTTGACGATTACGGCCAGCGGCGTTTTGCAGAACGGCATCAACGGTCTGATTGATAGCCAGAATGGCGATTTGATCGTACAGGCCGACAGCCTCGACAACAGCACTGGCAGCTTACAAAGCCATGCGGCTCTGAAGTTGATCATCAACCAAGCGCTCAGTAGCGTTGAAGGGAAAATTCTCGCTCAACAAGGTGATCTGAACATAACGGCCGGTGCTGTCGACAACCGCGGCGGGGTGCTTGCAAGCCTGCAGGGTGCGTTCATCAGTCAAGTTACCGGCGTGTTGAAAAACGGTTACGACCTCAACGGCAAAAGTGGCGTCATTCAGGCCCAGAGCCTCGATCTGCATGCCTTGGCCGGCCTCGATAACAACGGTGGTCATATTTCGGTGCTGAGCGGTAAAGCTCTGATCACTGCAAAAAACATCGACAATCGGGATGGCGTGCTCTTCGCTAAAAACGTGGTCACTGTCTCCGGGGGGGACTTCGATAACAGCGGCTCAACGGGTGGGAAAGTATCGGGCGAAAGTATCGAGTTAAGTCTCGACGGTGCGCTGAATAACACGCGGGGAATTATCGAAAGCGCCCGCGACCTTGCCGTCAGCGCAGCGAGCCTGAACAACCAGAATGGGCAAATCCGTGCCTTGGGCAGCACCGGCCTGACGCAGTTGGACATCAGGGATCTGTTGGATAACCGCAACGGTACGCTGGAAACCGCCAATACCGACCTGAGCCTCAAAGCCGGCAACTTCCTAAATGCCGGCGGCAGTGTGCTGCACTTGGGCATAGGTAACTTTGGCTTATCCATGGCCAACATCGCTGGCGCCGGGGGCCGTTTGGTGACCCGAGGCGACCTGACCCTCAACGCTGATAGCTGGACCAATAACGGCGTATTGCAGGCCAATCGACTGACCGTCAATGTCGGCAACTTCACCCAAACCGCTAATGGTCAACTGCTGGCCTCCGACAGTTTTAGCGGGAGTGGGGTCAATTGGCTTAATGACGGGCTGCTTGCCAGTAACGGCAATTTTGCCTTGAGCCTGAGCGGTGCTTATAGCGGCAACGGCCACATGAGCAGTGTTGGCAAGCTTGGGCTGAGTGCCGCGCAGATCGACACTACCTCTGCGGCCAGCATTACGGCTGGCACGATCGGTAGTGTCAGCAGTACTGGAAGCCTGACTAACCTCGGGCGTCTGACTTCAGCCGGGGCGTTGACCGTCACCGCCGCCTATCTGAACAACCAGGGAGCGCTCGGCAGCGGTGAAAACCTTCGTGTGAACGCTACGTCCCTGATCAATCAGAACGGGCTGATTTTCAGCGGTGGCGATATGGCGTTACGGGTGAATGACTTCACCAATCGTTACGCGGATGTTTACAGTCTTGGCAGTATCAGTATCGCCAAGGATGACAACAATGGATTAAGTACATCGATCTCCAACGTGTCGGCGTCTCTCGAAAGTGTCGGCGACCTGAGCCTGGCGGCCGACTACATCGAGAATCGCAAGGACGTGTTCCAGGTCACGGGCAAGTTGTTGTCCGCCGAGATCGGTGTCCAGTGCTACAGCTGTTCTTCATATAACCCCCTTGCCCCATTGGGATCTGCCAGCTATGCGGTCTGGGTGGAAAACTACCAGTCGCAGATTGTTCAGGATTCAGCATCAGCCACTATGACGGCTGGGCGAAACTTTTTGGCCCGCGGCGGCGAGTTACTCAATCAGGCGTCGACCCTCAGTGCAGGGAATGACCTCACGTTCAACCTGCAGAACTTTACGAATAAAGGGGCTTCCGTAGGCGACTACAGTGTGCGGCGATCTATTGCACTTTCTGCTGGTCAGCAGAATGGCGATCTTGATCTATGGACGTCGATCATGGCTTACAACGCTGCCAATGACCCTTCCTACGATCCAGGATCATTGGGGTATGTCGGCGGCAGTGATCCCACATTTTCAAGGCCAAATATCCACTTTTGGAACAGTTCCGGCTCCGAGTCGTTAGTACAAGTTGCGCCCCACCCAGGCGGCAAAAATCTGGAAACCTACATCAGATTCGGTTCAGTAAATATCGCCGTGTCTGCCGGTTCCCTGTGGTTCAACTTTGCGTTACCTCATTACGCTGACGGTGTTCGGACCGCTGCGCCGGGTGCGATTCAGTACGCAACCCCCTTCGAAACCCTGGTGACTTACACCAGCCCATCGTCCTACGCTCATGCGGTTGTGCAAGGCGGCGGCGCGGTTAACATCAATGCGGCGCAAAATCTCACCAACAGTGTTGTCCGCGAAGGGGTGGACATTGGCACCAACGCTTCACGTGTTGGCTCGACCCAGCTCAGCGGTCATCCAGCCCCGACCATCATCAACCTCAACGCTCAACTACCCCCCGACCTGGCCCAACAGCAGATAAACCCTTTGACCCTGCCGGGTTTTATCCTGCCCACCGGTCAAAATGGCTTGTTCCGCCTCAGCGGCGCGGCATCAAGCATTGGCGTCAGCCAGGCAGGGGCGCTGTCGAGCAGTGCCGCCGCCAGGCCGCACAAATATCTGATCGAAACCAATCCGGCGCTCACCGACCTCAAGCAATTCATGAGCTCGGATTACCTGCTGAGCAACCTAGGCTTCGACCCGGACATCAGCGCCAAGCGTCTAGGTGATGGTCTGTACGAACAACGCCTGATTCAACAAGCCGTGATCGCCCGTACCGGCCAGCGCTATATCGACGGCCAGACCACTGATGAAGGTCTGTTCAAATACCTGATGAACAACGCCGTCGCCAGCAAGGACGCACTCAATCTGTCGATGGGTGTCAGCCTTACCTCGCAACAAGTTGCGGCACTTACCCACGACATCGTCTGGCTCGAAGAGCACGAAGTGAATGGCGAAAAAGTGTTGGTTCCGGTGCTCTATCTGGCACAGACCGAAGGTCGTCTCGGCCCTACCGGCGCGCTGATCGCGGGCAAGGATGTGTCGCTGATCGCAGGCCAGAATCTCGATAACATCGGTACGTTACGCGCTACCAACAGTTTGTCAGCGACAGCGGGCAAAAACCTGGTCAACAGCGGCCTGATAGAGGCGGGCAACCGTCTTGATGCGCTGGCAAACAATGATGTGGTGAACAAGGCCGGCGGCATCATCGCAGGCCGCGACGTGAGTGTCGCCGCGAAAACCGGTGATGTGGTTAACGAGCGAACGCTGACCACCCTCGACACTATGGCGTTCGGCATTTTGCACAAGGAGTTCGCCAACACCGCTGCGAGTATCGAAGCGACCAATGACCTCAGCCTGTCGGCAGGCCGAGACATCAACAACATTGGCGGTGCGCTGCAAAGCGGTCGAGACATGAATCTGGATGCCGCAGGGGACGTCAACATCGTCGCGCAACAGGTCAGCAACAGTTCGTACCAGAGTGCCAACCACAACAGCAGTGACACCACTCAACTGCGGGCTACCGTCAGTGCGGGTCGTGACGTGTTGGTTAAGGCGGGCCGCGATATCAATGTCGTTGCCAGTGACGTAGAGGCCAAGCGTGACATCGCGATGGATGCAGGGGAAAACCTGACCATCAGCTCGGGAACGGATGAAGAACATTCGCTGAAGAAAAGCAAGAAAGTGACCCGGCAGGAAGATCATGTCAGTCAGGTCATGTCCGGGGTGACGGCAGGTGGCGACGTGGCGCTCAGTGCAGGCCAAAACCTGGCGGTGATCTCCAGCCGGATCACTGCTGGCGATGAAGCGTACCTGGTGGCGGGAGACAGACTCGACATCCTCGCGGCGCAAGACACGGATTATTCGCTGTATGACATGAAGAAAAAGGGGAGTTTCGGCAGCCTCAAGACCCGACACGATGAAGTGACGAAAAATACCTATATCGGTAGTGAAATCACGACTGGTGGCAACCTCACATTATCCAGTGGCGGCGATCAGCGCTATCAGGTGGCCAAGCTCGACAGCGGCAAGGACATTGTTATCGATAGTGGTGGCTCGATCCTTTTTGAGGGGGTGAAAGACCTTCATGATGAAAGCCATACAAAGAGTAATAACGACGCTTTCTGGACTTCATCCAAAGGCAAAGGCAATACCGACGAGACGTTCCGTCAGACTCAGATGGTGGCTGCTGGCAGCATCACGATCAAGGCGGTTGAAGGCCTGAGGATCGATATCAAGCAGGTCACTCAGGAAACAGTCAGCCAATCCATCGATGCGATGGTCAAGGCAGATCCGAAATTGGCTTGGCTAAAGGATGCCGAGGCAAGGGGTGATGTGGACTGGAGGCAGGTCAAGGAAATCCATGAGTCGTTCAAGTACAGCAACTCGGGATTAGGGCCGGCTTCGCAGTTGATCATTGCGATTGTCATGGCGGCTATTGTCGGACCCGCGGCATTGAGCGCCATGACCGCCAGTATGGGCACAATCGGGGCCGCAGGACTTGCCGCTGTAGCTACGGGTGCTGCAACGAATGCTACAACCAGTTTTATCAATAACGGAGGAGATCTGGGGGCGGTGTTCAAGGACGTCACTTCCTCGGCTGCCGTTAAGGGGTATGTGATCTCGGGTGTGACAGCTGGTTTAACAGCGGGTGTTTTCGATGGCCTTGTAAAAACAACGACGACTTCTACAGGAAAAGTCATCGCCGATCTGAGCAATCTAGAGGGGATTGGGCGGTTTGCCGGTAATCAGATATTGCAAGGCCAAACGTCTGCATTATTGGGTAAAGCTCTTGGACAAGGTGGAAATGCGAGTGACGCCTTAAAAACGGCCTTGTTTAATACTTTAGCGGCGGCCAGCTTCAATGCAGTAGGCCAATACACTAAAGGTGTTTTCGACGACGGCTCTGTGCAAAAGATCGCTATTCACGCAATGGTGGGCGGCTTGCTGGCAGAAGTGACTGGCGGAGACTTCAAGACAGGCGCCATGGCGGCAGGAGCGAATGAAGCGCTAATTGGGTATCTGGACAACCTGGTAAAAGGCGATGAAAACCTTTTGACAATGAGTTCCCAGATTGTTGGCGTGTTGGCCGCTACGGCGCAAAAAGATGTCGATGCAAGCAAACTAGAGACGGCGGCCTGGGTTGCTAAAAATGCTTCGCAGTACAACAGGCAGTTGCATAAAGAAGACAAAGAAATAGCCGCACAGCTGGCTGCTCGCAGTGGTGGGAAATATACCGCTGAGCAAATAGAAGAACAGCTGCGGCTGTCTGGAGTGAAGGGAACAGACATTCAAGCAGGTCAAATCGTCGCTACCAAGGATGGGATCTACGACACCTCGGCAAAATGGCTGGATTTGGGTAATGGCCAGTACGTCCAGCAATTGGCAAAACTCGACCTTGAGCTTGTCGCTTATATCCAGTCATCGAACAGCAACTACACATGGGCGGCTTTCCCCGTTGCACCTGATTACGACTGGAGCAAAACACCGAATGTGAGTGACGAGGTGCGTGATCGTCTTTCAGGGCGTGTGCTTGATGCTCAAGGCGGTTTCCGTGCATCTGTCCTTGTAGATGGAGAGGCATTCACCCCACGTTTCAATCCTTGCGGTGTCGCTGAGTGTGTTGCAAGTGGGACCGGCCTGGACCTGAAAGATCCCGAGACGCAGCGCTGGATCAGTGCAGGGAACGCAAAGGCGGTAAAAGATGCCCTTGCAGTCGGGGCGCTGGCGCCTTTGCCTATGGCGTGGATTGGTAAGGTTTTGGGCTCTGTTTTTGGAAGAGAGGTTGCAGGAGAGGCGCTGGTTGGAGGAAGCTTGGGGGCCGTTACAAAAGGTGGTAACGCGGCCCCTAATTTTTACACCAGAGCATCTGGGGAGACTGTTCCGTCAACAGGATATAGGTATGTTTCGTCTGATGCTCCGTACCTCCAAGAGTTGCTCTCCTCGGGCACAATCCCCGCGAACGGCCGAGGTACTTATATTTCATTTGATAACCTCGGCTCCGGGGCTGCTGGGAAACTGCAGGTTCCGCATGATGCTGCAATTAAAATTGAGTTTGATACAAAACAAATACTGGATGACGTTAAAATCCCTAACGGACAATGGGGCAAAGCTGATCACCTTGAACCTATCACTACGGACTTTCCACAGTTTGGACCTGGCGGAGCGACTCAGGCAGTTACCACGAAGCCGATCCTCGTGAATAAGGTGATTGATACAAATACTGGGAAGGTACTTTATGATCGTGGAAAATAGACATGATTGGGAAGTAGCCTTCAGAGGGCTACAGCGATTTTTTGATGAAGGCATGAGTCTGTGGTCGAAAGATAAATTTTTCTTGTTGTTTCCAAATGAAGAGGTCGCAAGTAGTAGTTATGTAATCGAGCAGTTAACTGATCTTGAAAAACAAGGAGCTATCTCATTTGTAGGTGCTGATGAACTGTATATTAAAGTTATAAATATTTAGATGATGTAGCAGGTATAGCTAGTGTAAAAGGTGTAGGCGGTAAAAAGGAGCAGAAGTTTCCACAGTCGGTGGTGCAGGGGCTATCGAAACTGCCTCCAAGAGTATTAAATCCTTTACGTTATGGGATCGAACGCAAAGGTGCTTAAATACGAGGAGGTTGTGCGCGTTGACGTGTCATTGCTTAAAACGATCTCCATTTTTAATTTTTGCGGATAAATCAGCTTTAATGGATGGCGGACAGAAGACAGATGGCCCTTACCTGCTGGAGAATCGCGGCTATGACTCCGACCTGAACATCAAGCGGCTCGGCGATGGCCTGTACGAACAACGCCTGATTCAGCAAGCCGTCGTCGCCCGCACCGGTCAGCGCTACATCGACGGCCAGCCCAGCGACGAAGGCCTGTTCAGATACCTGATGAACAACGCAATCGCCAGCAAGGATGAGCTCAACCTGTCCGTCGGCATCACACTCACTTAGCAACAAGTCGCGGCGCTGACCCACGACATACTCTGGCTAAAAGAACCGTAATTTGACCCCGAAAACCTGCCGACCTAGTATGCGGCATCATTACGCCATTACTACAGATTCAGGGACTAAGCATGCTGTCCAGAGCCATCACGGCAAGCCTCCTACTGGCATTAACCGGTTGTACCAACATCAAAGTCGACCCCGTCGCCCCGCAATACAAAATCACCCAACTCTGCATCGAAGAAAACCCGAAAGTGGTGGTCGGCGATTTCGTTGACGGCCTGCAGACGCTTCTGCGCAAGCACAACATCGACAGTCGGCTTTACGCCACGCCCATCCCGAGCAGCTGTGAGTATCGTCTGACGTATACCGCCATTCGCTCGTGGGACTTTTCCGCGTATTTGTCCGATGCCAGTGTCCGGCTCTACAAGGGCGATCAACAGATCGGTTTCGGGCAATACCATCTGACGGGCGAGGGGGGATTTGATCCTTCGAAAGTGGCGTCGGTCGAGGAAAAAATGGCTCCGGTGATCAGTCAGTTGCTGGGGCAAAACAAATGAGCAGCGCGATGAAAAGTATTCCGGTGTTGTTGCTCATGCTGTTGTTGAGCGGGTGCGGTCACACCAGTTCCAGCCAGCCTTACTTCGAGCCGCCGGCACCACCGCAGGGCAAGGCGCGGGTTTATATGATGCGGACTCAGGTCATTCAAGGCAGCTTTTATGACAGCGTGTTCAGCGTCAACGACAGTGCTGTGGTCGGGTTGAATGACCAGACCTATTCCTGGGTGTTGGTGACGCCAGGTTTGCACAAGGTTTCCGCCGGTGTGCGTCCCGACCCCCACAACGTTCGCCTGACCCTGCCGGTGGAAGAAGGGCAAGAGTATTTCGTTGAATACACCCAGGAGAACATGGTTGAAATGGTTCGGGTGAAGAGTGCAAAGGACGGGAAGACCATGGTGAAGCGGTATTCGTATATTCCGGTGAAATAGTGGTGCCGGTGTAGAGGACTGCAGAAGTAGAAACGGGCGACCTTGGAGGTCGCCCGTTTTCATTTCAGTGCGGTGATATTAGGGCCTTTATCCGCCGTGGCAGCAGCTCGAAGTTGCCTTGTCTTCGTACCGATCGTGATGCCTGACCCATTCCATGATCTGCTCTTCGTTGCGGCCCTTGGGCATGAGATCGAGGTAGTTGTAGGTGCCGACCAGCATGTCCAGGCCACGGGCATAAGTGGAGTAGGTGTGAAAAATCTCGCCGGCTTCATTGCGATAAAACACGCTGAGGCCTGGGAGTTCTTCTTCGGCGCCGTCGGACTTTTCGTAGTTGTAGGTCGCTTTGCCGGAAGCGACATCTTCTGCCCGGGCCGAGACGCCGAAGTCGTAGTTGAAATCGCAGCCTTCTGACGACACCCAGTCGAATTTCCAGCCCATGCGCCGTTTGAATGCCTGGAATTCGGCGAACGGAGCGTGGGAAACCGCCACCACCGCGACGTCATGGTGAGCCAGGTGCTGATTAGCGCCGTCGATGTGGTCGGACAGAAATGAGCAACCGGGGCAGCCTTCATCCCAGCCGGCGGCGAACATGAAGTGGTAGATCACCAACTGACTGCGGCCGCCGAACAGGTCCGCCAGTTTCAATTCACCGTGGGGCCCCTGGAAGTGGTAGTCCTTGTCGATTTTCACCCAAGGCAGGGCACGACGTTCGGCGCTGAGCTTGTCGCGTTCGCGGGTGAAGGCTTTTTCGTGGGCCAGGTGTTGTCTGCGGGCAGCGAGCCATTCTTCTCGCGACACGACCGGATGGTTCTGAATGTTCATCGGGTGTTCTCCTGCGCAACGCTGGGAGGTGACTGACACAACCTTGTCGTTCGACCTGTTGCCAATTCGACATACCGCCGGTCAGCACCGTTCAAAACCTGCGCTGAACGGCTGCGAGCGCTGCCGGTCACAACCAATGAAGGCCATCACACTCACGGGCCTTGGAGGTTGAACAGGATGACGACTTATAACTGGGATTTGATCGAACGTTTGCTGCACGAAGTGCAGAAAGAAGAACCCAGCTTCACGCCACGGGCCTATGCCGAGCAATACGCGGCGCAGAAATCCACGGAGGGTGAGCAGACCGAGAACCTGGACCATCTGAAAGCGGTCGCCGGCGAGTACGAAAAGCTATTGTTGACGCGCGGTTATATCGAATCTCTGCCTGAGGAAGAGGGCGGGACTGGTTCGAATTATCGACTGACCCCGCGTGGCTCCAGTTTGCTGAGCCTGATCGATAGCTGTATTCCGGGCAATGATCATCCGCGGCAGGTGCTGGATGAACAGGACGATGCGCTGGATGAAGTGACGTTCGATGAAGTGGCGTCCAAGGCGCAGATAGCCTGATCCACACAAATCCCCTGTAGGAGCTGGCTTGCCAGCGATGAGGCCATAACATCCAATATTAATATTGGCTGTCAGGCCGCCATCGCTGGCAAGCCAGCTCCTACAGGGGATTTGTGCATGACTATTACCCGTGTTGATCTGCTTTGAGGCACTTCAAGTCATTGAAGTCCTTGCGCACCCCTTCGATTTTCTTCAACAGCCGATCACGCTGGGTCGGTGTGCTCTCGGCCATCAAGTCGACAAACAGGCTGCGCGCCTGTGCTTCGGTGTTGGCGTAGGCCTTGCGGTATTCGGGCGTCCATAAACTCTCGCGATTCACCAGAAGCGTCTCGATTCGCTGTGGGAATTCCGGACTCTGCCGTTGCGCAACTGCCGCGCTGAATTGCTTCTGCCAATGAACGCGGTTGGCGATCCATTGGGTGTTCTGGTCGCCCAACGCGTTGGACCAGCTGACAACGCGTTGTTGCTGCGTAGGGCTGAGTGGGCCGAGCCAGTCATCCAGGCGTTTCTCCATGCGCTCGGCGCGCTCCTTGATCTGCTGATCGAGGGACGGTTTCACGTATTCCTGCTGGCGTTTGCGCTGGTCCTTGGCGAAGGCGTCGTTCATTTCCACGACTTGTTTGTCGTCCAGCCCCTGCAACAACTCGATAGCCGACGGGGTGATTTCCCGCGCAGTCTGTGCGATTGCCTGTTTGGCTTCCTGGGTGCGGGCTTGCAGGGCGGCGTCGGTGACCTGATTGGTTTCGACCATCACCTGCAAGCGGTCCAGCCAGTCGAGGTAACCCGGCAGTTGCGTGGTGCAGTGCCAGCTCAGGTGTTCCCTGAGGCGCTCGTTGAACCAGCCTTTCTGCTCGCCGTTCATGTCCAGGTAGTCGCTGAGCGTCCATGGGATGATCACGTCGAGGTTGCGATAGGCCAGGCCCATGCGGCTGCACGCGCCGAGGGCAAGACTGAGGGTTAGGACGACGGTGAGACACTTCAACCAGCGCGACATGGGCGAGTCCTTGCGAAAGCGTAGGTTCTCATGTGAACGCAGGATGAGCCCGCCAGTTCAGCCGATCAATAGAACGCACGTTCAGCCTTGAGGGTGACCAGGCCGTCGCATTGGCTGTTGTGCCCGGAGTAAGCCGAGCAGTCGCTGCCGCTGAGGCTTGAGTCGCTGTAGATCAGGTCGAGGTCGATGCCCATGAACGGCCGGGACAATGTCAGCGACCAGTCGGTGAAACTGCCTACGTAGCCACCGTCCACCGGCACCGGGGTGTTGAGCTGATGAGTGGTGTATTTCATGCTGATCCCGACGCCGAA
>Ga0182008_10001588_pt1 | contig 15132 bp, 15 predicted proteins | sample Sormic07211129_1_FD_120482 | JGI IMG/M metagenome (GOLD analysis project Ga0182008, IMG submission 120482) | Rhizosphere microbial communities from Sorghum bicolor, Mead, Nebraska, USA - 072115-129_1 metaG | ecosystem: Host-associated > Plants > Roots > Rhizosphere | place: USA: Nebraska...
GGCGGAGGGTGAAGAGATAGTCCGCTCCGAAGGGAAACCTCCGGGACAAGCGAATCCCTTGGTTCCAGGTTCGAGTCCTGGCGGGCCCACCAATCATCTACTTGTGCGGCGGCACCTGCGCGGTTAACCATAGTTTGGCCGCTTTGGCCAAACTATGAGTTTCATAAGCATAGTTTGGCCACTACCGTCCAAGACATGGGTGCTTCGCCCATATGGAAATGGGAATGTCCGCTATCGTCCCAGTATGAATTAGGGAACTGGAACCGCGAGCCCCAAGCTACTCAAATGCTGCCAACACAGCAGAAGTTTTCGCCAACATCGTCCCTGGTACGGCAGTTCCACTATTCCGGCCACGCGCGGGCGCTGGAGGCAATGCTGGCTCGGGGAACTTCCAGAGTCGACGACCACGAAGCGAGTTTCGCGCCGCCAGATGAAATCTCTCGCTCGACCGGCGCGGATCACCCCCGCTCCCCGTCGATCGCAACAAAAAGCGCCCATCCACGTAAGCTGGGCAACTATGCTGTTGCTCAAAGGGCGCGCAGCTACAGATCGTCGCCCGCATCAGGCGCTTACATAACAAGGGGGAAGCGATGTCAGCACTACTTGCCTGGCTGGGAACGGCCAAGACAGACATCCTACCGACGGCCATTGTGTCGCTTCTGGTATCTGCGTTCGTCACTTGGGTGGCAAAGCGCTGGGAGACACGTGACACCGCCGAGATCGCCTATCGTTACGAACAGCGCAAGAAACAGCACGAGGTCATTGGCCGCCACTACGGACGGCTCATCGCCGCAGCGAACACGCTGGGCTATCGCATGTGGAATCTCTACACGAATAGCACGCGCGGCTGGATGGCAAGGGGGCGTGACGGTAAGGGCGACGGCTACTACTTCAAGAGCACAGCCTATCGTCTAATGCATTTTTTCGCCCTAGTACGAAGCACCGAAAAGGAGGCCATCCTTCTGGACGGACGCATAGCAAGCCCGAGAGACTACCTTTTCCTCAATTACATTGAGGCCTTCCATTGGGTCATGACAGACACAGCATTGTTCGATGGATTGCCGTACAACCCCGCGATCCAAGGCGATCACTTTTTTGCCGACGAGTTCCGCCGCTACTGTGAGCTCTGCGACTCCAGCGAAGCGCAGCTGACATTTGATACCTTCTCGATGGGACCCTACGTCAACCCGGAGTTGCTGCCGGTCTTAGGGTTCCTAGACGGGCTTACCCCCGAAGAACTGCGTCTTCGCTGGGACAGGTTGATCGCCCTGCATCTATTGATTCAAGCATTCCTCAACGACTTCGGGTATCAGCGCCAGCGCGCGAGCAAGCGAGGTTTTGAAGAAATTGCGGCCCAAGCTCGGAATCAGAGAGTCCTAGCTAATCTTGAGCACTGGCTTCCTCGACATGAACTAGGGAGAAAGGGCGGTACTCGGCTTGTAGCGCAAGCCATTAAGCGCCTAAATCCCCAACGCGAACCAACAGTGGCGGTAGTTGAGTCCGCATGATGGCGACGGCCTTCTGATCCGTTCCGAATGTCCGCTGTAGCTATCGCCACCCGGCCTGGCTTGTTACACCGCACGTCTAACATTGAAGCTTCTCGATACATCACAGATAGCCCGCGCGTTTACCTTTCCACAGTACGGCCTTTTCGTTGTGGCTGAGTTCTGAACTTACCTCTAAGCGTCTTAACTTCGCATGCCTGCTTAGAGCCTGAGATACCAAGAGCCTCGCCACGTGCTTTCGCACCCCGGTTTTTACACATAGATGGTCGACGAGATCATCTTGGCTCTTTATTTGGCCGGCCAAGTACGCATGCATCGGTCCTGAAACAAGGAGCGCCCTGGCTAAACGCTTCGTCTGCTTTCGATCACCGGCGATCCACGCCTGAGCGCGCGCGATGTATGCCTTGCTCAGCACGGGCTCCCGGTACCGTATGAATCCCTTGGAGACGCCTAGCGACTCCGCCAGCACAGAAAGCGAAACAAACGGCGTTCCCTCCGGTCGCGCAATCGCTCGTACAAGGTGTGCATGCACCTTCTTCGCGACTTCTGGCGTGCGACGTGGCTTGAGCGTGATCGGAAGTTTGAAGCCGCTGTACGCGAGTTGGCCAGCCACGCGAGCGGCCCCTTGCGGATCAGCCAGCACATCAACCAGCCTGACTCCGCTGAGGTGGCATCGTTTCAACATGGTGCCCAGCATTGGATTGACCTGAGTCATGCGCCATGATCTAGGGCCCACCCTCAAGGCAGGATTGTGGCGCCCTTTTAGAAAGGGCTCGGCGAGCGACCGAAGCTCTTCGCAAAAGATCATGAACGCCCTTGGGACCGATGTCGTCAATGTTCCGTCGGCAATTGCAGAGACGAGGGCAACACAATCGCTCTCGCCAAATCCTGGGTGCGGCGACTGGACCCATGTAGCAGGCAACTGCACCAGGGATTCGAGGCATTTCGCACAATGAGTCATGCCCGCGAGGGAGTGATAGCAAAGTTGCTGTATGCCGCAGGACGGACAATGGGACACCAGGGCAATGCGATGAACCGGACATCGCTTCATCGCCGCGAGCGTCCACAACAAGCGGTCGTAATGCGTCGAGCCTTCTTTTTCGCTCCAATACATGCAGGCAGGACACCAGGCTCGACCACGCCTTAGCGCGCCATGCGAGACGGTGTCCGCAGCCGCACGGATCGCTAGGATTGTTGTCCGATGAAGATTGGGCTGATGTGCCGCGATGGAGACTACTTTGACGTAGTTCACGACGGCGTCGTTATATCCGCACAATGGAAGACGGTTGCCCTTGTAGAGATAGACATCCTTCAGGTTTACACGTTCGTGGAACGAACTATTCCACCAATCGGCGAGATGGCGCGCCATGGGAATCATCGTGGTCGAATGCAGCTTCGCGAAGCGATAGAAGTACGAGTGAAAATTTTCGACTTCCTCGGTGCCTTCACCCATGGGCCTCAGTGAGAAGTAGTTACTCATCAGCGATCACCGGCAAACCATTGAGGGCGCGGTTCGGATTTCGTTGAAAGGGCCTTTTACGGTTTCCCTTCTTTGCACAATCGTCTTCTGAAACGATGCCTTCCATCGCAGGAGCATTGATCTTGGCAATCGCCCTTTGACCAGCAACGATGTCGCGCCGTATCACGTCATGCTCGGCCTTTGTGGGATAGGCAGCACGTAGAGATGTTTGAGTTATGGCCTTACCACGGCTTGAAACGCTCGCACTCCATAGGATTTTTTCCAAAAGCCCAAATGACCCATTGCTTACATTCAAGAGAATGGTCGCTTCTGAGATCAGCAAGTTCCTAGGGGATACAGAAATGCGCTGGCTGAAGAACTTTAGGATGCTAAGCCACTCGCCCATGTCCGCCTCGCAATCTGTGTATGGTGCGAATTCCACACAGATAACGCGTCCAACAAAGTGCGCGGAGTCAAAGAGTCCTCGATACGCCAGTTCGTATCCGCCGATGAGCACCAATGTCCGGTTGATCGCCAGAAAACATTTGAACGACTGGAGTACGTTGCTGCGAACTTCCCTGTCTTTTGTGTGTGTGAGGTGATGGGCCTCATCCAGTACGGCACGAATGGTCTCTCGTGCATCTAGAGCCGCTCCCACTGCCACTCTCATTGTCCCCTCGTCCCTACCCCGAGAAGGCCTGTAGTGCTGCTGCTCGTCGAGCTCTCCTATATGCATGTATAGGGGATGTTTGAGCGCCTTAAGAATCATCATGATGAGATGCTTAGGTAGGACTCGTCCGTCGTTACTGGTCGCAATCGTGAGCGATATCATCGGCATAAGAGCCGAGCTCTCTGCGTGCAGCTCGTTGCCAAGTGTCTTTACTAAGTGCTCGAAAATGAGTGACTTTCCGATCTGGGTTGGACCGACAAGTACGACGATTTTGTTTCCAGGTGAACTCCTAACCAGTTCCGTGAACATGTCCCGTGTTTTGACATAGTTACGATGCTTGAGTGGCTCTGCAAAGAGCATGGGTTTCATGCAACCTCCTCCATGAACAAGTCGGCGATGTCGTCCATCCGCGGCACTTGGCGTTTCGACGATCGCTTGGCGTTCTGGTACCTGGGAGCTTTCGTCCGGGCCGATGGCGTGCCCACTTTTGCCTCCAAGGCCACTGGCGGTAGCGACAGTCTCCTTTGCTCGTATGCGGCATGCTCCGATTCGAGAGCCATCTGCGCGGCGAGGCTTCGAAGTTGCTGATGGCGTGCGGTGTCTTCGATGACTTGCGATTCGGGAAGGGCACCACAGGCGATGGCATCTGAGCTACGACACACGTGCCACTGACTTTCAAGGCACACATAGGTGACCGATTTGTCGAAAGGTTCAACCCGAATTCGAACATTCTTCTTTGGCCCCCTGTAGTCCAGAAGACCGCGACTGCTATACCAAACCCCGTAAACACGTACGCCGCGCCCCCTGGCTAAGTGGTACGCCTCTTGAGGCGCTTCTACCGCGGTCTGAATGAGAAATGACGTATCGCACCGAATGTGGAGCCCGGCGAAAGGAAACATTTCATCCGACTGTGCCCTTAGCGCAAGCCGGGATTCCATGCCTTGCGGCTTCGGCTCGTGGTTGTATCCGTTGAAGGCATAAGCCTCCAGTGCATCGATGAGTTCATGGAACGTCAAACGTGCACGTTGAGACGCAACGTGCGACCCCGAAGTTTTGCGAGCGTTTGCGACTCCGGGAATGAAGCCTGGGAGGCCTCGGAAGAAGCGCTCTTTGAAAGATCCGAACAGCCGCTCCACCTCCTTTCCGAAGCGTGGATCCTCCGGAGGACGGTCAACGCGTGTGACGCCGAGAGTGGCGAGCATCGTCGTGAAGTGAACGCTTCGAAATTCAGGGCCGCCATCGACCATGATGATTTCCGGAAGTCGACCGTGACGTCGGACGCAGTCTCTTATGACCATGGCACACGACTGGCGACAGGGTGCTCGGAAAGACAGCCATAGCCCCAAGACTTCGCCACTGTAGGCGTCCACCAAAGCGGTCAGCCAAGCGCGCTTTGTCACCAGCTTTCCCGCGAGGCGTCCGACCACCAGCGCAATATCGACGTTGTAATGATCAATATGTGCGACCGAGAAAGCCCGCGTGGCGATGAGTGCTCGTTTCGTCGGATCGATCGAGTCGGCCCCCGCATTGCTCATACGGCGGCCACCGCGCTGAAAGTCGTGGTTCGTGCGGCTCGTGAAATTATTGAAGTAGCGGTAGAACGTAGGTTGCGATACCGGCCTGAAGGCAGACGTACTCTGACGTGCATTTAGCTCAGATATGTATGCGTGATAGGCGTTGGCTGGGGATGTCAGATTCGGATCGCCTTTCGTTTTGTCGATGACTCTAAGTAGAACCTCTCTATGTGCGGGCGCAAACCGGTCCTTTCGGTTGCCGCAAAGATCCCATCGAGGGATAAGCGTACGCGGGTCACCATGAGCCTCCCGAAGCGCTTGGCGATACCGTCGTTCCGACCGAGGAGATTTCCTTTTTTGCGCGCTCGCTTCAAGATTCTTAGCAAGATCGCATGATGCGTATCGGATCGTGAGCTCACCAAGGTACCGGGGGGCTGCGACCTCGGACGTAGGCACGGAGGTGCGCTCATTAAGCGCTTGCTCCAAGCGGAAGCTTGTTTCGCTGACGAGCCGGGGCAGGGTCGGATCCGCGGACACCCAAACCCGGTGGGGCAATGACAGCAAACAATGGTCTAGATCAACGTGTAAGACGTTTTGATCAATAAGCTGGAGTAACGCCGTTGCGTCTGCCGTGCGAAGCTGCGCAAGAACCTCGCCCATTTGAATGACGTCAACGTCTCGGACGATCGCGCAAGCTCGTTCGCGAAGGCCGCAAAGACGCGCCGTGTCGTCGACTTGCCTCACCGAGGCCAGCAGTCGCAAGTTGTCCGCGCGAACCGCCGATATGTCGCTGTTGGCTACTGTGAAGTGCTGGATGCCTAGCGTGCCGAAATATTCCTCTGCTGTTAGATAGTGGAATTTTCCGTTGCGTAGCATCCAATCTTGCGTTCGCTCCCGACAATCCGTCTCAAGCTTGCTGTCTTTTCTGACTTCGTAGATCTCCACGCGATCGTGAAAGACGATCAGAAAATCAGGTGTGTAGGTGATCGGCGTTTTGACGCCCGCTTTGGTCGTAATAACAAGAGGCACGCTTTGCGGCTGATCGAATATGGCCACCACGTCGCGCCGGCGCGACATTTCCAAGAGGAAGAAATATTCACCCGACGCCGATTCGGCCTGCAGCACGACCCCCAGGCGGGGGATCGGCACGTCGCACAATAGATTGCAAACGCGATGCGTCCCCACAACACGGTTAGGTGGCGAGGAAGCCACAGACATCACGTAGGCCTTGCCTTCTTCTGTCAGCCCGATGTGATCAATGTGATCACGTAGCGCGTCCAGCCTCTGGGGCGAAAGATATGTGTTCGATTCAAAGTTCTCTTGCCGCAGTGACACGTCGGTCAGGTTCATCTCCAAGTCCTCCGCTACGGCACCGAATACGGCGCTCGATCGAATGCTCGAAGCCACAGTTGCGGCGCGCCTGCCATGCTCGCGCCTGACAAAGGTCGCACCGGTGCGCATCTCATCGAATTTCGATGAAAAGGGCTTGACTTCGAGGGGGTAGGCTCTGAAGATTGCGGCGAGCGGTTGCTGCAAGTACCCGCCGAATCGAGGAGCTCCGCACGCCCGTGCGGGGCTCTTCTTGTTTCATCGCCTGGAACATCGCCTGGAATCGTTGGCGTTATCCGCTCATGTCGTTGCCCTCCGCTCTGGACGATGGTGGGACTTGGGGCGTGAGCGAGGCTTCTAGCCAGGCCTTGACGACATGAGTGGCTGCAAACCAGCCACGGCGCCCTGGTAGTTGGAACATCTCTATGGGCAGACGGCCCGCCTGTCTGGCCTTGCTGAGCGCCTCGCCTGACCTGAACCCCATGAGGCGCGCCGTTTCAGCCGCACTGAGGATCGGCGCGCGTGGTAAATACAGCTCTAGGCCGACCTGGGGCATGTAGCGCTCGGGCATTGATGCGTCCCTCCGTCCGGTTCTGTCCGGATAAGGCGGCCCTAGCTGGCTCAGCAAAGACCAATCCCGCGATTCGGCGTAGACTGGCACCGATCGCCAGGACTTTCAATAAGTTCTTGATTAGACTGATATATATATCAGTCTAGGATTTTGCCGGTCGATCGCGTCACGGGCGGCTACGCTCTACACGCTACCTGGTGAGGAGCTTTGCGCCGAACTAAATTGTCGGGGTGTCCATGAGCTACTTAGAGAGGATGAGAAGCCTGCCGCTGGAAGCGATCGAAGCACCTGTGCGCAAGGCTGTCGCCGAAGCGGTCAAGAATATTCACGCGCTCGGTCGTGCGACGTGTCATGGCGACGATGGCGGCGTCTACTACCTCTATCCCAACGGGTTGAAGCGTTATCAAACGGAAGCCGATCGTCAGCGTGCGGCGCGCTACCTTTCTGCAGCGCGCTCGGTCGGCGACTACTTCGGGCTGGAGGAGGCAGTTGCGCTTGCGAAGCGGAAAGGCGTGGTAATCCGCGTGCCTGACAAGGCCGATGTCGCCAAGGAGACCCCTAATGAGCTCTCCGCCTTGCTGGACTGGTGGATGCATGAGAGCCCGAAGGAATTGCGCCCAACGCGTCAGATCCTGCAGCAAGTGCTTGCGGTACTTGAGGATCGACTCGATCCCCTTGAGTTGGCGGGAGCGCAGCCGCTACCTGCGGGCACCCGCCTCTTGATCGACGGCGTGCGGAGTATGTTACTTACGACAGCTAAGTGACTGTCCCTCGCGCCAGCGCCACCGCGGACCATTCTGCTCCAAGTGGAAAGCCTGATGCAGGCTTACGCCAGCTGCCTCACCGATGCGGAGCTCTCGTACATTGCTTCCGAATTTCGAGGGGCCTGGGAGCCAGCGCGCGTGTTTGACGAAAATTCTGGGCGAATCACCACGAAGGGAGGCAACTCCCGTTGCCTCCCTTCGTGGTGACATCATGCGTACTGCTTCAACACCCACGTGACAGCCTTGTTGTCGTACGGGGGCATACGGTTCCCATGTGCGATGGGGGCCGTCGTGCTGTACCCGACTGGCTGCCAAACCCCGCTCTCGGGGCAGTTTTCACCGGTCTTAGCGGTCGTACCAAGCGGCTTACGAGTGCTCATAACTGTCTATCTCCACGCTCAAGCCCGCCGACGTCGCCGACTAGAAAAGCTTGACGATTTCGACAATACTCGCGCTTGTCGACATCGTCAAGTATCCTTTGACGAACGCCTCTCATGAAGTTTTCCATGTCCAACGAATTCCCCACCCGCCTGCGCGCTGCCCGCGAGAGTCGTGGTTTCTCCCAGACCCAGCTCGCGCTCGATGCTGGGTTACCTTCTACAACGATTTCCCACTTCGAAGCCGGATCTCGGAAGCCATCTTTCGACAACCTGCGCCGACTCAGCAGAACTCTAAATGTCAGCAGCGACTACCTGATGGGCATCACGGATACGCTCGAGCCCACAGGTGCGGCCTCTCGTATTGCAAGGCATCTAACAAACGCAACTAAGGAAGACATAGCCTTCGTGGAGCAGATGGCTCAAGCAATGGCAAACAAAACAAGGAGCAAGGATGAATGATTACCGTCGTCAGCAAATACACGCCAAAGCGTTAGCTCTGCTGGAGGAAGCCGGTGTGAAATCACTGCCGGTGAGTCCTATAGCGATAGCAGAGCATCTCGATATTGCCGTCCACGCCAAACCCGCCCACGTAGCTGGAGCTTCGGGTTGGCTCATCAAGTCAGGCGAGAGCTTCGCCATCGCCTATGCCACCCACATTCCAAGCTTGGGTTTCCAGAGATTTAGCGTTGCCCACGAGCTCGTGTCATTACTGGATAGACAGCCATCCAGAGCACATCTTCAAGAACGGCGAGATGCACCAGTCCCATGCTGGCTTCGAACAAGCCGATCCGATAGAACTGGAAGCCGACTACTTCGCCTCATGTTTACTGATGCCAGGTTCGTTATGCAAGAAGCTTATCTGGCAGAACAAAGATGGCCTTGCGGCAGTCAAGGCCCTTGCGGACCATGCAGAAGCCTCTCTACCGGCTGCGGCCATTCGATATACAGAGTTGAGCCGCATACCTTCCGCAATCATCATGAGCCACAACGGAGTGGTCGAGTATTGCCTCGATAGCGGGCTCCGGAAAGAAGCAGGCTGGCCTCGCGGAATTAGTCGAGGCACGCGAGTTGTGGCACGTACCGCAACGGCAAGGATTGCTGGAAACCCAGACGCTGTTGCCACATGTGCGGAAGACAGCGATGAAGCTGAGGTCGCTGACTGGTTTGCAGGCGCCAATCCCAAGCTGACGTTGCAAGAGGAGGCTATCGGTCTAGGGAGCTACGGTCGAGTGCTTACCCTCCTGACTCTAGACGAAGTCGATGAGGACGAGGAAGAAACGGAGTGGGAGGAACCACGCTTTTGACGTTGACGATGTTCGCACGCTACAGCGCTACTCTTGGGGAACTTCACCCCTCCTCTTGACCACAGTCTTGTTAGTGATCCGCCGATTTATTTTTTGCTTCCAAGCCAGCTGCTTGGCGCTCAACTTTCTCTTCCTCGCGGTAGACACCAAAAACTCATATTCCCCATCAAAGAGATAACCGAGCCGCTGCGCGTGCTGGACCAGATCAAGATTTGCGTTGGCCGTGTCGTCCTTGGCGATTCGGCGAAGCCCTGCGAAAGTGTTTCCGGTATCGATACGTAAGAATCGGTTGATGCAAACGTTACCGACATACGTTGTACGTCCGGTCTTCTGATTCTGAATATAGCAATGCTCCTTGATATCTTGACCACAAGGACATTGATCGAACTCCTCACTGATCTCGATACCGATGAGCTTCCATTCGCGGCTCGCCAGCTCAAAATCACTGGCGTGAGACATAGGCATGATGTGAGCTTTAAGCCTCTCAAAATTATGGGTCTCCATCTATCCTCCGTGGATCAGGACAAGCGCTCAAGCCGGGCCCCGGCGGCGTGGAGCAAGCCCCACGCGCAGGAGGCAGGAAGGGCGAGTGAGGAACGAGTCCCAGCTTGGTTCCACGGACTCCCGCGGAGATGGCCCTTCGCTTGGCTTTGTCGCATCACATGGCGATGAAGGTGAAGCCCTTCAACATGCCTCGCACCTGGCGACTGACTTGAATACGTCTCGATGGACGATAGCTACGCAGTAACGCCAGGCGCCCCTTCCTCCGCAGCCTGTTCGTCCTCCTCTCCCCACATCGCCCAATAGTGTTCCATCTGGTTAGTCTTTTCAAACACCATCCGAAATTTTTCCAGGTAATAGTTGACGTCGTAATCACCAAAGTCGGTGAGGTTCTCACCGTCGGCATGGGACTGACGATTGAGATAGCGGGCCAGTGCGCTGAACCGGTGATCCTGCTGGCCGATGCGGTTGAGGCCTTCTTTAAAATCTCTCTGCCGGCGGGTGAAGTAGAAGAACCGTTCGCAAATACCGCGCATCGCGTTGGCCACCATGATCGGCGTTGCATGTCCCGTTCTGGCGTCCTTGACGACCTGCCAATAGGCCTCGTAGTCATTGAGGAGATCCGTATGGGACATAGGAACGACCGCAGAGTGGGTGTGCTTCAACACCCTCTTAAATTCAATCTGTTTGTGACTCGGGCACGCGTGGATCAGCTCGTGGTGAAAGAACAAACTATGGGTCAACACGATGACCTGCTTTAACCTCTTACCCTCCTCATCTTCCAACCCGATGATGTCGTGGACGATGATGGAGGCGATGTCATACACGTAGTTGTGGGATAGGCTAGAAATCGGATCGTCGATGACCACAATTTTCCGGTCTAGAGGAACCGTGGCATCGGCAACCGCCGAACCATTGATCAGCTCCACGAAATACAAGAATGTGATCAGGGTTTTCTCGCCTTCACTCAGCGATCGGTAGTTATCTACGCCGCCGCTCGATCGTGTCAGGCGATATTGGTTAGCGGTGGCTTTTGTGATTTTGAAGGCGTCAACACCAAGCGAAACCAGGCGCTGGTTAATGGCCTCCACTGCCTTGTCGGTTCCCGCCGTGTTCCTTCGCAGCTCGACAAGCTGACGCTCGGCGTCGGCCACGTTATTTCGCAACGTACCCAGCTCTTGATCAATGGCCTGGATGGCTTTGGTTATCGTCTCGTCGGATGCCTTGTAAACAATGAGGGCCGGTGCATGGTCATGCCGCATGCGTGCCCAAAATCCATTCTCGATCCGGGTGAGTTCGTTGCTCCGATCTCTGACGCGGGCGTTGAATTGGAGGACCCGTTCATTCACCTGGACAACTGCGGTTTGGATCGCCCGTAAGTCCTCGTTGGAAAATTTGAGGGAGACCGCTTGGCCTGGGGACAGGCATTTTTTCTCCATGACCCCGACATTCTCGGAAAGGATCAGCCGTGCCTGAGCCCACACACGCTCCAAGTCCGGGTGCTCTTTAGCGAAAGGCTCGTGTTCCAAGATGTGGCTCACAGCTTGGCCCAATGCTTCAACCTCTCTCCGGTATTGCTCGCTGCGTTGCTGAACTTGCTGGACCCGGGTTTCAAAGGACACGTCAAAGAGCTTTGTCAGCTCCTTGAAAAAGTCATGCGGCAGATTCTGCTGACAAAAGGGACAGTTGTTGTCATGCCCCAGGAAGGACCGACCTTGCCGAACCCAGTCCATGTTTCCGAGCGCTTGGATTTGAGCGGACAGGGTGCTGTCCCCAGAACCCAGAATGGCCTGGCCCCATAAGACATCCCCTTCGATACCATCAAAGCCAGCCACATCCACCGAAACTTCGGAGCGACCCAAGGCAGTTCGATCGGAAACATCGTTTGTTCGAATAATGAGTTCTTCAACCGTCGGGGGCGTTTCCGTCATGTTGAAGGGCGTAGCACTGAGCTGGTCAAAGACTTTCTGTTTCGAACCGCCAAAGCCTACCAGCCATTCTTTCAAGGGTCCGTTTTTGTGGTCCGTGTAGACGGGCCACACAGCTTCAAGAATAGAGGCGTGGGCGCGCTTTGCTTCCTCTTCACGCTCCGATCGTTGCTCGGTGGCCTGTTCAATGCGTTCACGCCATTGCCTGGCCTCTTTCTCCAAAGCCTCAGCCTGCACCAATGCAGCAGCTTCCGGTTTACCGATGGTGAAAATTCCCGGCATATCGTTCCGATTTCGGAACGTGGCTTCGATGAATTCTTCGTTGTAGACCATATATTGGTAGGTCACGTTGTGCGTGGTGTCCACCGAGCAATGGGCGACAGGCTCCTGGTCATTGCCGTTGTGATGGATCACCTCACCGATAGCGGATTTACCCGCTCCGTTGAGACCGTAGAACACCGCGACCCGCTTGGTGGTGACGAAGTCGATGGTTGTGGGCGCGTCAGCGGTGAAACTCTTGTAGCCCTGGATGGTGATGCGCTTGATCATGGCCTACCCCCGGATCCGTCCTATTGAACTCAAAAAGCGCGCAAGATGAAGTGCCAGGGGGGCGACAGATGCCCCTGGCAATCGACACTTAGGGCAACGCTGCAAGCATCATGGAGGCAATGTTCCCCATGCTCTCTATCGCGAACCGGGCTTGGTGCTCAGTCACAGTGCTGGCCCAGGGACGCCCATGACCCGTTCCTTGTTTGTTGCGGAGTCCGTTAAGCGCGCAGGCCAGCTCATAAGCAGCGACCTCCACCCGCTGGGCCTCAGGGGCGCGAGACGTTGGCACATTGGGAATAGCGAAGCCGACGGCCATGAACGCTTGCGCCAACACGGTGGGGAAATTGTCGAAGTTAGGAGTTTGGCCAGTTTTTTCGACCAGAACATGTTTCGCGGTGGCTTCCAAGAAATCCTTTGCGGTCCCAGTGAGCAATGGGTTGTCTAACGCACCACGTCGGGCACGCTCAGCGTAGCTGCGTAAGGCTGCCGTGAGTTCTATGCCGGTTAAGTCGTCCAGTACCTTAGGCCGAAGCACTCCGTCCAAGCCAAGCTCCCAACCCTCAGTGTCGAAGGCGGCAACTAAGTTGTTGATGGGATCTTCGCCGCAATAGTTCGGTGACTGTGGGCGAAATCCGCCTGAGCCACGCACTAAGGTGGTGAGCAAATCAACTAACGTCTGGCCGGCAGCCATATCATTGGAGATCGCCCAACTCAATGTGCCCGACACCCGTTTGAATTTGCCCACTGGCTTTTCTGTTTGCTGGCCAGGATCAGCCGTGCTGAGCTTCGCCAGGTTGATCTTCTGCCCGATGTCCCAGTGGCTCGGGTCTCGCCGCTCAGTTTGGTCGGCAAAGAGTCGAGCCAAAGCGGTGGCAATCGGGTCGGTCAAGGGTGGCCGCTGAGTCATACCGGTAAGCCCGAGATTGGAGATGGTTACATTTTGCTTAATCCCGGGGCAGTGTGTACGAAGTTTTGTATACACGGGCTCGTTCAGATTGGAGATGAGGGGACGTCGTGTAGCCAAACTAAGTGAGATCGCGCACCTTTGCGCGGTTAACTACAGTTTGGCCGTTTTTGCTATGGACCGGGTTTTTCGCTGGGACAGGAAGCGACCCTTAAGGTTTGGCTTACCGGAATCGGATAGGTGGGGGAGGCCTTGGTTTGCTTGACGTAATAGGTGTCTTCAAGGCGGACGGCAAAGTTCAGCGGAACGCTCTGGTCCGACGTGTTCGGATCCAACACGTCATGCCAGATCTTCGGGTTTGCAGTATCCGACGCCAGGAGAACCACGCAGGATTTGCCATCGTTAGCCGAGGTGTGCAGCGCGAAAGCGGTCATGGCTGCGCCCAAGGGCGGCCATGCTGTTGGCAGCGCAGTGGTGACCAACAAGGCAAGGACGATATGTTTGGGGGCGTTTGGATACCATCCATTCGAAACCAGTTTGGCCACCATGAGCTGAGCTAAACTCAAGATGGCTAGGGCTGCAAAGCAGAAGAATGCACGCAGCAGCAGCGTTGAGAGGGACGAGTCCGGTGTGGTCTGAAGGGCGACGTAGATGACGCTGAACGCCACCAAGAACTGGGCTCCAGCAAGCACGCAGAACATCATCCGGAAGTCTAGGGATGGAGCTCCACATGCGTGCAGCCTGATAGGGCGAAGTAAATACCAATAGCCAGCTATGGCTATCATCGTTGCTGGCAAAGTGATGATTCCGATGTTGGTGCCTTTGACCAGCACCCCGCCGGCAATAACTGCAACCCAAAGCAGCCCCAGCGCAATCTGCGCAGCGATCCACCGCTCGAGAAGCCCCCAATCGCCGAACCGGCGTATACCACTGCGCATCGGGGGATACTTGGATTGCCAGCTTCGGTGTCCGTCCATAAGCGTTTTCCCTGCCTTGTCAACGGGCAGCCAGAGCAACCCGACTGGCATCAATACGAAGATCGTGAGAACGCTGACCGCGGCCGCGATCGCAGCCGCCATCGCAGGCAGGCCGGTTAGAACACTTAGTGATGCGAAGCTCACCGGGATGGCGTAGACCCTGATGAACTCCAGCCAATAGATGGAGGCGAAGGCAATGATGAATGCCCCTAAGGGAGCCCATACTTTCGCAAGCCATTCAAGAAGGTCGGAAATCGTCTGGAAGACGGAGGTCCGACTGGCTTCATCCTTTTCCTGTTCCATGGAGGGCTCCTTGGTTTGTCGCTCCCCGTGCGAACAGTCTGGCTGTACGTATGGAAGAGGGCTTAATTGCTGTGTCTAGTACACCGCATTTGGCGTCCCACCTGGAAGCTGTTCATGGGCGGCGCCTAGGAATCGGCGTCGCCACATATCAGAACTCCCACTCGTTTTTATCGTAGGGGAGCCCGCAGCTTCCGGAGGGGCGGCCAAACTATGCTTTAGGAGCGCGGCCAAACTATGGTTTCCCGCTCAGCACCTGTTCGGCAAAGCATGATTTGGCCGGAATGGCCATGCCTTGTTTTACGCGAAGCATGATTTGGCCGCCCCCGACCTGCGGCGCTACATGCCAAGACGCACGCTCGCGTCATATCCGGCCACCCGCATGCCGCCAGTCGTCCCATAAACCATGCAGCCAAGACTCTAAAAACGTGATGAAAATCACGTTTTTACCGACCATAGAATGAAAAAATGTGAACA
>Ga0182008_10001589_pt1 | contig 15130 bp, 10 predicted proteins | sample Sormic07211129_1_FD_120482 | JGI IMG/M metagenome (GOLD analysis project Ga0182008, IMG submission 120482) | Rhizosphere microbial communities from Sorghum bicolor, Mead, Nebraska, USA - 072115-129_1 metaG | ecosystem: Host-associated > Plants > Roots > Rhizosphere | place: USA: Nebraska...
CCCTGCTCAACAACGTGTGACTGAGCACTTCGGCTTGCCAGGCGTCCCCACGCGCGGGTGCTCAGTTCGCCAACTCAATCGCTCATCCGCCAAGTGAAGCGCTCAGTCACAGCCGGCTCACCGCTCACGACCTGAGGGTTCAATCAGTAATCGACGTCGACGTAATCGATGTCGGTGAAGTCCACCAACAGGCCCTGCGCGCGCCGGCCGCGGTCCTTGAAGTAGATGTCCTGGAGTCCTTCGGCCACGATGCTCTGGAGCTGCTCCTCGGTGGCTCCGGCGGCGTGGGCGTCGAAGAGCCGTGCTGCGTAGACGGGGGGAAGGCCCTGAGTGATGGGCCGTAGCCGCGGGTCGTCGGTCGTGCCGGGGGCGGCAGTGAATCCGAAGCGTGCCCGGGTGTCGATGACGATGCCGCCGGTCGTGGCGGCCTGCTTTTTTGCCCTCTCGCGCACGCGGGGCTGCCACCGTTTGCGGACCTCGCCGGCGAGCCGTTCCGCGAGGTCGCGGCGGGGCTGCTTGAGCTGGCCGGTGAGGTAGCGCTCGACGGTGCGCTGGGTGATGCCGAGCAGGTCGGCTGCGGCCTTGGTGCCCTTGGTCTGCTTGACCAGGTATTGCATCTGCTTCTGGGCCGACTTCGGCAGGGGGCGGGTGAAGTGTGCGGCGTCGGCCTTGTCGAGGCTGTCGGCGAGGATGCCCATCGGTGCCTACTCCCCCTCGTCCTGGCCGGAGACGATGCCGGTCTTGATATGCCGGGCGATGTTCACATCCGGGCCGTGCTCCTCGAGCAGGCCCTCGGCCCACAGCACGCTCTGGGTGCCCTCGTGCTTGACCATCCCGGGTGAGACGCCGAGCCGGAAGCCTCCGGGCAGCGGCTTGCCGTCCCGGTACGGGAGGAAGTCGAGCGGGCTGGGCCCGTCGGAGGCGTATACCGCGCAGTCGGAGAGGATCGCGACCGGGTACAGGCCGGCGTGGGTGGCGAGCTTGAGCATCTTGCGGTGCATGTTGACTCGGGCGCTGGCGATGACGGCGGCGCGGATGTCGGGGCGCCAGGTTGGGCGGGCGAGCGCGGGCCAGGGCTCGCCCGGCCGCCAGCCGCCGCTGCGGGCCCGCTCGCGCAGTTTGCCGATACCGCCCTTGACGGTGGCCTTGATGGCGCTGAGCACCGCGGCAAGGACGGGGTCAGTCTGCTGGTGGGCGGCCATCGCGGCCAGGTAATGCTCCTCGGGCATGCCGGGTGTGATGCCGAGGTCGGCCATGGTGGCGACGTAGGCGTCGCGCAGCCGGGTGTACCAGGCGTCCAGGTAGGGGCCGTGCTCGTAGCGCAGGTAGGCCTCAAGAGGGGTGACGCGGTAGCCGAGTTCGACCGCGTAGGCGACCGTCGGGGTGGCATACCAGGCCGGACCGGTGGGGCGTTCGCCGTGCGGGGTGAACGGGCTGGGCAGACGCTCGTCGAGGCGGATGTGGGAGAGGTCAACCAGCCAGGAGCCGGGCAGTTTCGCGTCGAAGAGCGGTCGGTGGACGTGGACGGGGGCGGAAAGGCCGACGGTGAGCCGGTGGGCGGCCGCGGCGAAGGCCATGTTGACGTCGATGCCGACCACGTAGGGCTTCATGCATTCCGCGTCCGTCAACGGCCGGGACCACTGGTAGGCCTCTTCGTCCAGCACCTGGTCGGGGGTGCGCTGATGGAAGCGGGGATACAAGGCGGCGACGGCCGGGTGCCCGTCGGGAGCCTCGGGCGGGGCGCACTCCACCGCCTCGGTCAGCGAGCCGGGCACCGAGCCGGACACCCACTTGCCGGTGGCCGGGTCCTTCACCGCGCGGGTCGGGGGGCGCAGCGCGGTCATCAGTTCCAGGCCGGTGACGGCGGTGGAGCCGCACGGGGTGAGCACGCGGGTGGCGTAGGTGCCCAGCAGGCGGGCGAGTTCGGCGGGCTCCAACTGGTCGGCCGTCCCCCAGGAGCGGGTGTCGAGGGCGCCCCACGGGACGACGGCGAACTGCACGCACTGGCGGCGTGCGCCGTCGGCCGTGCGGTAGACCCGCGCCCACGGGCCGAAGCCCCGTTTTGTCAACTTCCACCGATTCTTGGCGAGTTGCTTGAGCACCTGGTGATCGTCGGGCAGGCGCAGGCCGCGCCGGTCCTCCAGCGCGGTCGGCAGGCCGAGGCGTTGGACGGCGGACTCGGTCAGCACGATCAGCGGGTCGGCGTCCTTGCCCGAGCGGTGCAGGCGGGCAGCACCCAGCTTCGCCTCGCCCAGCGCCCAGTCGACGAGTGCCGGAAGGTCGGTGAGCGGGCAGTCGAGCACCAGGCCGTCCGCGCAGTAGGCCACGCTGTCGCCGTCCACGACGGCGAGCGGCCCATGGGCGAAGCGCGCGTCCGCTGCAGGCGCGGCCGCTGTCTTCTTGGCCACCGGCGGGCGCGCGCTCACCGCCCGGGCCGGGGCCGCCGGGCTTGCCGCGGACAGGACGGGCGATGTGGGCACTTGCGGCTGCGCGATGACCGTTGGGCCGGTACGCGGTCCTGGCGCCGAGCCGGAGGGCGGCTGAGGAGTGGGGAAGCGGTCGGCCAGGCCGTCGAGGAGACGGACATAGGCGGCACGCGTGGGCGGGCGCGGTTCGGTGCGGCCCGCCTCCCATCCAGTTACCGTTTCGCGTCGCACGTTCAGCGCCTTCGCGACCTGGTCCTGGCTCAGGCCTGCGGCCTCGCGCAGCCGTTTACGTTCGGCGGGGACCGGCAGGGCATCGTGGGCCGCCGCCTGTTCCAGCAGGGCGTCGACTGATGCGAAGAGTCCGTTCTGCTCGTCGGCCACAAGAGCCACCTCCACCCCCACTCTACCCGAAACACACATTGGATCGCACGTCAAACACACAAGGAGAGCGTTGAGTTGGGGGATCGCGCAAAAATCTGCACGCTCCTGTCCGTCCTGTGCCATCGGGTCTTGGGTGTGTGCCCCCGAACGTTGAACGCCGGGCCATTTCGTGCCAGCGGCGGATGATCGTCCAGATCACGGCGCGTTGCTGCGTCTGCGGCATCCAGCCCACTCCGCGTACTTACGAAGAACGTTGCACTGCCCGCGCAAGAGGCCGGGGCGTATGGAGGCAGTGTCAGAGCCAGACCTTAGGATCCGGCCGTGACGGACTTCCAGATCATCCCTCAGCCGCCCGAGCACCAGGCGGGTGCCAAGAGCTGCGAGGCGTTCCCGCCCGGAGTCTCCCCCTATCCCTCGTGCGAACGGCCGATACGGTCCAATCGGCTGTGCGACGCCCACAACCAGCAGCGCGCGGCCGGCACAGAGCTGCGCCCGATCCGACAGAGGCGGCGGGCCATGCCGGAGTTCTGCACTGGGCCGGGGGCCGAGGGGGCCGACGTGCCGTGCGGCTTGCCCGCCATCGGCGGGGGGTTGTGCAACGGCCACTACCAGCAGGACAGGCGGGGCGGCGAGCTGGTGCCCTTGTTCACGCTGCGGATCAGCCAGGATGAGGCGTATTCGCTGCTGGAGGCTGGCTTGAAGCGGTGTCCCGCCTGCAGGAACGTCAAGCCCCTCGCGGAGTTCGGGCGTTCGTCAGCTCAACTCAGCGGCCGGTCGACGTATTGCATCGTCTGTCAGCCGGACTACGTGCTCATGAAGCGGTTCAAATTCTCGTCGATGGAGGCAGTCCGGGAGTTCAGAGAGTCCCGCGGCCACCGATGCGACATCTGCAAGCGGCAGTGGCAAGAGGGGGGAAACGCCTTCCACATTGACCATGACAGCGCCTGCTGCCCCTCCCGTGGCCCCTCATGTGGGATGTGCGTACGCGGCTACCTGTGCCAGCTGTGCAACACGCAGGGGCTCTCCTGGTATGAGCTTGTCGGCCGCAGCATCACTATCGTGCCGGTGTTCGAAGACTATCTCCGGCGGTATGAGCGCCGCCGGGAAGCTCCTCTGCCGCAACCGTAGCCCGTCCGAGGCGGATGCCTGGAGAGCCTAGGGCCGGATTCCTCCCGGAGGCACAGATAGGTGGGCGGGGCGTTGGGCTGGGCAGTTCCAGGCGGGAGGCCTGGCCGATCTCGGCGCCGGCTAAGGAATGGCCGGCAGGACGGTGGTTCGAAGGATGCGCCACCCGTCTTCCCACAGGCTCAGTCCGTACCTGTAGGACTTTCACGTCGCCGCGTGGGCTCGTGTCCAGCGCATGTCGAGCGCTTCGAGAGCGTCGAGTTGTTCGCGGGACAGACGGTAGGGCCGCAGGCGTTTGTCGGAGACCCATTCCCCGAGGCGGAAGGAGCTGCCGCGGTCCCAGACGACGTGGTCGTAGGGGACGTTGAGGTGCTGATGGGCGCGCCAGTAGACGTGGGCGTGGCGCAGACCGTGGGCGAAGGCGCGTTCGCTCTGGCTACGAGGCGGGCGCAGCAGCAGGGCGAGTGGGTGGTGGAGCGGCAGGGCTCCGAGGAGGTTGTGCTGAGCGGAGCTGAGGCTGGGCAGGACGTGGAGTTGCTGGTCGAGCCAATGCTCCAGCGGTCGGTCGTCGCTGTCGGGCGCGAGGTCGGGAAATGCCAGTTCGCCGCGGCGGGCGGCTGCGAGAGCGCGTGCATAGATGCGCCGCCAGTGGCCGTGCTTGTCCCAGCCAGCGTCCCACCAAGGGTAGATCTCGGTGAGGGCCCGCTGGTAGCAGTAGGGCAGTTGCCCCCGGCGGGCCTTGTTGCGGCAAGTGTTGATCCAGCGCCCGAAGTCCATACCCCGGAAGCGTTCCCCCGGGACGGGCACGAGGTGGCCGTGCTGGGCGTGGTAGGCGCGGGCGATGTCCAGACGGTACTCGATGCTGGTGCGGGGGTGTTCCCAGCTCATGCCGAGCGCGTCGAGCGCTTCGAAGCGTTCGGGCTTGAGGCTGTGATTCATGCGCAGGGAGCGCTGGTTGCCGAGCCACCAGCCGAGATAGAAGCGGTCGGGGCCGCAGTAGCTGCTGGGGACCTTCAGGTTGCCGTGTTGCTGGCGGTAGCGCCGTGCGCTTTCGAGGCCGAGTTCCCAGATGCAGTTGTGGGGGTCTTCGGCGTACAGGCTGAGCAGGGGGACGAGTTCGTCGGCGCGTTCGGGGCGCGCCACCGGGTGCAGCGGGCCGGTGGGCTTTGGGTGGCGCAGGTAGTGGACGCGGTGGAAGACATGCTCGTCGTAGAGCTTGAGGGCGGACAGGACCTGTTGCAGCAGGTAGAAGCGGGTGCCTTTCGCGGCGTCGGCGAGGTCCTGGCCGGGGGCCTTGTAGACGGGGATGATGATGTGGGCGACTTTGTTCTGGCCGGGCAGCGGGCGCAGGGCCCGGCCGACTGCCTGGACGATCTGGTAGGTGCTGGTCTTGGCGCTGGTGAACAGGACGGAGTCGATGGCGGGGACATCGACTCCTTCGGCGAAAATCATGCAGTTGGTCAGGACGGCCCGCAGCGGCTTTTTGTCGCTGGAGGTCAGGGATGCTTCTTTGAAGGCGCTGACCTGGGCGAGCCTCTCGTAGCGGCTCTGCTCGCAGTTGACGGTGCCGACCTGGAGCGGGCCCTGCATCCGCTTGGGCATCAGGGCCGCCGTCTCGGGGAGGGTCTCGGCGAAGACCTCGGCGGCCTTGATCCGGGGAGAGAAGACCAGGACGCGGCGTAGGTCGTAGTCGTGCATGGCGCGCAGCAGGGCGACCTCGGCGGCCGCCATGCGCAGGCCTTCGGAGTCGGCGGCGAACATCGGGTTGCGGTTGAGGATGGCGCGCAGGTCGGCGTCTTCCACCTCGACGGCGACGATGCGGTAGTCGGCCAGCAGCCCCTGGTCGATGGCGTCGGCCAGGGAGAGTCGGAAGACGACCGGACCGTAGAGGTTCAGGTCGTCCATCGAGGCGACTTCGATGTCGACCGGGAGGTCCTGGCCCGTCTTGGACTCGAAGTTGCGGGGGGTGGCGGTGACGAAGAGCCGGTGGTGGGCGAAGATCTGCTGGCTGTTCAGCAGCAGCGCCCAAGGTTTGGCCAGGTTGCCGGCCGAACGGTGGGCCTCGTCGCAGACGAGCACGTCCCAGGGCGGCATGTGGAACAGCCGGTGGGCGTCGGCGATCTTTCCCAGCGAGTGGTAGGTCGCGAAGACGCTGACCGGGCCGTCAGCCTGGGAGATCTGCGCGGCGAGTGCGGCAGGGGTGGTGACGGCGGTCAGGATGCCGCGCAGGGCCGGGTCCTTGGGCAGGTCCGGATCTCCGCTGAGGGCGAGGTAGCGGCCGGGGCGGCCTTCTTTGTGCCACTCGCGCGCCGTCTGCTCGAGTAGTTCCAGCGTGGGCACGACGTTCACGGAGGTACCTGTGGGCGCCATGTGATGCACCACGTTGAGGGCGATGAAGGTCTTGCCGCTGCCGCACGGGGAGTCGACGCGGCAGCGGGGCGCACCGAGAAGGAACTCGGTGACGCAGTTGTCGACCGCCTGCTGCTGGAACGGGCGCAACGGGGTACGCAACCGGAGTAACTCAGCCATAGCCGTGCTCCTTTCGAGTTGAGGCAGCCAGGACCCTCCTCAAGGGTGGAAGGGAGACCTGTCGCCCTGCAGTGCGCAGACGCCCGCACTTCACCCGAACGGATGACGCGGGCTTGCGGCCGTGCGCGGCCGGGACTGGGATACGGAGGTTGCGTTAAGCGGCCGGGCCGCGTGCAGCCCGGCCCGCGGCGCATGCGGTCCTGGTGGGAGGTGTGATGGCAGACAGGGCGGGCGTATGGGGACCGCGCCTGCGGCTGCGGGTCCCCGTGCCGCGCCTGGCCGGCGAGTCAACCGGCTCGTTCGTCAATCGCCTGGCGCATGCCCACGAGTTGGAGCTCGGAGATCTTTTGGACCGGGTGGGCACGGGCCGCCAACCGGTCAATCCTCGTCTGCCGGCCCTGGCGGAGCTGTATGTCAACCGGGCGGCACTGGATCATCTGGCGGTGCTGTCCGGCCGGACGCCGCACCGGCTGCAACTGGCCCTGACCAACCTCCAGGACCGTTTTCTGCTGCCGGGAGATGATCCGGCGCGCTGGCAGTGGCCGTTCGAGGTCCGGGAGGGGCATGTGGTGCGCTGCTGCGACCTGTGCGCCCTTGCCCGGGGCGTGAGCGAGGCAGCGTGGCTGGTGTGGCCGGATCCGTGGCGGGTGTGCCTGCGCCACCGGCGGTTCACCGACGACCACCGCGGCCAGGGCCCGCACGTCGTGCGGCTGGCGAGGCTACCGGAGGTGGCACGTGCGCACGCCGACCGGTTGCGGCTGGAGCGCCGCTTCAGGGCAGCGGGAGCGGAGCTGTTCGCCGACGGCTTCCAGGTGGTGGCGCGCTGGTGGGAACGTACGCCGGACGTGTGGAGCTGGACGCAGCGGGCCTGGCGGTCGGGCCTGGAGGCGCGGGAGCTGCGCACCGGCCCACTGGTGATCTATCCGGAGGCCATCCAACTGGCGCGGGAGATGCTGCGCTACGAGCAGCGCGGCGAGCGCACTCCTGCGGCGCGGGCGGCGTGGGCGGAAGACGTGCAGCAGCTGATGGCCGGCTGGGGGCTGGAGGACGTGGACGGCTGGGGCGAGCTGGCACAGTGGCTGGATCACCATGCTCAGCCCGCTGCAGCCCCGTTCGCCGACCGTACCGACGGTGCCGGTGGTGCCCGTCGGCGCCGTCGGCGGGTGCTGGCCGTGGGGCACAGCCGACTCGCCGAGCCCTCCGGCTCATTGCGTGAGCGCTCCTGCATGCTGTGAGAACTGGCCTTCGTGAAGGGCAAGTTGATCGAAAGTGGGTTCGTCAAGGGAGCTTCACCCGTTCGAGTGATGCCGGTTTCGTTGCGCTGACCGCTGCGGGCGGGAGACGGCCAGGCTGGCGCCACGGCCGGGTTCGGGGCACCGGTTCCGGCCGGGAGGCAGGGAGGCTCTGGGTGCGTGAGGTGAAGGCGTGGCATCTCGACGACGACGGCCGTTTGGTGTGTGTCGCACCCGAGGCGCTGTGGGGGGTGGCGCTGGAGGAGCGCCAGCCGCCCACGGATCCGGTCGCCTACCACGGCCGGCAGGGCAAGCTCACCGACTGGTGGTCGGCGACGACGGGCACGCTGGTGGTGTGCGGGTCCAAGCGGCGCACCTATGTGGCCACCGAGCTGGACTTCGATCCCGCCATCAGCCGGTTCGCCGGGGAGCCGGTCGAACTGCACTGGGAGCAGGGCCGCATCCGGCACCGGTGGCGGCCTGACTTCCTCGCCCTGACCCGCGACCAGCAGCGGCAGGCCGTGGTGCTCGCCCCGCACCGGATGGGCCCGCAGTGGCGCGAACGTCTGGCCGCCCTGCGCGAGGTCGCCGCTCAGGCCGGCTGGAGCGTGTGCGTGCGAGTGGTGCCGCACGGGGTGCGGCGGGAGAATCTGCTGCTGGTGGCGGATTTCCGGCAGCCTGCCGTCTGCGATCAGGCGCATGAGCGAGCCCTGCTGGCCGCGTTTCGCCGGCCGCGCCCTCTGCAGGAGGGTGTACTGGCCAGCGGAGTGTCCGAGTACCTCGGCCGCGACCATGTGCACCGGCTGATCTGGCGCCGCCTTCTGGACATCGACTGGAGCCGGCCACTGCTGCCCTTCTCCCCGGTCTGGGCGGCGAGGGGGCAGCGATGACGGGCACGGTGTCGGGCTGGTTCGAGACCGACCGGGTCTGCCTGGGGGATCTGGTCCGCTGGCGCGGTGGCGTGTGGGAGGTCACCGCCTTCAAAGGGCGGCAGATCACCCTGCGTCCGCAGTCGGGCCTCGAGGCGCCGGTGGACACGCTCTGGCGGGAGGTGGAAAGCGCCCCGGACTTCGCCGTCCTCGACAACGACGGGCAGGACGTGGCCCGCAAACACCTGCCCGCGCTGGGCGAGCTGCTGGAGGCCACTACCCCGGCAGAGCGTGAGAAGGCCCTGTGGTGGCACGAGCACATGAAAGAACTCCACACCGGGCTGCGGCCCGGCTGCACCACGGCACGTCCCGGCTACGACCCGGACACCACCACCTTCAAGCAGCGCTGCCAGACCAAGTCGGCCGAACTCGCCGCAGTCGGCATCGAGTTCAGCTGGCGGGTGTTGGATGACCGGCGCCGGGCCTGGAAGGCGGCCGACGAGAACCCGCTAGTGCTGCTGTACGACGGCCGCAAGACCCGCACCCCCGACCCGGGCGGCCGCACCGACAAGCGGGTCATCGCGCTGATGCACGAGGTCACCGCCCGCCACGCCCGCGAGTCCGGCGGCCGGGTCAACCGCGTGTACGAGGACGTCGAGACCCTCGTCCATCAGCGCTACCGCCGCGAGTTGAAGGATCCCCGGGAAGCGGAGCGGCTGCTGCTGCCCCGCTCGACGTTCTACACCCGGATGCAGGAGCTCGGGCTGACCGAGCAGCTCAAGAAGACCACGCGCCGGCGCTCACGCGAGGCGAGCAAACCGCGGCGCCCGTACACGCCGTCGGTGGCGCTGCGGCCGGGGCAGCTGGTGCAGATCGACACGTCTCCGCTGAAGATCAAGGTGATCGGGGACGACGGCCGCGCCGTCTCGGCCGAGCTGACCGCCGCGATCGATGTCGCCTCCCGTTCCTGCATGGCCCTCATGATCGTTCCCGTGGTGACCGGGGAGGGGCCGCCCGGCAGGCGTATCGGGGGCCGCGCCACCAAGGCGTTCGATCTGGTGCTGCTGCTGGCGCAGTGCTTCGCCCCTCTGCCCATGCGGCCCGGCTGGGACCCGCTGACCGCCGCCCGCAATTCGGCCCTTCCCTACGGCCAGCTGTGTGCGGCCGACGCCCGCTTCGCCGAGGCTGTCGCGGCCCGCCCGGTCATCCACCCGCGGACCATCGTCATCGACCAGGGCAGCCCGTATCTGAGCGATCACTTCAAGAGGGTGTGCAGCTTCCTGGGCATCAGCATCGAATACGCGCGCAAGGACACGCCCACCGACAAGCCGCTGGCCGAGGCTTTCTTTCACGGCTTCGCCGACACCTTCAGCCAGTTCGTGAAGGGGTGGACGGGCCGCAGCTTCGAGCAGCGCGGTTACGGGGTCGAACGCCAGCGCCTGTTCAGCCTCAACCAGGTACAGGCCGCGGCCGAGGAGTGGGTGGCGCTCGACTACCAGCAGCAGCCGCACGAGGGGCTGCGCAGCCCCCTGTATCCAGGGATGGTGCTGTCCCCGAACCAGATGTACGACCGGCTGGTGGCCAGCTATGGCTACCGGCCCCGCCAGCTGACGGCCGAGGACAACCGGAAACTGCTAGTGCCGGCCTGGGTCACGGTCACCGACAAGGGCGTCCAGATCGACAACCGCACCTACCGCTCCCTCGAGGGGCCGCTGTGGGACCTGGAGGGCCTCGACTCCGGGCTCGCGCACAAGAACGGCCGGTGGGAGGCCCGTTACAACCCCTACTATCCCGACGTCGCCTGGCTCTATGACCACCGGCTGAGCGGCAGGTGGATCCCGGTGGAGTTCCTCTACCGGCACATGCTGGCCGATCTGCCGTGGACGCACTACCACTGGCAGGACGCCGCCGAGGAATGGGCGCTGGGCGGCGGCAGCCGCGAGGACGAGGTGGCCATCACCCTGGCCGTGAAGGAGCGCCGCCGCCGCACCCGCCGCGGGCCGACCGCCCGGCAGGCGGCCGAACCCCGCCTGCCGTTCCGCGGCGTGATCCGCCCCGAGACCGGCGACGCATCCGGCTCCGGCGCGGCGCCGGCCACGCCGCTGGACCCCGACACCGTTCCCGCCGCCCCCTCGCTGCCCGTGCCGGCCCGGGACCTCGACAACGGCCGCTACACCCTGCCCACCTGGGCCCCGGCCAGCTCCGAGGACGACCCGCCGCCGGCAGGCACCGCTGCGCCCGCATGAACTCGCACGTCGCTGCACACGCCGAGGAGAGCTGATGAAGACCACCGCGCCCGCCGCATCCGATGCCCGATCCGAGATCGCCCACCTGGTGCGTACCACACCGCCCCTGCCCGCGTGGATCTTCTCCTGGGAAGGCTGGGACCGGTATGTGCGCACCGAGTTCAATCCGCCTGACCTGCTGGACTGCGCACCGGCGGACGTGGAAGTCGACGTGGACGACCCACGGGTGGACTACCACCGCCATCTGCTGATGATCGAGACCGCGTTCTTGGAGGACTGTCTGCTGCGGGCCCGAGGCACCTTCGGTATCAACGGCAACCGGTACGAGGGCCTGCTGGACATGGTGATCGACGGCCCGGCTGGCACCGGCAAGACGTACCTGCTGCGGCTCATCGGCCGCGAGTTGCAGCGCAGGGTCGAAAAACACTTCAGCGACCGGATCCCGGTCGTGCACATCACCGTTCCGCACGACCCGGAGAACAAACTCAACTGGATATGGGAGATCGCTTCCTTCCTTGCTCTGGCGCCCGAACCCAAGAGCGAGGCGGAAGCCCGTCAGCTGCGCCGCATCCCCGACCTGTCCCTGCCCGTGCACACCGTCATGGAACGGAAGCAGACCCGCCTGCTGCTGGTCGACGACATCCAGCGGGTCTCCCCCAGCCAACTCGGCCCGATCCTGCACTACTTCGACTACCTGCGCACCCGGCTGGGCATCACCACCATCTTCTGCGGCACCGGCGCGACCGACATCGTCCATGCCGCCCGCAAAGGCTGCGACCGCCGCGACGACGCGCTGTGGACCGCCCACCAGCGGCTGCAGCCGGGGGCCACCACCGCCGACCTGAAGGCGGCAGTGGCCAAGGAACAGAAGGTGCGCAGCCTGCTGCCGGTCACCTGGGTGGACCCGCTGCCCTACAGCGACGACCAGGGGCCTTTCCTGGCCGTGCTCAAGGGCTTCGAGAAGAACCTGCGCATGCGCAAGCTGAGCAAGGACGTTCTCACCCGGCACGCCCAGTATCTGCACGACCGGACCGGCGGCTACTTCCTCTACCTGTCCCAGCTCATCTGCGGCGCCGCCGTCGCCGCGATCCTCGATGGCACCGAGGACGTCACCCTCGAGCACCTTCAGGCCATCCGCATCGGCCGGGAAGAGATCCTGCCCAGCCGCTGACCATGCCCGCGAGCACCGGTCGCCACAGGCCGCACCGCCACCGCATCAGCACCGTTTTCACCCGCATCCTTCTCAAGGACAAGCCCCCTATGAGCGTCGACCGGACCGGCATCCAGGACGTGCATGCCCTGTGGCTGCAGACACTGGACTTCCTTCACTACAACGCGCCCCAACTGTGGGCAGACATGCTGCAGCAGGAGGGCGTGACGTTCTTGATGCCGCCCGCCGTGGCGGCGCTGAAGCGGGTGCAGGATCAGGCGGCCGCCCTGGCCAACGCGGAAGGCCGCCGGCTGCGCAAAGCGGACTTGTTCTACATCACCCGGGAAGCCGCCGAGAGCGTCGCCTGGCTGGCGGGTATCCCGTGCATCGCCCAGATCGCCAGCATTGTGCCCTCGCCGTCCGGACTGATGGTGTGGGAAGAGCCGCCGGTGAGCATCGAGAGGGGGGTGGTGCTGCGGGCCGTCTCCTGGGGGCCTTCCTACGATGGTGGCACCTGGTGGTCCTGGTGGACGGATACGGCAGCCGGTGTGCGCGCCGGCATCGCCGAGCCGACCATGCTGATGATCCACGGAGGGCTGGCCTTCCACCAGGAAGTCTACGCCGAGCCCGACTTCTGGCCGGTGCAGGCCGATGACCCCGATCTGCCGGAGCACCCGCAGTTCCGTGCCCTGCTATTCACATGGATGGCGATCTCCTGCGGACTGCTGGTGTATCGCGACTCCGTGGACCCCAGCCAGGACATCTCGGGGCATCTGCGCCGCATGAGTGTGGAGTCCAGGGTGGTGCACCGTGTGATCCCGGCCAGCAGCGGCGACCGGCCGGGGCTGGCGCAGATCCTGCGCCGCCAGCTTCAGCTGGACGGAACGGTCACCGAGGAGCGGCCCTACCCGGGGCACCTGCCCGCGCAGTTGGCGCCGTGGCACGTCTATGTGCCGGATCTCGGACACCGCCTGATCGTGGAGATCCCTTCCCTTGAGCCCGGGCAGACCGCAGTTCCCACGCTCGGCGCCAGCCGTAGGGTCGGCAACCTCGCGTTCGCGCCGGTCAGGACGGTGCTGCGCCAGGGCTGGCAGTTCCACAACGGCTATGTGCAGTCCCCGCTGCACTACGATCCAGAACTCGGGCTCCTCACCGATCCCGACGATGACGAGTTCTGACCGCATGAGACAACCCACGGCACCCGTGACCGCTGTCTCGGGCAGCTCCTGGGCCGGTCCTTTCCCCACAGACCAGCCCCGGCCTGCCGGAGGCGAGGGGGGTCTTGCCGACGGGCATCACCAGGCACGGCGCTGTTGCGGATCGGCTTCGGGGACGACTGCCTGCAGCGCCTGGTGATGTACGTGGCGTTCCTCCTGGATGCCCGGTTCGCCTCACGTGGGGCCGGGCCCGGCCCCACGGCAGCAGGCACTCCTGTGGCGCGGGCCGTCATCTGCGCTGACCGCTTTGCTTTACGACGCGTTCTGAACGCTGCGCCAGACACTGCCCACTATTATCCGATGATCGCTATTACTCAGAGTGATGTGCCGGGGATGGGGGTGGGCGGTGTACGTGGCCGAGGTGCTGGTGGAGCGGTTCCGTTCGTGCGAGCGGGTACAGATTCCGCTGCGGCCGGAAGTGACGGTGTTGGTCGGCGAGAACAACGCGGGCAAGTCGTCCGTGATCGACGCGCTCCGGCTGCTCACGGACCCCCTGGATGGGCGGCGCGTGCGGTATTTCGAGGAGTCCGATGTCCTCACCACCGCGGCCGCGCATGGCGGCCCCAGCCTGCAGCTGGACGTGGCCGGCATCGGCCCGCAGGAAAGCGGCGCGTATCTGGAGGCGCTGTTGCCCCAAGGGGCTCCTGACAGCCGTACCGCCCGATGGCAGGTGTCCTGGACGCCGCCGCAAACGGGCGGGCGGCGTGGAAGCACCGTCTGGGCGCAGGGCGCGGGCCTTCCGGTCACGGGGGACCCTCCGGCGCGGGGCGGTGTGCGGCATGTCTATCTGCCGGCGCTGCGCGATGCCGAGCGGGAGCTGGCCTCGGCGGGCGGGGATCGGGTGCGGATGATCCTTCGCGGGCTGCTGGGCGATGACGAGCAGGTCGATGCCTTCGTGGAACGGATCGGCACCAAGCTGAAGAAGGTGGCTGCGGACCCGGACGTGGTCAAGGTCAGCGAGAAGATCAACGAGCCGCTGCGGGATCTGACGGTCGGCGCGCATCCCCAGGCGAGTGAACTGGCCCTGGCCGAACCGACGTTCGCGTCGATCGCCCGGTCGCTGCGCATGCTGCTGGGTGATGTCTCCGCCGAGCCGTTCCCGTTGTCGGCCTCGGGGCTGGGTTACGCCAACACCCTGTTCATCGCCACGGTGATGGCCGAGCTGGACGCGGCGGCGGAGGCGGATCTGACCGTGCTGCTGGTGGAGGAGCCCGAGGCGCACCTGCATCCGCAGCTGCAGACCCTGCTGCTGCGTTACCTGCAGCGGCGGGCGCGCGCCTCGCGCCAGCAGCCGTCGGAGGATCCGGCTGAGCCGGCCGGACATCTGCAGGTGGTGGTCACCACCCACTCCCCCATCCTGTCGGCCGCGGCGAGCGTTCAGGACCTGGTGGTCATGGCGCGCTGCCCGGGTGAGTTGTCGGACGGCTGGTAGGCGCGGCCTTTGCCCATTCCTTGGCTGCAGTTGAGCCCAGACCGGGTGCGGCATCTGGACCGCTATCTCGATGCCACGAAGAGTGCTCTGCTGTTCGCGTCGCGGGCGATCCTCGTGGAGGGTATTTCCGAGCTTCTGCTGCTGCCAGCTCTGGCCGAGCGGGTCCTCGCCGCAGACGAGGGCGCCGATGTATCGGCAAAGCGGGAGGCGTTCGAGGCGGTGGAACGGTTCTTCGGCACCACCCGGGTGATCGTCGACGGGGTGGGGTTCGAGGTCTATCTGCGGGTGCTTTTGGCGCCCGTTGACGGCATCTGTCTGGGCCGGCGGGTTGCCTTGATCACCGACACGGACGTGGCGCCCGGTCAGCCGGAACCGCCCCGGCTTCAGTCGCTGCGGAAGCTGCCGCGCGGCTGGCATTCTCCTGGCGAGCTGCACCTGGCCGCGGCGCCGAGGACGCTGGAGCCGGCCCTGTGGTCGCAGAACAACATCACCGCCTTGCGGGCGGCGTTCCTGCGCTGCGCGC
>Ga0182008_10001591_pt1 | contig 15112 bp, 7 predicted proteins | sample Sormic07211129_1_FD_120482 | JGI IMG/M metagenome (GOLD analysis project Ga0182008, IMG submission 120482) | Rhizosphere microbial communities from Sorghum bicolor, Mead, Nebraska, USA - 072115-129_1 metaG | ecosystem: Host-associated > Plants > Roots > Rhizosphere | place: USA: Nebraska...
CGCTTCCCCACCGCCCGGCAAACGCCTGCCGACCCTTTGCACGATGAAGCCCGCGACTGGCTGCTCCTGCTGACCTCGGGCCGCGCCACCGTGGCCGATGCCAAGGCCCTCAAAGCCTGGTGCGCGCAGAGCCCGGAACACGCCCAGGCTTTCGAACAGGCCAAGGCGCTGTGGCAGCAACTGTCCCCGGCCCTTGATCAAATGTCGCAACCGCGCAGCTTTGGCCGCCGTGCCTTCCTCGGCGGGGCCATCGCCGCCTCGGCAGCCGTGGTGATGGTGCGCGTCGGTGTGCCGGGCGGCTTCGCCGGGCTCACAGCGGACTATCGCACCGAAGTCGGCGAGCAGCGCCAAGTGCTGTTGAGCCAAGGCATCAGCCTGGAACTCAACACCCAGACCCGCATCAGCCGGGTGGGCGAGGGCATCGAACTGCTCGAAGGCGAAGTCGAGGTGGTCACCCACGTTGCGCAACCGCTGCTGGTCCAGGCTGGCGAGGGCTCGGTCAGCGCGGCGCAGGCACGCTTCAATGTGCGCAATACCGACCACCGGGTATGCGTCACCTGCATCGACGGTTCACTCGCGGTGGCCATCGCCGGGCGCAGCGTGCGCCTGGACAGCGGCCGGCAACTCACCTACGGCGCGTCCGGCGTCAGCGAGGTGACAATGGTGGACACCCAGGCGGTGGTGGCCTGGCGTGAACAAGTGCTGGTGTTCAACAACGCCACGCTGGCGACGGTGGTGGACGAGATCAACCGTTATCGCCCGGGCATGCTGCTGCTGTTGAACAAGGAACTGGGCCAGCGTCGGGTTCAGGCACGCTTCAGTTTGCAGCAGTTGGCGGGCGTGGCGTTGTTGATCCGCGATGCGTATGGGGCCAAGTGCACGGAGTTGCCGGGTGGGGTGGTGTTGTTGAGTTGAGGGGCTGCCGCTCGTCGGGTAACTCCAATTTTTACGATGTAAATGGACCGGGCCAGAACGCTAATCTACGCCTGTCGCTTTCAGGTATGCCTGTGTGCTCATGGGTAGAGCGACCGGTCTTTTTCCTCTGACAGATCTCCTTTCTTATCCTCTCTGAATTGTCTTTCTCGTTTGTAGGGGAAAGGATTTTCAGCGTAAGAAAAACCCAGGAAATGTACGTTTCAAGTCTCACTTCCTATCCGGTTTCTTCCTTCGACTGACATTGTTCGGAAGCATCTGACAGCCCTCCAGCGGCTGTGTGACAGACAGGGCGACGCCCTCAGGAACGCCGAATTTTTTGTAACCTTTCCTGTTTTCCTTAAGCGTTTCAGCCTCGGCAGCATGGGTGCTCTTTCCATTTGAGTACCTGTGTGAGGGTGAAAGGATGCCGGCTGTTTTTCGACCTGCGCTGCTGGGGATAGCGCTGTTTTCAGGTCCGCTTCTTGCCGCGTCCCCCGTGTCGCCCGGCGACCGCGAATTGGCCCGTGAGCGTCAGCAGCAAGTGTTGGAAGAGCAGCGTCGTCGCCTTGAAGACCTGCAGAACCTGCCCGGCCAAATCGCTGTGCCAACGGCTCCCGCGCTGCTGGAAGACGGCCAGTGCATCACCGTCACGCGTATCAACATTGAAGGCGCGACATTGCTGCCCGAAGGCCAGCGCGAGGCGCTGCTGCAACCCTGGCAGGGGCGTTGCCTGGGGGTGCCTCAACTCAACGCCGTGCTCAAAAGCCTCACCGATCACTACCTGCATCGCGGCTACGTCACCACCCGCGCCTACCTGCCACAGCAGGACCTGAAACATGGCGAACTGAACATCATCGTGGTCGAAGGGCGCCTTGAAGGGCTCGACAGCTCATCGCTGGCCAGCCCGCTGGAGTCCGCCATGACCTTTCCCGGCACCGTAGGGGAGGTGCTCGACCTGCGCGAGCTGGAGCAGTGGGTGGATCAACTGTCGCGCTTGCCCTCGCGCCAGCCGCAGCTTGAGGTGTTGCCGGGGCAGGCAGTGGGGGGCAGCCGCGTGACGCTCAAAGGTGAGCGCCGCGAACCCTGGCGTGTCTCGGCCAACCGTAACAACCATGGCGATGCCAGCACCGGTCGCCAGCAGGCCGGTATCGGCCTGGATTGGGACAGCCCCCTGGGCCTGGCGGATCAATTGAACCTGCGGGCCAGCCGCGACACCGTCAGCGACCGCTGGCGCCATTCCCACAGCCAGAACCTGTTCTACAGCCTGCCGTATGGTTGGTGGACGTTCAATGTCAGCCACAGCCAAAGCTTCTACCGCACGCGCAACGACCTTTCCGGGTTTGCCTTCGCACTGTCAGGCGAGACGTCCAGCCAGCAGTTGCGCGCCGAGCGCGTGCTGCACCGCGATAACCTGGGCAAGACGGCGTTCAGCTTTGGCCTGAGCCACCTGCGGACCCGCAACTACCTGGAAGACGCGTTGCTGCGCACCTCCAGCCATCGCATCACGGAGCGTCAACTGGGCTTCAACCATGGCCGCCGCATCGGCAACGCCTTTCTCAACCTCGATGCCGGCTGGCAACAGGGCATCGGCGCCCTGGACGCCCAGCGCGATCTCTCTACACAGCGCGGCGCGCCGACCTCGCGCTATCAGAAATACACCCTGACCCTCAGCTATTTGCAGGCCTTTCGCTGGCTGGGCCAGCACTGGAGTGTCGACAGCCTTGCCACCGGCCAACACGCCGAAGACGAACTCTATGGGCCACAACGCCTGAGCGTCGGCGGCCTCGGTGCGGTGCGCGGGTTCCAGCAACAGAACCTTTCGGGCAATAGCGGCGGCTACTGGCGCAGCCAGGTGCGCTGGCGCCAACCGGTGGCCTGGGAGGCGCTGCGGCCCTGGGTGCACGAAGTGGGCGTGGGCTTTGGCTACGACGTCGGAGTGATCCGCCGTGGCCCGCACAACCCTGACGTTGCCGGGCGCCTTACCGGCCATGCCTGGGAACTCAGCGCACGCGGTACTTACCTTGCTGCTTCGCTGGTGCTCGCCCGCTCCCTGGAGCGCCCGGCCATCGTTGAACGTCGCGAACACCCGATCTACGCCCGAATCGACCTGTTTTTCTGAATAACAACAAGGAACCTAGCCTATGGACGTGCGCCGCCCGTTTTACCAGTGCCTGGCCCTGAGCCTCGCAGGCATCATCTTCCTCAACCCGATTGTCGCGGCCGCCGCCGAGCTGAGCGTGGACCCGGCCAGCCCCGGCACCAGCCTCGGCCATGCGCCCAACGGCGTGCCGGTGGTGAATATCGCCGGGCCCAATGGCAGCGGGCTGTCCCATAACCTGTTCACCGACTACAACGTCGGCAGCAACGGGCTGATCCTCAATAACGCCACCCAGGCCACGCAAAACACCCAACTGGGCGGTGTGATCCTCGGCAACCCAGGCCTGCAAGGGCGGCCTGCCAGCGTGATCCTCAACGAAGTCACCGGTGGCAACCGCAGCCATTTGGGGGGCTACACCGAAGTGGCGGGGCATGCCGCGCGGGTGATCGTCGCCAATCCTCACGGCATCACCTGCAATGGCTGCGGGTTTATCAATACGCCGCGCGCGACGCTGACCACCGGCAAGCCCGTGATCGAAGGTGGGCGGCTGGATTACTTTCGCGTAGACGGCGGCGATATTGCGCTGGAGGGCGCCGGGCTCAATGCCCGCAATGTCAGCCAGTTCGATCTGATCACCCGCACGGCCAAGCTCAACGCGCAACTGCATGCCGACCAGCTCAACATTATCACCGGCCGTAACGATGTCAGTGCCGACACTTTGCAGGCCCGTGCCCATGCTGAAGATGGCCAGGACAAACCGCAACTGGCCATTGATGCCAGCGCCCTCGGCGGCATGTACGCCGGGACGATTCGCCTGGTGGGCACTGAGCAGGGCGTCGGCGTAAGGCTGGCGGGCGATATGGCCAGCACCGCCGGCGACATCGTGATCAACGCCAATGGCGGCTTGAGCCTGTCCCACACCACCAGCGTCGGCGCCCTCACGGCCAAGGCCGCGTCGATTGACTTGCAAGGCCCGACCTTTGCGATGGCTGATATCGACCTGCAGGCCCAGGGCGATCTGGTGGTACGGCAGACCCTGGCCAGCGCTGGGAATGTCAGCCTCGAAGGCAGTACGGTGAGCAACCAGGGCAAGGTCGTCAGCGGCATCCTGGAAGACCGGCGTATCGCGGGCAAACAGCTGAGCATCAAGGCCCAGCGCCTGGATAACCCGGGTGAACTCAATGCCAGTGGCCACCTGGAAATCACCAGCGGCAGCCTCGATAACAGCGGCCAGATCGCCGCCGACAGCGCCAGGATCGAAGCCCGCCAGGACCTGAGAAACACTGGCCAGGTGGTCACCGCCGGCCAACTTGAAATTGCCGCCGGACAGGCCATCAACCATGCCGGGACGCTGCATGCCGAAGGCGATTTGAGCCTGGTCGCCGACAGCGTCGACAACAGCGGCAAGATCGTGGGGGCAGGCACTGCGCTGAGTATTGCGGCCGGCACGTTCACCAACGCGGGCGAACTGCTCGGCGACAACCACCTGCTCCTGCAGGTCGATGGCGACCTGAACAACCGCGGCCTGATCGCCGCCAAAGGCGATGCCTATATCAGCGCATCAAACCTTACCCAAGACCACGGCCAGATTCTCAGCGGCCAAGACATCCAACTGCGCGTGCGCGATGTACTGCATAACCTCGGCGTGTTCAGCGCAGCGCGGCATATGCAGATCAATGCGGCTCAACTGAATAACCCCGGCACGCTCGGCAGCCAAGGCAATCTCCTGCTCACTGCCAACGTCACCAACACCGGCCTGCTGTTCAGCGGCGGCGACCTGCATGTGCGTGGCGAGCATTTCAGCAACCTTGAAGGTGACCTCTACAGCGTCGGTGATTTCAGTTTCGCCGGCACGCGCTTCAGCAACCTCTCCGGCAGCGTGGAAACCGAAGGCAACCTGCACATCAACGCCCGCGAGTTTGAAAACGCCCGCACCCACCTTGTCCTCGAACGCGAGCTGGTCGGCGGCAGTATCCAATGGGTCTGCGGCCAGCACTGCCACGGCAACGACAGCTTCAAGCGTGGGACCATCTACATCAGCGAAACCTGGCGCGAAACCGCCGCGCCCAACTCCACCAGGGCGGCGCGACTGGTGGCCGGCAAAGACCTGCGCATCGACGCGCAGACCCTGGAGAACCGCTACAGCCTGCTCGCCGCCAATGGCGACGTGCACCTTTCCGCCAGCCGCCTTATCAACCAGGGCGCAGCCTCCCAGACCGGCATCTCCAGCACCATCATCGGCACCCCCGGTCGCATCGACAAAGCCCTGTGGGACCAGATGGAATTCCACGACCTGCCGGCCTTCAATAACGCACCCTTCGACCCCGTGCGTTTTGCCGAACTCAAGGCCCGCTCGACCGGAGAGGGGTTCAGCAACCCCGGCACCCTCACCACCTGGCGCGAGGATGGCCGCGAAGTCTATGCCGCCACGCTGCAAGCCGGCGGCCGCCTCAACCTGCAGGCTACCGAGTACCTGCAAAACGGCACCCTGCGGGAAAACACCCTGGCGCAACTGACCGGTGACATTGGCCACAACCCCAACGACCTCGAACTGAGCCCGGATCGCCTCAGCGATGACCTGACCCAACCGCCGGAATTCCAACTCCCCAGCGGTAAATACGGGCTGTTTATCCCCAGCAAGAATCCGGGCAGCCCCTACCTGATTGAAACCAATCCCCTGTTCACCCACCTGGCCAACTTCCTCAGTTCCCAGTACTTGCTCGACAAGATCGGCTACAGCACCGACGTGGCCTGGCGACGCCTGGGCGACGGCTACTACGAAAGCCGCCTGATCCGTGACGCCGTGCTGGCGAAGACCGGGCAACGCTTCCTCGCCGGGCTGGAGAGCGACGAGGAACAGTTCCGCTACTTGATGGACAACGGCCTCAGCGCCCGCGACAGCCTGCAATTGAGCGTCGGCGTCGGCCTCACCGCGCAGCAGGTGGCGGCCCTGACCCACGACATCGTGTGGATGGAAAAACGCCAGGTGCAGGGTGAAGACGTGCTGGTGCCGGTGCTGTACCTGGCGACGGTCGACGTCAATAACCTGCGCGGGGGCAGCCTGGTGCAAGGCCGGGACATCAACCTGGTCAGTGGTGGCGACATCGTCAATGTCGGCACCTTGAATGCGGCACAGGAGCTGACCGCCATCGCCGACGGCCGCCTGCTCAATGGCGGTACGCTCAGCGCCGGTGAACGCATCAGCCTGCTGGCCACCGACAGTATCCGCAACGCGATGGCCGGCGAGATCCGTGGCAGCCATATCGAACTTACCAGCGTCACCGGCGACATCGTCAACGACCGCACCGCCCATGCCAAGCATCAGGGCGACGGCACCCTTGTCACCCATCTCGACCAGGCGGGCCAGATCAGCGCCGCACAGCAACTCACGCTCAACGCCGGGCGCGACATCACCAACCGAGGCGACATCAACAGCGCTGGCGATGCCAGCCTGAGCGCCGGGCGCGACATCAACCTCATCGCCGTCACCGACACCCAACAGGTACGCACCACGGAAAACGGCGGCCACCGGGTCACCCAACACAGCCGCACCGAACAGCTTGGCGCCAATCTCAACGCCGCCGGCAGCCTGAGCCTGCATGCCGGGCGCGACATCACCCTATTGGCCAGCCAAGCCAACGCCGACAAAGACCTGACCGTCGCCGCCGGTGGCAACCTCCACCTGTTGGCCGCCGCCAACGAAACCGATCACGCGGTCAACAGCAAACGCGGCGGCGCCAAGGTGCATGAGCAAACTACCCAGGTGCGTCACGTGGGCAGCCAGCTCACCGCCGGCGGCAAACTGAACGCCAGCGCGGGGCAAGACATCGTGCTGCACGCCAGCCAGGTCAGCAGCGGCAAGGATGCGTATCTGGTGGCGGGTGGGCAGTTGCAACTGCTGAGTGCCAATGACAGCGACTACAGCCTGTATGACTACAAGAAAAAAGGCAGCTTCGGCGCCCTCAAGACCCAACGCGACGAAGTCACCGACGTGCGTGCGGTGGGCAGCCAGATCACCACAGGCGGCAACCTCGACCTGATCAGCGGCGGCGGTCAGTTGTATCAAGGGGCAAGGCTGGAAAGCGCGGCGGATATCGCCATCACCAGTGGTGGGGCGGTGACCTTCGAAGCAGTGAAAGACCTGCATCAGGAGAGCCACGAGAAGACCAACAACAACGCATTCTGGGTGGCATCCAAGGGCAAGGGCAGCACTGACGAAACACTACGCCAGAGCCAGTTGGTTGCCGGGGGCACCATCGCGATCCAGGCCGTCGACGGTTTGCAGATCGACATCAAGCAGGTCAATCAGCAGAGCGTCAGCCAGTCCATTGATGCGATGGTCAAGGCCGACCCGCAATTGGCTTGGCTCAAGGACGCAGAACAGCGCGGGGATGTGGACTGGCGTCAGGTCAGGGAGGTCCACGACAGCTTCAAGTACAGCCACTCCGGGCTGGGGCCGGCCTCGCAACTGATCATTGCCATCGTGATGTCGGCGGTCATCGGGCCCATGGCGACGGCCGCAGCAGGCGGCGGTGTCGGCGGCGCCATGGTCGGTGCGGTTGCGACCGGCGCCTCGACCAATGCCAGTGTCAGCGTGGTCAACAACCGGGGCAATCTCGGTGCCGTGTTCAAGGACGTGACGTCGTCCGATGCCCTGAAGGGCTACGGGGTTTCGGCGATCACTGCCGGCCTGACGGTGGGTTACTTCGACCCATGGACCGGAGCGCAGACCAATACCACCATCAGCAAAGTGGCCACCTCCGGCTCGCTGGGCACCTGGAGCGGCGTCGGCCAATTCGCGGCCAACCAGGCGCTGCAGAACGGCACCTCTGTGTTGCTGAACAAAGCCCTGGGGCAGGGCGGCAGTGTCAGTGACGCGCTGAAAACTGCCTTGTTCAACACCTTGGCGGCGGCCAGTTTCAACCTGGTAGGGGACTACACGAAAAACGTCCTGGCGGACGGCTCGTTACCCAAGGTGGCGATCCACGCCATGGTCGGTGGCTTGCTGGCCGAAGCCACCGGCGGCGACTTCATGACCGGCGCATTGGCGGCGGCGGCAAGCGAAGCACTGGTTGGCCACCTGGATACGTTGGTCAAAGGCAACGACACCCTGCTCACCATGAGTTCGCAGATCGTCGGCGTACTGGCGGCTGCGGCACAAAGCGACACCGACGCCGCCAAGCTGGAGACCGGCAGTTGGGTGGCGAAGAACGCTACGCAATACAACTACCTGTCACACAACCAACTGGAACGGGCCGCCAAACAGATAGCCCGATGCACCGACGCCTCCTGCATCCAGGACGCCACACGCAAATTCCAGGAACTGAGCCTCCAGCAGGACATTGACGCCATCGTCAGCTGCCAGGCCGACCCCAGCTCCTGCGCGGCAAGCTCCAAAGAAGTCGCCAACACCCTGGCGAACCTCAACGCCATCCGCGACATCGCCGACTACGCCTCGCCCGACGCCCGGGAGGCGGTACAGAGCCTGATCAACGGCAATTACGAATTTCAGGAAATGCTGGCGACCGCCACGACCGAGCACTCGGTGGGCGCGATGGTCGAGTCGCTCAAGTCGAAGTGGGCACTGAGCGATGCTCAGGCGCAGGACATTGCGGACAACCTGAAGATCGCACTGGCGGTTGGGGTGGGGACTGCGGCGGGGGTGGTGGCTTATAGGCGGGCTGTGGCGGGGGGGGCAAAAGGGGCAGGGACTGCGCTGGAAACAACCAATCCCATTGCTGTGAGTGGTAGTCGGGCCATCGACAAGGCGCAGAGCTACGAAAGTGGTCTTCGAGACCTATACGGTAGTGTTCCTTCTGCGGAGCGTCAGTACACAACTGTTATCAATGGGCAACGTGTTAACGGTGTCGCGGACAATGTGACTATTGTTAATGGACAGCGGACTGCTGTTGAAGCTAAGTTTGTAGCGGACTGGAGCAGCTCTCTTCGAAATCCTGCTAGCCCGGTGGGCTCAAAGCCTTGGTCGGCTGCTGAGCAGACCAAAATGGTAGATCAGGCGAAGAAATACTCATCCGGCTTCGAGGGCGGTGTTATTTATCATACGAATAGTCCAGAGTTGGCTAGTTACTATTCGAAAGTATTTACTGATGCGGGTGTCACAAACTTTAAGTTTTTAATTACACCAGTGAAAAACTGAGGTGATATTTTGGCTAACCAAATAGAAGAATTGGAGAAGGTTTTAGGCGGGAAGCTAGAAAGGTCTGATGCTAGAGTCATTCCTGGGACGGATGGTGCGACCACCAGGGAGGCTATCTATTTTTCTGATGATGGGAAAAGTAAATTTCGTAAGCAATTTAAAAATATAACGTGTTTTTCTGAACCTCCGAATGCAACTAGTGGTGGGATCAACGAAGCCGGATGCAGCATCACACCGAGAAATGGCCCGCTCTTTCATGCTGTCGTATATCACGGTGATATTGACGGCTGGAGAAAAGACATCGAAGCCGGTGCAGAGGGCCTTGGTCTACTGTTGGCAAGAATCGAAGGCGATCAATTTATGGTCTCTGATGGCCGCTCGATCCCTCTGTCAGATTGCAAAATAGAGTTTTCTTGAACACTGCTCACCCTCAACACCGGCCTCGCGCCGGTTCGGCCAAAGCAGCCGCAGAGAGTGCGCTTAAGGCTGGCAGGGTCGAAGGCCGAATATTCAAATGGCCACAATAGGTTTGAGGTATTTAAGATGAAAGAATGGTCATCGCTGTGCAAGTCAAAGGTTGGGGACGCCGTTGATGTGCGGGAGCAATGCGTTATCGCTATGGACGACGGCGCATACAAAATTTCAGACGAACAGTATTTTTTAGCTGACGCTTTTTCTGATGAGGGAGAGGAAAAACTTCGTTTGCTATCCCTTTACTGGGCCTGCAGAGCCTGCATTTAGAAGAGCCTACTACAGGGATGTTGAAAATGATGACATGGCCGTATGCCGACCGCCGCCTGAATTGCTTCCAGTTGGGGCGGGGGGGACCTATAGTCAGATTAAAAATGCTCTTAGCTCTCTTGGTTCTGACAAGTTTATGGAGTGCGCCTCTTATCGTGTTATGTCTGATGGTGCATTTGTTCATAAGGGCTTAGAAAGTTCATTGGCTGTTTATTATTTTCGCTTGCATGATATTGTTAATGATGAGCTGCCTTACGCGATACTGTGGAAGCTTTCTAGTGTGTGATTTAATAAGAAGCAACATCCAGTTGCCGGGTTGAAACCGGGTAAACGGGGTCAGACCCTGAGGGACTGAACAAAGCCCTGGGGCAGGGCGGCAGTGTCAGTGACGCGCTGAAAAATGCCTTGTTCAACACCTTGGCGGCGGCCAGTTTCAACCTGGTAGGGGACTACACGAAAAACGTCCTGGCGGACGGCTCGTTACCCAAGGTGGCGATCCACGCCATAAGAGAAGGGGACAGATTTATTTGGTGCTTGCCGAGCAGCGCCAAGCCTAAATAAATTCGTTCCCTTTTTTCGGAACTCAATACATCTTGCCTGATGGTTCGCGAGTTCGGGTGATGCAGGCGGATGGTCGAAGCCCCCAGCGCGCCTCATTCGAGAACGCTAATGGTGGACCTGTCGATCCTACTACTGGAAAGCCGTCGCAGCCCCGCAGGGTTTATCGAAGGCTGAACGGAAGCAGTGGATTAGAGAGCGTACGCATATTGAGCAGGTGGACTAAATGACGAATACATTCTTGCAAGCTGTGGCCCTTTTGTTGCCTATGAAAATTGAAAGAGTATTTTGGGATGGCGATATTTTGATGCTTTTTTCTGCGGGTTGGAGCTTTCAGACCGAGAGTGCGTGGCGTGTGTCTAAGGGGGGGGAGTTGCTGTTCGCTTGTTGGGATGACGATGTGCTTGACCATGTTTCTGAGCTGTTAGGCTTATCCATTGTTGAGGTAGGTTGGCTTATCGATGCTCAGCCAATCGATCCATTTTTTAAATTATCTGACGGCCGCGTCTTGAATGCATTTTGTTCGTCATCAACTGAGCCTTGGCTTATGGAGTTCTCGGATGGGGTCGTTTATCTAGGGAATACTTAATTTTATAAGGGTAAACGGGGTCTGACCCTGAGGGATCCTAATTGGACTCAAAAATGAATGCAGAAGCCGAATTGAAAGCTTGGAATTTCCAAGTCTTAATGCTTGTTCAAGCGATGTTGGGGGCAGTTACTCCAAACTTCAGGATGGTAGTTTTGTATTGTGAGGATGATGTTTGGGTAATAAGATTTTATCTTGAAGAAAATATAGAGGATGATGTTGGTGAGGTAGAAGATATCATATGTCAATATACTGCTTACCAGGGGGCGGATTTAAAATGCAGGTCGGAAGTTTTTGTAGGCAACGAAGATATACCTAGTTTGTCGGAAGCTGCGAGGGTCGTTTATCGTCGAAAAGAGTGATTTTTGACTTTGGAAAACGGGGTCAGACCCTGAGGGATCCAGCTCGTTGGTTATCAAGGCTCTGGAGCTGGGCGCCCAATTTATGAGTTAACTGTTAATGGGCAGCCGCATCGAATTGCTGTGACTGTTGGCGACAACGGCTTTGTCGTCGGTGCAAATCCAAGGGGCAGCGTTAAATGAAAAATATAAAGTTGATGGCGGATTATCAGTGTCATCCGCTTTGGAATATGTCCCCCGATGAGTATGGGGACATAGCTCCCTGCGAGCTTCCTATCTCTGAAGAGCTTCAGCTGCGTCTATCAAAGTGGGCCGCTATATACGATGAAACCTTGAATGCTGATTACCCGCCAAACTCTGGGTTCGAGAGTGAGGAGTTAGAGCGCGAATTCAAGCGAGAGGGAGAGCGATTAGCTGAACACTTGAGAAATGAGCTCGGTCCGGATTTTTCTATTCTCTTTAAACTTTAGTTGGGGCAAAAGGTATAAGAAGGTAAAAGAGGTTGTTTGCCGGATCGCTACACAGCGGAAAGCGGGCGGCAGCGATTATGACTTTGATCCAGTCTGCGCGCATGAACGGACATGAGCCGTATGCTTAAATGAAGGACGTTTTGACTCGTCTGCCCACGCAGCGGACAGGGGACGCCACCAACTTGTTACCACATCGTTGGGCGCCTGTTTAATCAAAAACCACTCAAGGAGAAAGCTGTGGACTTACGGATTGAGATAAATGAGACGCCTCAAGAGGTCGATTACCAAGCGATTTTGGCACCGCTGCGCGAATTCAACCAAGCACAAACGGGGCTCATTGGAACTGAAAAACTTGCGATCTTGATCAAGGATGACGCAGGGGCTACGCAAGGTGGGCTATACGCAAAAATTTCTGGGCAGTGGTTATTTGTTGAGTTGCTGGTAGTCCCTGAAGTAGCCCGAGGGCAAGGGTTGGGCGCAAAGTTGATGAACAAGGTGGAAGCGCTGGCGCGTGAGAAAGGCTGCCAAGGTATCTGGCTGGACACATTCTCTTTTCAGGCTCCGGACTTTTACCGCCGGCTCGGCTTCAGCATATTTGGAGAACTCAAAGATTACCCGGTCACTGGATACAATCGGTTTTTTATGCAGAAAAGATTTGATCTCGACGAGCATAACGCTAGTCATACTCAGCCTTGAGGCAATGACAGCAAAAACCTAAGCAAGGTGTGTTACCCGCGATCGATCGTCGCCATTCCTTTCCAGAAGAACACGCAGGACGTGGTGCATGCCTTGACCCGCAGTACCCTGGAAGAAGCGGTGCAACGCCGATTGTTGTAATGCGTGGTCAAGTCAGTTCAACCCGAACGTCGATCAGCCGTGACCGGCGTTCAGCTTCCTATCGAGCCGTAGGAATTGCTCCCTGCAATATGTAGGTCATTTCGTTTTATGCTTTTCCAGCCCTCCCAGACACCTGCTGTTTCATGCCTGCGCTGTTTTATAGTTCACGGAGCAATCCACCACGGCAGGGAGCCGCCCACCTCATGCATACCCGAAAACAATCCCCCCGGCGCCACACCCCACCACAACCCCCGACCCTTCATTCCGGCCAGCGCCTGCGTCTGGTGCTCAACACCTACGGCATCCCGCCCACGGCCTTTGCCGAATGGATGCACGTCAGCCCGCAGTGCCTCAACAATTGGTTTTCACGCGGGCTGCCGGTGGATCGTGTGGAGAAACTGGCGACAACCTTGAGCGTCAGCAAAGTGTGGCTCGAGACCGGCGAGCGCGGACGATGACAGTGGTGGGGCGGTCAAAGGGCCGCCTCTATTTCAAGGGTCCCACCACCTGCCGGTATTTTTCCACCCCCTGCGGTGTCTGCCGCACCAGGCTGATCTCCAGCCCCAGCGGGTCTTCGCGGCGATTGCCGCTCAGTTGCCGCCAGCCTTTGTCCGCTTCCCATACGCGTACCTGCAGGTCACTGACGCCAGTCAGTACCACCACGCCGTCCTTTGCCGCCGGCAGGGGGTAGCGGTCCCGTGCGGGGGCGGCGGCGCGGTAGAGTGCGTCGCCCTTGAGCCACCAACGTACCCGTTGCAGGCCATCGCCGGCTGCTGGGGCGCTGCGGATCACGTCGAGGCGAAAGCCCTTGCTGTCGGAGCTGCGCACGGTCACGGCGGCCAATCCCTCCGTTTGTGTGGCTTCAGGGGGCGTCAGTTCGACGCTGGCACGCAGGCTGATATCCCGTTGCATCTGGTTCAGCGCGCGCAGCAACACTTCGGTCTGTTCGGTGCTTGCCTGCAAATGCTGATCGGCGCGGGTGACGCTGTCCAGCCCGCGCCAGGCGATCAGGCTGACCACCGCCATGAGCATGATCGCCACCATCACTTCGATCAGGGTGAAGCCTTGCTGTGCCGGCTTCATGGTTGGCTGACCACGCGCATCAAACCGGCGGCGTCGCGTTGCAGGCTCAGGCTGTGTTGGCCGTCGGACAGCACCATGCGCAGCGGTGGGTTGATCCATTCAGCGTTGAGCACCAGGGTTTGCCGGGGCTCGAGACTGATCTGCATCGGCGTGCTTTCCCACAGGCGTGGGCGCAACGGGTCGTCGTCTTCAAAGGTATCGAGGCCCTGGCCGTCGTCCCGCTGGCGGTTGAAGCGAAACCCCTTGGCATCCGCGCGCCAGGTGATGGGGCGGCCGTCGGCGTGGGCTTCGGCCTGGGCGACTTGCAGCAGTTGGCTCAGGCGTTCGGCGTCTTTGCGCAACAGGTGCAGCGGATCGGGCTTGATGGTGAGGCTGATGGCGGCGCTGGCGATGCCGATGATCACCAGCACCACCATCAGCTCGATCAGGGTGAAGCCTTGCTGTTTCATCGCGGGCTACCTGGAGAACTGGGGAGTGTGTGAAATAAAAGCGTGCGAATTGACCTGTAGGCTGGTGCGACGGACAAACAGGAGGTCCTCCCCATGACATTTGCCCCTCGTTTCACCCTGGCCCACGGCGTGCAGGCGCTGGGTGTGCTGGGTGCCCTGGCGGGCGTGGCGGTATGGACGCCGCTGCTGCTCACCAGCGCCGAATCCCACACGCCGCAAGCCACGCCCCAGGCACTGGCGGCGCGCAGCGATAACCCGGCGCTGCAATGGTTTTCCAATGCGCCGACGGCGTTGCAGGTCAAAGTCACCGGCGTGTTGGCAGGTGCCCGTGGTGCGGTGGCGATCCTGAGTCTCAACGATGGCCCGCCGCGCAGCTTTCTAGTGGGTGAACGCCTCAGCCCCGGTGTGCGGCTGACGGCCATTGAAGGCGATGGGGTGGAGATCGAGCGCGGCGGCGAGAAGCAGCGTGTCAACCTCGACAAGTTGCCGCCGGGGCCTGCGTTGCCGCTGCTCACTCGGCCATGACCTGGGTGTCCAGCCGCGCCAGGGGCGGCGCTTCGCGGCTGGCGTCGAGCACTTGCAGGTTGACCTGGAACAGACGGCCGTCGGCGTTGATGGTTTGTTCGCAGCGCAGTTTCAGGCGGCCTTGATCGCAGGTGAAGGTCTTCTTGCCGCTGCGCAGGTGGCCTTCCAGGCGCAGTTCGGCGAGGCGACTCTGCGCCGCCAGCAACGCGATGGATTTGTCTCGCAGCAGGCCGTTGCTCTGGGTCATCAACCCGGCCACGCGCACGGCGGCGGCCATGGCCACGGCGATGATCGCCAGCGCCACCAGCACTTCGATCAGGGTGAAACCTTGCTC
>Ga0182008_10001596_pt1 | contig 15080 bp, 12 predicted proteins | sample Sormic07211129_1_FD_120482 | JGI IMG/M metagenome (GOLD analysis project Ga0182008, IMG submission 120482) | Rhizosphere microbial communities from Sorghum bicolor, Mead, Nebraska, USA - 072115-129_1 metaG | ecosystem: Host-associated > Plants > Roots > Rhizosphere | place: USA: Nebraska...
ATCATGCCGGTGCTCAAGGCCTTCGAGCAGGCGTTTCCCTTCGTCGACCTGATCATCCGCCACCCGGTGCACGGTGACGTCAGTGAACTGGTCAGCAGTGGAGAGGCGGAGCTTGGCGTGGCGTTTTCTCAACCGGGCTACCCGAAGGAACTGGCGTTCCAGCAATTGGGCAAATTGATCATGCTGCACGTCTGCCATCCCGTTCATCCGCTGGCACAGCTCGACACCGTTACGTTCGATGACCTGCACGTGCATCGACGCCTGGCATTCAGCGCGCACGCGAACAAACTGCCCAGCAGCGAATACCTGCGCTCGACGCAATTGTGGCAAGCGGAGAACTACCTCGCGTTGCTGGAAATGGTCCGCGCGGCGCTCGGTTGGGCCACCCTGCCCCGTCAACTCATCCAGCGCGAGCTGGCCAGAGGCGAACTGGTAGAACTACCCCTCTCGGCTTACCCGCATACCGACTGGCAAATTGGCGTCGACCTTTTATGGGCGCGCCAACGGCCATTGGGCAAGGCTGGACGCTGGCTGAAAGAGAAACTGCAGGGCAATAAAGTGTATGAACTGGATCGCAATGGACAGATCACCACGCTGTGACCAATCTGAAACGGCCGCTGACTTGAACAGTTTTACTAAAGCACACAAAAAAGCCGATCCAACTGATCGGCTTGGTTGCTGATGCTGGCAGCCCATGTTCGGGTTTGGGTTACAACACCTCGAACAATCCCGCTGCTCCCATGCCACCACCCACACACATTGTTATCACCACGAACTTCACCCCCCGCCGCTTTCCTTCCAGCAACGCGTGCCCAACCATTCGCGCGCCGCTCATGCCGTAGGGATGCCCAATGGAAATTGCGCCGCCATTGACGTTCAGTTTCGCCGGATCGATCCTCAACTGTTGTGCGCAATACAACACTTGGCAGGCAAACGCCTCGTTCAATTCCCACAAGCCGATATCGTCCACCTTCAACCCGTGCTGACGGAGCAGCTTGGGCACTGCCAGTACGGGGCCGATACCCATCTCTTCTGGCGCCAGTCCGGCGACTGCGATCCCTCGATACAGGCCCAAGGGTGCAATGCCTGATCGCGCAGCCACTGCCCCCTCAAGTAAAACGCAGGCGCTGGCGCCGTCGGACAACTGACTGGCATTGCCGGCCGTGACACTACCGCCCTCCACTATCGGCTTGAGCCCTTGCAGATCGCTGAGTTGGGTTGTCGGCCTGTTGCCTTCATCCTGGACAAGCGTGACATCCTGATAGCTCACCGCCCCGCTCTCCTTGTCAACGACTCGCTTGCGGGCCTTGACCGGAACAATTTCGTCGGCGAACAAACCGGCTTCCTGCGCCGCCGCGGTGCGTTGCTGAGACTCAAGTGCATAGGCGTCCTGCGCTTGCCGACTGATGCCATACCGACGCGCAACGAGTTCGGCCGTTTGTAGCATTGGCATGTACGCATGCTCGCTCATGCGCAGCACGTTGGCGTCGAACGCCTCGCTCGCCATTTGATTGTGAGCATTCTGCACCAGGCTGATCTGCTCTTGCCCGGCACCAACGGTCACCTGCATGCCGTCGACGATGATCTGCTTGGCGGCGATGGCAATGGCCATCAGGCCCGATGCGCACTGGCGGTCGATCGTCTGCCCACTGACCGAAATGGGCAAGCCTGCGGCCAGGGCCGACAAACGCGCCGGGTTGATGGCCGCAGTGCCGCTCTGCATGGCCGTACCCAGCACCAGGTCTTCGATCTGACCCGGCTCGATGCCAGCACGCTCGACTGCTGCGCGAATGGCAACGGCCGTCATACTGGGCGTCTTGAGGTCATTGAATGCGCCACGCATCGCCTTGGCGATCGGTGTGCGAGCGGTGGAAACAATCACGGCGTCTTTCATGGTTCAAGTTCCTTGTTCGATGAGGGCTGGCAGTCGCTGACCAGCTCACTCAGTGCCAGGCGCAGCCGTTCGGGAATCGGCGCCGGGCGGCGTTGAAGACGGTCAACAAACACATGCACGAAACGCCCGGTCGCACAGGCCAGTGCCTGGCCTTCACGGAACACCGCAAGTTGATAATGCACAGAGCTGTTACCCAGTCTGCTGACCGCCAGTGCCACCTCGATGGGCTCCGGGAACGCAACCGGCGCGTGGTAATCGCAGCCGGAACTCACCACCAGGCCGATCACCGGACCTGCGTGGATATCCAGCCCTCCCTGCTGGATCAGGACGCTGTTCACGGCAGTGTCGAAGAAACCGTAAAAGACGACATTGTTGACGTGTCCATACACGTCGTTGTCGTGCCAACGGGTGTTGATCGTTGTGAAGTGCCGATAGCCGGCACGCTGCCTGAGGTCGGTCATCAATATGCCGCTTCATAAATGGCCAACGCGTCGGCTTCGGTGAGTGTGCGCGGGTTGTTCACGAGCAGACGCTGCTGTTGCATCGCGTCACTGGCCAGTTGGGCCAGACTTTCTCTGGGAACACCAACCGCACGCAGCGTGGTCGGTAATTCGCAACGAGATCCCAATTGCGCCAACTCAGAGACAAATTGATCGGCGCGAGAATGGTGATCACCTGCCTGCAACCTTTCTCCCAGCAAAGGCAGAGCGAGTTCGGCGTAGTCCGCCATCGCTACCGGCAGGTTGAAGCGCAGCACATGAGGCAGCACCAGCGAATTCGCCAGCCCATGAGGAATGTGAAAGTGCCCGCCCAGCGGGTACGCCAGCGCATGCACCGCCGCCACCGGTGCGTTGGCAAATGCCTGGCCGGCCAGGCAGGCACCCAGCAACATCGCCTGGCGTGCGCCCAGGTTGCCGCCGTTGTACACGGCCTGGTCGAGGTTGCAGGCCAAAAGTCGTAGCGCCTCTCGCGCCAAGAGACTGGACAGCGGATTGCGCTTGAGCTTGCTGGTGTAGGCCTCGATCGCATGCACCATGGCATCAATGCCCGTGGCCGCCGTCACGGCAGGCGGCAAACCTAACGTACAGACGGCGTCGAGTACGGCGAGATCCGGCAACAGTAACGGAGAGACGACGCCCATCTTGGTGGTTTCACCGGTGGTGACGATCGCGATGGGGGTCACCTCCGAGCCGGTCCCGGCAGTCGTCGGCACCTGAATCAGCGGCAAGCGCTGGCCCTTGGCTTGGTCGACGCCATACAGCTCGGTGATCGGTTGAGTGCACTGCGGATGCGCCAGCAGCGCGACCAGTTTGGCCACGTCCATCGAACTGCCGCCGCCAAAGCCGACGATCAGGTCGGCACCGACATGCCGGGCCCGTTCAACGGCGGCGAGCACGCAGGCCTGACTCGGATCCGCCGTCACGTCACTGAAGATCGCCACGGCAACTTTTGCGAGGGTGAAACCGGGCAACACATCATCAAGCATGCCCAGGCGAGCAATACCCGGGTCGGTGACTATCAATACACGGCGCGCGCCGCGTTCCCTGCACAGATTGGCAAGGCGCTGCACGGCGCCGGTTTCGCAGAGAATCTGCGCTGTAGTGGCAAAGCTGAAAGGCTGCATGTCAGCGCCTCCTGATTTTTTGTTATGCGTCTTCAGCAACTGAAGTCGCTCGCTGGCATGGCCATCAAGCAGTTCGCGCCACCCAACAAGGCTTCCCGGTGTGCGCTTGCACGGGGTAATACGCGCCGCCAGTAGAATTCGGCAGTCTGTAGCTTGGCTTGATAAAAGGCGTTTTCACCCGTCCCGTTAGCCAGGGTTTCACCCGCTCGAACCGCGGCCTGCAGCCAGAGCCCGGCCAGCAGGACGTAAGCCGAATAGGCGAGGAAGTCCACAGAGACCGCGCCGATTTCCTGCGGATCACGCTGGCAGGCGTCGATGATGGTCTTGCCCAATTCTCGCCATTGCTCAAGACGCTGACTGACTGCACCCGCCATGTCCTGCAGCTGGGGTTGGTGGCCAGCAGCCTCGACGTGCTGAGCGAGCTCATCGATCAGCGCGTGCAATTCGGCACCGCCATCGCCCATCAGCTTGCGCCGGACCAAGTCCAGCGCCTGGATGCCATTGGTGCCCTCATAGAGCTGGGTGATGCGGCTGTCGCGCATCAACTGTTCCATGCCCCATTCGCGGATGTAGCCATGCCCGCCATACAGTTGCACGCCGAGGCTGGCGACTTCCTGGCCGACATCGGTGAAGAACCCTTTGACGATCGGGATCAGAAACGCAGCGCGGCGCATGGCTGCGCGACGATCATCGGGTTCTGGCGCACCGTGCTCGAGATCGAGTTGCCGTGCGGTGTAGGCGCCCAGCATCCGGCATCCCTCGGTGAGGGACTTCTGCGTCAGCAACATGCGACGCACATCCGGATGAACAATGATTGGGTCGGCAGCCTTGTCTGGCGCCACTGCACCGGTCAGCGAGCGCGACTGCAGACGTTCACGGGCGTAGGCCAGGCCGCCCTGGAAAGCGGCTTCAGCGATCCCCAGTCCCTGCAACCCGACCTGGAATCGTGCGTCGTTCATCATGGTGAACATGCAGGACAGGCCTTGATTCGGCTCGCCGACCAGCCAGCCCTGGGCACCGTCGAAATTCATGACGCAAGTCGAAGCGCCCTTGATGCCCATCTTGTGTTCCAGCGCGCCACAGCTCAGCGCATTGCGCCGGCCATCGGCAAGGATTTTGGGTACCAGAAACAGACTGATGCCTTTCACACCCGCCGGGGCATCGGGCAAGCGTGCCAGCACCAGATGAATGATGTTGTCAGTCAGGTCCTGCTCACCGCCGCTGATGAAAATCTTGCTGCCGGTGATCAGATAGCTGCCGTCGGCGTGAGGCTGCGCGCGGGTGCGCAACAACGCCAGGTCCGTGCCGGCCTGAGGCTCGGTAAGGCACATGGTGCCGGTCCATTCGCCACTGACCATCTTGCCCAGCCAGGTTTGCCTGAGCGCTTCGCTGCCATGGCGGTGCACGGCCAGGACCGCGCCTTCGGTCAACCCGGAATAGATCCGAAACGACAACGACGCCGCCATTAACATCTCGTGGAAACAGGCCGACGCCATTTGCGGCAAGCCTTGTCCCCCGTAGGCCATCGGCCCGGTCATGCTCGCCCAACCGTTATCGACGTATTGACGATAGGCTTCGCGAAAGCCATCCGGCGTGCGGACTTCATTACCGAGCAACTGGCAGCCTTGCTCGTCGCTGTTGCGGTTGAGCGGGGCTATCACCTCTGCGGTGAAGCGCCCCGCCTCTTCCAGAATGCCGTCAAGGGTGTCGCGGTCCAGGTCCAGACCCAGGTGTTGGCAGTGCCCGGTGACATCGAACATTTCATGCAATACGAAGCGCATATCGCGCAGCGGTGCCTGGTAGTTCATACGCGGCCCTCCCCGACATCGGCAAAGTGTTTGCCGCTGGCCATCAATCGGGAGATCAGTCCGGCGGGATGCCAATGCTCGCCGAAAAGACCTTGCAGACGTTCCAGTCGAGCCAGCAGGGAATTCATGTCCTGCCCATCCGCCCAGCGCATCGGTCCGCCGGTTTCAATCGGAAAGCCATAACCGTTGAGCCATACCTGATCGATGTCATGGCTGCTGGCCGCAATGCCTTCTTCGAGGATCTTCGCGCCTTCATTGACCAGTGCCAAAAGGCAGCGATCAAGGATTTCCCGTGCGTCGATGTCGCGGCGGCGGTAGCCCAACCCCTGAGATACCTTGAGCACCCATTCGTCCACCAGTGGGTCATGCTCGGCCTGGCGACTGCCTGGCGCATAGCGGTAGTACCCCGCGCCGGTTTTCTGACCCAGCCGCCCGAGTTCGCACAAGGCGTTGTCGACTTGCACCAAAGGGGCGTCCATACCCTGCCCGGCCAGTTGACGCGCGCGCCACTCCAGATCGATGCCGATCACGTCATACATGCGGAACGGGCCCATGGCGAAACCAAATTGCTGCAGCACCTCGTCCACCTGCTGAGGGAATGCGCCTTCCAGGAGTAATTTTCGTGCCTCGGCCACATAGCTGCGCAACATGCGGTTGCCGATGAAACCGGGGCAATTGCCCGCCACCACCGCTACTTTGCCGGTACGCTGCGCGAGCCTGCGGGCCACTTCGAGCACTTGGCTGTCGGTGTCCTTGCCACGAACGATCTCCAACAGTTTCATGATGTGGGCAGGACTGAAGTAATGCAGACCCAACACCTGCGGTGAACGCCCGGTGACCGCCGCAATTGCGTCGATGTCCAGCGCCGAGGTGTTGCTGGCCAGGATCGCCGTGGGCTTGAGGTGCGCGTCCAGCGCGCGAAAGATTTCCTGTTTGAGCTCCAGGCTTTCGTACACCGCTTCGATCACCAGGTCCGCTTCTGCCAGCGCCGCGTAACTTTGTACCGGGCGTACTCGCTCGAGATTGGCGTGCGCCTCGACCTGCGTGATGCGTTGTTTACCCACCTGCTGCGACCAGGTTTGCTCAATCATCGACAGGCCCGCGTCGAGTGTCTGGGTATTGCTCTCCAGCCACAGCACCGGAAACCCGGCGCTGGCCAGACTGATGACGATGCCCCGGCCCATGGTGCCGGCGCCGATCACGGCGACCTGCTGGATATCGAAAGGGGTGCTCACACGCGGTGCTCCTGCATTGGGAAAAATGAACAGCCGACACCCTAAGCAGGCTTCAAGTATTTTTGAAATTTCATTTTCATATGCCATATATTCTGCGTATGAATACTTCAAACTTTGATCTGAACCTGCTGCGCGTGTTCGACATGTTGCTGCGTGAGCAGAATGTCTCGCGCGCAGCACAACGCCTGGCGTTGACCCAACCCACGGTGAGCAACGCCCTGGCGCGCTTGCGCGATATGCTGGGCGACCCCCTGCTGGTGCGCGTCGGTCGGCGCATGTGCCCGACCCCTCGAGCGCTCGCGCTGGAAGGGCCTATTCGCGCCGCGTTGCAACAAATCGAGCAAACGCTGTCCACCAGTGACGCGTTCGACCCACTGCGCAGCCATCGTCAATTGAGAATTGCCCTGACCGACTTCGTCGAACAACTGTGCATGCCGTCCTTGCTGGCAAGCCTGCAGACGCAGGCGCCGCACCTGCGCATCGATGTCGCCCACCTAAGTCCCAGCCTGCCCGCCGAGGCGCTGGACAGAGGCGAACTGGACATGGTGCTGGGTCGTTTCGATCACGTACCGGCACGTTTCACTCGCCAGCTCTGGCGCAGCGAAACCCTGCGAGTCGCGGTGTGTCAGGACCATCCGCGACTGAGTGACGGCCTGGATCTGCAGCGTTTCCTGCAATTGCGCCACGTCTGGGTTCATGGTGGTCAGACCCGCGGCATGGTCGACCAATGGCTGGCCGAGCAGAACCTCGTGCGACAGATCGTCTACACCACGCCTAATTACCTGCAAGCCGCACACCTGGTGGCCGCGACCGAACTCTGTGTCGTGTTGCCGACGCTGCTGGCGCAGCAGTTCGCCCGGCTGCTGCCGCTGAAGCTGTATGAACTGCCGTTCGCGCTACCGCCCTTCGATCTAGAGCTGGTACGCCTGACCCATCGCCAGCACGACCCGGCGCTGACCTGGCTCGAGGCGCAAATCCTGGCCATTCAACCGGGCTGAGCCATTACCCAATGCGATGGCTGGCATGCCGCTCTGGTATTGGCTGCGACTCGAACCGCTCCTTAGAGTGGATCGCCCGAACAATAACAAGGACTGCTCCATGCGTTTTTCACAGCCTTTGCTCACTCTCGCCCTGCTGGTACCGCTGACGAGTCTCGCCGCCACGCCTGCCAAGGATGCGACAACCATTACTCTGCAAAACAACCAGCAATGGCTGCAGCGACTGCCTTTCGCCGATCGTGGAGATTTCGAGGCCGCTGAGCGGGGCCTGATCGAGCGGTATGAGGATGTCGTCAGTAATGCGGGGGGCAAAACAGTCTGGGATTTGAAGCAATACGCGTTTCTGAACCGCACAGACGCGCCTGCGACCGTCAACCCGAGTCTGTGGCGCATCGCGCAGCTCAATACGCTTGCCGGTCTGTTCAAGGTCACCGAGGGTATCTATCAGATTCGTGGCATGGACCTGGCGAACATGACCATTGTCGAGGGCGATAACGGGCTCATCGTGCTCGACCCGCTGCTGGCGGTGGAAACCGCCAGAGCCGGCCTGGAACTGTACTTCAAGCATCGTCCGCGCAAACCAGTGACTACGGTGATTTATACCCACCCGCACGTCGACCATTTCGGCGGGGTGCGTGGGGTGATCGACGAAGCGGACGTGAAGGCCGGCAAGGTTCAGGTTATCGCACCCCAAGGTTTTTTTGAGCACGCCATCGGCGAGAACGTGCTGGCCGGACCGGCGATGAAACGTCGTGCCCAATACATGTACGGCGCAGGGCTGCCGCGCGGTGAGCGGGGCCAGGTCGACGCCGGGCTGGGCAAGGGCGTGCCGGCGAACGCGACGGTCAGCCTGATCGCCCCCACCCGGGAAATCAGCAAGCCGCTGGAACGCCTGACCCTGGAGGGCATTGAAGTCGAATTCCAGCTCACGCCTGGCACCGAGGCGCCGGCCGAGATGAACATCTATTTCCCACGGTTCAAGGCGCTGTGCATGGCCGAAAACGCAACTCACGTCCAACACAACGTGCTGACCTTGCGCGGTGCACTGGTTCGCGACCCGAAGATCTGGGCGCATTACCTTGACGAGTCCCTGGTGCGTTACGGCAATCAGGCCGAGGTGGTTTTTGCCCAGCATCACTGGCCCACTTGGGGTAGCGCGCAGATACGCGATTATCTGGCTGACCAGCGCGACATGTATGCATTCATCGATAGCCAGAGCCTGCGCCTGATCAATCAGGGCCAGACGCCAATGGAAATCGCCGAGACCCTGAGCTCGTTGCCGCCACGCCTGGCCAGCAAGTGGTACAGCCGCGATTACTACGGCTCGTTGAGCCACAACGTGCGCGCCGTCTACCAGCGTTACATGGGTTTCTATGACGGCAACCCGGCGAACCTCAATCCGCTGCCGCCCCAAGCGGCTGGCAAGCGATACGTCGCTGCCATGGGCGGTGCCGACCAGGTCCTGAGCCACGCGCGTAAAGCCTTTGACGAAGGGGACTATCGCTGGGTAGCGCAACTGACCAACCATTTGGTATTCGCCGAGCCCGACAACGCCGCTGCGCGCCAATTGCAGGCCGATGCACTGGAGCAACTGGGCTATCAGAGCGAGAACGCCACCTGGCGCAATGCCTACTTGAGCGGCGCTCAGGAACTGCGCGATGGCGTAGCAGCCGCCACCGGCAGCGGCGGTAATACCGACGACATGGTGCGGGCGCTGACACCGACGATGTTTTTCGATTACCTCGGCGTTCGAGTCGATGCACTGAAAGCGGCCGACAACGACTTGACCATCAACTGGCGTTTCACCGATCTGAACGAGGATTACGCCTTGACCCTGCGCAATGGTGTACTCACCCACCGCGACCTTGCACGGCATGACCAGGCCGACGTGCAAATCAGCATGAAAAAATCGACGCTGGATCGCATCGCACTCAAGCAGACGGGTTTTATCAAGGAAGCAACGCTGGGCGATATCACGATCGAGGGTGATCGGGTTAAGTTCCTGCGCTTCATGGGTGGACTGGAGGAAGCGGACGCACGTTTTAATATCGTCACACCGTGAGCGTGGGCGGCGCCTCAGGCGCCGCTCAGCAACCCGATGATGCCGATAAGCGCGAGCAAACACACCGACATGCCTAATGCCAGGATCGCCCGCGAGGCTGGCGCTGCTCGCTCCGACTGGAGCATCGCCAATCCCTGACGATAACGGCGGCCTTGCCTTGCAAGCAAAGTCAGCGCGACGACACCGCCCATCCCCACCGACATCTGGTCACCGGCCCGCCCCGCCAGAACCAGCACCACCAGCAACGCCAACAGCGTCCTTCGCCATGCCAATTCGGTGCGCTCCGCCTGCAGCCCCGGGTCACCCATGCCAACGGGGCCAAAGCACGCTGGCGATCAGCACGACCGCGGTTAAACAGCCCAATGCCAGCAGTGGTGCGAGCGCCGGCAGAGGCAGCGGCTGGCGCTGACGCAGCGCTCGCTCCACCTTCAGCCAGCGCACGCATGCACCGATGCTCACCAACTGACTCAGTAACATCAAACTGATCGCCATGACCATGCGTAGCCGAGGTTCGAAGACCTCCCCGGCGAGTGCTTCGACGGCGATCCCTCCCCCAAGCAGCGCCAGTGAGGTGCGAATCCAGGCGAGGAAGGTGCGCTCATTGGCCAGCGTGAATCGCGGATCAGGCGACTCACCTGCGCCCAACAGGGTTTCAGTCAAGGTACGGCGCTTTTGCTGCATGCCCATCAGCGCACACCGAAGCTGCGCAATGCGCCCGGTGAAAAGTATGAAAGGCTGGTCGGCAGATTGAAGACATAAGGTTTGCGCTGCTCATTGATCAAACCCGAAACGTGATAACGGCCGCTCTTCAAATCATAGGTGACCTCCATGGCATTGACTGCAGCCTCACCACCGGGGTGGTAAAAACTGTGCGCCCCGGACGTGCGCCACAACGTTCCCCGTTGATCGTAGAGGTCAGCCTCGAGAATCGCCCAGGTGTCTTCGTCGATGTAGTAATGACGTTTGGCGTAGATGTGTTGGGCACCGGGTTTGAGGGTCGCCACGACCTCCCACACCCGGTGCAATTCGTAGCGGGTAGGTACGGGGTCGACATGCCCTGGGCGAATCAGCTCGCTGTATCGCAGGTGGGGTGAAGCCAGGCGATAGCTGTTATAGGGAACGTGCAGCAACTTCTTGCCTGCCAGATGCCAGTCGTAACGATCCGGCGCACCGTTGAACATGTCACGACTGTCGGCCGTGCGCAGGCCCGCCGTCCCGGGTCCGGTGGTGTCATAGTCGATACCCGGAGCACGCCTGACCCGTCGCTGGCTGGAACTGTAGACCCAGGACAGTCGCGGCTCGGCGACCTGGTCGAGCGTTTCATGCACCACCATTGCATCTCCGGCAAGCCGCGACGGCGCGGTCATGCGGTAAGTGAAGTAGTAAAGGATATTGTCGGCCCCTGCGTCCGGCAGCCCGTCCGGGCGGGCGAATTCCTGACGTGCGCTCATCAGGGTGAAGCGTCCGTTGCCCAACGGCGTCACGCTGTCCGAGACAAGGCTGTAACTGGCGTTGCGGTTGCGCGTCAGATGATTCCAGATGACCTCCAGGCCATTGCGCGGAACAGGGAAAGCGATCGCCCCGGCAAAGCCGTGCAGGCCATTGCCCTGATCCGCCAGTTGCGCGAACTCAGCATTGCGAGCGGCCGATGCGGCAAGCGGCGCAGGGACGGCGACACTGCGATGGGTGGGATAGACCGGCAGTTTCATCGTCTCGGGAAACTTCTTGAGCAAAGCGATCTGCCCGGCCGAAAGTTGGTCCTCATACTGCTTGTAATTGCGCGCAGTGATTTCGTACAGCGGTCGCTCGTCGGCGAAGGGGTCGATCGGCGTGCCGTTACTTTCCAAGCGTTGCTGTGCTGCCGTGAGTCCGCCCTGCCAGGCCGGGATTCGACCGTCAGGAGAAGCGCCTCGTTGGGCGCCTATGGGCGTCAGTTCCGGGGGCAACTCGCCTGTGGCCAGCGCTGTCGTCGCCCATGACATTCCCAGCAACAGACAGCAGGAAACGGGGGCCATCGACGACCGGAAAAAACCTCGGGTACGGGTTGTCATCACTCTTAACCTCTTATTGTGTTTATCAGAGAGTGAACAAATGCATGCCCCACCGATGAAGCTTCAAACGCATGACGGGGCAGGTGGAAGGGTCAATCTTTATGGGTGTTCCGATAGCCTCTTGTTGAGTATCAATGGATACTAAGTAGGGCCTTTGGCCCCGACAAATAGCGTCTTCAGATAGTTGCCATATCAGTTCGGCATAGCCAGAGATTTGCCCATGACCTTGAAACAGCTGCGTTACTTGATCGCCATTGCAGAAGCGGGAAGCTTCTCCAATGCCGCACGCCGGGCGTTCATCGCCCAGCCTGCCCTGAGCCGCCAGATCGGTTTACTGGAAAGCGAACTGGACATGCAGTTATTGGCCCGCCAGCACGACGGCATCGAATTGACCGATGCCGGCCGACAGTTGTACGAAGTGGCTCGATCGGTGATTCAGAAGCTCGACTCGGTGAAGGACGAACTCAAATCGAGCCAGGGCAATCCGATGGGTCATGTGTCTATTTCCATACCCGCGACAGCGTCGGCTCTGCTGCTGCCCACCATCATCACGCAGGCACAGGCCAAGTTTCCGGGGATCAAGCTAACGATTTGGGATGGCCTGAGTCGCGAAGGCGGCCAGGCGATCGAACTGGGCAAAGTGGATTTCGGGGTCGTGCCAAACGCTGAAGAGCTGGAACATGTCATTGCCGAACCGGTGTTCACCGAAGACCTGTATTGGGTAGGCACACCTGCGCAAGAGGCTGACAACTCGCCCATTACTCTGGCTGAAGCCGCGGCGACCCGACTGGTAATGCCGCCGCGCGCCCTGCACCTGCGCCGGCGTATCGAGCAAGCGGCGATGGAAACCGGGGTGACGCTCGATTCAAGCTATGAACAGCAGTCAGCGCCCGGCATCAGCAGCCTGGTGCGCGCCGGGTTGGCGGCGACCATCAGCAATTGGCCGCCGCTGACGGAACTGCTGGAACCGATATCGGCCCGGCTGATCGTGGAACCACGGATTACCCGAACCATTTCCCTGGCCTATTCGCAGCATAAGCCGCTGTCGTTTGCGGCAACGTGCATGCGTGATCTGGTGCGCGGTCTACTCATCGAGGCTGTGGTCGACGCCCGCTGGAAAGGCAGCTTGATCGAGCGCACGCCCGAGGAAGACTTGAGCCAGGTCCATCGCTGAGGGCGCTGCGCCTCAATGGCGCAGCGCCCGGCGGTGTCAACTGACCCGCGGCGCTGCGACACCGACAACCTGATGCAGCCGCTCCCGGGTTTTCTGAGGATCCATCCGGAACAACCCGATCAGCCCCGCGACCACCAACACCGCGCCGCAGACCAGGAACCCCTCCCCGTAGCCGGCCGGGTGCTCGGCGCCCGCGCCCTGCACCAAAATCCCGGTGACCACAGGCGCCGACAAACCGGCCAGCGAAGCGATGCCGTTGCCAATCGCCAGAATGCCTGCGCGTTGGCTGCCGGGCGTGAACTCGGCGAGCATGGCCGGCCCCACCGAATACATCACCAGTGCCAGGCCGCCGCTGAATGTCAGGCAGACGATCCGCTCGATGCTCGACAGCCCCGGCAGGAAAAGCGCGGCGCTCAGAAGACCACTGGCAATCAGACAGATCGAAACGAACGCACCTCGCGACCAGCGCGTCGCCATGCCGCCGCGCATCATGCGCTGCGATAACCAGGCCATGAACAGGCTCAGCGGCGTGGTGACAACTACGAACAGCACAAACACCCGGCCGGTCATGATCGGATCGATACCCAGGCCATTCTCCAGATAGCTCGGCACCCAGGTCAGCGTCAGCGCCAACGACCAATTGGCAGCAAAATGACAGAGGTAATTGCTCAGTACCGTGCTGTCCGTGAGCAATCTTTTATAAGGTACGCGCTCCTCGTCCTGCGCAAGCTGGCCGGGGCGAATGCGATCCAGCGTGCCTTCACGTCCCAGCAGCCACCACAACACGCACCAGACTGCGCCGATTGCAGCGAGGACGATGAAGTTCATGCGCCATCCGTAATGCACGCTGATCCACGGGATCATCGCACCGGCGACCAGCAAACCAAAGGCACTGCCGGTATGCAGCAGTGCGACCGGCAGGTTGCGACGGTCGTTGGGAAACCATTTGTACAAGGCGTGGGTGGCTACCGGCGACGCCGGCCCTTCGCCGATGCCCAGCAGCACACGACAGGCGACGATTGCCCACAAGGAGGTGACAAACAGCATCGGCAGTTGAATGAGCGCCCAGAACGCGCCCATGCCCAACAGCAGGGTACGCGTGGGGCGGCGATTGGCGACGAAGCCGCCGATCACTGCGGAAATCGCGAAGAACCAGTGCAGTGCGCCACCTACCAGACCGAACTCGGTCGGTGACAGGCCAAGCTCCTTGGACATCGGCACTGCAACCAGGCCAATGACGACCTTGTCGAGGAAGTTGACCAGCATCAGCAGTGCCAGCAGTACCGCAACCATCCAGGCCGTGCCCAGACGTGCGGGGGTTTGAGTGTGGGTCATGATTGTCTCTCGTTATTGTTCTTGTCAGAGCGTCCGGCCAGGTGCGGCCGGACGTGCGGCGGGCACTGCTAGCCAGGCATCAGAACGCCCTTGGCAATGGTGTTACGCTGAATTTCACTGGTGCCGGTGAGGATGCGCATCATACGGGTCGCGCGGAAAATCCACTCAACCGGATTGCCGCGCAGCAGCCCCGCTCCGCCGTGAATCTGCACCGCGCGGTCGGCGATACGGAAAGCCGTCTCGGACACGAATAGCTTGCACATGGGTGCCTGAGTACGGATATCCCCACCGGCATCATTCACCGCGGCTGTCGCATAGACCATGCTGCGCGCAGCATGCAACTCGGTCGCCATGTCGGCAATCATGTGGTTGATCGACTGGAACATTGCGATCGGCTGGCCGAACTGCTTGCGCGTTCGGGCGTAGTCGATCGACAGGTTCAGCGCCAAGCCTGCCAGGCCCAGCAAAGTCGGGCAATGCAGCAAGCGATTAAGGGTGATCCGCCCCATCGCCAGCTTGAATCCCTGCCCCTCCTCGCCAATGCGGTTGGCCACGGGCACCCGTACTTCGTCCAGGAAGATATCGCCATGGGCGCCACCGCCGGACATCACCGCATAGTCGCTCTCTATGCGCACGCCTGGCGCCTTCAGATCGATGAAGAACGCCGAAATCCCCTGGGCGCCACCGCCTGGTCCGGTAACGGCGAGCAGCACCGCGATATCGGCATAGGGCGCACCCGAGATGAAACGCTTGCTACCGTTGAGCACATATTCTTCACCGTCACGGCGTGCAATCGTCTTGATCGCCGTTGCATCGGAGCCGGCTTCACTCTCGGTCAGCGCGAAGCACACGGCCTTCTCGGCACGGCACACCGGCTGCAGGAAAGACTCGATCTGCCA
>Ga0182008_10001597_pt1 | contig 15070 bp, 8 predicted proteins | sample Sormic07211129_1_FD_120482 | JGI IMG/M metagenome (GOLD analysis project Ga0182008, IMG submission 120482) | Rhizosphere microbial communities from Sorghum bicolor, Mead, Nebraska, USA - 072115-129_1 metaG | ecosystem: Host-associated > Plants > Roots > Rhizosphere | place: USA: Nebraska...
AAAATGTGGTACGATAAACTTTTAGAAAACGACAAACTTCCGGATACAGCCCTGCGTATGGGCATTAGAAAACTCTGCAAACAACGTTTGGACGATGAAACGCTGGGCAATGAAGAATTACAGCAAGAAAAATTTATGGACCTGGTTGAAGAGTTAAAGCAATCGCCGATTGCGGTAAATACAGCCGATGCCAATGAACAGCATTATGAACTGCCAACCGAATTTTTTCAGTATTGTTTGGGGAAAAATTTAAAATATAGCAGTGGTTATTGGAAACCAGGAGTTAAAGATATCGACACCTCGGAAGAAGATATGCTGGCATTAACCTGTAAAAGGGCAGATTTACAAAACAGACAGAATGTTTTAGAATTGGGCTGCGGCTGGGGATCGCTTTCATTGTATATGGCAGCTAAGTATCCGGAAAGTACTTTTACTGTGGTATCTAACTCTGCTACCCAAAAACTCTTTATCGATGAAACGGCGAAGCAGCGTGGAATCCAGAACCTGACCGTTTTAACCGCCGATATGAATACGTTTACCATTGCTGATACATTTGACAGGGTAGTTTCTGTAGAAATGTTTGAGCATATGCGCAACTATAAATTTTTACTCAACAAAGTTGCTTCCTTTTTAAAACCTGACGGAAAGCTGTTTGTGCATATTTTTACGCACAGAACCCTCGCATACAAGTTTGAAGTGATTGATGAAACCGATTGGATGAGCAAATACTTTTTTACCGGAGGGATTATGCCCGCTAACCACTTGTTTTTCTACTTTAACGACGACCTTAAAATTGATAAACATTGGGTGGTAAATGGAACCAATTACGGTAAAACTGCTGAAGCCTGGTTAAGCAATATGGATAAGCATAAGAAAGAAATTATGCCTATTTTAGAAACTACCTATGGAAAAGATCAGGCGGTGAAATGGTGGGTATACTGGCGGTTATTTTACATGTCGTGTGCCGAACTGTTCAATTACAATAAAGGAAACGAATGGATGGTTTGCCATTATTTGTTTGAAAAGAATAAATAATGTAAGAGGTAAGGATGTAAGATGGATAATGGAGGTAGCGATATGCCCATCATCTGTCTTACATCATCCATTTTCCATATCACATATTACATTTTCCATCATGAAAACACTCGCCATTATTGGTTCAGGAATAGCAGGCATGGGTTGTGCCCATAAACTGCAGCATCGATATGATATTACGCTTTTCGAAGAGCTTGATTATATTGGCGGCCATACCAATACCATTACGCTTGAAGAAGATGGCAAACCAATTTACCTGGATAGTGGTTTTATGGTTTTTAACTATCAAACTTATCCAAACCTGACCGAAATGTTTGCTGAGATTGATGCGCCGGTAATGAAGACCGATATGTCTTTCAGCGTGCAGTTTTTGCCGAAAAAGTTAGAATATAGTGGTTCGAGCCTGAACCATCTTTTTGCACAGCGGAAAAATTTGTTTAACATTTCCTATTTAAAAATGTTGATGCAGATTAACCGTTTCAATAAGCAAAGCGTAGAAATTTTGGATAAGCCTGAATATCAGGATTACTCAATCGGCAGATTTTTTAAAGAATTTGGTTACAGTGACGATATGCTTTGGCAATACCTCATTCCCATGAGTGCTGCGGTTTGGAGTGCACCGATGGAGCAAATTCTGGATTTCCCTGCCGTTACCTTAATCCGTTTCTTTAAAAATCACGGCTTTTTAGGTTTGGATACGCAACATCAGTGGTATACGCTGCAAAACGGTAGTCAGGCTTACCGTGAAAAACTGATTGCCCCTTTTCGCAACAGGATTAAGATGAACACCAAAATTGTTGCAGTAAAACGTTTGGAGAACGGTAAAGTCGAAGTCGAAAATCAAAACGGCGATAAATTCGAATTTGACAAGGTCATTATGGCCAGTCACGCTGAACAAACTTTCGAAATCGTAAAAGACAAAACAGATCTGGAAACCGAGTTACTTGCTAAGTTTAAATACCAGCTCAATAAAGCTGTGGTACATACTGACGAAAAGCAGATGCCCGAAACCAAACTCGCCTGGAGCAGTTGGAATTACCGGGTAGAAAAACAGGGCGATAAATTATTGCCCAGTACCATTTATTGGATGAACAGTTTACAGGGTGTGTCTGAAAAGCAAAATTATTTTGTTTCCATTAACCCGACCGAAACTTTAAATCCAGATAAAATCATCAAAGAAATCGATTATCATCATCCTTTGTTTGATGTTCCGGCTATGCAGGCGCAGGAACAATTGTACAGGCTAAATGAGACCGGTCCGATATACTATTGCGGAAGTTATTTTAAATATGGCTTTCATGAAGATGCGTACAAAAGTGCGGTAGATTTATGCAGGGGACTTTAGTTTCGTTATTTATAGCAATTATTAGAAAAACAGAGAATTCGAAATCACTTATTTATGAATATCGTGATCGTGATTTGTCATCCTGAATGCAATGAAGGATCTTTTATAAAAGATTCTTCGCTTTGCTCAGAATGACAACATACTTGGGATGATTAATCATCATAAAATTTGTAAATTGTAATATTAATGCAAATCAACTCATCTATATACACCGCAAAAGTAATGCACCACCGCCTGGCACCCAAAAAACACTCTTTTTGGTATAGGGTATATATGTTTTACATCGATTTGGATGAGTTGGATCTGCTTGCAAAGAAACTACGCTGGTTCAGCCGGAATAAATTTAATCTTTTTTCTTTTCGTGATGCTGAGCACCTTCAGTTACCTAAAGAAAATCCCGATAAAACCAAAAATACACGCGAGCATTTAAACGCTTATTTAAAAGAAAATGGCGTTGATGGCAGCAGACTTAACATAAAACTACTCACCAACCTCAACGTGCTGGGTTATAACTTTAACCCCGTTTCCTTTTACTTTGGCTTTGATGAGCAGGGCAATCCAGTATGTTGTGTGGCTGAAATCAGTAATACTTACCGGGAAATGAAACTTTTTTTCTTTGGAAAAGCCGAATTGCATGGAGATACTTTCAAAAAAATCACAACCAAATATTTTTATGTTTCTCCGTTTATTGATCATGATGATTCTTTCGATTTCAAGCTAAAAGTGCCGGATAATAAACTTGATATTAAAATTGACGATATTGATAAGCATGGCAAACGCTTTTTTATCAGCACCTTAACAGGAGAGAAGAAGCCTTTAACCAATGCCGCTTTACTGCGCTGTTTTTTTTCTATACCCTTTATTCCTTTGCAGATCATGGGCATGATCCACTGGCAGGCACTTAAACTTTGGATCAAAAAAATACCTTTTCATCCAAAGGCCGAAAACCCCGGGTTGCAACGCAACGTATATAAACCCTATAAACCACAAGTTAAATAGATTAAAGATTATGAATACGCTTACCGTTACCAAAGCATCAAAAGGTTTTTTCGAAAGAGCTGTGCTGAGCGCACTTTCTAAAATGACATTAGGCAAATTGGAACTTTCGTTGCCAAACGGCGAAACATTGGTTTTTGGAAATGGTGAACATAAAATTGAAGCACATATACAGGTTAACCATCCCGATTTTTTTAAATCCATTGCACTCTATGGGGATATTGGTTTTGGTGAGGGCTATACCTCGGGTCTTTGGGATACCACCAATATTACCAACGTTATCAAATGGGTAATCCTCAATATTGAAAATGCGCCTTCGGTTACCGGGAGCAAGGCGAAATCCATTGCGCTGAATATTTTTAAATGGGTGAACAAAATCTACCATGTGCGCAGGGCCAATACTTTGGCCGGATCTCAGAAAAATATTTCGGAGCATTACGATCTGAACAATGATTTCTTTGCTACTTTTCTGGATAAAACCATGACTTATTCAAGCGGTTACTTCAATCCTGAAGGTTTAAGTTTAGAAGAATCGCAATACGCCAAATACGATCGCTTGGCGAAGCAGTTAAAAATTAAGGCAACTGACCATGTGCTGGAAATTGGAAGTGGTTGGGGTGGCAATGCGATTTTCCTGGCCAAAAATTATGGCTGTAAAGTGACCTCGGTTACCATTTCTAAAGAACAGCAAAAATTGGCGGTGGAGCGTGTACATGCAGCAGGATTGGCCGATAGGGTTTCGGTTATTATTCAGGATTATCGCAAAATTGAAGGTATTTTCGATAAAATTGTATCCATCGAAATGCTCGAAGCCGTGGGACATCAGTATTTGGAAACCTATTTCGAAAAATGCCAGCAGTTGTTAAAACCCGAGGGGATTTTTGCCTTTCAGGTTATTACTTCTCCCGATTGCAGATATGATAAATTAAGAAATGGTGTAGACTGGATTCAGAAGCATATTTTTCCGGGTTCTCTTTTGCCTTCGGTAGCAGCCATAAACAAAGCTATAAATGAAACCGGCGATTTAACCATGGTTGATTTAAAAGATATGGGTTTGGATTATGCCCGCACACTTCATTTATGGTTCCTTGAATTCAATAAAAACCTCAATAAAGTAAAAGCGCTGGGCTTTGATGAGACGTTTATCCGCAAATGGAACTATTACCTGAATTATTGTGAAGCAGCTTTCACCATGCGTAACATTAATGTGATGCAAATGGTTTATTCAAGACCGAACAATATTTCGAGGTAAAGATATAAGGTATATGTTGGAGGAGCAGGAAATTGTATCTTACATCATCCATCTGTACTTATCCCCTGAATTTCATTTTACCGATAAAAGTGTAGTGTTTGCCGACTAATCCGTAGTGTTGGTGTAAAAAGTATGGCGTAACAATGTAACAATATGCAGTTTGCGTAGACTAATTACAAAAGACTAACTTTTAACATGAAAAAACTTCTACTATTAATCTTTACCCTTGTTCTATTTTTTACTGCACATGCCCAGTTTCCCGCTGGTGGATTTGGTGGAGGAGCAAAAAAATCTACGGTTACCGGACGTATTACAGCCACTATACTCGATTCATTAACTAAAAAACCGATCGATTACGCAACAGTTTCGCTGATCAATATAAAAGACAATAAATCTGTAAACGGGGGTGTAACCGATGATAAAGGAAAACTAACTTTACAAAATATTGCTCCCGATTCATACAAACTGATGATCGGTTTTATGGGCTATAAAACAAAATCCGTTTTGGTTACCACCACACCTGCTAAACCTGATAACAATATAGGTACCATTTATATTTCCGGATCAGAAAATACTTTGGCCGATGTGCAGGTGCAGGGTACTAAAGCCATGATCGAAAATAAGGTAGACCGCATGGTGTACAACGCAGAGGCTGATGGAACAAATGCCGGTGGCGATGCAACCGATGTAATGCGTAAGGTGCCCATGTTATCAGTTGATGCCAATGGCGATGTTCAATTGCGTGGTGCGGCTGTAAGGGTATTGATCAATGGAAAACCTTCTGGTACCATGGCTGCCAGTGTGTCTGATGCCTTAAAAATGATCCCTGCTGAACAGATTAAAAGTGTTGAGGTAATTACCAGTCCATCGGCTAAATACGATGCGGAAGGTTCTGGTGGTATCATCAATATCATTACCAAAAAATCCAATGCACAAGGCGTAAGTGGTTCAGTAAATGCATCTGCAGGTACACGACAGAACAATGGCGCTTTCAACTTAACGGCTAAAACAGGTCGTTTAAGTGTAAATACAAGTCTGGGATCTAACTTTGCTTATGCGCAAGATTCAAGAGTGTTAATTGTGAACAATACGCAGTTAAATGCCGGTGGTTTCAACAATATTTCTCAGGATGGGGTCTCAAAATGGAGCCGTAACGGACTTAACGGAAGTTTAGGTTTGGATTATGATTTTAACGCTTACAACAACATCAGTACAAATGTTAAATTTAACCGTTTCGCTAATGGCGGTCCAGGGTCGGCTACTTATATCATAAACAACTTACCGGCTACCAATATCAGCAATATGGATATGACGCGGAGCAATATTGATTGGAACGTCGATTACAAAAAAACGAGTAAAAAAGAAGGTGAGGAATTTACCATTTCCGGCCAGCTTTCTACCGGACGTACCCCTACAAGCTTTAGCAACCTGTTAACTTCAGCAGATTTCCCTAACGGAGTGCTTACCGCCAGCGATAATACAGCTAAGAATAACGAATATACCGGACAAACAGATTATACCTATCCATTCACAAAATCGACCATTTTAGAAGTTGGTGCCAAAGGTATATTCCGTAACGTAAAAAGTCAGTATGGATCATCAGACAGGGATTTCGATTATAACCAGGACGTAGCCGCAGCCTATGGGGTAATTAGTTTCGATATTACCAAGAAAATTAAATTTAAAGGTGGCGTAAGGGCCGAATACACTAAAATAGATTTTAATACACTAACCAGCGGAACAGAAAAAAATCATTATTTTAACTTATTCCCGAGCTTTATTGTCTCTCAAACTTTAAAAAAAGGCGGAACAGTTAAATTTAGCTATAACCGCAGGGTGCAGAGACCAAGTGAAAATTATTTAAATCCATTTAGAAACGAAAGTGATCAATTTAATATCCAACAGGGAAATCCGCAGTTAAGTCCGGAGTTAAGTCAGAATTTTGAATTGGGTTATTCAACTTTTGTTAAAGGGTCGGTGATCAATGCTTCTGTTTTTTATCGTCGTACCGGTGGCGTAATAGAAAGCTCGATATCACCTATAACCGAGAATAATATCACTAAAGTATTATCATCTTTTATCAATGTAGGTACTGCTCAAACTTACGGGCTTAACCTTTTCGGATCTTACAATCCCAAGCCGAAATGGACTTTGATGAGTAATATATCTGCTAATACCTATGAAGTGACAAACAATGCAACTAATATTAGCACAGGTACCTTTTTAAACTACAGTATTTTTGGTCGTTCGGCTTACGGTTTCGGTAAAGGTTATAACTTAGAGTTGTTTGGTGTGGCCACTTCAGCACGTAGAACCTACCAGGGTAAAACAGACCCGTTCTACTTTTATGGTGCATCAATTAAAAAAGATATCTTAAATAAAAAGGGAAGTATAGGTATTAATACTTTAAACCCTTTTACCAAAGACCTGCACATCAAAACTGAAAACAATTCAATCAATCCATTAGGTACTGTTTACCAAAGCAGCAATATCTATTATCCATTGCGTTCTTTCGGTGTTAACTTTAGTTATTCTTTTGGTAAGCTTAAGTTTACAGAGAAGAAAAAGATTAAAAATGACGATGTGAAGCAAGATCAGCAGCAGCAAGGCGGTATGGGCGTTGGCGTTCAGCCGTAAAAGCCAATTCAGATATCGATTAAAGTCTTTCCGTTAATTCGGGAAGACTTTTTTGTTTTTAAAAGAAAGCACTGGCTTTCAAACAGGGCTTCTGACATATGTCTTAAACGATCTATGTTATTTGGTGTAGAAAATTAGATACTGTATGTTTAAAATTATAATACCAAAAAGTTTGACCACCTTAATACATCTTGGTTTAGCTATCATTTTTCATCAGGTTAACGAAGTAGTTGGTGAAATTATTCCTATGGTACCATATTAGTAATTTTAAGATCGCATTTTGATACTTTTAAGGTATTAACGATTTTTATAAGGTTTTTGCGGCTTTTTGAGTTGATATTTTGCTTGTTTATGGGCGATAAGTCAATTTGTAATGTAAAAAATACCTTAAATTGCTTGTTGTTATGTGTTTTATGCACTTTTCTTTGGTTAAAAACTTATATTGCAATGAACTAGCAAATCATTTTCCTAAATAACCCAGATATGAGAAAAATTTTTACCTCGCTTGTTTTTCTGTGCATTTTACTTACCGGCCTAGCCACTTTGGCCCAGGTGAAAACCATAACAGGAAAAATAACTGCTTCTGATGATGGCGGTCCCTTACCCGGAGTAAGTATAAAAATTAAGGGGACTGCAACAGGTACCTCAACTGATAGTAATGGTGCTTTTACCATTCAGGTACCTTCTCCCAGTTCAGTAATTGTAATTAGTTTAATCGGTTATAAAACGCAGGAAATTACCGTTGGCAGTAAAGCCACCGTGAATGCTGTACTGGCTTCAGACGCTCAGGAATTACAGGAAGTTACCATTTCTACCGCTTTGGGGATCACCCGGCAGGCTAAATCTTTAGGTTATGCGGCGCAAACTGTTAATGATAAAGATCTTAATTTTAATCACCAGCCAAACCTGATCAATGCTTTGCAGGGTAAAGTAGCAGGAGCAACAATTTCCAGTACAGGTGGTGGCCCTGGTCAGGGAGCGAACATTAAAATCAGGGGAATTAACTCCATAGATCCCAATATTCCAAGTGATCCCTTATATGTAATAGATGGGGTACAGATTGATAATACCACCTCAACATTGGGTGCCAATCCAGGAGGAACAGCTTATGGCGCGCGAGGTGTAAGCAATAGGGCTTCGGATGTGAATCCTGAAGATATCGAAACCATCAATATTTTAAAAGGTGGGGCAGCAACTGCATTATATGGTTTAAGGGGAGCTAATGGCGTAGTCGTAATTACGACAAAAAAGGGCAAGGCTGGCGGATTTAACATTAATCTCAATAGTACTTATGGCTTTGATAATGTATTAATCAGTCCTGATGTTCAGACAGAATATACACAGGGTGTTAGAGGTGTTTATACTAACCCGCCTGCCGGTATCGGACCGGCATGGGGACCAACCATTGCCGAAGCAAAATTGATAGATCCGACACATCCAGACCAGCTATACAACAATTATAAACAGGCCTTCGGAACAGGGCAGCAAATTAAAAATTCAGTTTCGGTCGCAGGTGGAAGCGAGGCAATTAAATTCTTTTCATCAGTTTCTCAACTCTACCAAAAAGGGATGATGCCTAATACTGATTATAAAAACTTTTCTGCAAGGTTGAATACCGATTTTACCATCAGCCCTAAACTCAAAGCCTCGGTAAATATGAATTTCAACAATTCTGGCGGTTATACTTATAGTGCTGACAGATTTGGTGAAGGTTTAGCCTATTGGTCGCCACGCTATGATGTAGCTAATTCGGAAAATCCTGATGGTACACAGGTTTACCTGGGAACTAACAATCCAATATGGGGAACTGCAAACAATCAATTGAAAGGGGATGTAAACCGCTTTATCGGAGGAGCCAGCGTAGTGTATGAGCCAGTTAAATGGTTAAATTTTGCATATCGTTTTGGCGTAGATACTTATAATGATAACAGGATTAGAACCGCCAGAGGCCCCATGTTTACCGGTGAAAATGTATATGATAACGAATTTGGTTTCTATGGCGAATATAATACCAAATTCAGGACTTTGAACAGCACATTTGTGGCAACCTTCAGTTCGAAGATAGCAGAGGGATTGAATGGTACTTTAAGGGTTGGGCAGGAAGTTTACGATAAACGTGTTAAAGATGTTGGTGTGCTGGGCAGTCAGCTGAGTATTTATAATTTCTTTAACCTTGGGAATGCAAAAGTGTTAACACCATCTCAAACCATAACAGAGAAAAGACTTGTGGGTTACTTTGGAGAGGCCACTTTCGACTATAATAATTATCTGTTTTTAACCCTTACCGGTAGGAATGATATCACCTCAACTTTGCCAAAAGATAACAGATCTTTCTTTTATCCGTCAGCAAGTTTGAGTTATGTGTTTTCGGATCATTTTAAACTTCCTACAGCAATTAGCCAGGCTAAATTAAGATTATCTTATGCCCAGATCGGGAAAGATGCATCAGAATATGCTACTTCTTCTGGTTTTACAAATTATGTTAATCTGCCAACAGGTACAACTGGCCTAACCATTTCCCCAAATCTTGGAAATCCAACGCTTAGGCCTGAATTTACAAATTCCTTTGAGGCTGGTTTAGAAATGTCATTCTTTCAAAACCGTTTAGGATTTGACTTCACTTATTACTATTCTTTGAGTAAAGATCAGATTGTACGTGCACAGGTTTCTTCTGCCACAGGTTACGTTTCATCTTTTATTAATGCAGGTGATATCAGGAATAGGGGAGTAGAATTGGTAATCAACGGAAAACCGATCGTTACCGAACAATTTAAATGGGATGTAAACCTCAACCTTTCGGCTAATAGGAATAAAGTATTAACCATGCCGAACGGCATAAAAGAACTGGTTTATGGTGCGGCCAGGGGTTATGGGAATGCTGGTGTAACCATGAAATTAATTGAAGGTCAGCCATATGGAAATATATACGGAAGTTATTTTACCAGATATTCTCCTCAGGCACAGGATCCGGTATTTTTAGATAAAAATCTTCCATTACTGATTGGGGCCAACGGCTTTCCTGTAATTTCTGGTGGACAACAGCGCTTACTTGGTAACTCACAGCCAGATTATGTGATCGGTTTAGGTAATACTTTCAGGTATAAACAATTCAGTTTAAATGTGCTTTTTGATGCCCGTTTGGGTTTCGAAAAATATAATTGGCTCGAAGATTTTTATGCTGCTTTCGGATTACCCGATTATACTGCCGATAGAAGATCGTATAAAGTGTTTGATGGTGTATTGGCGAATGGAACACCAAATACCAAACCGGTTTGGTTGGGACAAAATACAGTGGACGGGGTAGATTATGGAGAGGGTTATTACCGTGTATACTATAGAAACGTTTCTGAACCATTTGTTTCCGATGCTTCTTGGGTACGTTTACGTTCTGCCAGTTTAAGCTACGCACTTCCGGCAAAATGGCTTCCGGCTAAGACAATAAAGTCTGCAAGTTTATCAGTAACAGGAAATAACCTTTGGCTTTGGACAAAATATTATGGTGTAGATCCAGAATCCAGTTCTTTTGATTCGGGCAGCAATAACGATGGCTCTGCCGGTTTTACTTACCCAAGTGCCAGAACTATTCTTTTCTCTATTAATGTTGGTTTTTAAAAAGGAAATAAGATGCAAAAAAATATAAAATATATAGTATTTCCAGCTTTGATAGCAATACTTGGTTTGCAAGGCTGTAAAGATAGCTACTTTGATAAACTGGCTACAAATCCCAATCAGGTTACTGTGCCAACACTACCATCGCTATTGGCTACCTCAACTGCAAAGGCGGGCATAAATAATTATAATGTTGCTAGCGTAATCATACCTTATGTACAATATACTGCAAACCCTGCGGCAAGCGGAGCAGGTGATACTTATCAGTCTATTGATTTTAGTGCCACCTGGGATGCACTTTATTTCGCCATGGCCGACGCCAATGAAATGAAAAAACTGGCTGTATCACAAGGATCAAGCGAATATAAAGGTGTTGCAGATGTATTGATTGCCTATAACCTAATTATGGTTAACGATTTATGGGGAAATGCTCCTTTTTCTCAAGCTTTTGACGTAACCAATTTTACCCCTAAATACGACAGTGGACAAGAGGTTTATAATCAAAGTATGGCCCTTGTAGATGAGGCTATTGTAGAACTTGCCAAAACAAATGCAACGATTAAATTAACTCCTGCAAACGACCTTATTTATGGTACAACCGGTGCAAACGAACGCGCCAATTGGTTAAAATTTGCCTATGCGCTTAAAGCAAGGTTGTTAAATAAAGTAAGTAAAACTTCAGCTTATAATCCAACAGCTGTACTTAATGCTGTAAGTAACTCTTTTGCCTCAAATGCAGATGATGCTGCGATGGGGAGTTTCGTGATCAGAAATTTTTGGGCAAGTGTGGCCATTGCTAATGCTTCACAATCGCTCGGCGGATGGCTTTCTGAACAACTGATTGATCAACTCAATGGAACTACATACGGTGTATTCGATCCTAGAATTGCTAAAATAACCGATAAAACCATTAATAACGTTTATATAGGTACAGTAAACGGTGCAGGTAACAGGGGTACAGGTGGTAATACAACTAAAGACGAATGTTATATCTCTGTCAACTCTCCCTGGACAAGCGCAACATCACCCATATTTATTGCAACCTATGCCGAGTTAAAGTTTATTGAGGCAGAGGCAGCATTAACTACTGATAGACCGAGGGCTTATGCTGCTTACTTAGCTGCTATTGGCGCCAATATGGATAAATTTCAGGTGGCAGCTGCTGATAAAGCGATCTATCTGGCAGATCCGCGGGTAGCAGTTGGCGAGGCTGCGTTAACCAAAGATTTGATTTTCAAAGAAAAGTATGTTGCAACTTATTTAAATCCGGAAGCCTGGAACGATGCCCGCAGATACAATTATAAATACAAAGATTTTACGCTACCGGTAAATGCTGTGCTAACTGATTTTATACGTCGTTTAGATTATCCACAGGGTGAAAGAAGCAAAAACGGGGCAAATGTACCTGTAGATGTACCCAGAACAACCAAACTTTGGTGGGATCAGTAATGCATTAGGCGTTTGGCGGGAAGCGTTTATTTAGCTTTCGCCAAACGCTATCCTTTTTGTATCCCGGCAACATTTGCTTAGCGCTATTCGCCAAGTACTTTCCGCTCACGGTTATGCGTTCAGCACCAATTTACCCGATAAATGAAAAAAACAATATTTTCCCTACTGGTTCTACTCTCTACCTCTCCTATTTTCGCGCAGTCTTTTAGCTTAAAATCTGTTTTATCTTATCCTTTTCCTACTCAGTTAGTGGCCTCACCAGTTGATGCTAAAATTGCCTGGGCCGCAAACGAACAAGGAAAAAGAAATATTTACACAGCAAAAGCACCTGATTATAAAGCGGTAAAAATTACCAATTATGCCGAAGATGACGGGCAGGAATTAACCAGCTTATCTGTTTCTGCTGATGGTAAATGGATCGTATTCGTACGTGGTGGAGATCACGGAGGGCGAGATGGTGGGCCGGTTAATGCAAATTCTTCACCGATTGCGCCCAAAGTGCAGGTATTTAGCGTTCCTTTTGAAGGGGGCAGGGTAACGACTTTAGGCGAAGGTGATCATCCGGTAATTTCGCCCAATAATGGTCAGGTTATTTTTGCTAAAAATGGTCAGTTGATGATCAGTCCTGTTGATGGAACATCGGCAGCAAAAAACCTTTTTTATGCCAAAGGGATAAACGGAGCTTATAAATGGTCGCCCGACGGGAAGAAAATTGCCTTTATTTCAAACCGAAGCGATCATTCGTTTTTAGGGATTTATACGGACCAGCAAAGCCCAATAAAATGGTTATTGCCCTCGTTTTCTAAAGATAATACACCGGTATGGTCGCCAGATGGAAATGACATTGCATTTATAAGAACCCCTGGTGCTGGTGGCGAAACAGACTCTATTTTAAGCAAAAAACATCAGCCCTGGGCCATATGGACGGTAAACGTAAGTACAGGTACAGGAAAAATGATTTGGAAAGCCCCCGAAACTTTACGCGGTTCTATCCCCTCAATTGATGGTGGCACAAATTTGTTATGGGCAGACGGAAAAATTGTTTTTACTTCATATGAGGACGGCTGGCCACATCTCTATGCCATCAATCCGGACGGATCAAAACAATTGCTGCTTACGCCCGGTAATTTTGCAGTGGAGAATATTAAATTAAGTACCGATAAGAGAACATTGGTTTTTGCCGCCAATACGGGTAAAGATGCCGATGACATGGAGAGGAGGCACATTTACAAAGTCTCGGTTAATCAGGCCGATATGCAACCCTTAACTTTTGGCAAGGGCATCGAAGCCTATCCGGTTATTGCAGGTGACAACCAAACTCTTTTTTGCCTGAGTTCTACTGCTGAAAGGCCGCTTTTACCTGCACTGATCACTACAGGAAAAGCGCCGGCACTTATTGGTGAATCACTTCTTCCAATTGATTTTCCGCTGCAAGATATGGTAGTACCTAAACATGTGAGCTTTAAAGCCGCGGATGGTCATACCGTTTATGGCCAGTTGTTTTCCTCAAAAAAAACAGTTAAAAATCAACCAGCCATAGTATATGTGCACGGCGGACCGCAACGGCAGATGTTTTTAGGCTGGAATCCGATGGATTACTATTCGATAGATTATGCCTTAAATCAGTATCTGGTTAATATAGGGTTTACTGTGCTGTCTGTAAACTACCGTTTAGGGATCGGCTATGGTTATGATTTTCACAAACCCTTAAATGCAGGAGCGCAGGGTGCATCAGAATACCAGGATATCAAAGCTGCCGGAGAGTGGTTGGCTGCGCAGCCTAATATCAACAAAGAAAAAATCGGGATTTATGGCGGTTCTTATGGTGGATACCTCACGGCGCTGGCCCTTGGTAAAGATGCTAAACTATTTGCTGCTGGTGTAGATATTCATGGTGTAAATAACCGGTTTACTACTTTAGATCAGGAAGGGAGAAAACCTGCACCTGATGCGGCACTTGCAGCAAAGGTAGCCGAAGAATCATCGCCTGTAAGCTATATAAATACATGGACTTCGCCCACACTGATTATCCATGCTGACGACGACCGTAATGTGTCTTTTAACCAAAGTGTTGATTTGGTTAAACGTTTTGAAGATAAAAAATTCGATTTCGAGTTTCTGGCCATCCCCGATGATACCCACCACTGGATGAAATTTTCGAATGGTGTAAAAGTAAGCGAAGCAACAGCTGATTTCCTTAAAAGGAAGTTGATAGATAAACAATAGGCTTTTGTGTTCACCCTATTCCAATAAAGGCTTCCTCAATCCTTCCTTGAATGGGAATCGTAATACGATAAGCTTTCCTTACGGAAGGGAATTACGCATTCCTTTCAGGCTTCCTTATAATAAAAATGTAATCTATTCCCCCTTTTTTATCCGCTTTAAAATCATCAGGCTTAACGGATTAAAAGAATAGCCGCTAATATTATTTTGCAACATTACAACCGACTGATCGTAGAATAAAGGAACCACAGGAGCGTAATCCATAACCATCTGATCCATTTTTCGGTACAACTCAAAGCGTTTTTCGTTATCGGTTTCATAATAACTCTTCTCGAAGAGCTGATCAAATTCCTTGTTGTAAAAAGCGGTATAATTTGGGCCGTAAGGCACTTTGTTTTTAGAGTAGAACATGGAAAGAAAATTCTCGCCATCGCCATAATCGGCCAGCCAGGAACCACGGAAAAAGTTTACACTATTCTTCGACATCAAATCACGAAGGCTGGCACTTGGACTAACATCAATTT
>Ga0182008_10001598_pt1 | contig 15064 bp, 18 predicted proteins | sample Sormic07211129_1_FD_120482 | JGI IMG/M metagenome (GOLD analysis project Ga0182008, IMG submission 120482) | Rhizosphere microbial communities from Sorghum bicolor, Mead, Nebraska, USA - 072115-129_1 metaG | ecosystem: Host-associated > Plants > Roots > Rhizosphere | place: USA: Nebraska...
GATCCGCTACCGCCCGATCCAGCGCAGCGTTAAACGCGACAATCACGTCTGGAGAGATGGCATTGACCTTGCCATTGCTCAAGGTCAGGGTCGCGATACCGTCTTCGAGATGGTAGGAAATCAGGTCACTCATTTTGTGTTCCTTTTATTTTTAAGAGGGTGAAGCCCTTTATTTTAAAGGGCTGTATCGAATTGGTTGTGGTGAGCTGGAGCGTGGTTTCCTTGCGCAGTGCCCACAAAGTGTCCACGGTTGCCAGCCAGAGGATTCAAATTGACCACCTCCGCAAGGTGGCCAGGGCTGAAGTGTGCATAGCGGATGGTCATTTCCAACGTGGAATGTCCTAGCACTCGCTGCAAAGTGAGGATGTCTCCACCGTTCATCATGTAGTGACTGGCGAAGGTGTGACGCAGAACATGTGTCACCTGGCCCTTTGGTAAACCAAGCTCCAATTCATTCACGACGTCGGAAAATGTGTACCAGGTCTCCCTGTATGACGATTTGAACGGCATCGACTTCGTCAGCAATGTCTCCAGTGCCGGCGAGATTGGAACGGTGCGGTTTTTGGCTGACTTTGTTCGAGTGAAATGGATACGGCCATCTCTCACTTGCCCAGGTTCCAGATTCGCCGCTTCTGCCCACCTTGCGCCTGTTGAAAGGCAAACGCGTGCGATGACACCGACGTCTGATTGTTCTTTGTCCAGTCGTGTGAGCAGGAGCGATATTTGATCGCTGGACAGGTACGCCATCTCACTTTGATCGAACTTCAAAGCGCGGACCTTGGACAACGGGTTTTCACCTGACCACTCGCCCAAGCGCTCCAGCTCATTGAACACTGCACGTAGGTAACTCAGCTCGTGGTTTGCCGTGTTCGCTGTGATTGGCGTTGTAGCGCCGTTTCGCTTACCGGTTTCATCCACCTTTACTCGGCCCCATTTGCCGGCCAGCCGATCTGATCGGTATTGAGTGAAGCTACTCGCAGAGAAGTCGATAGCACGAGGATCGCCTAGGTTTTTAACCATTCGATCAAGGAATGCCCGACATTTCTCACCTCTCTTGAGGTGGCATCCATGCAGTTTGAACCACAGTGAAACCAGGTCAGAAAGACGGCGTTCGTCTTGTTTCGGTTTCTTTTCAAACTCTCCTTTCGCACCGTCTCCCATCAAGCGGCGCTCGAAAACCATGGCTTCGTTCTTGGTTCGAAACTTCTTTCGGATCCGCGCGCCTGCACGCCCATCTGGCCGACAGTCCACGAGCCATTCGCCAGACTCAAGCTTCTTTAATGACATAAGCCGTACACGTGCCGGATGGGAAAAAGACTCACGAAACAATCCTGATTGGGGGTTAGAGGGGGCTGATTTGGCCGCATTCTGGTGCTACGTCGCCGGTCATTAACCACAGGGTGTACTTCTTGAATCGCGGGTGATTAACGATTTTGAAGATGGGCGGGGCGCCCATTTCAGCGATGCCAGCTTCGTATTTTTTGTAGCTGCTGATGCTTATCCCCATCACCTCGCAAAACTCATTTTGAGTGAGCGCTTCCTTCGCCCGTATCGCCTTCAGCTTCGCTGGAATTTCCACGACCTCTCCCTTGACAAGTTCCATGTGTGGAACCAATATGGTTCCATACATGGAACTTTTTCAGAATATATACCCACGGAGAATACCAAATGCAGGTTGTAATCGACACGCCATACGTGACCCCAGATGAGTTTGCGCGTCGCGCTGGGCTCTCGGAGCGCTCTGTTCGTCACAAAATAGACCAAGGAATGATTCTGGTCAGGGAGAAGGAGCCCGGCCAAAAGAAAGGAACTGTCTTCATCAACATGGTTTACCTGGCCATGGAAGCTACAGAACAAGCCGAGCGTGTTCGGGGTGGAAAAAGCAAAAGCAAAACCGGCGATCAGTAAGGGGCTGGGGAATGCAATTCGAAGATATCTACCGCCTGGAAGTGGTCGAAGCCCTGGAGCATGACCACGATCTGGACTTCAAAGACATTGGCACCACCTACTTTCAAAAGGGTGTATGCCCTGGGTGTGGCGAACGCACGCTGTACATCGCACGCAAGCAGCCGTATCAGCTCAAGTGCAATCGCCTGAGCCAATGCCAATTTGAGGAAAAGACTCGGGAGCGCTACAGCCACCTGTTCGAAAACCTCAGCGAGCGATTCCCACGTACTGAGCTAAATCCCAACGCCACGGCCGATGCTTACCTACAGCGCAATCGCGGATTCGACATCAGCAAGATGAAGGGCTGGTACGAGCAGGCCCGTCGCAAAATGGCGGACGGTCAGTGGGCGGACACCGTGCGTTTCCCGCTTTGTGACGGCTACTGGGAACGCATAATTGACGCGACCATGGTCACGGCCAACGGCGGTGACAAAGCCGGTATCAAATGGAAGATGTCCTACAAGAGCGGCGCTTGGGTTCCGCCTGGCATGACCATCGAGCAAGGCGACAGCGTCTATGTCGTAGAGGGCATTTTCCACGCTATCGCCCTGTTCCTCGCCGGCTATAAGGCCGTCGCGTCTATCTCGGCGAACAACTTCCCTTGGGACATCGTCGAGGCGAACAAAGGCAAGAAGATCCGCTGGATCATCGCCCTGGACGACGACGCGGCCGGCCACTCTGCAATCCCGAAATACCGTAGCCAACTGTACGCCAAGGAGGAAAAGGCGTGGGTCGCGCTCGCCGGTGCTGATCGCGACTGGGACGATGTTTACCGCGATGGCCAACTGAACGACGACTTCATGTTGGAAGCCTGCTATCAGGGTCGCTTGTTCGTGGCCGTCAGCGCAGCCAAAAAGGCCTTTCTGCTGTACCTCAAACGGCCGCGCAGCTTCTTCCTGGTGGAGTTTCAGAACCGTCTCTACTCGGCCAAGATCAACACCGACGAACTGAATAAGGATCTGGACGGCGACACGGTGAACGGCCACTGGCCGAAATTCGAAAAACATTGCGACATGAAGCAGGTGGCCAACTGCGTACCGCACTTCGAATATATCCAGCGCGATGCCCTCAGCGGTGACCAGCAGTTCTTCTTCCAGTTCAACTTCCCCAATGCGGCACAGAACTGCAAAGAGCCGTTGGCACCGAACTCCATCGGGGATCCCCGCAGCTTCGCCAAGTCGCTTCTGGAGCGCACACCTGGTGGCAACTTCGAAGGCGGGGAAAAAGTCCTCGCCATGTTGCGCAGCAAGTGGCTCGACAACGCTCTGACCGTCCGATCGCTGCCCTTTGTCGGCTACGACGCGTCGAGCAAGACTTACTGTTTCCAGAAGTTCGGCTACCACAAAGGGCGAGAGTACCTGGCGAACAACCACGGCTATCTTGAGGTCGGGAAAATCGGCCTGAAAACGTCGCTCAATAGCCTGACGATCTTCCGCGGTTCAGGCTTCGATCCGAGCTGGTTTTCCGATTTCTTTGCAGTCCATCACCTGAATGGACTCGCGGCATTGTCGTGGTGGACTGCCACGCTGTTCGTGCAACAGATCCGCACGAAACAGGAGTCTTGGCCGTTCCTGGAGCTGACAGGCGACGCCGGTGCCGGCAAATCCAGCTTGCTGCGCTTCTTGTGGCGTTTACTCGGCCGCTCCAACTATGAAGGCATCAAGCCTAATAGTGACGGCGCAAGTGCGATCGGCCTGACCCGGGCTCTGTCCCAGGTAAGCAATCTTCCGGTAGTGCTGATCGAGTCTGATAGCCAGGTCGTTGACGCCCAGGGCCGCACGGTAGTCAGCCAATACAACTGGGAAAAGTGGAAAGCGCTCTTTGACCACAACGCCACTCTTCGAACGGTAGGGGTCAAGTCTTCCAGCAACGACACCGATAGCCTGATCTTCCTCGCGGCGCTGTGCATTGCTCAGAACGCCAGTGTTGAAGGCTCCGAAGCAATCCTGACCCGTATCTCCCATTTCCACGCGAACAGGGCGCACCACACCCCTGCATTGAAGGTTCTGGCCACCCGCCTGAATGGGATTCCCGTCGAGCAGTTAGCAGGCTACTTGGGCCACTGCATCGGACAGGAATCAACCTGGCTCCAGCGCTACTTCGACGCCTTTCCGGGGTACGAGCAACGACTGCAAGCCAATCCGGTGCTTCAGCATCAGCGAATCGTGTTGTGCCACGCGCAAATGATGGCCGCAGCTAAGGCCACCCAGGCGCTATTCCCGGACTGGAGCGACGACGCCCTGGAACAGGTCATCAAGCATATCGAGCGCCGCGCCATCGATCGGCAACAGCGTGTCAGTACTGAGAACCCAACGGCCGGGCGCTTCTGGCAGATCTATCACTACCTGAACGAGCGGGTGGTTTCGATCAGCGATGCAACTGGCGATCGCGAAGTCATTCAGGAAACGCTCAACCACAGCGCCGACAAAGACCTGATCGCCATCAACATCGAACACTTCCACAACGCTTGCCGTCTCGCTGGCCAGGAGGTCATCCACGCGACCCAGCTACACCGTGCACTGCCGCTCAGTTCCTCACACACCTTCATAGAGACACGCAAAGTCCGCTCGGTCATTGAGAAGCGATCGCTCAACTGCTGGCTGTTCCGGAAGGGGGGCAAATAGTGATGAGCGTCCTGGGGATAAAAACACGTGTATGGGGGGCTACCCCTGTTTTTGAGGAAATGCGTATGTGGCCACTGACCGGGTGGAACATCTGGAACATGAATATCTATAAGAAAAATATCTATAAAAAACAGATAGATAACAAGCATCACCCCATTAGCCCCGACCGGAACACGCTGGAACACACCGGAACAACTTTCCAATCGCTGTTCCAGAAGTGTTCCGCCATGGGCATTTGCCGGAACACCTCGCAAAACCTTGTAGATCAAGAGGTACAGCGTTTCTCGCGAAAAAGCTGTTCCGCAATGTTCCGGCTCGGCGTTTCAAACCGCCGTCATGCTGAAAGCCCCGTAAACCGTGGGCTGGCGGCCATCCACTTTTAATTGTTCCGGATGTTCCGGGGTACGCCCGGGCACACGCGACATTTTTTCGGGCGCGGAGCCTGATCCAACAGCAACCAAGGAGCGACACCATGCAAGTACAAGTCATCACCGGCGGCCAAACCACAGGCAAAACCACGCGGCTACGCGCCATTCAGGCGGAGCTGAAAGCGCGGGGGATCGAAGCGCCAATTCTCGTCGGCGAACATTGCACCACGCCGTTCTTCGTCAACCAGATTGCTGAGAGGGCAATGACCGGTGCCAAACAGTTCCTGGCGGACGACTGCACGCAGTTCCAGATCAGGGCCGCGCTGGAACTGAAGGCCCAAGGCATTCATTCCAGGATTCCAGAGGACTTTGTGGTGCACCTGGTTCGCCAGGCTTAAGGAGAGCGCAGCAATGATTATTCGCTACGTCGCCAACAGCCTGCCCGGCGAGCTGCCGCTACCGTCCAGCTACATCGATCAACGCACACCCGAAGACCTGGCCGAGCTGGTGGCAGCCGCACACTGGCGGGATCACCCGGAAGACACCCCGACGTTCGTCACCGTCGTGCATATGCGCGACGTAGACGGGCATGACCTGGGATTGTTTGAGGTGCGCTGTGAACAGCGCCCGGTATTCACGGCAAGCCGCTTGCGGCAAGCGTGAGAGAGACGGTGTCGAGGAGTTCGCACCTCCCCGACACCAACCACCACAAGAGGAGCAACACCATGCAAGCACAGCACCCAAGTAGCGGCGAGGCAAAGGCTACCACAGAGCCCCGGCAACTCGCTCGTCGTGCCTTTACCCCGTCCCGCCGGCAACTCGCCACCGCTGTCGTGGGCGCGGCACTGATCGGCTATCTGGTCCACAAAACACCTGACGCCCGGGTACACCTTGAAGATGTTGCGGGTTTCGCACGAACCATGGGAGATCTAACCGAACAAGACGTCGCTGTAGTCGCGGACCTGCTCGCGAAAGGCCCATGCATTAAAGGAAAACAGCATGATTATTGATAGACAGTTCATCGTCGTTTCAGACCACCAGGAGCAACAAGCCCGCCAGCAACTGGAGCTGCCGAGCGACTTTCATTTAGTGGAAGCGACTCGGCTGCTGCAACACGATACCGGTAATGGCTTGGTACAAATTCCGTTGCCTGGAGGGCAAGTCGTCGCGGCGTTCGAAAGCACGGACGGCAGCCGACGGTACGGAGTGATCAAAATTGAAGGGCTGGTGGGCTGGTGGGCTGAAGCCTGAAGCATTTTAGCCGCTAAAATTCCTACATCCGAAACATCAAGGGCGCCTCATTGGCGCCCTTTTTCCGTACATGATCAGCGCATCAGGATTACGATCCTGATGGAGCAATATAGTTATATCGAACTATCAATAAGACGTTTCCGACAAATAGATATTCGTAAAATGCTATCAAAACACCTGTCTCTGACACGCCAATACATCGAAAATGCAATCATTATATCGAAACAACCGCTATTCACTTCCCCAGCAGCTGCTGCACAAGTGACACGATACAGTATTACTATACGAAGCACCTTTAACGCATTTGCGCATAAACGCTTTTACGTTTTAGGCGCCTAAACGTCCTACGTACCTTTGGCCATTTTCACTTATGTACTTACGTACATACTTAAAGAATTCGTGATTTCGTTAATTCGTCATTTCGTTATTTTCTATCGGAATCGCAAGGGCATAGCCTCCGGCCCGAAAATGCTGGCCGCAACCACACTTCAACGCGTGTCAGAAGCCCCCATAAAAATAAAATGACGATTCTTGAGAGTTTTACAAGATCTAAAAAAAGCGCTTGACGATTCAAAAAGCCACTATCTAAACTTCGTCCCATCAAGACCCGCCAAACAGGAAGTTTTAAAAATGATTGAGGCCGAACCAAAAAAAACAGAACTGATTGACGAAGCGCATAGCCTCGGCAATAAGTTCATATTTTTGATCGGTGCATCAGCCTCAGAGCTTCAGCTATCTGAGCGCGCTAGAAATGGTTTTCTGGAAATTAGCGCCGATGTAATAAATCACTTCAACGAATTTGAGATTAAGTTGAAAAACTATAAGGCGAGCTGAGTACCCAGTTGATCGAACAGCTCACGTTGCTGAGCGCGAGTGAGGTGGCGAAGTCGGTCGTACACCAAGCGATCACATGATTGGGCAGAAGGGCTCAAGGTGTGAGAAAAAGTAAGATTAGCCACCCACGTATGACCGCACGCTGTGTCGCCACATTGGCAGTAAAGCTTGGCAAACTCTTTCGAAAGCTCATCTCGTGAAGCGATCCGTCCTTTACTGCCACACTCTTTGCAATACACCCGCATAGCTTTTCGTCCCGATGGTTCCTTATAAGGAACTATATTGCCACGAGTGGTTGCCTTTTTTCCTTATAGGCACCGTCTATCAGGCCCGTATTTTCGGTAGGGCGGGAGAGGGCATTAGCAATCACAACACCCACTTAGCTGCCTTAGTGAGCTGGTGGGGCTGGGATTTCCAGCATCCATAAATATTTCATCCGCGAGATGCGCGACGGGGAGAGAGCTTGTGTGATCCTTTTCGCCAGAATGGTGTCTACGGCATAGGAATAATGACTATATTGAGTAACACCTATCCTCTTCACGCGTCAGGCTCAGATCCTGTATAAGAGGCTTCCCAACACGTTAAAAGGCTAGCGATCGCTCATTCAAGGCGCTCACGGAAATGAAGAAACGCAAATCACCTTCGCTGATTCCCCTCGATCTCGACTCGTTGGGCTCTGTACTGGAAATTTTTCCAGACACGGATCTCATACACGAGATTGACCGTTACCTCGTTATTGTTGATGAGGTGGCGCACGTGTATCCGCCGACACATGAGGCTCGTAGGGAATACGCTGAGTGGCTGAAGCTCAGCGATGAGGAGATCTCGCATATTCGGCCCAAGTCGTATGGGTATACCCGTTCATGGCCTAAAAATGCGATCTGCATGTCCGCTGATAGCCATGCTTTAGCGAGTGACTGGCAAAAGGTAGGGCATGTCGTTTCAGACGCCTATGACGAGGTTGTTCGAGAGCTTGATCAGAGGATGAAACGTAAAAAGGATCAGGAAGCACTCAAGCATGGCTGATGAAAAAAATGGGACTGAAGGTGGGGATCACGAGTCGTACGAATTGAGAGCTGAGGTTAGCCAAGCTCTTGAAACTCTAGAAGAGGATGAGGGGCCTTCAGACGCGATTCAGCACCTGCTCCAGACACCTCAAGGTAAGGCTGCAATACAGAAGATTCTGGTTACTGCGATTGCAGTTCATGAGGAGAGACATTCAGGTCCGCTACCTCCACCTCGTCAGCTAATCGAGTATGACAAAGCTGTTCCCGGAGGTGCAGAGCGAATTTTCCAAATGGCCGAGCGTGAGCAAGCGCACCGCCATGAGATACAGCGTAGTGAGGCCCAACTACGTCAGGCGACGATCCAGCATATAAAAAGCCGGGAAACCCGGGGCCAACATTATGGCGCTGCCTTAGCATTTGGCGTGCTGGCGCTTGGAGCTGTGATGGTTTTTCTGGGGCACGTAAACATAGCCGCAGGGTTGGTAGGGTCAACGATGGTCGCAATCGCGAGCGTCTTCGTGATCCGACAACGACAGAAAAAAACAAAGCCGCTACCAGTTGATGATGACGACTCAAGCGAAAAAGAATGATCTAAGCCCGGCCCTTTAGCCGGGCTTTTTCATATATCGGCCTCCAAATCCCGCCAACCGATCCACCGGTCAGACCTCAACGTATCGTTGAGCTGGTTGAACAGCTGGCAGATAGGTCGTATCTCGTTGCTGGTGTAGACCCGATCAATCTTTTCGATGTCACCAAACCCCGCGCTGTTTTCCGGGATGATCCCGGCTAGCGCGGGGTTCATGCGCCACGCAGCAATGACATCGTTTCGGGTGATGTTTTTCACCTTTTCCAGCTCGTCCTTGGCTTGGAAATCTCCCACGGGAATGATCTGAATCGCTTTCTCGGTTCCGCCCGGGATGTTCACGAACATCGACCTGAAGTTACCCACACCCTTGCTCGCACTGATCTGGGCGCGCAGTTCGTCCTCGTCCTCTTCCGTCAGGTTCGGATCGTTGGTGTAGAAGATGTAACCGGCATGGGCGCCATTGCTGTAGTAGCGCCGGCGGAACAAGGTCGCGGCTTCGTTGAGCAGCAGCGCCTGGAGGCCGCCGAGGTAATCGGGCACGCCGTAGATGTTCTGTTCCACGTCGTAGTTCAGGACATGCTCGATTTCGTCCTGGTCGAACTCCACTTCTTTGCCGTCTGGCAGCAACATCACGAAACCGCCGTCGACCTTCACTCGCATGTTGAGCGCGGGCAGGTGTTCCATTTCCAGGACTTCGCCGAATACGTTGCGGTTGCGCTGGAAGTAAGCCTCGCCGAACACCATGAAATCCAGACCGGCGCGGCTCATGCTGCGGATACTGCATCCCGCCGAGGGGATAAACTCACGCAGCAGCAAGTTGCGTTTGAACCCGGGAATGGCGCCGTGGTGTGCGTTGGCGCGCAGCAGCTTGGCCAGGCCTTGGCGAGACACCGGCGGCGTGTAGATGCGGCCGTCGTGGCTGGCAAAGGTGCCCAGATATTGGCCGATGTTCTCGGTCAGCACCTGCTCGGGTGCGCCGAACGAAAACGCTCGTGTGGGCCCGTGTGGTTGAGTGACTTGCTGCTGGTTTTTTTGCTGGGCCATGGCTGCCTGATCCGCTGAGTGTGTAGCGGCTGCGCCGCTGTTTGTTGGTGTTGAGAGGTTCGTGGGCCAGCGCGTGCATGATCGCCCAAGCCACGTCGGCATGACCGGTGGCGTCGGTGCGGGACGCGCTGTAGGTGATCTGTCCGCTGCTGGTGGCGCCGCGCTTGATCGTCAGGAAGGCCTGGGCGATGTCGTTCCAGCCGGCATCCCATTCGATGCGGCTGCCCTGGATCGTGTCCTGGGCTTTGAGTACCAGTGTATTTTTGGTTTCAAGGCTGTAGTGGATCGACGTCGCACGCGGGTAGAAGTCGCGCACCAGGTCAAACACGCCGTACCCGATGCCGGTGGTATCGATGCCAATGTGTTGCACGTTGAAGCGCTCCGTGAGCTTTTTGATCTGGGCCGCCTGGTACGTGAACGAATGCCCACGCCAGCTGTGCTTCTCCAGGATCCGGAACTTGGCGCCTGTCTCCAATGGCGGGGCCAACACCACACAGGTGGCATCGTCACGGGTTCGGCTGGGGTCGTAGCCGATCCAAACGGGGCTGTTCCCATAAGGCCGATCGTCGTCGGGATCGTAATCCGTCCACAACGCCAGATCGGAGTAACAGCGCTCCAGGTCCGCCAGGGAAAACACGCCCTGTGTGCTGTCGATGAACTTGCAATAGAACAACTGCTGGAACTTGTCCGCGTCGTACTCAAGTTGCAGTTGCTCCAGGTCGAACAGATCGCAGCCGCCGGCGATCGCGTCTTCGATGGTGATGACCTTGCGCCATTGGCCATCCGGACACAGCGCACCGGCCGCAATCTCCTTTTCGCTCGGCCAGGGATTTTTGGCGGCCTTGCGCTTGCTGTTGCGGAAGGTTTCACCGGTCCAGAACGGGTACGCCTGGTGGGTGACCGCGCTCGGCGTCGAGAAATACGTCTTACGCCATTTCTTGTGAGTACCCATGGCACTGGCCACGGTGCTGAGTTTTTCGAAGTCGCGGATCCAGAAATATTCGTCGATGTAGACGTGGCCATGGTGTCCCTGGGCCGTGCTGCTGTTGGTGCTGAGAAAGCGCAACTCGGCGCCGTTGCTCAACACGATCGGGTTACCCGTCAACTCCAGCCCGAACCACTGCTGGGCGAACTGGATGATGTAGCTGCGGAAAATCTCCGATTGCGATCGGCTGGCCGACAAGAACATCTGATTGTCGCCGGTCAGCACCGCGTCCATGAACGCTTCGCCGGCGAAGTAATAGGTCAGGCCTACCTGGCGGCTTTTCAGGATGTTGCGGATCCGACGCGTCAGCGGGTTCTGTTTGGCCTCAAACAGCTCCTTCTGATAGCTGTACATTTTGCTGATGAACTTATCCAGGAAGTCGACTTCGGTCAGGCCGGAAACGTCGTTCTTCACCTTCTTTTCGCGCTTCTTGCTGCCTTTGTCGCCGCGCTCCCGGCGTTGCCCCTGACGGGTGTCCTGGTGCTCTGTCGGCGCATCACCGGTCGACGCTGGCGGCGACTTGTTCGACTGCTTCAACAGCCGATCGCGGACAGTGGTCAGTCGGTCGAGTTCGTCCAGTTCGCCCTTGGTCAGGGTGGTCTGTTTCTCCAGGATCAGGGTGATTCGCCGGCCGACCGCCGTCAGCGGTTCCTCGTCCGATAGCATCTCGTCCCAGCCGCCCTTGGCGATCCAGTAATAGACGATACGGATGTTGGGCAGCTTGAGTTGAGCCTGAATTTCTCGCGGCTTGCAGCGGCGCAGATAAAGGCGTTTAGCGACTTCTTTGACTTCGATTGAATAGAGCATGGGCCGCAGTCTATGCGGCGAAAACGCACAAAACGCGGGGTTAAAATCCGCCATCCTCCTAGATTGTGAAAATAGGAGGAACGCAAAAGCAAAGCGTTTGTTTGGGCGCTGTCGGCTCCCTATCGTGGCGGCTCAAACCACCGATTGAGCGCAGTTACCGCCCATGCCCCGTTCCCTTGTTTCCTTCTGGAAACGTGTCGCCACCAGCGGCACCACCGCTGATAACCGCGAGATTTCCCCCCAGGAACTGCGCGATATCGCCGAGACCTACAAACCGTCTTTTTACACGGCAGTGATCTGGTGCGAACACGAACGTTGGCAGGGTTCCCACGGCACCGTGTACGCGGTCCGCCTGGTGGAAGAAGGTGAAGATTTGGAGCCAGGTCAGATTGCCCTGGAAGCCCAGCTCAAGCCTAACGATCAATTGCTATGGCTGAACGACCAGGGCCAGAAGCTGTTCACCAGCATCGAAATCACCCCCAACTTTCGCGGCAAGGGCAAAGCCTACATGACCGGGCTGGCCGTCACCGACCAGCCGGCGAGCGTCGGCACCCAAGAGTTGTATTTCTCCCGCAAAACCTCCCGTACCGCCTATTACGCCGCGTCCGTGCCGCTGGGCTCCCTGGACGAACCGGAACCCCAAGGCGAGCTGCAAAAGCTGCTGTCGATGTTCTCTGGTTTGTTCAAGCGCTTCGGCCTTGAGGACACCACCGAGCAATCCACTTCGCAAACCCCAACCGAGAGCAAAACCCCAATGGATGAAGCCACAGCCACGGCGTTGAAAGCGCTGCTGGAGCAGTTGCTGCTGGTCGCCGCCGGCATTCAAGCCGTGATCGAGCCTGCCGCTGAAGAAGCCCCAGAACCCGAGCAAGAACCGATCGACAACGTGCAAAGCGCCGTCGAAGACATCGTCGCCACTGCTGAAGAACAGCGCGAGTTCCGCCGCAAGGGCGGTGCTACCAATCAGGCCTTGGCCGCGAGCATGGCTCGACTGGAAAAGCACTTCTCCACGCTGGTGAACACCGCGACCACCCGCCAGGTGCCGAACACCACTGGCGCCGTCACCACCACCAAAAAGCGGGTGCTGTGATATGAGCCAAGCCCTTAGCCCCCGCGCCGAACAGCAATATTTCGCGCTGCAACAGGACATCGCCGAAGCCTACGGCGTTGAAACCGCCACGCGCCAATTCGCGGTTGAACCGACAATCGCCCAGGAACTGAACGACAAAATCACCGAGCGTTCCGACTTTCTGACTCGCATCAACATCGTGCCGGTCAGTGACCTGAAAGGTCAGAAAGTCATGATCGGTGTCAGCGGTCCAGTGGCCAGCCGCACCAACACCAAAACCACCGATCGCGAAGCCAAGGACATGGTGGATCTGTCCGCCCTGGGCTATGAGCTGTTCCACACCGAATCCGACGTGGGCCTGCCATTCGCCACGGTCGACAGCTGGTCGAAGTTTCCCGACTTTGCCGATCGCTACTCGGCGGCCGTGCAACGGCAGATTGCCCTGGACCGAATCATGGTTGGCTGGCACGGCACCCATGCGGCGGTGCAAACCGACATCAAGGCGTTCCCGCTGCTCGAGGACGTGAACAAAGGTTGGCTGCAACTGGCCCGTGAGCAGATCCCGGCTCAGGTGCTGAAGGAAGGCAAAACCGCTGGCAAGATCACTTTGGGTGCCGGTGGTGATTACGCCAACCTGGATGCCCTGGTTCATGACGTCAAACAGATGATCGATCCGGTCTTCCGTGACGCGAACGACCTGATTGCAATCGTCGGCAGCGATCTGCTGGCCAACGATAAGGGCAAGCTGTACGCCAAACAGGGCGATACCCCGACCGAGAAAGAGCGCATCGAGGGCGCCCAGGTGATCGCCACCTACGGCGGTCTGCCGTCCTTCATCGTGCCTCACTTTCCGTCCACCGGCGTGGTCGTCACCAGTTGGGACAACCTGTCGATTTACTTCCAGGACACCAGCTGGCGCCGTCACTTGCTCGAAAACCCGAAACGCTCCCGCGTCGAAGATTACAACGGCCGCAACGAGGGCTACGTGATCGAGCAGCTGGAGAAATTCGCGGCGATCGAAGCCGGCAACCTGGAGCTGGTGTGATGAGCATCGCTCTGGCCCACAAGCGGCGTGTTCTCGCTCAAGGTCCTGACATCGAGGCGGTAGCGGTGCCCTACAGCTCGTCGACCGCCTTAGCGAGTCCTGCGAATGCGCAAAAGCACCTGAAGCTGATGGAAGATGCCTTGGCGATCGACCTGGAGCGCATCAGCGCGATCAACAGTCGCGAGGCGCGTCAGCAGCTCAAACGCGACGAACTGCTGCCCAAGTACCAGGACTACGTGCAGCGCTACCGCGACAGCGGGTTGAACCACGCCAACCCGGTGCTGATGCAGGTCCTGGTCTGGCTGTTCGACACGGCCCAGTTCGAACAGGGGCTGGAGCTGGCCAACTTCGCCATGGAGCAAGGGCAAACAATGCCGGAGCGTTTCCGACGTGATGTGCCGACCTTCGTCGCAGACGAGTTGATCGAGTGGTCCGAGGTCGAGCACAAGGCTGGCCGAAGCCCTGAGCCTTTCCTGTCTGATCTGCTGACGTGGGTCGATGGTCGCTGGGTGTTGTTCGAAAAGATCCCGGCTCGCTATCACAAGTTGCTCGGAATCATCGCGATGGAAGCGAAGGACTGGGCGAAGGCCATCACCCACTTTGAACGGGCCACTGAGCTGTATCCGGAAATCGGCGTAGGCACTCGCCTGGCCGGAGCCCGTCGAGCCCTGGACAAACAACCCGCCGGTACCGGCACCGAATAACCCGACTACCCCCCCAGCGGGGAACTGTGGACGTGAGTCGGCCATTTATGGCCGCCCCACGAGAAACAGTTTCCCCGCCCTATTTGAGTGGCCAGCAATGAGCTTTTCCGGGAAACCCACCACCTTTGTGGACCAGGTGATTGAGAACGACGGCTTCTGGCCGAACCTCTCCGTGGCCGAATTCCAGAAGGGTTACCGCCTGCCGGCGGAGTACCTGGGCGAAATGCTGGTCACCGATTTGACCACCGCGATGGTCGAGGTCAACGACGACCTAGCCAAGTGCAAAGCCCGCTGGCAAGCCGCCGGCATCGGTTCGGTTGAGTCCGCGGATTCGCGCCTGCTGCCGGAACGGACATTCAAGGTTGCGACCTACAAGCGCGCCGTGTACTGCCGCGCCAAGGCCAGTCTGCTGACCCAGTTCACCACCGTGACGCGGCGTGAAAGCGCGGAGAACACGGGCAAAGAACTGCCCGAGCGTGGCGAAACGTTTCTGGAATTCAGCCAGCAATCCGTCCGGTCGTTGCAAGGTCGTGGCCGTATCACGGTGGCGCTCCTATGACCAAGCTCCAAGCCCTGACCACCTATCTGCTGGAACGCCAGCTAGTGGCCGCCGAACAGTTGGATAGCTGGACCGAGCAAGTGACGCTCAACCTGGTGTGGAAACCCGACGTGGACGGCATGCACCTGGGCGACATGCGCTATCGCGCCGCGATCGTCCTGGAGCGCTTCGCCGACCATCCGGCACGGCTGATGGCCCTGATCGGCAGCTGGCTGGAAACCCACGATCCGGAGC
>Ga0182008_10001600_pt1 | contig 15058 bp, 12 predicted proteins | sample Sormic07211129_1_FD_120482 | JGI IMG/M metagenome (GOLD analysis project Ga0182008, IMG submission 120482) | Rhizosphere microbial communities from Sorghum bicolor, Mead, Nebraska, USA - 072115-129_1 metaG | ecosystem: Host-associated > Plants > Roots > Rhizosphere | place: USA: Nebraska...
ACCGATGTACGGGCGCAACTGGCTTCCGCCAACACCCAAGTTGCGATGAGCCAGATCGATTTGTTCCTCGCCTTGGGCGGCGGCTGGGAAAGCGGACGAACGCAAGGTACGAACGCCAGCAAACCCTGAGGCCGTTGCTATGCTTTGATTTGATGGAGTCGCGAGTCGACTTCATCGATCAAGCTCGCGTTGGTCATGGGGATTAAAAATAATGAAAAACCCTTATGCTCCTGGCTTTTGGTGCGCTATTGCAGCATTGGTTTTGCTGTCGGCCACCTATTTCTACGGCATCATGCTGGCCCATCAGATCGACAAGGCCATGGTGTTCCTCGACAGTGCCACGGCGTTGATCGCGGTGATGGCCATCGTCGTCGTGGCGTGGGCCTCGGTCCAGGTGCAGCGGGTCAAGAAACGCCAGTTGGAACAGGGCAAGACCCTGGTGCTGATCTGGGACACCAAAGTCGCCCTGCGCCGGGTCGAAACCGTGTTCGATCGCTACTTCTGGGGCAGTTACTGGCAACCGGGACGCACCTTCGCCGAAGTCATGGGCGAACTCACCGGCACGCCGCTGGAAAAAAGCCTCGAAGCCCTGAAAAAGCAGTGTCTGGAGCTCGACAAACAGATTGCCGATGAAGGCTGGCACTGGCTCAACAACGCCCGTGAGCTGTCGGATGTCGCCACGGCCATGGCTCGTGAGCGCTATCAACTGGATTTCTGCGATCCCCGGGCCGACGGGCCGGGCGGGGCGGTGATTGATCGCGACTTTGAAGTGCTGGTGTATACCTGGACGGCGCGGCTTAAAAGCTTTGATCATCAGCTCGATGAGATCGAGGTTCAGTATTCCTGATCTGCATTCATTTCACTGGCCTCTTCGCGAGCAGGCTCGCTCCCACAGGTGCAGCGTTACCCTTGTGGGAGCGAGCCTGCTCGCGAAGACGACCGGAAAAACGCCGAAACTCTCCCCGCCTGTCAGCTGTCCACACTCCCCATAGACACTCTTTAACCTTTAAACATTGGGCCGCCTTGCGCTGCCAGTGCTAATCTCCACCGCTAATTTCAGCGGAGTCGAGCCGCGACCCGGTCACGGGTTCAGGGAAGACGACCACACTTTCAGCCACGGACATTGATCAGGTCATTCATGAATAAATCAGCAGGCGTGCTTCTCGGGATTGTTGTTGCCATCGGTGCGATCAGCGCCGGCGGGGCCTGGTACACCGGGACCAAGATTGAAGGCGTGTTGAACAACGCCGTCAGCAACGCCAACAAAGAGCTGCAGACCGCGATGGCCGGCTCCAATGGCAGCGCGTCGCTGGAGCTGGTGTCGCTGGAGCGCCACACCTTCACCAGCACCGCGCACTACCGCCTCAAGGGCGAAGGCGAGATGTTCGGCGACCAGCCGGTCGAGCTGCTGTTTGTCGACCACATCGAGCACGGCCCGCTGCCGTTCTCGCGCCTGGTGTCGCTGAAGTGGCTGCCGGTCATGGCGACCAGCAATTACGAGCTGGAAAAGAGCCCGGCCACCGAAAAATGGTTCGCCGCCACCAAGGGCGCCGCGCCGCTCAAAGGCGTGACCAACATCGGCTACGACGAATCCACCACCAGCAGCCTTGAATTGCTGCCGCTGGAAACCGCGCTGGACGAGCAGTCGAGCCTGAAATTCTCCGGCCTGACCATGAACATCTCCGCCAGTGCCCAGGCGCAGAAAGTCAAGGCTGACGGCTACATGGACAGCCTGAAACTGGTCACCGTGGCGCAGGATCAGGCACCGGTGCAGGTCGAACTCAACGGTCTGACCCTGGCCAGCAACCTTACCAAGAGCAGCTACGGCTACTACACCGGGGAAAACACCCTGGAGCTGACCAACAGCAAAACCACCTTCGGTCCCAAGCAGTCGGTACTCGGCGTGAAGAACTTCGAAATGAAGAACCTCACCGAAGAGAGCGGCAGCAATGCCTCGGGCCGCGCTGACTACAAGGTCGGTGAAGTCACCCTCAACGACAAGAAAATCGGTTCGGCCAACATGGCCATGAGCCTGAAGAACCTCGACATCCCGTCGACGATGTCGCTGATGCAGATCTACCAGACCAAATTGCAGCCGTACGAGAAGGAAGCGGCGGCCGCTGCCGAGGCCGGTCTGCCGGCACCGGAACTGAACCTGACCGAAGCCGAGTCGGCACAGGTCAAGGCTGACCTGCAAAAACTGCTGGCCGCCAGCCCACAGATCGCGCTGGAAAACCTGTCGCTGAAAACCGCCAACGGTGAAAGTCGCGCCAGTCTGGTGATCGACCTGACCAAGCCGCAATCGATGGATCTGCCGCCGGATCAACTGGGCAAGCAATTGATCGCGCTGCTGGACCTGAATATTCAGGTGTCCAAGCCGATGCTGATCGATCTGCTCAGCGTGCAGGCACAGCTCGACGGTCAGACCGACGCCAAAGCCATCGTCGACCAGGCCAGCGCCGGCGCCGACATGTTCTCCGGCATGGCAGTCGGTTCGCAATTGGCGACCGTCGACGGCACCAATGTCGTGACCAAGCTGCATTACGCCGCCAACCAGGTGGAATTCAACGGCCAGAAAATGACCGTCGAGCAGTTCGTCGGCTTCCTGATGAGCAAGTTCGCTGGCGTCACGCAAGTGCAGTAATCCTGCGCTCTAAATAGCAACGCCCGGCCTCCGGATTCGCGGACGCCGGGCGTTTTGCTGTCTGGCGTTCGGGTTTTGAACTGAACCGGCGGCACGATTCTGAACAATTATTGTGTTCTGAATATTCGACTACGCTTGCATGCAAGACTGCCTGACTAAGCTTGGCTGGGTCTTTATTGGCTCAGCCTCCGTTACGAATGGGCAAGGGGGGCATTGCGACCCGGCTGGCCATGTAAGGATGCTGACGAATGCCGCGTATTGATGTGCCTGTTTTACATCGTGGTTTACGCCCGTTGTTTCGCGTTGCGCTGTGCAGCCAGTTGCTCTGGCCGGCACTGGCGTTTGCCGATACGCCCTATGATCAGATGGTGCGTGATGCCCGTGCCGGCCAGACCACGCCCGCGCTGAATGTGCTGCGCCAGGTGCCGCCGGGGCAGTCGACCACTGGCCAGATCAGCGATCACCTGCAGATCGCCAGTTGGGCCGGCCTCGATGCCGAAGTGGTGCAGGTCTATGAAACCCAGGGCCGTGACCGGATGCTGCCGGTGCAGGCACTGACCGCCACCGCTCGGGCCTATCGCAACCTCAAGCGTTGGGATCAGGCGACTCAGGTCTACAACAAGGCGCTGGCGCTGGAGCCGGACAACGCTGACCTGCAATTGGGGCTGGCCCTGACTCAGGCTGACGCGGGCAAACCCGACGAAGCCGTGACCCGCGCCAAGGCGCTGGTCGCCGCCAAACCCGACGACCCCTCGCGTCGCCTCGCCCTGGGCTATGCCCTGACCCGCGCCGGCAAGCAGTACGACGCGTTGTTTGAATACGATCAAGCGTTTATCCGTGCCGGCAGCAAGCCGGAAGTCGCCCTCGAATACGTGGTCGCCCTGCAAAAGGCGCGGCTGCCGGAACCGGCGCTGCGTCTGGCCAATCAACGTCCGGGGGTGATCGACCCGGTCACTTTGCGTCGACTCGAAGGTGATCTGGCCGCCGAACGCGTGCGTCTGGCCGAACTCGCCACCCGCAGTGAAAAAGAACGCTACGTGATCGCCGACCGCGCGCTGGCCGATTACGACAAACTGCTCGCCACCTGGACCCCGGATGCCAGCGCCCATGATGACGTGATTCGCTGGCGTATCGATCGCATGGGCGCACTCAAGGCCCGGGCGCGCACCGCCGAAGTGATCAGCGAATATCAAAAGCTGCAAGCCGAAGGCGTGAAGATTCCGACTTACGCCCTGCGCTGGGTTGCCGCGTCGTATCTGGATCAGCGCCAGCCGGAAGTCTCTACCGACCTGTATCGCCAGGTGCTGTCGGCCCCGGACGCCGATGTCGGTGATCGCCTCGAAGACACCACCGCGTTGTACTACTCGTTGCTGGAAAGCGACCGCGCCGATGAAGCGCGCAAACTCGCCGAGGATCTGGCCAAGACCCAGAAACCGCGCGTCGAACTCAAGGGCTTGCCGATCGGCAACCCCAATGATGAGTGGATGGACGCCCAGCAACTCGCGGCGCAGGCCGGCACCTACGGCTCCGACCTGCCGCACGGCGAGGAACGTCTGCAGACACTGGTCGATCAGGCTCCGGGCAACATCGGCCTGCGCCTGGCGCAGGCCGATCTGTACCTGGCCCGGCAATGGCCACGCCGCGCGGAAAATCAGCTCAAGGAAACCGAGAGCATGGCCCCCCGCGACATGGGCCTGGAGCTGGCTCAGGCGCGTACCGCGATGACCCTGCAGGAATGGCGGCAGATGGATGCGCTGACCGATGACGTGGTCGCGCGTTTTCCCGACAACCGTCAGGTGCAGCGTGCAGCCCGCGAGCGCGAAGTGCACGACATGTCCGAACTGCGCGTCGAAGCCTATGGCGGCAAGGCCAACGGAGGCGGCGGCAGTGGTGCGGGCGCGGTCAGTGGCAGCCGCGATTTCGGCATCCAGAGCACGCTGTACAGCCCGCCGATCGATGAAGACTGGCGGGTGTTCGTCGGCGCCGGTTATGCCACCGGCGACTTCGCCGAAGGCACGGGCACCGACCGCTTCCAGCGCGTGGGCCTGGAACGTCGCACCCGCGACATGACTCTGGAAGCCGAGGTCTCCAACCACGATTACGGTTACGGCGCCAAACAGGGCGCGCGCATCGCGATTGCCCGCGACATCAACGATCACTGGCAGTACGGCGGCAGCTTTGCCTATCTGTCGGCCGAGACGCCGTTGCGGGCGCTCAACAGCGACATCAAGGCCAACGGCGGCAACGCGTTCATTCGCTGGCGCGCCAACGAGAGCCGCGAGTGGCGGCTGTCGGTCAGCCCGTCGCACTTCAGTGATGGCAACAACCGCGTCGAGGCTTTGCTCACCGGGCGCGAGGGTGTCTACAGCGCGCCGAACGTGCAGGTCGATGCCGGTCTGGAAGTCGGCACCAGCCACAACTCCAAGTCCGAGGATGTGCCGTACTTCAACCCGAAGTCGGACTTCAGCGTGATGCCCACGGTCAACGTCAACCATGTGCTCTACCACCATTACGAAACCTCGTGGAGCCAGCAGTTTCAGGCCGGGGCGGGTACGTACAGCCAGCGTGATCACGGCACTGGCGGCATGGCGATGCTCGGCTACGGCCAGCGTTATGCCTGGAACGACGTGTTCGAGGTGGGCGGCTTGTTCAGTGTGATCAACCGGCCCTACGACGGTGATCGGGAGACCGATCTGCGTCTGCTCGTCGACCTCACTTTCCGCTTCTAGAAGAGTTTGAAGATGCCTTTGATGACGCGTTTCATCCTTCTGCTGGGAGTGCTGCTGATCAGCGCCTGCGCCCAGCAAGCCCCGGCCTTCGCGCCGCCGTCGCAACGTCCCGTAGCGGCCAATGAAAAACCCTGGCCGAAAAACCATGTGCTGGGCATTGCCTATCACGATGTCGAAGACCGCGACCCCGATCAGGCGGTGGTGGCGGTGCGCACCGAGCGCATGATCGAGCAGCTCGCGTGGCTGCGGGAGAACGGCTACCAACCGGTCACCGTCGATCAGATCATGGCGGCGCGCAAGGGCGGCCCGGAACTGCCGGCCAAAGCGATCCTGCTCAGCTTCGACGATGGTTATTCAAGCTTCTACACCCGCGTGCTGCCGGTGCTGCGCGCCTACAACTGGCACGCTCTGCTGGCGCCGGTCGGCGTGTGGATCGACACGCCGCTCAATCAACCGGTGGATTTTGCCGGCGCCCCCCGCGCACGTTCGGACTTTCTGACCTGGGATCAGGTGCGGGAAATCTCGCAGTCAGGGCTGGTGGAAATCGCCGCGCACACCGACGCCAGCCACAAAGGCATCCTCGCCAACCCGCAAGGCAACATGCAGCCGGCGGCGGCCACACGACGCTACGATCCGCTCACCAAGCGCTATGAGTCCGAAGAGCAGTTCCGTGCTCGAATCAGCAATGACGTGGCGACCATCTCGGAAAAAATCCGCAAGGTCACCGGCAAGAAACCGCGCATCTGGGTCTGGCCGTACGGCACGGCGGACGGCACTTCGCTGGCCGTGGTCGGCGAGCAGGGCTACGAAATGGCCCTGACCCTGGACGACGGTCTCGATGCCCTCGACAACCTGATGAGCAGCCCGCGCTTTCTGGTGGCCTCGGATCCTGACGGCGAGCATTTCGCCAACAGCATCGTCGGCGTGCAATCGGATTTCGCCATGCGTGTGGTGCACGTCGATCTGGACAACGTTTACGACCCGGACCCGGCGCAGCAGGAAATCAACCTCGGCAAGCTGATCCAGCGCATGGCCGACATGGGTGCCAACACCGTGTTCCTGCAGGCCTTCGCCGATCCGAAGGGCGACGGACTGGTGCACTCGCTGTACTTCCCCAACCGTCACCTGCCGGTGCGCGCCGACATCTTCGACCGCGTTGCCTGGCAACTGCGCACTCGGGCGCACGTGAAAGTCTTCGCCTGGATGCCAGTGCTGAGTTTTGGCCTCGACTCGAAGCTGCCGCGTGTCACGCGCTGGGATCCGAAGACCGGCACCACCTCGGTCGATCCGGGCCAATATCAGCGCCTGTCGCCGTTCGATCCGCAAGTACGGCGGATCATCGGTGAAATCTACGAAGACGTGGCGCGCCTGACCTCGGTCGACGGCATTCTGTACCACGACGATGCGGTGCTCTCGGACTTCGAAGACGCCAGCCCCGAGGCTCTGAAAGCTTATGCCGCGCACGGCTTGCCCGGGTCAATTGCTGCGCTTCGAGATGATCCGGCGGCGATGCAGCGCTGGACGCGCTTCAAGAGTAAATACCTGATCGATTTCACCAATGAGCTGACCGCCAAGGTGCGTGCGATCCGTGGCCCGCAGGTGCTGACCGCACGCAACATCTTCGCCGAGCCGGTGCTCAATCCGCAGAGCGAAGCCTGGTTTGCGCAGAACCTCGACGACTTCCTCGTGACCTACGACTGGACGGCGCCGATGGCCATGCCGCTGATGGAAAAACAGACCCAGGCGCAATCCGGCCCGTGGCTTGAAGAGCTGGTGGCGAAGATCAAACAGCGCCCTGGTGCACTGGATCGCACAGTCTTCGAACTGCAGGCCCGCGACTGGACGAAAAAGGATCAGGCCGACATCGACGGTGCGCAACTGGCGGACTGGATGGGCCGGCTCAAGCGTCAGGGGGCGACCAGTTTCGGTTACTACCCGGACAACTTCCTCGACAACCTGCCGGACCTGAAAACCGTAAGGCCTGCGCTCTCCAACAAATGGAACCCATGACATGCTGGATAGACTGTTAGCCCTGCTTGTTCTGGCGCTCGTCCTCGGCGTGCCGCTGGGGTTGATCTTCCTGGTCACCGGGCAGTTCCTGATGGACTTCGTGTTCTTCTACCCGTTGTTCATGTCCGGCCTGTGGATTTCCGGCGGCCTGTATTTCTGGCTGCACTGGGAGCGTCACTGGCCATGGCAGGACGACACCCTGCCGCCGCCACTGGAAGGCGAGCCGCTGATCTCGATCCTGATCCCTTGCTACAACGAAGGCGAAAACGCCGCCGATACCATTCACGCGGCGCTGGCCCAGCATTACCCGAACATCGAAGTCATCGCGATCAACGACGGTTCCAAGGACAACACCGCCGAAGTGCTCGACCGGCTCGCCCAGGAAGACCCACGCCTGCGGGTGCTGCATCTGGCGGAAAACCAGGGCAAGGCCGTGGCCCTGCGCATGGGCGCCATTGCCGCGCGCAGCGAATATCTGGTGTGCATCGACGGTGACGCGCTGCTGGCACCGAACACGGCGGCCTATCTGGTGGCGCCGATGCTCGACAACGCGCGCCTCGGCGCAGTGACCGGCAACCCGCGTATCCGTACACGTTCGACATTGGTCGGGCGGGTGCAGGTCGGCGAGTTCTCGTCGATCATCGGTCTGATCAAGCGCACGCAACGGGTGTTCGGGCGGATCTTCACCGTGTCCGGGGTGATCGTCGCGTTCCGCCGTACCGCGTTGAACCGGGTCGGCTACTGGAGCCCGGACATGATCACCGAAGACATCGACATCAGCTGGAAGCTGCAACTCGATCACTGGAGCATCTTCTACGAGCCGCGCGCGCTGTGCTGGATCCTGATGCCGGAAACCCTGCGCGGTCTGTGGAAGCAGCGCCTGCGCTGGGCCCAGGGCGGTGCCGAGGTGCTGTTCAAGAACATCCGCGGCATCTGGCAGTACCGCCATCGTTACCTGTGGCCGCTGCTGTTCGAGTATTGCCTTTCGACCGGTTGGGCGTTCACCTTTCTGCTGTCGGTAATCTTCTGGGCCGTTGGCAAGTTCGTCGTCATGCCGGAGTCGATTGCCGTGCATCACCTGATGCCCCCGGCGTTCACTGGATTGCTGCTGGCCTTCGTCTGTCTGGTGCAGTTCGCCGTCAGCATCATTATCGACCGGCGCTATGAGCCAGGTCTGGGCCGAACCATGTTCTGGGTGGTCTGGTACCCGATCGCTTTCTGGCTGGTCAGTCTGCTCACCACCTTGGTCAGCTTCCCCAAGGTCTTGTTTGGCCAACATCAGAAGCGTGCGCGCTGGGTCAGTCCTGATCGGGGCATCAAACCGGTCGGCGACGACGAAGAGGAGGTCATCAAATGAAAATCATCCGGACACGCCAGCGACCGTTCCTGGTCGTGATCGACGTGATTCTCACCGTGCTGGCCTGGGTCGGCCTGCTGTTCCTGCTGATACGCGGGCTGTGGCCGCTGATCGAAACCCACGCCGGTGGGCCACGCATCGACAACTCTGCATTCGAGGCCCTGGGTACGTTGCAGATCTACCTGTGGGTGGCGCTGGTCAACGCGGTGATCCTGATTGGTTGGGCGCGTTATCAACAGCGCAAAAGCCGAAGCTTCGCCCAGCGTCGATTGCCGGCGCCGGTGGTCGATGATGAAGGGCTGAGCAAGAGCTTCCGCCTGTGCGATGAGCGCTTGCAGAAACTGCGCACACCGGGAGTGATGACCATCCACAACGATCAGGAAGGTGACATCAGCCATGTGGTGCTGAACTTTCGGCCGCTGGAGCCTGCGGAATTGCCGCCACCGCTGGCGCCGCTGGAGCATCCGCGGGTGATCTTTCTGCACGCCGAGGATGACGATAATCGCGACCCGGTAAATCGCCCCACCTGAAAGATGCCCCTCTATAGGAGCTGCCGAAGGCTGCGATCTTTTGATCTTTAAAATCAAGATCAAAAGATCGCAGCCTTCGGCAGCTCCTGCATTGTTCAGCATTCAGCAGCGAATCAGCTCCCAAGCTTCTTCCATCGCCAGTGGTTGTTTCATCCGCTCCGCGAGCATCGCCATGGCCCGCTCCTCCTCGCAGGCCACCGCGGCGACCACCACGCCGTTGTGGCCGAACAGGCCGATGAACGGCGGATGCTCGGGTTCGCCCCTGAACTCGATTTCATCCCACTGGCTGGCGTGGCCAAGGTAGTCGTAGTTCCTGCCGAAGTGCCAGGTCCAGAAAAACGGCACATCCAGATAATGCTCATCGGCGCCCAACATGTTGGCGGCAGCGATGCGTGCGTGCTGCTGGGCCAGGCGCCAGTGCTCGATGCGTTGCGGCTGGCCGCTCAGGGGGAACGTGGCGATATCGCCAATCGCCCACAGGCCTTCGCAAACACGCAGGCCGGCATCGACACGCAGCGACTGGTCTTTCTCCCTCGGCAGCGCAAAAGCCTCGGTGGCCGGGCGCACGCCGACCCCGGCCAGCACCAGATCCGCCGAGACGCGCAAACCGTTGTCCAACAGCACCGCTTCGACTTTGCCGTCGCCAATGATTTCCCGGACTTCGTGATCGGTGATGAATTTCACCCCGTGTTGTTCATGCAGCGCACGGATCGCTTCACCCACGGCTGTGCCGAATTGTGCGGCAAACGGAATGGCGTGGCGGGCGCTGACCGTCACGTCGAGCCCGAGCTGGCGCAGGGCCGAGGCGCATTCCAGGGCGATAAAGCTGTCGCCGATGATCAGCGCCCGCTGTTCGGGTCTGGCGGTGCGCATGATCTGTTCGGCCTGGGCTTTCGAATGCAGGACGAACACCTGCGGCAGATCAGCGCCGGGCAGTTGCAGCGGATTGGGCTCGCCGCCGGTGGCGAGCACCGCGGCGTCGTAGCGCAGGGATTGGCCATCGTGCAAATGCAGGGTTTTCGCTGAGGCGTCGAGGGCAGTGATTTCGCCTTGTCGGCGTTCGATGCGTTGCTCTTTATAAAAGCCTTCATCGCGCAGCGGCGGGGTTTCCTGCGCCGACATCTCGCCGGCGAGGACGAATTTGCTCAGCACCGTGCGGTCGTAACCGGCCTCCGCTTCGCGGTCGAGCATGATGATCCGGCCACCGAAACCTTTCTCCCGCAGTGCCGCCGCACATGCCGTGCCCGCTGCACCTGCGCCGACTATCACGAAGGTGCGCGAATCATCGGCCGGCGGCGTGTGCCCATCCGGCAGCGGTTGGTCATCGACCCAGACCTCATCGCCGCGTAGCTCCAGCGGATAACGCTTGAGGCTGTCGAGGGCCGGCGGCTCGCACAGCGCACCGTCTTCGACACGAAACGCGGCTTTGTGCCACGGGCAGATCAGGCGTCCGTTGCACAACGCGCCGTCAGCCAATGGCGCGCCGGCGTGTGGGCATTCGCCCTGAAACGCGCGCAGTTGGCCATTGGCATGGAGCAGGACAATCTTGCGCTCGCCGATTTCGACTTGCAGGCCACGGTCTTCGGGGACATCGGCGAAACGGGCGACACGGTGCAGGCTCATGTTCGTGCTCCTGGCAGGCATTTCTCTTACGAGTTTGCGCCGCAGTGCGAGGTTCAGCCAATTGCCACTGCCAAGGTACGAACGGTACAGCTATAGTTTGCAGGCCGACGAAGGCCCAACTGCACAAGGTGCTCCCGGAATGACCCGATTGACCTCTCTCAACCCTTGGCTGGCGGCCGTTGCCGTCGCCCTTTGCGTGCAGTTTCCGGCGCAGGCGGCCGAGCGCTTTACCCTCGACATACCCGGTGTCTCGGACAATCGCCTGTTCACCTCGGCCGCTGCGAGCGATGCGGCCGGTTGCGGTGGCAAGAACCAGTCCCCGGCACTGGCCTGGAACGCCGGGCCTGCCGGCACCCAGAGCTATGCGATCGTCATGCACGACCCGGACGGCCAGAAAGGGGCTGGCGTCGATCATTGGATTCACTACGGCATCAAGGCCACTACCCGGCAGATCCCTGCTGGCGTCGGCGCCAAATCCAGTCTCGAAGGCGTAGGCGGCACCAACAGCAAAGGCACGACCCATTACATCGGGCCATGCCCACCGGTTGGCGACAGCGCCCACCACTACATCATTCAGATCTACGCCCTGGACCTGGCCCCGGACGCCTTGCCCGCCGGCCTGACCCGCGCCGAGCTGATGGACAAGATCAAAGGCCACGTACTGCGTAACAGCAGCGTGGTGCGGCGTTATCACCGCTAAAAAAAATTTTTTGGCGGGGTTTAACCCGATCTGAAGGGGCTGCCCGTCTCAGTGGATGAATGGATCACTTTCATCCCGAGGTCAGCCCCCATGTCCCGCTCCCTGCCTTTTCTGCGACCCGTTGCTGTCGGTGTGTTGTTGACCGTCGCCGGTTGCGGCGTGTCTTCCAATCCCGAATCGGCTGTTGTCCCGGCGCCGGCCCAGCCACAGGCGTCGATTCAGCATGAAGCGCTCAGCGTCGATGGCGCCATGGCCAAGCGCAGTGCGCGACCGGCGCCAATGGCGAGTTTCGCGGCGATGCCGGCCCCGGAAAGTTATCCACAAGGCTATCGCGACGAGCAGCGCGAGCAATATCAGGCGCTGGCCGATAATCCGATCCATAGCGTGGCCGAATCTCCGGTCTCGACCTTCAGCGCCGACGTCGATACCGGCGCCTACGCTAACGTCCGGCGGTTGCTCAATCAGGGACGCCTGCCTCCGGAAGGCGCCGTGCGGCTGGAAGAGATGGTCAATTACTTTCCCTACAACTATGCGCTGCCCAGCGATGGCTCGCCCTTCGGCGTGACCACCGAACTGGCCGTCACCCCGTGGAATCAGCACACGCGCCTGCTGCGCATCGGCATCAAGGCCTCCGACCGGGCCGTGGCGGAACTGGCCCCGGCCAATCTGGTGTTTCTGGTGGACGTGTCCGGTTCGATGGATCGCCGCGAAGGCCTGCCGCTGGTCAAAAGCACGCTGAAACTGTTGGTTGATCAGTTGCGCGAGCAGGATCGGGTGTCGCTGGTGGTGTATGCCGGCGAATCCCGGGTGGTGCTGGAGCCAACGTCTGGCCGGGAAAAAGCCAAAATTCGCACAGCCATCGAGCAGTTGACCGCAGGCGGTTCAACCGCTGGCGCGTCGGGCATCGAACTGGCCTATCAAATGGCACAACAGGCGTTCATTCCCAAAGGCATCAACCGCATCCTGCTGGCCACTGACGGTGACTTCAACGTCGGCATCAGCGACTTCGACAGCCTCAAGCAAATGGCTGTGGATAAACGCAAGACCGGGATTTCCCTGACCACCCTGGGTTTCGGTGTGGATAACTACAATGAACACTTGATGGAACAGTTGGCCGACGCTGGCGACGGCAACTACGCCTATATCGATAACCTGCGCGAGGCGCGCAAGGTGTTGGTGGATCAACTCGGTTCGACCCTGGCGGTGGTGGCGAAAAACGTCAAATTGCAGGTGGAATTCAATCCGGCACAGGTCAGTGAATATCGCCTGCTCGGCTACGAAAACCGTGCGCTTAAGCGTGAGGATTTCAGCAACGACAAGGTCGATGCCGGGGAAGTCGGCGCAGGGCACACGGTGACCGCGCTGTATGAAATTGTCCCGGCAGGTGAGCAGGGCTGGCTGGAACCGCTGCGCTACGGTAAATCGGAAGCGGCGGTTGCTGCGAAGGAGGGGGAATTGGCGATGCTGCGTGTGCGTTATCAACAGCCCGGAGGTGGGAAAAGTCTGCTGATCGAGCGGCCGATTGCCAATCAGGTCGCACCGGCCAGCGAGGATCTGCGTTTCGCGGCGGCGGTGGCGGCGTTTTCACAACAACTGAAGGACGGTCGTTATACCGGTGATTTCAGCCTGAAAGACACTGAAGCGCTGGCCCGTGGCGCTCGCGGCGACGACCGCTTCGGTTTGCGCAACGAGTTCGTGCAACTGGTGGAACTGACGCAAAGCCTGCGCAGCTCAACCGCATCGAATGCGATGCCCACTGAGCGACGGATCGAATAGTGAGCCGATTCAAAGGCTTCATCAGCCAGCTGTTTGCAGTTGCAGACAGCCCGACCGCCAGCAGCGATGAAACGCTGCTGGCGCGTTATCGCAAAGGCGACGGCGCGGCGTTCGAGATCTTGTACGCGCGCCATCGCCAGGATTTGTATCGGTTCCTGCTCGGGTTGAGCGGCAAACCGGAACTGGCTGACGAGGTGTTTCAGGACACTTGGCTGAGCCTGATCCGCAGCACCAGTCAGCCACAAGGACGGGCGACGTTTCGTACGTGGCTGTTCCAGATTGCGCGCAATCGGCTGATTGATCACTGGCGTAAACACGGCGTATATCAGCCGCTGCACGACAGTTACGACGAACAGCTGCACGCGGTCGGTGACGAGACCCACGATCCAGAGCAACTGCTGAAGCTCAGCCGCGACAGCCAGCGCCTGGAAAGCGCCCTGCAAACCCTGCCCGCCGAGCAGCGCGAAGTGTTTCTGCTGCGCGCCCACGGTGACCTCGACCTGGCGCAAATCGCCAGCCTCACCGAAACATCGCTGGAAACCGTCAAGAGCCGCTTGCGCTACGCCCAGCAAAAACTGCGTCGGCTGCTGGCCGAGGAGGTACTGACATGACTGACGCCCGCCAGACGCCGGAAGAGCAACTGCTCAAACATTATCGCGAGCAACACACCGGCGAGCCGTCAGAACAGCTCGATGCGCTGATTCTCGCCGCTTCGCGCCGCGCAGCTCCGGCGCACAAGCCAAGCCTGTGGCAACGCTGGTGGCACGTCTGCCAGAAACCGCGCTGGCAGGTCGCCTTCGCCAGCCTGGTCGGCGTGGCACTGATGCTGTCGCTGGTGCAACGTGCGCCCGAGCCGCCAGCGCAATTCGACTTCGCCCCGGCGGCAAAACCGGCTGCGCCAATGGCACGCAAGCAAGCAGCGGATGCGCAGTCACTGGCCGCCCCGCCCGCTGCGGCCATGCCCGCACCGGCACCGATGATGGAAATGGCCGAGCCGATGCAAAGCGACGCGATCAGCGCCGACGAAGCCAGACTCAGCAAACGCGCCGCCGCCCCGGCCAACGGCCTGGATGAGCAACTGCGCGAAGTCCTGCGCCTGCGCGAGGCCGGCCAGTCGCAAGCCGCGGATGCGCTGTACAACAATCTGCACAAACGCTATCCCGGGGTGAACCTCGACCTGCGACTTGAGCGCATCCGCCAGAACTGACCGCTTGTTCACCCAGCCATTTGGCATTGCCCGGCAAAAACGCGCACTATCGAGCCATGGCTGAAGCGCTGGAGAACAAAGTGGCAGCAAAAATCGACCGCATCGCCCAACTCCTCAACTGCCCGCAGAAGGGCGAGGAGATGCGGCGCGCGATTACCGAGGCGCGCAAGGAGTTCCTGTTGAACCAGTCGGAAGACGACGTCGTGGAAGACGACGAGGTTTTTGAGGAGGTTGGGGAGGAAGAGGAAGACGACGATTACGATGAGTTTGACTGGACGACGGAGTGACCGTCGTTGCATCAAACACCGCGCCCACAAAAAAGCCCCGGACCATCACGGTCCGGGGCTTTCTCGTTTCAATTCATGGCGCACCAGGCGGGATTCGAACCCACGACCCCTGCCTTCGGAGGGCAGTACTCTATCCAGCTGAGCTACTGGTGCAGCGGGCGACATCATACCTAGGTCGGCTCGGGGCGTCCATGC
>Ga0182008_10001601_pt1 | contig 15055 bp, 16 predicted proteins | sample Sormic07211129_1_FD_120482 | JGI IMG/M metagenome (GOLD analysis project Ga0182008, IMG submission 120482) | Rhizosphere microbial communities from Sorghum bicolor, Mead, Nebraska, USA - 072115-129_1 metaG | ecosystem: Host-associated > Plants > Roots > Rhizosphere | place: USA: Nebraska...
ATGGCGAACCGGTGGAGCGCGACGCTCGGCCGGGCCGGCCGGGCCGGGTCGCGGGCGCTCGTGCACGAGCTCGGCGGCGGGGAGCGCGCACGCGTCATCATCTTGCTCGCGTCGGTGCTGGCGTTGAGCAGCGCGGACGCGTCGACGGTCGGCGCGTCGGCGACGCAGCTCCGCCAGTCGCTGCACATCACGAACACGGACATCGGCCTGCTCGTCTCGGTGACGTCGCTCGTCGCCGCGGTTGCGAGCCTCCCGTTCGGCGTGCTCGCCGACCGCGTCAACCGCACGCGCGTGCTCGGCCTCGCGATCCTGCTATGGGGCGTCGCGATGCTGTGGAGCGCAACCGCGTCGAGCTTCGGCGGCCTGCTCGTTGCGCGGCTCGCGCTCGGCGGCGTCACCGCGGCCGCGGGCCCGTTCGTCGCGTCGCTCGTCGGCGACTACTTCCCCGGCTCGGAACGCGGGCGCGTCTACGGCTTCATCCTCGCCGGCGAGCTCGTCGGTGCCGGCGTCGGCTTCGCCGTCACCGGGGACATCGCGAGACTCTCGTGGCAGGCCGCGCTCGTCGTCCTCGCACTGCCCGCGTTCGTGCTCGCCTGGCTCGTCGTCCGAATGCCGGAGCCGCCGCGCGGCGCGCTCGACGCGGCCGCGGACACGCCGCAGACGACGGCGGCGCAGGAGCTCGCGCGCGAGCGCGGGATCGAGCCGCATCCGGAGCTCGTGCTGCGCGAGGATCCTCGGCACCTGAACCTGCTCGACGCCGCGCGCTACGTGCTCCGCATCCGCACGAACGTCGTCCTGATCATCGCGAGCGCGTGCGGCTACTACTTCCTCGCCGGCGTGCAGACGTTCGGCGTCGAGTTCACGACGCACCAGTACGGCATCGACCAGGCGCTCGCGAACCTGCTCCTCCTGGTGATCGGCGGCGGCGCAGTCGCCGGCGTCCTCCTCGGGGGAACGATCGGCGACATGCTCCTGCACCGCGGCTACCTGCGCGGCAGGATCCTCGTCAGCGCGATCGCCGCGACGGCGACGGTCGTCCTGTTCATGCCTGCGATCTTCACGCGGAGCGCGACCGCCGCGGTGCCGTACCTGATCTTCGCGGCGCTCGCGGTCTCGGCTCAGAACCCGCCGCTCGACGCGGCCCGCCTCGACATCATGGTGCCGCTGCTCTGGGGCCGCGCCGAAGGCGTGCGGACGCTCCTGCGCACCGGGGCGCAGGCGCTCGCACCGCTGCTCTTCGGCGCCGTCTCCGACTACGTGTTCGGCGGCGGGCGGAGCGGGCTCCAGTGGACGTTCGCGGTCATGCTCCTGCCGCTCGCCGCGAGCGCGTACTTCCTCTACCGGGCCCTCGCCACGTACCCGCGCGACGTCGCGACCGCGGCCGCGTCCGCGAAGCGGAACGATCCGGAGCTCTGGTGAGCCCGAGCTAGGCGGGGATCGTGTAGGCGCAGGGAAGCCTGGAGCCTGCGAGCGGCGACGTGCCGACGCGCACGACGAGGTGGCGCCCGCTCTCGAGCTCGACCACGTCGCCGGGAGCCGGCGGCGGCCCGTCGAGCTCGACGATCTCGTAGGCCGTTCCGATCGTCGCGAAGACGAGATGCCGCGTGTCGGGCTGCTCGTCCGCCTGCGCCGCGCCCGCGCCGTGGACGCGGGCGAGCTCGTCGGCCACTTCGACGTACGCGCGCGTCCGCTCGGCGAGCTCCTGCTCGAGCATCCGCATCTTCGCGCCCGTCGCCGCCTGCTCGCTCAAGGCGGCGGCGAGCCGTCGCTCGACGTCCGCGAGCAGGTCTCGGCCGGTCTGGAGCGCGGAAAGCTGGTGGTGGGCCTGGTCGAGCCGGTGCTCGAGGACTTCGAGCCGTACCTGCGGCTCGCCGGTGCTCTCCGGCGCCTGCGCCCGTGCCTCGAGCTCGGCCCGCAGTCCGGCGCTGACCGCCTCGAGCTCCGCGACGCGGCTCTTCGACGCCTCGGCCTCCTCGGCGACGAGGTCGCGCCGCGCGGTGGCGCTGCGCAATTCCCGGTCGAGGTCGCTGACGCGCCGCCTCAGCTCGTCGCGCTCTGCCGTCGCGGCACCGAGCTGCTCGAGCGCGTGCGCCTCGCGCGCCGACGCCTCGCTCACGCGGGCGTCGGCCGATCCGGCCTGCCCCACCTGCTCCTCGAGCTCGGCGATCTTCCGCCGGAGCGCATCCGCCTCGACCCGCACCGCCTCGAGCTCGCCGCGCTCGGCCGCGGCTGCGTGGAGCTGCTCGAGCGCCTCGGCCTCGCGTGCCTTCGCCTCCGAAATCGTCGTCTCGAGCTCCGAGACGCGCGCGCGCAGCGCGTCGGCCTCGCCGCTGTCGGCCGCCTGCGCCTCGACGGCGGCGACCTGCGCGCGGAGCGCCTCCACCTCCGCCTGCGCGGACTGGAGCTGCTCGTGCGCCTGGAACTCGCTCGCCTTCGCCTCGCCGACCGCCGCATCGAGGTCGGCGACCCGCGCGCGGAGCGTGTCGGCCTCGCCGGCACCCGAGCGCTGCTCGAGCTCGGTCAGCCGCTCGCGCATCGTCGCGGTCTCGGCCTGCGCCGACGCGGCCTGGGCCCGTGCAGTCTCCGTGTTCGTCGCCGCGGCGTCCGCGATCTTCTCGAGCTCGGCGATACGCCCGCGGAGCGCCTCGACCTCGGCGCCTTCCACGGCCGGCGGCGCTTCCGCCCCGGGGGCGGGCGGCGGCGCGGCCGGAAGCGGCTCGACGGCCGGAGCCGGAGCCTGAGCCGCAACGGGAGCGGGCTGCGTCTCGAGGGCGGGGGGCGGAGCCAACGGGACGAGCGGCTCGACGCCTGCAGCCGACTGCGCCCGCAGCTCGGAGTCGGACGAGACGGGGGGCGGGGTCGCGAGCCGGAGCGCCGGCCGCGCGGGCACCGCGATCGTGACCGGGGGAGGTGCCACCGGCGCCGCAGGTGCGGCCGCCTCCTCGCCGGAGGGGAAGCCGGTGGCGTAGCCGTACTCGGTCTTCGTCAGGCCGCCGCGCTGCGTTGCGAGCGCCTGCGCGACGAGCGGGCCGGTGACCCAGCCGCGCGCGACGACGATCTCGCCGAGCGGGCGTCCGGTCTGCTGCTGCTCGGCGAGCGCCGCAGTCAGCTGCTCCTGCGTCAGCAGGCCGTTGCCCACGAGCAGGACGCCGAGCGGCTGCGGGGCGGACCCGGATGCGGCCTCAATGTTCGACATCATCGATTCCCCAGGCGCATGCCCAGGCGGCCGTTCCGTTCCATGAGACGCCCTTCCCCGCAGTTGTCGCTCCTCATATCGGGGGCCGGCGACATCGTCTCATCACCCACCATGGGGAGTCCTAGCGCCGGGCCAGCCCGAGGGACGGACGCTGCTCGCGACCGTCCGGGTACCGGAGGACACGCTCGAGCGTCGCGCTGATCGGCGTCCGCTCGGCCAGCGCCTCGCCGGACGTCGCCGGAAAGGCAACCCGCACCTGCCGCGAAGGAACCGCAACCGCTACCGCAACCGCAGACACCTGAGACCTCCTCGTTGGGGATCGAGGGTGAGCCCGCCGCATCGGCTCACCCTCACTGACGCCTGTGCTTCGAGCCCCGCCGCATCGGGCTCGACGCAGTCCGATCATCGGGCCGCGGCGGGCGCTCCACCTATCGCTGAACCGGTGGTTCACTCGGCTGCTTGACGGTCAAGCCGCCCGGCCGGCGAGAATCACGCCGATGTCTGCCTCCGCCGAGCCGCTCGCCCTCGGCCGTGCGCGGCTCGGCCTGGCAGCCGCGCTCGTGGCGGCAGCCGCAGCCGGCTGGTGGTGGACGATCGGTGAAACGGAGGGCATGGACGGCGGGCCGTGGACGGCGCTCGGCGCCTTCGGCTGGTTCGTCGGCGTCTGGCTCGTGATGATGGGGGCGATGATGCTGCCGTCGGCGGCGCCGACGGTCGTCCTCTACGGGCGGATGAGAAGCGATCGATCGCTCGTCTCCACGGGCGGGTTCGTTGCCGGCTACCTCGTCATGTGGGCCGCCGTCGGCGTCTCGGCGTATGGCGCGTCCCGTTTGGCCGGCGACGTCCTCGCCTGGAACCGGGCAGGCCGCTGGGTCGCCGGCGGCGTCCTCGTCGCCGCGGCGCTCTACGAGCTGACGCCGCTCAAGGACGTCTGCCTCGGCAAGTGCCGGAGCCCGCTCGGCTTCCTGCTCGGCGCCTGGCGCGACGGGCCGGCGGGCGCACTGCGGATGGGGGTGGAGCACGGCGTCTGGTGCGTCGGCTGCTGCTGGGCGCTGATGGCATCCCTCTTCGCCCTCGGGGCGATGAGCATCCCGTGGATGGCCCTGGTCGCCGGGCTGATCGCCTTCGAGAAGCTCGTCCCGTACCGGCGGGCCGCCACATGGGGTACGGCGCTCGTCCTGCTCGCACTCGGCGTCCTGATGCTCGCCTACCCGGATGCGATTCCCGGGCTGGCAATCCCGCTGAGCTCGATGTAAGGCCGTGGAGGAGACGGCGTCCCCGACGGAGAACAGTCGGAGACCGTGGACGTCACGCAGGTCATCCGTCGGGACCGCGGCGTCGGCACCGCACCGCCGTCGCTGCGCGCGCAGATCCTGCTCATCGCGTCTGCATTCCTGTGCGGGACGGTGCTCGCAGCGCTCCTCTTCGTCGGGATCTGGCGGCACACGGCCGCAGACGGCGCGCGTGCGCAGGCATCGCAGCGCGTCTCGCAGCAGCAGCTGACGACGGCCCGTCACCGCATCGCGGCACTCGGCGCCGATCTCACACAGGCGAAGCAGGCGGCGAGCACCGCCGCGGCGACCGTCGCGCGCGAACGGAAGGCTCTGACGCGCGAGATCGCGGCGAACACCGCGCTCGCCCGCGCGCTGCCGCCGCGCCTCGCCGCGCTGACCGCGTCCGCGCACGCGCTCGAGTCCCAGATGACGACCCTGCAGTCCGAGCTGAAGGCGCTCGGCACGTACGTGAACGACCCGGGAGCGACCGGCCTCGACGCCGCCTACCTCGCGACGCAGGTCGAGTACATGACGTCGGCGGCGAAGACCGCAGCCGGCGCGGCAGCGGCGATCTCGCAGAAGGCGACGGATGCGGGCGCAACATTGAACAACGTCACCCGTCGCAACTGACCAACGGAGGAAGCACGTGAACGCAGAGATCCGCCGCTACGTCGACGGTGCAGCCGCAGCCGGCTTCGTCGTCGTCTGGACGACCCTCGGCTTCGAGACCGCGCTGCTCGCGGCGCTGGCGGCGGTCGCCCCCGTGCACGCGCCGCGGCTCCTGAAGCTGCGGCAGACGCCGACGCCGCGCCCGCGACGCGCCCCGGCCGACGACTATCAGCTCGTTCCCGACGAGCCGTCGCTGATCCTCACGCCTGCCGAGTTGTAGGCTCGGGATCCGTGGGACGCAGCAGCGTCGTCGTCCTCGCGCTCGCCGCGTGCCTCGCGGGCTCGGCGAGCGCGGCGGCCGCCGGATCGCCGAAGGATCCGACGCTCCACCGCGTCGCGGCCGACGTCGCACTCGCGAAGACGCTCCTGCTCGGGAAGCGCGATCTCCCCGCGGGCTTCCGCGATGCCGGCCCGGACACCTCTGGCAACGGCTCGGACGACGTCTGCAAGGGCGTCGTCGAGCCCGACCTCCACCGGCTCGTGATGCAGGCCGACGTGACGAGTCACGACTTCCAGCTGACCGACGCCGCGACCGGCTTCACCCAGGTCAGCACCGAGGCGACGCTCTTCCGCAGCGCGCGCGAGGCGACGGCGAGCATGGCCTGGTTCACCTCGCTGCCGAAGTCGAAGCTCCAGACCTGCTTCGAGGCCGCGTTTCGGGCCGGGTTGCCGAAGGCGGCGAAGACGCAGGGGTTCCGCCTCCAGGTCACGCGCCGGACGATCTCCGACCTCCATCTCGGCATCTGGGAGATGGGCCTCCGGTTCCAGAAGAACGGCGCCTGGATCCCGGTCGACTTCGTCATCGCGAGCTACCGCCGCGGCCGCGCGCTCGAGATGCTGATGGCGGTCAACGCCGGCGGCGGGCTCGACCCGAGGCTCATGCGCACGGTCTCAGAGACGATCACGACGCGCCTCTTTCACGCCTCGGTGTGATGTGAGCGGGAGGCTCGCCGGCAAGGTCTGCATCGTCACCGGCGCCGCGTCGGGGATCGGCCTCGCGTCGGCGGAGCTCTTCGCCTCGGAGGGCGCGACGATCGTGGCCGCCGATCTGGAGGGCACGCCGTACCGGGTGGACGTCGGCGACGAGGCGGAGACCCACGCGCTGGCCGAGAGGGTGCTGGCCGAGCACGGCCGCATCGACGTGCTGTTCAACAACGCCGGCATCTCGGGGGTCGGGGACGTCGAGGAGACGACGCTCGAGCTGTGGGAGCAGGTGATGCGCGTCAACGCCCGGGGCGTCTTCCTCATGTCTCGCGCGGTCGTCCCGGCGATGGTCGCGCAGCGCTCGGGCTCGATCATCAACATGTCCTCCGTCCTCGCGCAGATCGGCCTCGCGCGCCGGGTGTCGTATGCGGCGTCGAAGGGCGCCGTCCTCGCGCTGACCAAGTCGATGCAGGTCGATCTCGCGCCGCACGGCGTCCGGGTCAACGCGCTCGTGCCCGGGACGATCTTCACGCCGTTCGTCGAGCGGTATCTCCGCGAGTCGTATCCCGATCCTGAGGAAGGGCTCCGCTCGATCCGGTCGCGCCAGCTGACCGGGGAGCTCGGCTCGGTCGACGACGTTTCCCACGCCGCGCTCTATCTCGCCTCCGACGAGTCCCGCTTCGTGATGGGCTCCGGGCTCGTCGTCGACGGCGGGACGACGGCCGGCAAGGGGTAGGAGGCTTGGCGGAACGGTGTCCGCCGTGCGGGTGCGATAGGCGCGCGGACCGCAAGGAGCCCGCATAGCGCGGCTGCGAGCCGGGCGCTCTACTTCGCCAAACCTCCGACTGCTTCACCCCTCCGAGGGAGGGCGGTTTGCGCTTCCTCACCGATGCTGGACTGTGGTTCTCCGCGGAACCCCCCTGCGGTCCATGACAAACGACTCCGTCTTCAGCGCACACGACGCCGACGCGGCTGCTGCCTACGCGTCGTCGATGAGCGTGCTCCTCGAGGTGACGCGCGCGGTGCGCAGCGGCGCCGACATCACGGACCTGCTCGGCACGATCGCGCGCGCGGCGTCCGAAGCGCTCGGCTTCCGGACCGTTGTCCTCAACCTCTACCGCCCGGAATGGGACGACCTCTGCGTCGCGGCGGTCCACGGCGACCCCGCGGTGCGCGAGGCGCTCGCCGGTGCCGTCTACGGCTGGGACGAGTGGCTGCCGCTGCTCACGCCGGAGTACCGGCGCGAGGGCGCGTACTTCATCCCGTACGAGGCGGCGTTCGACTGGTCAGGCCACGGCGCCCGCTTCGTCCCGGAGGGCGGGCAGGCCGTCGCAGGCGGCTGGCACCCCGAGGACGAGCTCTTCGTCCCGCTCGAGCGGTCGGACGGCCGGATGATCGGCATCCTCTCGTTCGGCGATCCGCGCGACGGTCTGCGCCCGAGCGACCAGAAGCTCGCGGTCGCGATTGCGCTCGCCTCGCACGCAGCGCTCGCGCTCGAGACAGCGCAGGAGCGCGAGCAGCTCGCGCGGCACCAGCGCGGGCTCGAGGAACTGCTCCGTGTCTCGTCGCAGCTGCCGCAGACCGTCTCGACCGAGGCGATGCTCGCGTCGGTGTGCGCGGCGATCCGCGACGCACTCGACTTCGACAAGGTGCTCGTCCAGCTCGTCGACGACGACGGGCTCCTCGCGCCCGCGGCTGCCGCCGGCTGGGACGCCGAGGATCGCGCCCTCTCGGTGCGCCTCGACGCAGCGCTCATCGCGCGGCTGTTCGTGCCCGAGTTCGAGATCTCCGGCTGCTACCTCGTCCCCCGCGACGAGGCGGAGCGCCGCGTCGGCCGCGAGCAGGTCGTGTACACGTCGGTGCAGAACGGCACCGGCCCCCAGGGGTGGAACCACCACTGGCTCGCCGCGCCTCTGCGCCGCGCGGACGGCTCGCTCGCCGGAGTGATCTGGGCGGACGAGCCGCGCAACCGGCAGGTGCCGACCGCGAACGTCCTGCAGGCGCTGCGGATCTTCGGCAACCACGCGAGCGAGGCGCTCGCCGCCGCGATGCAGCTCGCCGAGACGCGCTTCCTGGCCGACCACGATCCGTTGACCGGGCTGCTCAACCGGCGGGCGCTGCTCGACCGGCTCGCGGCGGCGATGGACCAGGACCGGATGCACGAGCTGGCGCTCGTCTTCCTCGACCTCGACAACTTCAAGCAGATCAACGACGCGCTCGGCCACAGCGTCGGCGACCGCGTTCTCGAGGAGGTCGGCCTGTGCATCAGGAACCTCGTCGAGCCCGGCGAGCTCGCCTTCCGGGTCGGCGGCGACGAGTTCGCGATGCTCCTCCCGGCGGACGGACGAGAGGCCGACGAGCTGGTCGGCCACCTGATCGCGAGCTTCGCGCAGCACCTCGACCCGGACGTCCGCAAGCTCAGCGCGAGCTTCGGCGTCGCGGCCGGCCGGTGCACCGAGGAACCCGATGAGCTGTTGCGAATAGCGGACGAGGCCATGTACGCCGCGAAGCGCGCAGCGAGAAGGATGGAGATCGCGGTTTGACCCCGCTGCCGGGGAGGGCCGAGAGCGGGCTCGGCCGCGTCGGCGCGGTCGTCTCCGCCTCGACGCCGCTCGCGCGCCTGCTCGAGGCCACGCGGGCGATCGCCGCCGAGCCGGCGCTGCAGCGGATGCTGCGGGTGGCGGCGCGCGAGCTGACGCTGATGCTGAGCGCCGAGGCGTGCCTCATCTCGAAGCTCGAGGACGGCCTCCTGAAGGAGGTCGCGGACTTCTCGACGTCGGACCGCCAGGTCGCGCGCGGCGTGAACTACTACCTCGCGGACTACCCGGCGACCGCCGAGGTGCTCGACTCCGGCGTGCTGCGCTCGATCTCGACCGCCGATCCTGCTGCCGACCCCGGCGAGCTGTTCGTCCTCCGCGAGATGGAGATGGCCGCCGTCCTGCTGATCCCGGTGACGGTCGACATCGGCGTCTGGGGGCTGATCGAGGTCTACGACGTCCGCGCGCGCGACTTCTCGGGCCTCGAGCGGCAGATCGCCGAGCTCGCGATGACGCATGTCGCGGCCTGCGTCACGGGCTTCGAGCACGCCGAGAACGCGCAGCAGCTCTATCGCGAGACGCTCGCGTCGCTCTCGAACGCGCTCGAGGCGAAGGACCAGTACACGAGCGATCACACCGAAGAGGTCGTGCGGCTCGCCGTCTCGGTGGCGGCAGAGCTCGGCCTCGAGCTCGAGGTGGTTCGGAACATCGAGCTCGGCGCGGTGCTGCACGACATCGGCAAGGTTCGCGTGCCCGAGTCGATCCTCAACAAGCCCGGGCCGCTCGACGACGATGAGTGGGAGGTCATGAAGACGCATCCGGAGGTCGGCGAGCGGATCCTGCGGCCGATCAGGTCGCTGAGCGCGATCCTCCCGATCGTCCGCCACCACCACGAGCGCTGGGACGGCGGCGGCTATCCCGACGGGCTCGCGGAGCGTGCGATTCCACTCGGCGCGCGGATCGTGTCGGTCTGCGACGCGTACCGCGCGATGACCGAGGACCGCCCGTACCGGAAAGCGCTGCCCGACGAGGAGGCGCGGAGCGAGCTCGAGTCCGGCGCCGGCAGGCAGTTCGATCCGGACTGCGTCGCCGCGCTCTTCCGCGTGATCGACCGTCGCGAGGCGACGGCGACGATCGTCACGCTCCGACCACCGTCCGCGACGTAGCGCACGCATGCCACCCCCCAAGTGGGGGATGGTGCACCGCGTCGTCGGTAGGTTGAATCCAGAGAGCGAGACGTGCCTCGGCGAGCGAACGGCCGTCCTCGTGCTCTTGCGGCGACAATCGAGGAGGACTGCGGCGTTGAATCCGATGCTTGCCCAACGGCTCCGGGAACGGACACTGCCGTACGTCGAGCAGCTGCCCGGGACGCCGACGGAGGTGGTCGCAGGCGAGGAGGATGCGCTGCGCAAGCGGCTGATGCGGCTCGCCTTCGACGTCCACGACGGGCCGATGCAGTCGCTGATCGCGGTGGCGTTCCGGGTGCGGGAGCTCCAGCGCGCGATCGCGGATGCGGGCTCGCTCGACGCCGAGACTGCGACGCGCGAGCTGAACGAGATGCTCGGCGAGTTGACGAGCACGGAGGCAAGCCTCCGCAACCTCATCACGGCGCTCGAGCACGGCCATCCCGAGATCGAGACGATCGACGAGATCCTCGCGAACGAGCTGGCGAGCTTCCGCCGGCGCAGCGGCGCCGCCGTCACGGTGTCCGCCCCGTCGTTCCAGCCGGACAGCGCGTCGCAGGCGATCGCGATCAAGGCGGTCCTGCGCGAGTCGTTGAGCAACATCGCGAAGCATGCGAAGGCTTCGGCCGTGACGATCGTCGTCGACCGCGCGCCGAACGGCATCCTCGTCGAGATCGAGGACGACGGAATCGGATTCGACGTTGCCGACGTCCGGAAGGACGCGATCGGCCTGTTGAGCATGGAGCAGCGCGTCGCCCTGCTCGACGGCGACTTCACCGTGCTGAGCCGCCCGGGCGGCCCGACCGTCGTCGGCGCCCGCTTCGAGCGCTGGTTCGACGGCGCGGCTGCCGCCTAGGCGTCGGCCCGGACCGCCGCGGTGAGCTCCACGGCGGCCTCGACGAGATCGACGCCGAGTGACAGCGCCCCGATCTTCCGCACCGCCTCGACGCGAGCGCCGCGGCCGCCGAGCGCGACGCGGTGCCGCTTCGCGAGCTCGCGCAGCCCTGCGAGATGCGGCTGCAGACGGGACGCGCCGACGGCCGTGAGCACGACGGCGTCCGGCTCGAGGACATGCGCGGTTGCCTCGAGCGTCGGGAGCGGAGTGTCCGCGCCGAGGTAGGCGATGCGCCAGCCGCGCGTCCGGAGCACGAGTCCGAAGCCCAGCAGGCCGAGATCGTGCCGTTCGCCCGGAATGCACGCAAGCAGGCCGAGCGGACCGAGCCCGCGGCCCCATCCGCGCGCGAGGCCGAGGAGCCGGCCGCGCACCACGTTCGACGCAAAATGCTCCTGCGCGACCGAGACCTCGCCGCGCTCCCAGCGGGCGCCGAGCTCGTGCAGATACGGCAGGACGACCTCCGTCACCAGCAGGTCGACCGTCGCCGTCGCGAGGAGGTCGTCGACGATCGACTGCGCGCCGGGCTCGTCGAACGCCTCGAGCGCCCGGCCCAGCGCGGCGCGGGCCGACGCCGGGTCGAGCGCGACCTCGACCGGCTCGGCGCGGGCCGGGCGCGAAGCGAGCGCTGCCGCCTGCGCCGCCGCGAGGCCGTCGTCCAGGTGCCGCCGCATCTGGCGGACGCGCTCGAGGTCGTCGAGCGAGTAGAGGCGCAGGCCGCCTGCCGAGCGCGTGGGGCGGAGGAGGCCGTACCGGCGCTCCCAGGCGCGAAGCAGCTCCGGGCTGACGCCCGACCGGCGGCTCAGCTCCCCGATCCGCAGCATCGTCTCCATGTCGGCGGACGATACACGACATGAACAGAAGTTTGACAAGAGCCGTACAGAGCACATAAGCTCGACAGAACTTCGACAGGAGGTGGACAAGCATGAAGAAGCTCGATGTCCTCGCCGCGACGCTCGTGGTCGTCGGCGGGCTCAACTGGGGGCTCGTCGCGGTCGCGAAGTTCGATCTCGTCGCCTTCATCTTCGGCGGGATGGACTTCGGCGAGACGAACGCGGCCAGCCGCGTCGTCTACGGCCTCGTCGGCCTCGCCGCGATCTACGGCGTCGCGTCGCTGCTGCGCGCAGGGCGGCGGACGAGCCTCCGCCCGGCGACGGCAGGGGCGAGGTGATCCGGTGAAGCGCCTGCTCTCTCTCATCGCCGTCGCGGCCGCGGCCGTGTCACTCGCCGCCGGCGGGGCTACCGCGCGGCCCGCGGCACAGAGCGACATCGTCCAGACCGCCGTCGCAGCGGGGCAGTTCAAGACGTTGGCGAAGCTCCTGACGCGCGCGGGCCTCGTCTCGGCCCTCGAGCAGCCCGGCCCGTACACCGTGTTCGCGCCGACCGACGCCGCGTTCGCGAAGGTGCCGAAGAAGACCCTCAACGCGCTGCTCGCGAACAAGGCGAAGCTGAAGGCGGTGCTGCTCTACCACGTGGTCGCGGGCACCGTCACCGCCGCCGACGTCGCGAAGCTGGCGTCCGCGAAGACGCTGCAGGGCGCCAAAATCCGCATCCGCGTCTCCGGCATGAACGTCCTCGTCAACCAGGCGAAGGTGACGAAGGCGGACGTGATGGCGAGCAACGGCGTCATCCACGTCGTCAACCGCGTGCTCATCCCGCCCGCAGGCTGACGGTTCGCGCGCGCTCGGCGTCAGACGCCGAGCGCGCGCTTCAGCCCGTCGAGGTCGGGCGAGCCGAAGACGAGGCGATTGCGCGTCGCGACGTAGACGAGGTCGAGGTCGACGCCGGCGTGCGCGACCTTGCGCGTGAGGTCGGCGAGGATGCCGGGCCGGTCCTCGACGTCGACGACGACCACTTCGCGCTCGTGGCTGACGCCGACGTGCGAGATCGCCAGCGCGTGCCTCGCCGCCTCCGCGTGCGGAACGAGGACGTGGAGGTCGACGTGGTCGGCCGTGCCCATGCACGTCGCGGCCGCGAGATTGACGCCGGCGTCGCTGATCGCCTTCGCGATCGCGGCCAGCGCGCCCGGCTCGTTGGGGATCTCGATCACGAGGTCGTAGGCCAACGGCCGGAGCCTCTCACATCACGCCGCCAGGGCGCGCCGCCGCTCGAATCGCTCGATCCGGTCGCCGCGAACCGCCGTTCGCGCGGCGCCGGTGTACGCCGGGTGGCAGTTCGCGCAGACGTCCGTCGCGAGCGACGACGACGTCGAGCGCAGGGTGAACGTCGTGCCGCAGGTCGCGCAGACGACGTCGACGAGGTGAATGTCAGGATGCCGAGTCAAGGAGCACGTCCTTTCTCCGGGCGCGCCGCGCCGCCGTCACGGGACGCGTGCGCCAGGCTTCGAAGGCGACGACGAGACCGATCGCGGCGACGATGCTGCCGAAGATCTCGAACGTCGATTGGAGTGAGATGTGGGAGACGACGACGCCTGCGAGGATCGCCGGGACCGAGAGCGACGCGTACGCGGCGACGTAGAACGCCGACATGACCGCGGCGCGATGCTGCGCGGGGATCTTCGCGACGAGCGCGCGGAGCCCACCGAGAAAGGCGGCGCCGAAGCCGAGACCGCCGACGAGCGAGCCGATGACGTACGCCGTGCTCGATCCCGTCCCGGCGGCGATCGCGATCAGCACGATCCCGGTCGAGAGCGCAAGCGAGCCCGCGCTCGTCGCAATCCACGGCGCGCTCCGGCCGGTGAGCAGCTGCCCGGCGACTGCAGCCGCAGCGAGCAGGACGATGCCGCTGCCGTCGGCGATCGCGTTCGTCGAGTGGAAGAGCTCGCCCGAGAGCTGCGGGCCGAGCGAGAAGAACAGCGCTCCGATCGACCAGGACGAGAGCACCGCGAGCGCGGCGAGCACGAACGGCCCTCGCGCGACGGCCGGCACGTGCGGACGCTCGACGGCGAGGCGGGGCCGCGTGCGGTTCTGAACCGGCTCGGGCATGAAGAACGCGCCGACGAGCGCGGTCGTGACGAGCCCGAGCAGGACGACGTACGGCAGGAGGCGCGGCTCCCAGCCGACCTGCACGAGCGACGACGAGACGAGGGTGCCGAGACCGAGGCCGCCGGCGGCCGCGATGGCGTTCGTGAGCGCGACGCCGGTCGGGTCGTGGCGGGGGTGCAGGTCGAGGAGGGCCGCGCTCGCAGCGCTGAGCGCAGCGCCCGTCGCGAGACCCTGTAGCCCGCGGGCGACGAAGAGCCAGGCGGCCGAGTCGGCGACCAGGAAGAGCACGGTTGCGCCGAGCAGGCCGGCGAGCGCCGTCAGGAGCACGGGCCGGCGGCCGACGTCGTCCGAGACGCTGCCGGCGAGTAGCAGCGTCGCGAGCACCCCGAAGGCGTACGTCGCGTAGATCAGCGTCAGCGTGAGCGGGGAGAAGTGCCACAGCACGCTGTACGTGCGGTAGAGCGGCGACGGCGTCACGGACGCAAAGAGCCCGAGGCCGATCACGCCTGCTGCCACTCCGAAGCCCGCACGGCTCGAAAGCGTCTTCATCTCCGGTCTCCCTCGCCTGTGAGAGTTTCGTCAAAAAACTGACTCCCGCACCGTAGCACGAGACAGTTGCGTGACGCAACTCGCTCTGGTACCGTTGCGCACGTGCTCAAGCGCGACTACGACGGGCAGAACTGTTCGATCGCCCGGGCGCTCGAGGTCGTCGGGGAGCGCTGGACGCTGCTCATCGTCCGCGACGTCTTCCTCGGGCGGCGCCGCTTCGACGAGCTGCAGGAGAGCCTGGGGATCGCGCGCAACGTCCTCACCGATCGGCTGAACCGCCTGACCGACGAGGGAATCCTCGAGCGGGCCCGCTACAGCGAGCGGCCCGAGCGGTACGAGTACCGGCTGACGGCGAAGGGGCGCGACCTCAACGTGGCGCTGACCGCGCTGCGGCAGTGGGGTGACGCCTATCTGAGCGAGAAGCCGCCCACGCTGCTGCGCCGCAAGGCCGACAAGAAGCCGGTGGTCGCGGCGCTCGTGCCGAAGGGGACGCGCGTGCTCCGCGCCGAGGAGGTCGAGGCTGTTCCCGGGCCGGGAGCGGCCTGACATTCGCTCCGGTTCGTGCGTTAGAGATTCACGAGATGCATCGCACGATCGTCGACACCCCCATCGGACCGGTCGGGCTCGTCGCCTCGGACACCGCGGTCTCTGCCGTGCTGTTCGACGGCCGCCGCGTCCGGGCCGAAGGCGCCTCGCCGATCCTCGACGAGGCGGCGCGGCAGCTTCGCGCGTACTTCGCCGGCGACCTCGTCTCGTTCGACTTGCCGCTCGAGCTGCACGGCACGGAGTTCCAGCGGCGTTGCTGGCTCGCGCTCGCGACGATCCCGTACGGGCAGACCGTGAGCTACGGCGAGCAGGCACGCCGGCTCGGGCTCGGCGCCGACG
>Ga0182008_10001602_pt1 | contig 15050 bp, 12 predicted proteins | sample Sormic07211129_1_FD_120482 | JGI IMG/M metagenome (GOLD analysis project Ga0182008, IMG submission 120482) | Rhizosphere microbial communities from Sorghum bicolor, Mead, Nebraska, USA - 072115-129_1 metaG | ecosystem: Host-associated > Plants > Roots > Rhizosphere | place: USA: Nebraska...
CCCCCCCACGAAGCAACCGCTTCACCTCAGCCGAGGAGCCTGACCGTGCCACCCTTCGCGAACACACCCGTCGAAAAGATGACTGAGCCCTATCCGAGGCGCTGGTGGGCCCTGCTGGTGCTCTGCCTGAGCCTGCTGATCGTCGTCATGGCGAACACCTCACTGATCGTGGCCGCCCCCGACATGACCAAGGACCTGGGGCTGAGCAGCAGCGACCTGCAATGGGTCATCGACGGCTACACCGTCCCCTATGCCGCGCTGTTGCTCGTGCTCGGTGCGGTCGGCGACAAGTACAGCCGTCGCGGCGCACTCATCACCGGTCTGCTGATCTTCGCGGGGGGCTCGGTGATGGGCGGCCTGGTCGACGAGACGGGTCTGGTCATCACAGCCCGCGCGATCATGGGTGTCGGTGCCGCCGTGGTCATGCCGGCCACGCTGTCGCTGCTGGTCGCGATGTTCCCGCGCGCCGAGCGCGCCAAGGCGATCACCGCCTGGTCGGCGACCTCCGGTCTGGCCATCGCCGCCGGTCCGCTGGCCGCGGGCTTGCTGCTGGAGAACCACGCCTGGGGCTCGACGTTCCTGATGAACGTGCCCCTCGCCCTCCTCGCCGTCCTCGGCTCGCTGCTCCTGGTCCCGCCGTCCAAAGCGGCGGACATGGGCCGCATCGACTACGTCGGCGGTCTGCTGTCCATCATCTCGGTCGGCTCCCTGGTCTACGCGACCATCGAGGGCCCGCACTTCGGCTGGGGCACCGGCCCGATCACCGCGGCCGTCGTGGCCGGCCTGGGCCTGCTGGCCTTCGTGGCCTGGGAGCTGAAGCACCCCAACCCCATGCTGAACGTGCGCAAGTTCACCCAGCGCCCCTTCACCGGCTCGATGTGCGCGGTGCTGTTCTTCTTCTTCGGCACCTTCGGCTCGATCTACTACTCCACCCAGTTCCTGCAGTTCGTCCTCGGCTACAACGCCCTGGAGACCGGCATCCGCCTGCTGCCGCTGGCCGGCGCGGTCTTCGTCGGCGCCGCCGTCACCAGCAGGCTCGCCCCGAAGTTCGGCGTGAAGCTCGTGGTCGGGGCCGGCATGGTCATCGGCACGGTCGGCGTCTTCCTGCTCACGCGGATCGAGTCGGGCTCCACGTACTCCGACTTCCTGACGCCGCTGCTGATGCTCGGCTTCGCGATCGGCCTGAGCGTCTCCCCGGCGACCGACACCATCATGGGCTCCTTCCCCGAGAGCGAGCTGGGCGTCGGCGGCGGGGCCAACGACACCGCGCTGGAACTCGGCGGCTCCCTGGGCATCGCCATCCTCGGCTCGCTGCTGGCCACGTCCTACAAGGACAAGCTGACCGACCTGGTGGGCGGCCACCTCCCCGCCGCCGCGCTGGACATCGCAAAGGACTCCGTCGGCGGCGGCATCGCAGTCGCCGAACAGGTCGGCAAGAACCCCCAGGGCGGCGCCCAGCAGGCCCAGACCCTGCTCGGAGCGGTGCACGAGTCCTTCGCCCACGCCATCGCCCACACCAGCCTCATCGGCGGCATCATCATGGCCGTCGGAACCCTGATCGTCTTCGTTGTCCTGCCCGGCCGGGGGCACACCACCGAGCCCGGCGAGGAAGAAACCGCGCGGGTGACCGAGGTGGAGCCCAAGGCCGTGGACGCCTGAATCGCCCCTCCGTACGGACGGCGGCATCGAGCCCTCAACCCGGCCAGGGTCGGTTGAGGGCTCGATGCCGCCCGGTGGTCAGCGAGGTCTCACTGACCACCGGCAGTCGAAGCCGGCGTCGTCGCCGTGTCGTCGGGCGGCGTCCCGTCGCCCGGCGACGTGTTCCGGGCCTCCTCGGTGCCGGTACACCACCGCCATCGGCGAGTCGCCGGTGAACGGCGTGCGGAAGGTGAGCAGCTCGTACAGCAGACAGCCCACCGAGACCCACAACAAACCGCAGGCGCTACACAAGCCCCCACCCAACCCGCAGCTGCGCCGCAGGCACTCGGAAGGTCTGGTCACTCAGCAGCCGGAAGCCGCTCCGGCGGCGAAGGAGCCACCGGCACCGCCGGCACCGCCTGCTGCGCCCTCTCCAGGAACCGCAGCAGCTCCACCGGGAACGGCAGTACAAGCGTGGAGTTCTTCTCCGCGGCGACGGCCGTCACCGTCTGCAGCAGCCGCAGTTGCAGCGCCGCCGGGGTGTCCGCCATCTGCTGCGCGGCCTCGGCGAGCTTCTTCGACGCCTGGAGTTCGGCGTCCGCGTTGATGACCCGCGCCCGCCGCTCCCGATCGGCCTCGGCCTGCCGGGCCATCGACCGCTTCATGGTCTCGGGCAGGGAGACATCCTTGATCTCCACCCGGTCGATCGTGACACCCCACTCCACCGCGGGACTGTCGATCATCAGCTCCAGCCCCTGGTTGAGCTTCTCCCGATTGGACAGCAGATCATCCAGTTCGCTCTTGCCGATGATGGACCTGAGCGAGGTCTGCGCCATCTGCGCGACCGCGAACCGATAGTCCTCGACCCGCACGATCGCCTCGGCCGGCCCGGTCACCTTGAAGTAGACGACCGCGTCCACCCGCACCGTGACATTGTCCCGGGTGATCCCCTCCTGCGCGGGGACAGGCATCGTCACGACCTGCATGTTGACCTTCTGGAGCCGGTCCACGAACGGCACGATCATCGTGAACCCCGGCTCGCGCACATCGTCGCGGAGCCTGCCGAGCCGGAACACCACACCGCGTTCGTACTGCTTGACGACCCGCGCGGCCGCCATCACGTACACCACACCGGCGGACGCGAGGGTCACTCCCGCCGCCACCAGCGCCTCGACCATGTCGGCCCCCAGAGGACTGAGCCTGATTCGTATTTCGAGATCCGCGCTTCGAGAACCACGCTTCGAGAACCGCGCTTCGAAATCTGTACTTCGAAGGTAACTCCGTCACCCGAACAAGAGGGAGCCCCCGCACGCCAGTTGCGCACGGGGGCCACTCGCAGGAATTGTCAGCCGACGCTCACGCCGTAGTAGCTCAGCGCCTCGGTGACCGGCTGGAAGAACGTCGTACCACCGGAGGTGCAGTCACCACTGCCCCCGGACGTCAGCCCGTACGCCACACTGCCGCCGTACAGCGGACCACCGCTGTCGCCGCCCTCGGCGCAGACCGTGGTCTGGATCATGCCGTAGACGACGTCGCCGCCGCCGTAGTTGACGGTGGCGTTCAGCGCGGTGACCCGGCCGCTGTGCGTGCCGGTGGTGGAGCCGCGACGGTAGACCGTCGTGCCGACGCTCGGCGTGGCCGCGCTGGTGATGGTCTGGCTGCCGACCGCACTCGGGTGCGCGATCGAGGAGTTGGTGTAGCGGACCAGCGCGAAGTCGTTGGTCGGGAAGCTGTAGTCGACGTTGGTGCCCAGCACCGTGGAGTGGCTGGAGTTGGAGTACCAGGTCGAGGCGACCTGACCGCAGTGACCGGCGGTCAGGAAGTAGTACGTGCTCCCGCTGTGCACGTTGAAGCCGAGCGAACAGCGGTAGGAGCCGCCGTAGATCGCGTCGCCGCCGCTGATCAGCGGTTTGAACTGGCCGGCCGTGTGCTTGATGGTGAGGGCACCGGAGTCGGCCCCGGCCTGCCGCTTGATCTTCGCGATCTCGGCCTTGGAGACCGTGCTGTCGACGGTGACGACCACACGGTTGGTCTTGCTGTCGACGGCCCAGGCGGTGCCCGGGACGTTCGCCTTGAGCACGGAGGCGTTGGCGCTCTTCAACTGGGCCGTGCTGAAGGGGGTGGCGGTGGACGCGTTCGCGCTGGGGACCGCGAACGCTGCGGCGGCCACGAGGCCGGTGGTGACGGCGATCAGCCGGGTCCGTCTCGAAATGCCGCTGCGGGGAGTTGTGCGCTTGATCCTCACGTTCGTTCCTCCCAAGAGGAGTCGGGGGCCCGCGTGGGGTCGGGGCCCGTGAGGCGCAGTCAGGGCCCGGCCGTCCGGATTCCGAACACGCCGTGCCCCTGACAAGCGCTTGCGGGGAGTATTCGGCCGAACGACCGGTCGGCGCAAGGGCGCGAACACCTTTCGGCCGTCACCCCGCGAACAACCCCTATGTTTCGGCCACCCACACAACCCGCCACCACCGCACCCGCGTTCAGATCAGATGGCGCTCCCCCGCCTCGATCGCCACGTCCAGGGTGTTGCCCGGCGGCGGGAAGGGGCAGATGAAGTGGTCGGCGAAGGCGCAGGGCGGCAGCTGTGTGCGGTTGAAGTCCACGGTCGTCCACCCCTCCTCGTCCGGAGCGGCCGGATAAAGGAACCGGAACCGGAAACTACCGCTCCCCTTCCCATCGTTCCCGCCGTTCCCATCGTTCCCGCCGTTCCCACCGTTCCCGCCGTTCCAGCCGTTCCCACCGCTGCCATCGGCGAAGACCGCCCACAGCACATCCCCCTGGGCGGCGACCTGAAGCGTCAACTCCCGCCCCTCCACCACGAAAGCCACCTCACCCGCGAGCCCGAGCCCCCGCTCACGCCCGTCCGCGTTCTCGACGCGTACGACCCGGCCCTCGTCGTACGGCGTGAAACGCCCCCGCACCGACCAGCGCGGGTCGTACGGCGTGGCCTCGATGCCCCGGAACGCGCGGCGCCCCTCGGACGCCGGATCGAAGTCCCGTACGCCCCACACGCCTTCCCGCACCAGCACGACCAGCCGCCGCTCGCCGTACGCCACCCGGGCCGCGTCCGCCTCCCCCGTGTCGGCCTCCAGCCGCACCGCTCCGTCGAGAGGCTGTCCGTCCACCGTCAGGCCATCAGCCGCCACGGCGGTCAGCGCGACGCCGCCGTCCTCGGGCGACCAGATCCCCGGGATGTCCGGAAGTCGCCCGTCCGGATAGTCCTCGAACCAGTGCGTGCCCGTCAGCGCGAGCGGCCCGTAGGGCGCGGAGACGGACTCCACGCGCCGCTCGTGCCACCGCTTCCACTCGAAGGCCGCATCTGCGGTCATGTGATCAACCCTTCCGTTCCGGGTCCGGCAACCCGAGGTGTGAACGCAGCGTGGCGCCCTGGTACTCCGTGCGGAACGCGCCGCGCTCCTGCAGCAGCGGGACCACCCGGTCGACGAACTCGTCGAGGCCGCTCGGGGTGATCACCGGCTGCAGGATGAACCCGTCGGCGGCGTCCTTCCGCACGAACTCGTCGAGCTCGGTGGCCACGGCCCCCGGGGTTCCGATGAAGGGCTGCCGGCCGCCCGCCTCGATCACCGTCTGCCGGATGGACAGCCCCTTCTCCTTGGACAGGGCCCGCCACTTCTCGGCGATCACCAGGGGGTCGCCGCGCCGGGTGCGCCCCTGGGTGATCCCGGACCCGGTCACCGGATCGATCTCGGGAAGCGGCCCGTCGGGGTCGTACGACGACAGGTCGACGCCCCAGATCTGCTCCAGGGCGAGGATCGCGTTCTGCGGTGAGACCTGCTGCCGGCGTATCTCGGCGGCCTTCTCCCGAGCCTCCGCCCCGGTGTCACCGAGGACCACGGTGACACCGGGCAGGATCTTCAAGTCACCCGGCTCGCGGCCGTACTTGGCGAGCCTGCCCTTCACGTCGGCGTAGAAGGCGCGGCCCGCCTCCAGCGAACCATGCCTGGTGAAGACGACGTCGGCCGAGGCGGCGGCGAACTCGCGCCCCTCGTCCGAGTCGCCGGCCTGGATGACGACCGGGTGCCCCTGGGGCGAGCGCGGCACGGTGAACTCGCCCGCGATGTCGAAGTGCCGCCCGCGGTGGGCGAAGGGCCGGGAGATGCCGTCGGGGGTCCAGGAGTCCCACAACTTCCGTGCCACGTCGACGAATTCGGCGGCCCGCAGGTACCGGTCGGCCCGGTCGAGGCAGCCGCCTCGACGGAAGTTCTCACCCGTGAAGGCGTCGGAGGAGGTCACCACGTTCCAGGCCGCCCGGCCGCCGCTGAGATGGTCCAAGGTGGCCAGTCTGCGGGCGAGTTCATAGGGCTCGTTGAAGGTGGCGTTGACGGTGGCCGCGAGGCCGAGGCGTTCGGTGACGCCCGCGAGGGCGTTCAGCACCGTGAGCGGCTCCGGCCGGCCCACCACGTCCAGGTCGTGGACACGGCCCTTGTGCTCGCGCAGCCGCAGCCCCTCGGCGAGGAAGAAGAAGTCGAAGAGACCGCGCTCGGCCGTGCGCGCGAGATGCTCGAAGGACGAGAACTCGATCTGCGACTTCGACCTCGGGTCGGCCCATACGGTGGTGTTGTTGACGCCGGGGAAGTGCGCAGCGAGATGCATCCGCTTGCGCCCGGCGCGTCGTACGGTCATGACGCTCCCCCTGTCACGGCCGCTGCGGCGTACTGGTTGGCGGGTCTGGCGAGGCCCAGGTGCTCCCGGAGCGTGCTGCCCGGGTAGAAGGTGCGGAACAGACCGCGGTGCTGGAGCAGCGCGACGGTGCCGTTGACGAGCCGCTCCAGGTCCCGGCGCGGCTCGGCGGGCGTGAGGTGGAAGCCGTCGACGATGCCGTCGGCGTGCCAGGAGGCGATGAGTTCGGCGAGGTCCACCGGGCCGCCCCGGTACAGCGGGCCCCCTGCGGTCTGTCGTGGGCCGCCCCCGCCATGGCCCGGCTCGGCCGCGTGCTCGCCGTCCCCGAGGTCGACGAGAAGGCTCACGAGGACCCGCGGGGTGTCGGGCGCCCGGCCGAACTCCGCCGCCGCCGAACGGAGTTGATCGCGCACCGCGGCCGCCTGCGCGGGGCTCGCGGCCCGTACCAGGGCCACGTCGGCGTAGCGGGCCGCGGTACGTCTGGCGTGTCCGTCGGTGGCGTCGACCACCCGGACCGGGTGGCCCTGCGGCGGCCGCGGCACGATCGAAGGGCCTTTCACCGAGAAGCCGGTGCCCTCGAAGTCGACGTGGTGCAGCTTGTCCCGGTCGATGAAGCGGCCGGTGGCCACGTCCCGTATCTCGGCGTCGTCCTCCCAGCTGTCCCACAACCGTGCCGCCACGTCGGCGACTTCACCGGCCTCCCGCCACAGGTCGTCGGCGGACGCGGCGTGCCGGCGGCCGAAGAGGCGGGCCTCGCCCTCGCTGGTCGACACGTCGATCCGCCAGCCGGCCCGGCCGCGGCTGGCCCAGTCGAGGGTGGCGACGGCGGCCTGCACATGGAAGGGCTCGGTGTGGGTGGTGGTGACCGTGGGCACCAGACCGATGCGGCCGGTGGCGGGCGCGACCCGGGCCAGCACGGCGAGCGCGTCGAGGCCGGGGCGGGCGAAGGTGTCGTCGAGGGTCACGAAGTCGAGTCCGCCGCCCTCGGCGAGCCGCGCCAGCTCGACATAGGAGCCGGCGTCGTGGACCGCCTCCTGGTCGATGGCGGCGGCCAGGTGCAACAGCCCCCGGCCGGGGGATGAGGTCATGTGGGGGAACCCCTCTTTCTTAGGGTGCGGTTTTCGGAGTGCGGTTTTCGGAGTGCGGCCCTCGGAGTGGGCCTTCGGATTCAGCCTCCGGAGCGGGCCTTCGGAGCGAGGCCTTCGGAATGCGGCGAGACTCCGGTGAGCTTGAACTGCGCCTGTGTCAGGGGGCCTCGGCGAGGAACACCGGTCTGTGCCCGCGCCGCGGCCGGGAGGTCACGCCGCCGCCCGGGAGGCGAGTTCGGCCAGGAACCGCAGCACCGCCCGCGCCGCCCCGTCGTTCTGCCGGAACGCGGGCCCGCCGGTGCGCGGCCGGGTGAAGGCGCCGGGCGTACGTCCGTCGGTGAACGGGCCGAGCGCGAAGCGCCGGGGATGCGGGCGGCCGGCCCGGTCGAGGATCCGCCCGTCGTCCGGCCGAACCCGCAGCAGCCCCTCCGGAGTCTCGGCGGCCCCGTCGGCGCGCAGTTCCCTGAGCAGCCCGTCCCGCGCCCGCTCGACCGTCGGCTCGGGCAACCTCGCCTCCACCAGCGCCCGCGCCTCGACGAAGGCACCAGGCACAGTCGCGCTCGACGCCCGGAACACCCCGTCCTCGGCGGTGACGGCCATGTCGGCTCCCAGGAACCGCAGCACCCCGGCCCGGGACAGCGCGAGCATCTGCCGCAGCCGGGGGCCCGGCGGCCCGGACGCCAGATAGCTGAAGAACCCGTGCCACCAGGGCCCGATGTCCCCGAGCCTGATGAGCTGCCCGTACACCGAGAGCAACCCGAGGAAGACCGCCAGGTCCGGGCTGTACCGGGCATCATGACGCCGGCTCAGGTCCTGTTCGACGTACGCGCGCAACCCGTCCTGGAACTCGTCGAAGGAGCCGTACCGTCTCCCCTCCAGAGGGTGGTCGAGCGCGACGAGGTCCAGCCGGTCGGCCGGGTCGGGCACCGCGGACGCCACCAGGGCCCGGATCTCGGCCGCGCTCCCGGCGGCGTACTTCTCCTCGAAGTCGCTCCAGGCCGTGCCCGTGCGTTCCGGGTGCACGGTGAACAGCCGGTGGTAGTGCGCGAACCCCAGTTCCTTCTCCACCAGCGGCCACACATCCCGCCGGAACTCGAACCCGCCTTCCCTGCCGAGCAGTTCGTCCACCTCGGCCGGCCCGAAGAACCGTGGCAGCGGCGGCCGTTCACCGCTCCAGTCGTAGCCGATCTTGGAGTGGTACGGCACCCCGCGCCGCGACCCGACGTACAGCACCGGCTCCTGCCCGGACGGCACATAGGTGTCGCCCTCGTACCGTCCGCCCCGTCCCTCGGTGAGCAGCACCATCAGATCGACGAAGGCGAGCCCGAACCCGCGCACCAGAACCGGCTCACCGGCCTTCAGCGCGGACAGGTCGCTGTCGGCGGTGAAGTCGGGCGGCAGATGGACGAGCCCGTGGGCTTCGGCGTAGGCCGCCAACTCGCGCTGTTGATCGTCGAGTTCGGCGTCCAGATGACCGATCGCGAGGACGACGAGGTCGGCGGGCAGCGGCCGCGGGCGGCCCTCCAGCCACACCTGCTGCCGTCCCTCGCGCGGACCGCTGACCCGCAGGGCGCGCCGAGGATGGTGATGAACGGTGACGGACGGCGGCAGTGCCGCCACGGCCTCCTCGTAGACCCAGCTCAGATACGCGCCCTGCAGCTGCCGGTCCGCGAAGACACGGCCGTCGATGCCCGCCCACTCGTGCAGGGTGGGCCCCTCCCGCACCGGGCCCTCCATGACCACCGTCTCGTCGGTGAACATGGTGGTGTCCTCGGCGTGCGAGTTCATCCACAGCAGCGGCGACTGCGCGGCGCGCCAGATCCGCCCGGCGCCGGGCGGATACGGGTCGACGAGATGGATGTCGAGGCCCGAACCGTCGTACAGCTCAGGGGCGTTGGCGGCGATCCGCTCGATGAGACCGGTCCCCCGCGGCCCGGCCCCGACGATGACCAGGGAGGCCCTCGGTTCGGGTGTGTGCGGGGGTGCCGGGACTGAGGCAAGGGTGTCGGAAGGCATGCGAAGACTCCGTGACTCAACGGGTCGAACACGGGTGGGTGCCTTCACACGGACGCGCCGCGCGGCGCGATACGGCCGAGCCCCTCAGCAGGGCCGTCCGTCGACTGTACGGCGCCGTTTCCCCTCACTGTCAAGGTTGTCCAGGATGTGAGCGCCACGTCTCAGCTCAGTTGACGCGGAACCGGATGCCTGTTCCACTTGGCCCATGCATCCACAGCAGTGGCTGGTCACGCGCTCCCACATCGACTTCGGTCGAGTGTGGTCCTCTTCCTGTTGAGCCGACACCACTGCACGCTCACATCACTGCACGCTCGTACCAGTGCACGCTCGCACCACGGCGAGCTCACGCCTTCACACGCGCACCCCTCCCCCTCGCGCTCTTGACGCACAGCTGCCCCCGCACGCCCCCGCACGCGCTAACGCACCATGGCCGCCCGCCTCTTGGGCGCGGCCCGCACCCCGATCACCCGATCCATCAAGGCCCCGAGCACATCCCGCACCGACGAACGCTCCCGCGCGTCACACTCCAGCACGGGAACATCCGCACCGAGCCCCAACGCCTCGCGCACCTCGTCCAGCTCGAACCGCTCGGCGCCGTCGAAACGGTTCACCGCCAGCACGAACGGCGCACCGTGGGACTCGAAGTAGTCGACGGCGGGAAAACACTCCTCGATCCGCCGGGTGTCCGCGAGGACCACCGTGCCCAGCGCGCCCTCCACCAGGTCGTCCCACAGGAACGAGAACCGGTCCTGCCCTGGCGTCCCGAACAGATACAGCGCGATGGTCGGGTCGAGGGTGATCCGGCCGAAGTCCAGCGCCACCGTGGTGGTCGTCTTGGACTCGATCCCTTCCAGCGAGTCGACCCCCACGGAGACCTGCGTGATCGCGGCCTCCGTGTCCAACGGCTCGATCTCCGAGATCGCCCCGATGAACGTGGTCTTGCCGACTCCCAGCCCCCCGCTCACCACGATCTTCACGGCGAGCGGCACGATCCTGTCAGAGCGCCCGGACATGGTCCCTGATCCTTTCGAGCATCTGGAGCGGCAGCTCCGCGGGTTGCCGGCAGGCCAGCCGACCGGCCACGACGAGGTCGGAGACCAGCACCTTGGCGACTCCGAGCGGCACACCGACCCGAGACGCCACCTCGGCCACCGTCATCGGCTCCTCGCAGACCGCGACGATGTGCCGCCGTTCGAACGTCAGCGTCTCGTCGGGCGCGCCGACGGCGACGACCAGCGTCTCCAGCCGCAGATCCGCCTGGAGCGGCTCGGCCCGGCCGCCGGTGATGATGAACGGCCGGACGAAAGTCGTGTCCTCGACCGGTTCTACGTCCCTGGGCTGTTCGCCGTTCACCGCGGCAACGCCTGCCGTAGATCGGCGATGAGCGTGGGCGTGAGCAGATCGCCCGCCCGCTCGGCCAGCACGGCCATCTCATAGCCCACCAGGCCCAGTTCACCGCTGCTGTCGGCGAGCACCCCGAGACAGCTGCCGTCCTGGATCGCGGAGACGAGCAGAAAACCCCGGCCCATCTCGATCATGATGAGCTTGACCCCGTCGAAGCCGTACCGCTTGGAGGCGCTGCGCGCCAGGCTGGACAGCCCCGACACGATCGCGGCGAGATGGTCGGCCTCGGTCCGCCCGAGCCCGTCCGACACGGCGATCAGCAGTCCGTCGGAGGAGACGGCGACCGCGTCCCGTACCCCGTCGGTGCTCCGGACGAAGTTGGCGAGCAGCCAGTTGAAGGTCTGCGAGTCGTTGTGGGCGTCGACGGTGGTCACTGGGCGTCACCCTCACTCTGCGCGGCGGACCGCTGATCTTCCCGCTTGCTCTGCTTGTCCCGCTTCTCCTTCTCCACGCTGATCCCGCCGCGCATATGCGCACTGCGGAGGGTGGAGAGCATCCCCGAGACCTCCTCCGGGCTGCGGTCCGGCGTCGGCCCGGCGGGGGCGGGTCGGCCCTGCCGGTCGGTCTCGTTCACGGCATCCGCGATGGCGGTGCGCTGCGGCCGCTTGACGAGGCCGTTGCGGGTACGGGCGGCCGACGTGCCCTTGCTCTCGCTCACCTTCACGTCGTCCTCCTTCTTCGCCTCCGCCGCGACGGTGACCAGCTCCTTCTCCACTTCCTCCGCGGGTTCCTCGCGCGGCGCGGGCAGTACCGGCGGGGTCTTCCCCTGCGGAGCCTCCGTCAGCAGCGCCACGGGAATCAGCACCCGCGCCACCACACCGGCCGCCGGCGCCTCCCCGAGCCGCACCTCGACACCGCACTTGCGGGCGAGGGCGCCGACCACGAAGTGGCCGAGGAACCGGGTGGGTTCGGCCATGAAGCTGGCCGTGCCGGACAGCCGTACGTTCGCCTCGGCGAGTGCCTGGGTGTCCATGCCGAGCCCGTGGTCGACGATCGCGACCAGATACCCGGCGCTGGTCCGCCGCCCCTCGATCTCCACGTCGGAGTCCGGCGGCGAGAAGCTCAGCGCGTTCTCGATCAGCTCGGCCAGCAGATGCGCGACCTCGGCGACGACCGAGCCGGTGATGTGCGCGGGCTCGATCCGCCGCAGGCTGACCCGGCGGTACTCCTCGACCTCGGACAGCGCGGCGCGCAGTACGTCGGTGAGGGCCAGCGGGGTGGCCCAGGGCCGCGGGCTGGACTCACCGGCGAGCACCAGCAGGCTCTCGGCGTTGCGGCGCATACGCGTGGCGAGGTGGTCCAGCTCGAAGAGGTTGGCGAGGGTCGCCGGGTCGGCGTCCTCGTGCTCCAGCTTGTTGATGAAGCTGATCTGGCGGCGCACCAGGTTCTGGTTGCGGCGGCCGAGGCTGACCAGCGAGTCGGTGGCGTTGCGGCGCAGCACCGCCTGTTCGGTGGCGAGGTCGAACGCGGCCCGCTGCACCCGGTCGAACGCCTCGGCGACATCACGCACTTCGGCGCCCGCCCGGCCGGACAGGACGAGCGGGGCGGGTGGCTCGGGGCTCTCGCCGGAGTCCGCGTCCTGTACGGCGGCCACGGCGCGCGGCAGCCGCTCTCCGGCCGTCTCCCGTGCCTGCTGGGCGAGTTCGGCGAGCGGGGTGGAGACGGACCGTACACAGTCCAGGGCGAGGGCGGCGAGCGCCGCGACGGTCCCCAGGGCGAGCAGCAGGAAGAGCAGCAGATCCCGCTGGGCGTCGCTCTCCAGCGCGGCGGCGCGGTTCTCGACGTCCGTGCCGAGCCGGATCTGCACATCGCGCAGCCCGTTGATGGTCGAGGTCGTCGCGTCCCACCAGGCCATCGGCCCGATGTCCCGTGAGCTCAGCTTCCCGCCGCCGCGTACCGCGACGCCCTCGTACGCCAGCATCCGCTCGGCGTCGGGCGTGGTCAGGGCCGCGTCCAGACGGCGCTCCTGGACGGCGGTGGCCGAGCGCGGGAAGGCGGCGAGGGCGGCCTGGCGGGAGGCCCTGATCTCCATGAAGCGGCTGTAGTCGGCGCCGCGGAAGTGCCCGCCGGAGGCCCGTACGGAGCCGAGCACGATGGCGCGCTCCTCGCCGGTGAACTCCTTCGCGTTGCCCAGGATCTGCAGGGCCTGGTAGGCGTTGCGCAGGGTGCCGTCGTGCACCTCGTCGAGGCCGAGGTCGAGCCGGTCGAGGACGGTGATCGTGGTGGTGAAGTAGTCGAAGGTGTCCTTCACCACACCCGTGTGGTCGTCGGCGTGCCGGCGGATGCCGTCCAGCCCGTCGAGCCGTCCGAGCGACTCGCGCACGGAGCCGGCGGCACTGCCGCCACGCCCCCTCAGCTCCGTTTCGAGCGCGGTCCGGGCGGCGTCGGTGGCCTTGCGCTGGGCGGACAGCTTGGCCCTGAACTGCCAGACACCGCCGACATATCCGGTGGTGAGACCGCGTTCCTTCTGCAGCTCGTGGACGAGTCCCTGGAGGGTGATCTCCAGCCGTGCGTTGTCCTCGGTGGCGGCGGCGTTGCGATACGCGGAGATCTGTTCGGCGGCCGCGAGACCGAGCAGGGCCAGCAGGACCGCGAGGGCGAGGATCAGAATCCTCAGCAGCCTGGCGCGGATGCTGGTGGTGGCTTTTGCTGTGTCGTCCACTGAAGTGCCTTAAGTGGGGGGGCGGTTCGGAACAGAGGCAGAAATGGTTCTGCTCCCGGCCAACGACCTTCCCGAGGCACCGGTCACCGGATCATGTTTTTGTTTTACGTTGCGGAAACAGGATCTCCGCGAATCACCAGGTGACCGAGCGGCCCGACACCGGCCGGGCGTACCGCGTATACGGCACTCTCAGTAACAGCCACCCCGCCCTTCGCCTCAGCCGACACACCGTCAGCTACCGTGCGGGACACGGCCTCCGGTTCACCCGTACGCCCCATCCCTCACCCGTACGCCACGAAGAATCATATTTCACTCACAGTCAGCAGCCGTGTACGACAGGACCCTTGGGGCACCCGGGCTCTCGACGTATTCGCTGTGCACCAGTACCGTCACAAACCCCCCGCGCGGCGTCTATCCACTTGGCGCGCGATCCACATCATGGATGACCATAGGGATGCGTAAGCAAGAAGACCGCTGTGAGAGGAGGCGTCCATGGGATCGGTACGCAAGGCGAGCGCCTGGCTCGGCCTCGTTGACGACAACGATGACGAGCGTTACTACGACGACGACTACTCCGAAGGGACCGAGCAGCCCGGGGATGCCTGGGTCACCGACCCCCGGGTCAAGGTGGCCTCGGACGTCGCCGAGGAGAAGGGGCGCCGGATCGGCACGGTGACCCCGGACAGCTTCCGGGACGCGCGCGTCATCGGTGAGCTGTTCCGTGAGGGCGTTCCGGTCATCGTGAACCTCACGGCCATGGAGGCGTCGGACGCCAAGCGCGTCATCGACTTCGCGGCCGGTCTGACCTTCGGCCTGCGCGGCACCATCGAGCGCGTGGCGAACCGGGTGTTCGTGCTGACCCCGTCCAACACGGAGATCGTCAGCGGTGAGCCGGCCGCGCGCCGGGAGGACGGTTTCTTCAACCAGAGCTGAGGCAGGGCCGCTCACCGGCCCTGCCCCGCTTCATGGACCAGCGGAGGACACCGAGCCCGGTGAGCGCCCTGCCACCACCGACCGAAGCCCGGTGGCACACCACACACCGCCCCGCCCTGCGTGTGTGGGCCGACACACCGTCGCCCGCACCGAAGCAGGAACGGGTCGGACGCCGCCACTCACGACGCCGCCACCCACGTCGAGGCCGGAACGGACCACCCGCCCCGGCCACACACTCCCGGCCTCCGTCGACCGCCCTCAGCCGCCGCCACCCGCGAGGCCGTCGGCCACAGGGCCGTGCTGATCAGCGGGACGTGGCTGAAACCTGGGGGTGTTACCCACCTGCCGCTGCACTCGCCCCTTCCGCAGCACGCCCTTTCCCCGCAGCGCTTCTCCCCGCACTACGCCCTCCCCACCGCGCCCTCCCTTTTCCTCCGCCGCGCCGGCGCGCACCCCTACGGCGCAGTTCGACGGTGCCCGACCCGGCGCGGTCCCGGAAACGTCCGCCTCTCGGCCGACCCGCACGGGTGGGCCGGTGGGTGAGGAGGGGCTAGGGTCTGTTGCGAAAGTCCCGGTGTCCGCCCGGAGGGCGGGCCTCGCGGCGTCCGGTGCGTGCTCTCGGCGTGCCGGGTGCAGGCCCTCGTACTGGACGTACTTGGGTCTGTGCCCGG
>Ga0182008_10001603_pt1 | contig 15049 bp, 16 predicted proteins | sample Sormic07211129_1_FD_120482 | JGI IMG/M metagenome (GOLD analysis project Ga0182008, IMG submission 120482) | Rhizosphere microbial communities from Sorghum bicolor, Mead, Nebraska, USA - 072115-129_1 metaG | ecosystem: Host-associated > Plants > Roots > Rhizosphere | place: USA: Nebraska...
GGAGGTCGAGCGGCGGCTGCAGGAGGCCGTGCGCGAGGAGATGGTCCGCAAGGCCGCGGCGCGCGAGCGGGCGGTGGCGGAGCAGGCTGTCCGAGAGGCGTCGTACGAGATCAAGCGGCAGCGGTTCGCCGAGGCGGAGCAGGCCCGGATGTCAGTGCCGTGTGCGGACTGCGGGGTTCCGGAGGCCTCCGGGTTGTGTCTGGGCTGCACGGAGCAGCGCGGGATCGAGGTGGCAGTGCGGGACGCGGTCGCATTCGCCCTGGTACTGCGCTTCGAGCCAGCCGACGCGCCTGGAACACAGGCGTTGTGGCGCGACTGCGAGCGCGCGACCAGGGCCGCGCTGGAGGAGCGGCTCGTCCAGCTGCGGGAGCAGGGCGTCGACGAGCTGGCGCTGTCGTGGAGCGGGTGCCGGTTGATGGAGGAGCTCCGGGACCGGCGGCGGCTGACGGTGATCGACCGGCTGGGCCAGCACGAGGAGGCCGAACAGGCTGCGCGGATGGCAGCGGCTGCGGTGCGCCGCAAGCAGCTCCACCGGGATACTGCCGAGGCTTTCGATGCCGTACGGGAAGCGGGGGAGGCGGCGCGGCGTCGCGTTGCCGAGCGGTGGCTGGCCGAGCTCCTGGCCCAGCTGCGCGCCGTGTGCTCGCTCGGTAAGGCGGAGGCGGCCGTTTCGACGGACTGGGCGCGGGTGTTGCCCGAGTTGGCGGCACGGGACCTGTGCGAGGACGCGGTCGGGATGGCCCGGAAGAGGGTGAGCGCGGCGTGATCGGCGCGTCGGAGCTGCTCTCGGCCCGAAGCCACTGGGTGCTGCCGGCTATCGGTAAGCAGCGGGGGCGGTGGTGTTGGGTGAGCCTTGCGTGGATGCCGAGGATGGTGCAGCGCTGTCCTGCGGCCGGCTGGTTGGAAGGAAGGTGCCCGAGGTGAGTGCGGGCGGGGTCGAGCCGGTGCGGGTCGCCCGTTGGTGTGCGGGACGCGGTTATCCGGTGTTTCCGCTGGCGCCGGGCCGCAAGACGCCAATGCGTGGCTGTGAGCGGTGCAGCCAGAGCGTCGGGTATGTTCCGCACCCGCCGCAGCAGTGTGCGTGTCTGGCGCGGGGCGGCTTGTGTCACGGCTTCTACGCCGCCACGCTGGACGCCGGCTTGATCGAGCGCTGGTGGGCGGTGGCCGGCCGTGGGGTGGCGGTGGCGACCGGGCCGGCCGGGCTGGTCGTCGTCGACGTCGACCGGCACAGCAGCAGTCCGCCCGCGCGGGCCGAGCAGCTTCTGCCGGGGGTGGACCTGGCGCCCGGGCAGGTGGCGGCGGTCAAGGACGGGGCCGACGTGCTGCGTCTGCTGGCCCGGACGCGGGGCCAGGCCGATCCGACGGATGGTGAGTTGACGATGACGGTGCGTACGCCGAGCGGCGGGCTGCACCTGTGGTTTCGTGCTCCCGCCCGCACCGCGTGGCGCGGGTCGGCCGGCGGGGATCACCACGGCCCGGTGCTGGGCTGGCAGTTGGACGTGCGGGCCCGCGGCGGGTACATCGTGGCGCCGGGGACGCGTACCGAGGCCGGCACGTACCAGGTGGTGGGATCGTGCCGGGAGCCGGTACTGCTGCCGAGCTGGCTCGCCGGTGAGCTGACCCGCACCGGGCATCTCCTTCCCGCAGTCGCGGATCGGGTCCGGCCGGACAGCGCGGTACCCAACCGGGCGCGGGCGGCTGCTGCGGCGGCTCGGTGGGGGAGTGGCGGGCCGGAGCCGGGACGGTGGGCGGAACGAACGGCCGCGACCGTGCTGGAGGCTGTCGTCGACTGCGGTCGCCTTCCTGAGGGCACCGGCTGGTCCAGCGTTCTCAACCGGGCCGCGTTCACCCTCGGCGGCCTGGTCGCCGGCGGTCACATAACCGAACAAGCCGCGCACACGGCACTGCTCGACGCCGCCCTTCGCGCCCGGCCGAAGAAGAAGGCCGTGGCCCTGGGCATCATCCGATCCGGTCTGGCCGCGGGTACGCGGCGGGCCCTGCACCCGAAAGACGAACGATGACGACCACCGATGCGGCCGCGGCCGAGGAGACCGCACCCACCGTGCCGGCCAGCCGCGCGCCCGGCCCCGACACGGACGGGGCGACGCCCGGCTCCGGCGACCGCACCGCGCAGCCTCAGCCGGAACCGCTGGTGCCCCGGTCGCTGACCGACCGGGGCAACGCCGCGTTGTTCCAGCGGCTGTACGGCGAGGACTTCCGGTACGTGCCCGGGATCGGCTGGTACCGGTGGGCCGGCTACCGGTGGGTGATCGACCTGGAGGCCCGCGCGGTCTCCGAGGCGGCCTTCGAGCTCGGCGAGAACCTCGCCACCCGCGACCCCAACGAGCGCTTCACCCGCCAGCAGCTGCGCCGGCACATCAACCGGACCCTCAACGACCAGGGCAACCAGGCCCTGATCCGGGTCGCGAAGAAGATGCCCGCCTTCCACCTGCCCTCCGAGCAGCTCGACGCCGACCCCTATGCGCTGTGCACCCCGGACGGTGTGGTCGACCTGCGCACCGGCGTGCTGCGCCCGGCCCACCCCAGCCAGTTCCACACCCGCTCCGCGTTGTGCGCGCCGCGCGAGATGCCGACCCCGCTGTGGAACAAGTTCCTCACCGACACCTTCGGCCCGGGCCCCAAGGGCGCGGCCCTGACCGGCTACATGCAGCGCGTCATGGGCTACACCATCACCGGTCTGACCTCGGCGCAGATCCTGCCGTTCCTGCACGGCGAAGGCGGCAACGGCAAGAGCGTGCTGGCCGGTGTCCTGCAGCGGCTGCTCGGCGACTACGCCGACACTGCCCCGCACGATTTCCTCATGGCCAAGCCCTACTCCGACCACCCCACCGAACTCGCCGACCTCCAGGGCCGTCGGCTCATCGTGTGCAGCGAGCTCAACCCCGGCGCCCGCTTCGACCAGGCCCGCATGACCCTGCTGACCGGCAGCGACCGGATCAAGGCGCGCAAGGTCCGCCAGGACTTCTTCAGTTTCTGGCCCACCCACACCCTGTGGCTGCTGGGCAACCACCGCCCCGCGGTCCCCGCCGGCGGCCGCGGCTTCTGGCGGCGCCTGCGCCTGGTCCCGTTCGAGTACACGGTCGAGGACGTCATCACCGACCTCGACGTCCTCCTCGTCGAATCCGAGGGTCCCGGCATCCTCCACTGGATCGTCCAGGGCACCCTCGAGTACCTCAACGGCAACGACCCGCACCTGACGCAGTCCGACGCCGTCACCGCCGCGACCCGCGACTACGCCCAGGCCGAGGACACCTTCGGCCGCTTCCTGGCGGACTGCTGCAAGCTCGGCGACCCGGGCGCACTGCGCACCGAACAGCGCACCCTGCGCCTGGCCTACGAGGCGTGGTGCGAGGACGAAGGCGTCGACCCCATCAAACCCCGCCACTTCGGCGAGAAGGTCCGCCTGGCCATCCACCACCCGCCCGGCACCAACCTGCCCACCTCCAACGGCCGCAAAATCTACAAGGGCATCGAGCTCATCAACCCGCCCGCCGGACTCCAGGGACCGTCATGACCGGTGCCGCCGAACCCGCCGAGAACAGTCCCTGCCCACGAAAGGCCAGCTCACAGCCCATGACCCCCCGCGTCCAGGGACCGACAGAGACCGACTTCCGCAATGTATCGCCCGCGCAGAGCGACCCCACCACACCAGCGCCTCACACTTACGGAAAACAGTCCCTTTCTGTCCCTCACCCCCGCCCCGAAGAAGCGCTGACCTGCGAAAACACGGCAGGGACCGATGCAGGGACTCATCAGGGACCGACCGTCACCGACAACTCCCCAGCCTGCACCACACGGCTGCGCCCCGAGCAGCTCAGCGACGAGAGCGAGATCGTCTGGACCGTACCGATCGACGACCTCGACTACGTCCGCGAGAGCCTGGACATCACCAAGCGCCGCTCCGGAAAGCCCCCCTACCACAAGCCCGGCCGCCTCGTCGGCTACGCCAACCTCGACCCGAGCACCACCGCCACCCGCGACTCCGGCCGCTACGACCGGCGGACCTTCTGGCTCCTGCCACGCGACCGCAGCGAATCCACCGACTCCCCCTACACCACCTACGCCCCCCTCGAAGCGATCGACCCCCGCACCGTCGCCCCCGGCCATCCCGGCCGCCTCACCCCCCGAGCCTGGGGAGGCCCTCTGCCCGAGCCTGGTGACCGCCCACCGGCAGAATCGGCCTGACCACCACCACGCTTTCCGCCGGAGATCCGCAGGTGCCTCTGCTGGAGATGACAGCGAGGCCCCCGCGGCAGGCGCAGCGTTGTGAGTGCGTGGCAAGTTGGGTCAGGGCTCGGCCGCGGTTGGTATGGGAATACTGCGGACACGACGCATGCGTACCGTCACGAAATGACAGGGAGGGGGCGGTGTTCGTGGCTGCGGCCACAGGTACGGACTCGACGCTCAAACGAGCCCGACTCGCACTGAACATGACGTTGGAAGAGGCAGCGGACGCGTTGAACGCGATCACCGGCGGAGCTGCGGACGCGAGCTTGATGAGCGCGTGGGAGTCCGGGCGGCGGCGGACGGGCAAGCGGAACCGTGCGGGCTTGTGCCAGGTGTACCGGGAGCGTCCGGAGGCGCTGTTCGCCCATCAGGACGGGGCGGCTGCCAGCGTGCTGGAGACCTCTGGAACGGCCGTGGTGGTCAAGGTACTGACCCGCTGGACCGACTTGGTAGCGGCGATGGCTGACGTTGCCGCCGGGGCACGCGAGCAACTGGTCGTCACCGGGTCCAGGTCGCGCGAGAAGGCCTATCTGGCGGCGATCGAGACTGCCGTGGCCCAGCGCCCGGACCTGGTCCACTACCGCGTGTTATACGGGCCGCCCAGACACCGGGCGCTGGCCGATCACCTGTTGCGGCTGCTGGAGCTGCGTGATCCGTCTGCCCGCCGCAACGGCGTCAAGACGCTCCACATCGGGCTGGTGGAGCCGACCGAGGCGTTGGAACGGTTCTTCGTCGCCTCGGAGTCCGCCGCGGTGGTGCCGCTGCCGTCTTTTCACGGAGCGGACGGGTTCGACTGCGGAGTCCTGCTCAGCCGGGAGGCGGCGGTGGGCCTGGTCCACCATGGACGTGAGGCGTGCGCGTCCGCGCGGCCGGTGGAGACGATCGAGGCTGTGCGGGCGCTGCCAGTACGGCACAACTGAAGTGGTGGGGAGAGGCCGTGAGCGAGAATCTTCAGCAGCCCGACAAGGCCCGTGTCGCGTCCGTCGTCGAGTTGGCCCAGGAGCTGATCCGGCGGCCGAGTCGAGCTGGGATCGATGATTATGGCCCGGTCCTTGGTGTGCTGGAGGACTGGCTTACCACCCGTGGTCTTCCACACCGGCGCCTGCACGGTGATTCGAATGCCCTGGTGGGGTTGTTGGTTGAAATCCCCGGCGGGCGGCCGGGGAAGTGGTGGACGCTGGATGCCTGCGTAGACACGGCCCCCTACGGCGACGAGTCCGCATGGTCGTTCCCGCCGGCTTCCGGCGACATCGAGGCTGGATGGCTGCTGGGACGAGGGGCGGCTGATTCCAAGCTCGCCGCAGCGATGTTCTGCCACATCGCCGAGGACATCGCCCCCCGGGTCCCGGAGATGGGCGGCGGGCTCGCTGTGCTCCTGGACGTCGACGAGCACACGGGCAACTTCGGCGGCGCGCGGGCCTGCCTCGCTGACGGGGCCGCGATCCGCCCGGCCGGGGTGATGATCGGGTACCCAGGTATGGAGGAGGTGGTCGTCGGCGGGCGGGGCCTGTGGCGGGCAGTCCTCACCGTGCACGCACCCTCCGGGCATTCCGGATCCAGCAAGACCGTGGTCGGTGCGATCTCCCGCGCCGCGCACCTGGTTCGTCTGCTCGATGCAGCCGAACTCCCTGGAGCGGAGGACGGCACGGAGTTCCCGCTTCCGCCGAAACTGTCGGTCACCGCCTGCCACGGCGGCCAGGGATTCTCCGTCACTCCCGACCGATGCGACCTGAACGTGGACGTACGCACGACGCCCGGATTCGATGCCCACGATGCCGAGACTCTCGTCCGCAAAGCGATCGCCGAACTTGACGCCGAGTTGCCCGTCCAGAGCCCGACCGAGATCAGCTTGGTGGCCACGTGGCCCCCGTTCCAGCTCACCGACACCGAGCAGCCCGGGGCAGCTCTGCTGAACGCAGCCGCCGAAGCGGGCCTCACGGTCCGGCCGAAGACCGCGGGGCCCTCGAACATCGGCAATCTGCTGGCCGGAGAGGGCATCCCGGCAACAGCCGGCTTCGGAGTGCCGTACGAAGGACTGCACGGCATTGACGAACGAGCCCACCTCGCCGAACTCCCCACGGTGTATTCCGTCTACCAGCGGGCGGTGCTCGGCCTGCTCGGCGGCTGAGGTCCCAGTCGCGTCCCAGGTTTTTCCCAGATCCGCTCCCAGCAAGTGCCCAACTCCGTCTCTGGGAAAGGGCCCTCGACGGCGGTGACATAGAGACAGCACCACCTCCAATTCCACCGAGAGCGGTCAGGCCGGTCGCACGTCGGCCTGACCGCTCTCGGATGGCGGCCGACGTACGGAGGGGTCTCCTTGTCCTTGGTCCATGACACCCGGCCGAGCGCGACGATCGCGCGCCTTCTACTCGGCGACCAGCTGCACCAGCTACGCGCCGCGCGTCGTCTCACGCTGCAGACGGTGGCCAGGGCAACCTACCTGAGCGTGTCGAAGCTGTCGCGGATCGAGTGCGGCCGCCACCGGGCAGCCCCGGCGGACATTCAGCGGCTGATTGACCTCTATGAAACTCGCGGCACCCTGCGCGGCCAGTTACTGAAGTGGGCCGCTCAGGCCCAGGGGCGCAGCGCCTACCACTCGTTCGGTGACGTCACCGATGCCGCTCTTCGGGACTACCTCGACGTGGAACCCTGGGCGGTGCGCGCGGTGTATGCGCCGAGCGTGATCCCGGCGGTGCTGCAGACCCGCCGGTACGCGCGCGAACTACTCGCTGAGGTGAGCCAGGCGGAGGGCGAGCGGCGTCTGTGGCTGCTGGCCCTCCGCCAGCAGCACTTTGCCCAGCGCGGTGGCCCGCCCGCACGCGTTCTGCTGGGCGAGGGTGCCCTCACCAGCCGGATCGGCGGTCCCGAGGTGATGCGTGAGCAGGCAGCGCGGTTGCGGGAGACCGATGGCCTGGGAGTGGAGATCCGCGTGCTGCCCTCGCCCGTGACCGCCCTGATCGCTCCTGCGGGTGCATTCGCTCTCGCCGTCCTCGGCGAGAGCGGCCTCACCATGGCTGCTACGGAGGACGCCGCTGGGAGCCCGCGGCTCGTCCCGGACCGCGAAGGCCGGGCTACGGCCCGGTTCGAACAGCTATGGCACGGGGCCGCCGCCAGAGCCATCGAAATGGTTGCGTAGCAGCCCATCCGAGCGGCGGGCAGACCTCATGCCGAGTCCGCGGCGAGGACCGTGCGGTGCTCGCCAACGTGCACAGGGGCGATCTGCCAGGCCAGCCAGCCCGGTACGAGCACGAGCATGCCGGGGACGGTGGGCACGGTGATCGGCCGGCCCCAGGGGAGGCCGGGCAGGGCGACGTTGGCGGCGCCAGCCCGCGGGTCGTGGAGGATCACCGCCCCCGACGCCTCGGAGGCGTCGTCGACGAGCGCGTCGAGGACGACCAGGGCGAACCACTCTCCGGTCCCGTGGCGCAGGGCAGCGTGGAATCCGCCGTCCCACTTCTCGGTTCGCGAGGTCCACGGCAGGTCACGGCCGGGATGGCCGGACGGCAGACAGCCGGTGAGCGAGTCGGGGTCGGCGGCGAGTTGGGACAGGTCGCAGCCGGTGAGCAGGGTGGTGTGTATGGGCGTGGACCACAACGTGGTGACGGACACGGACATGGACTCTCCTTCGTCGCGGGAGGTGATCAGCTGCGGCGGAAGCCGACGTTAAAGGCGATGACCACGCGTTCCGCGTCGCCCTGATACGGGGTGACCCAGTGCCGCAGCCACGCGGGGAAGGCGACCAGTAGCCCGGGCTCAGGGCTGATGGTGTGCAGCGGGGGGCGGCCGGGTTCGCGGGCGGCAGCGGCGGGACGCGGGTCGACGAACTGCAGGAGGCCGGTGCCGTGTTGCATGTGCCCGGTGGAGACGTAGTAGACGCCGGACCAGGCGGCGTCGTGATGGCTGTGGAGCTGGTGGATGCCGTCGGGCCGGTAGACGACAGCCCACGCTTCGGCGATCATCTCCGCTTCCTGGCCGGACGGGTCGCGGCCGGCGCCCACATGATCGTTGAGTGTGTAGGCGGCGTCGGTGATCCAAGCGCGGAGCTCCTCGATGGCGGGGTGATCCCAGCGCAGGACGTCGGAGGAGGTCTTGTCGGCGTTGCGCACGCCGACCGTGGAGGTCGGTGCGCTGCGGCTGCGGTCGAGGACGAGGGCTCGCAGATCACCGTTGACGGCCGGGCCGTCGTCGACGGTGCGGGTGTACAGGGGGGTGTGCCAGAAGCTGCCGTTCAACGGCACGGTCGGGGTGGGGGCGGCGAGGGTCACGGGGTGGCCTCCAGGATCCGGTCGGCGAGGGCGTGTCCGTCAGCAGTGAAGTAGGGGCGGTTGTCGGTGATGAGGTCGCGGCAGCCGCGGATGTAGGCGGTGAGGTGGGCGAGGCGTCGGTCGCGGACGTGGGCGGGGACATCGAGGAGCGGCCACAGTCGGGCGAGTCCACTGGTGACGTGGGCGGCACCGAGGAGCTCGGCGGGGCTGCGGCCGCTGGTGCCAGAGGGCAGGGTGACCCGCTGGGTGCAGCCGGGCTGCTGGAGCGGGGTGAGCTCCTCGCACAGGTAGAGCCACTGGTGAAAGGTCTCGTGCAGGGTCTGCTCGGCGAGGACGGCCGGGTCGTCGAAGGCGGCGTCGGCGAGCAGGATGTGCTGGGGCCAGGCGAAGCAGGAGGCGCTGATGCTGCTGCGGCCGGCCGGCATTGGCAGGTAGGTGAGGGGCAGCGCCTGAAGGAGAGCGGCCCACGACGGTATGAGGCGGGCGATGAGTTCCACCGTCGTCGGGATGGCCGCGCGCTGCTGGACGGTGAGGGATCCGGTGGGCAGTGGGCGGGGCAGGTCGAGGGAGCGGATCCGCAGGGCCTCACCGGGTTCAAGGACGGCCGCGAGTTCTTCGGGGCTGGGGGAGAGGCGGGGGCCGTCGCGTCGGGCGAGCCGAGCGCAGGCCACGGCCGTCAGCAGTTTCTTCGGGGCGTGCTCGTCATCGAGGAAGGGCCAGCCCCCGCAATGGGCGGGCACGAACGGGACGGTGCCGGTGGCTGTGTCCATGGGCGCTCCCTCAGGTAGTCGCGCAGGTCTCGGGTCTTCACGCGCAGTGCGGGCAGACGCGGCAGGTGCGTACGGGCCGCGCTGGCCGCAGTGTCTCCGGCGGTGGTACGGATGGCGTCGATGAACGCTGGCTGTGACCGGTCGCCGAACCATCGGCCCGCCAGGAGACCGATGGCCGCGGCAGCTTGGCCGTGATCGACGAGGCCAGCCCCGACGAGGTGATCGGCGAACGCGCGCAGGTCGACCAGTGCCTCGCTGACCGGCCGGTAGTCGGGAGCGGGGCCGTGCAGGAGCGCGACCTCGTCGTCGGGGGCCTCGGTGACCAGCAGATGGGCGAAGACCTGCCCGTAGCCGGTCATGCCGTGGGGGAGGAGTTCAGCGGCGCGCAGCGCCCCGATCGAGCCGAGGCCGGTGACGGTCCACCCGGCGGCCAGGGCGTCCAGGAGCTCGCGGTGCCCGACCGCAGGGACATCGTCGTAGCGCCCGTCGACTAGGGCGATGTGCCCCGGCGGCTCGCTGGTGACCAGCGCGTCGATGTGACCGCGGCGGGCCGGTGGCCGTACCCGTACGCCGTCCTGGTGCACCAGCTGTGCGGGCAGGCCGTGAGTGGTGGGCCCGACGAACAGCTCCACCAGGGCATCCTCGGACGGCGGGGTCATCGGTGCCTCCTGGCGTGCTCGGCGAGGCGGCGGCCGAAACGGCGGGTGAGGGGCGTGAAGTGCTCGGCGTGGGCGACCACGACGCGCACCACGTGGAAGGGATCCGCGAGCGGCGCGAAGTCGTAGACGCCGACCGGTCCGAGGCCGGCGGCCTCCGTCGCGGCGAGAAGGCGCTCCAGCAGCTCCAGCGGTGACCGGCCGACGAGGGCGGCTGCGTCCGGGGTGGGAAACGAGGCGGTCGGCTCAGAGGCATAGCGCTCGAGCAACTGGGCCCGGCAGCGGGCGCGTTCGTCGGCGGTCATGGCCGCGTAGGTGGCGTAGCTGTCGGTCAGGTCGTGCCGGGAGCCCTGGATGTAGGTGAGACGGGATTGCGCGGCTTCGGACAGGGCCCGTACGGCGGCGATCTCGGGTACGGGGTGGAAGCCGTAGCCGCCGTTGCAGTACAGGGGGTGGGATCGGTCCGGGTCGTCGATCAGGCAGGTCATGTAGTGCCCGCCGTACGCGGGAAGCCAGCGCAGCCACACACCGAGGCCCGCCCTGCGGATCCGGTCATACAGCTCGGCGGGGCCGGGCGGCAGACTGCCCGCGCCGATAAGACGGGTGGTGTCGGCGACGCTCATCAGCGAGGTGAGATCGCGTTCGAGGACCTCGCACAGGCCGTGCAGGACCGCCTCGGCACGGGTGTTGCCCGAGGCGAGCCCGGTGGTCGTGGAACCGAACAGGCCGCTCGTTGCCGCCGGAGGGCAAGGAGTGAGGACGAGTTCGGCAGGGGCGGTGAACTCCCGCTGTCCGCCGGCGGAGGTCACGGTGATCCACGCGAGCGGCTCGTCGACGTCCACGGGTGGATCCAGACGGGGGCACCAGGCGCCGAGTTTCACTCCGTTTTCGGCGGCGATGGTCCGCGGCGAGGCCCACCGCAGCAGTGTGGACGGCGCGCAGAACTCGGCGACGGCCTGCTCGACGGCCTCCAGCAGCGCGCCGGCCCGTGCCTCGTGCGGGTAACGGCCCTTGCCGGCGGTCACCACCACAAGCGCGGCGTCCGGGCGCACCGCGCTGAACACGGGGATGCCGATCCGGTCCAGCCACGTGGTCTCCGCGACCCGGGTCACGCCCAGGCGCCGAGCTACCGGCCAGGCCCGCTCACACGTCTCGGCCGCCGCGGTTTCGCGCACACTGCTGCTGAGCACCACCGTCCCGCTCACCGCGATACCCCCGCGCTGCTCCACGCCGGCAGAACGGGACGGGGCCGCAGCGGGAGTTCGGCGAACCACGGATGCCCGGTCAGAGAGCTGTGGCCGTCGTCGCCGAGGCCGAGCACGATGATTCCCGTGCCGCTGCGCCGACCGGTCTGCAGGCACGGCAGCGGGTAGTCGGCCTCTACATGGCCCACGAACATCCGCTCCAGGTCCGGCAGCACGTCGGCGACCAGCTGCGGGTCGCAGGCCCGGCCGTTGTACGTGTCGTAGCCGAAGCGTGGGTGCCCGATGTCGAAGTCGTCGATGACAGCCACCGCGGCGCGCAGCGTGGTGAGTTCGTCCGCGAGGGGCCAGCCGGGCCCCCAGTGGGCGTCCAGGAACACCAGCGGGCGCTGCAGCCCGGACAACATCCGGGGCAGCAGGATGGCGGAGTCGCCGTAGCCGACCTCGACGTTGGAGAACTCCGCCAGGCGACGTCGCGCGAAGGCCGCCCGCCCGGCGTCGAGCTCGCAGGTGCGGACCGGCAGGTGGGGGTAGGCGCGGGCGAGGTACTCCGTGGTGTCGCCGAGGTGGCCGCCACTCTCTACGACTCCGTCGCACCGGTAGTGGCTGATCAGCACGTGGATCTGGAGGGCGGTGGTCACGTCGAAGCAGAACGGGCCGCCGCCGCCCGCGAGACGGTCGAGCCCGCCGGCGCGCGGGGTGGAGTAGAAGGCGGTGAGCAGGTGCTGAACCGCCTGCTCATCCGGCAGCAGGGGTTGGTGCGGGGTGCGGGTCGCCGCCATGGGCACGCCTCCGTCTCGCCGGCCGCGCGCGGGCCGGGCACCCACCGAGCATCACCCGTCCCGGGGCCCGGGGTGGAGGCCCACCGCCGCAGGCGCAATTGCACGTCCGCCCGGCAAACCTACTCAAACACCCTCCTAGCGTGGCGAATTGTGCCTGGGCTAGGCCCAGGACGCGGACCTACGGTCACCGCATCCACCCCCACTGAGCAGAGGGAGGCAGGCATGGACGAACCGCAGCAGGCGGTGACCCGCTACACCACCAACGAGGAGCGGCGGAACATCTCGGGGATCGTGCTCGACACCGACGACGTCGAGCACGTCATGGACCTCGTGGGCAAGGGGCTCGTCGGCGCGGCCGCGATGCACGAGGGCGCCGTCCAGGAGGACATGGCACTCACGGCCAAGGTGACCGTGACGCTCACCCGCGGCGGGATCGCCGACGCGGACGGCAACGTCGGCGAACTCGTCGGCACCGAGGAGATCGACGGGACGATCCGGGCCCGCAAGACGTTCCTCGACCCCACACTCGCCCCGAAGACCGACGGCTGACCATCCCGTGGCCGGTGCTGCCCGGGCCGGGGATCGCCCGGCCCGGGCAGCACGCCCGCTTCGACGACGATCACCACGATCACCCTCCGGGAGACTGCGTGACCGACCACCGAGCACAACAGCAGGAAATGTGGGACCAGTGGGCGCCCCACTACAACGCCGAACACCAGGACCGCGACCCAGGCCCGGCCGCCGACTTCCTCGCGTCGGTGGCCGACGGCGGCCCGGCGCTGGAACTCGCGGTCGGCACCGGCCGCATCGCGCTCGCCGTGGCGGACCGCGGTGTCAAGGTCGTCGGGCTCGACACCTCCCCCGCGATGCTGGAGGAACTCCACCGCCACCGCGGCGACCGGGCCGTGGAGACACGTGTCGGTGACATGGCCGAACTCGACACGGACGGCCAGCAGTTCGGGCTCGTCTATGTGGCCTTCTCCAGCTTCTTCTTCCTCATGACCCAAGCCCGTCAGCAATCCTGCCTCACCCGCGTCGCACAGACCTTGGCACCCGGCGGGCGGTTCGTCATCGAGGCGACCGTCCCCCGCGCCCCCGGACTCCTCGCCGGCCGCCAGCAACTCGCCATCCGCGACCTCGCCGACACCCACCTGGCGCTGTCCGGTCACACCCACGACCCGATCGAGCAGATCATCCGCTTCCAGGAGGTCCGCCTCGACCACAGCGGCATCCGGCTCCTCCCGGTCACCCTGCGCTACGTCCACCTCTCCGAACTCGACCTGCTCGCCGCAGCCGCCGCACTCACCCTCACCAACCGGTACGCCGACTGGCACCGCACCCCGCTCACCACCACCTCCACCCAGCACATCTCCGTCTACACCCACGCCGGAGACCCCGAATGAGCACGCTCGCCGCGCCGCCCGGCACCTGGCACGTACGGGGCGCGCCCCAGCAGCTGTGGCCCACCCGGATCTACCAGCGCACCACGCCCACAGGCCCGGACACTGAAACGCTCGCCCAGCAGATCCTCGACCGCGAGCAGGCCGACACCTCGCTGTCCCTGGGCGTGGAGGGCGCCCGTAAGTCCGCGCCCGACATTCTCACCTGGGGCCTCCCGGCCATCGCCGCGCTCAACACCTGGATCCGGGAAGCGGCCCTCGCCATCACCGACGCCGGACCCGACACCGCCCTGACCCTGGCGGGGTGGGCGGTGCACTACGGGCAGGGCGGATTCCACGAGGTCCATGCCCACCACGACAGCGCCGTCTCCGGCGTCTACTACCTGCAGACTGCCGCCCGCGCGAGCGGCGCCCTGGAACTCTTCGACCCCCGCCCCGCCCGCCTCGCCACCACCCCCCACGACGCATCCGAGCCGCGCACCGTCCACCCGCACCCGGGCCTGCTGATCGCTTTCCCCTCCTGGCTGCGCCACGCCGTCGCCCCCCATACCGCCAGCGCCCCGCGGCTGTGCATCGCCTTCAACGTCACCGCGGAGGGTCCATGACCATCCTGAGCGCGCTGCCCGTCCCCGCCGGGCAGGCCACTCGCGAAGACCTCTGGACCACACCCGTCTGGCTCGGCACGATCCAACCCGTCCTTGACCACGACCTGCTGCGCACCCAGATTCGCCGGACCGACCACGGCGCCCGGGACATCGACCCCGGGGACCTCCTCGACGTCGGCCAGGCCCGGGCGGCATTCGGCACGCTCGCGCAGAGCGCCCTCCAGGCCGGCGCCGACGAGGTCCGGCTGTCCGCGCAGATCTGGGGCGCGGACCACCGTGTCCCACTCGCCTACGGACACGCCGCCTGGACCGCGTGGTGCTACCTGGCCGTGGACGGCTGGCCTCCCCACGACCGGTCCGGCGCCCTGTGTCTGCACGACCCGCGCGCAGGCTGCGACGCCGCCAGCGTGCCGGGCCTTCCCTGGGGCCGGGCCGTCACCCTCAAGGCCCAGGTGGGTCTCACTGTGCTCGCCCCCGGCTGGCTCGCCCACTCCGTACTTCCCGTGAGCGCCGGCCATACCCTAGCCGTCCTCATGGCCCAAGCCCCCGGGAATCCTGCCGTCGGCGAACCGGGGTGAAGGGATCAGGCGGCGCCCGCGGCGACCGGGGCGGTCTCCTGCTGAGGGCGTGGATCACCGGCGAGTGTGCGGATGTCCCGGGACGCCAGGGCACAGGCCACTGCCACCAGCACGAGCAGCGCGCTGGCGAGCGCCACCCAGGCCGGACCGAACGCCGACGCCAACGGTCCCGCCACGGCGAGAGCGATCGGCGCCACCGCGAGACAGCCCAGCAGATCGATGGAGGACACCCGGGAGATCATGTCGTCCGGGACCTCACGCTGCAGGCAGGTCCTCCACATCACCATCGTCACGTCCCACATCACCCCGTACACGGCCGCGCCCACCAGCACCACCAGCAGCGGCGCCCGCAGCGACAGCAGGAGCGCCGGCAGCGCCGCGCCCGCCGTGCACAGCGTCGCCACCAGCATCGGGCGCGCCGGGCGCAGCCGCCCCGCCCACCCCGCCCCGCCGATCTGCCCCGCGATCTGCGCCACCATGACCAGCGACCACGCCCAGGCCCCGCCCAGGTAGACCTTGGCGAGCATGGGGCCGAGCAGGCCC